>Ga0207657_10000131_pt1 | contig 75479 bp, 61 predicted proteins | sample KBSC33metaG_FD_184316 | JGI IMG/M metagenome (GOLD analysis project Ga0207657, IMG submission 184316) | Corn rhizosphere microbial communities from Kellogg Biological Station, Michigan, USA - KBS C3-3 metaG (SPAdes) (version 2) | ecosystem: Host-associated > Plants > Roots > Rhizosphere > Soil ...
ATCTGCCGGCCGTGGTGAACTGAGTGCCGAAGATGTCCGCTTGGACATGACGGGGGGGGGCCGCTGCCGCCTCGTTTTTTTTAGCCCCTATCGAATAGATTGAATCGATTAATTTGCTGTTGTCGATAGCTATCTATATGCTCGGCTCCATGGATCGCAGCGATTTGCCGCTGACTCCCTCTCGACCCAAGGAACCGCTATGTCCGACAGCAAGCTCACCACAGCCGCAGGCGCGCCCGTCGCCGACAACCAGAACTCGATGACAGCGGGGCCACGCGGCCCCATCGCATTGCAGGACGTCTGGCTGCTCGAAAAGCTCGCGCATTTCGACCGCGAGGTGATTCCCGAGCGGCGTGTTCACGCAAAAGGCTCCGGCGCATTCGGCACGTTCACGGTGACGCATGACATCACGCGCTATACGAAGGCGGCCGTGTTTTCGGAGCTTGGCAAGCAAACGCCGTTGTTCATCCGGTTCTCGACCGTGGCGGGCGAGCGCGGTGCCGCCGATGCCGAGCGCGACGTGCGGGGCTTTTCGATCAAGTTCTACACCGACGAGGGCAATTGGGACGTCGTCGGCAATAACACGCCGGTCTTTTTCATCCGCGATCCGCTCAAGTTTCCCGACTTCATCCACTCGCAAAAACGCGACCCGTACACGAACCTGCGCAGCAACATAGCGGCGTGGGATTTCTGGTCGCGCCATCCCGAATCGCTGCACCAGGTCACGATTTTGATGAGCGACCGCGGGATTCCGAAGAACTACCGGCAGCAGCACGGATTCGGCTCGCATACGTTTTCGTTCATCAACGCCGCGGGCGAGCGGTTCTGGGTCAAGTTCCATTTCAAGTCCGCGCAGGGCGTCGAAAACCTGACGAACGAGCAAGCCGCCGCCGTCATCGCGGGCGATCGCGAGAGTGCGCAGCGCGATCTCGTCTCGAGCATCGATCGCGGCGAGTTTCCGAAGTGGCACTTCCGCGTGCAGGTCATGCCCGAGGCCGATGCCGCGCGATACGGCATCAATCCTTTCGACATCACCAAAGTGTGGCCGCACAAGGACTATCCGCTCATCGATGTCGGCACGATCGAGCTCAACCGCAATGCCGCGAACTACTTTTCCGATGTCGAGCAGGCGGCATTCACACCGGCCAACGTGGTGCCTGGCATCGGGTTTTCTCCGGACCGCCTGCTGCAGGGGCGTCTTTTCTCGTACGGCGATGCGCAGCGCTACCGGCTCGGGGTCAATCATCATCAGATTCCCGTCAATGCGCCGAAGTGCCCGGTTCACGCGTTTCATCGCGACGGCGCAATGCGCACCGACGGCAATCTCGGCGGCACCCCGAACTACGAACCGAGCCGCTTCGGCGAGTTCGCGCAGGATCGCAGCGCCCTCGAGCCGCCGCTCGCGGCCGGCGCGATCGACCGTTACGATCACCGCGAGGACGACGACTACTACAGCCAGCCGGGCGCGCTCTTTCGTCTGTTCGACGAGGGCCAGCGCGCGCGACTGTTCGATACGATCGCGGGGCACATCGACGGCGTGCCCGAGGACATCGTCGCGCGCCAGCTCGAGCATTTCTCGCGTGCCGACCCGGCCTACGGCGCGGGCGTGGCCGATGCGATCGAGCGCCGGCGCGCGGCCCGGGCGAAGTAAGGACGTCAAGCGACGACGAATGTGGGGCCCACCAAGCGGCGCCCCCAAGGTGGCGCCGCAACGTTCGAGTGGGCTACACTGGCGCTCCCCCGATGCGGGAAGCACGAGCGCCTTCGGTTGGCGCAGGACATCTGCCGTCTCGCACCGTTCGCATCTCTTTTGCAAGGAACCGCCATGGCAAAGAAAAACACCGCATCGCAAATCGACATCGGCATCACCGACAAAGACCGCAAGAAAATCGCCGAGGGGCTTTCGCGCCTGCTCGCCGATACCTACACGCTCTACCTGAAGACGCACAACTTCCATTGGAACGTGACGGGGCCGATGTTCAATACGCTGCACCTCATGTTCGAGACGCAGTACACCGAACTCGCGCTGGCAGTCGATGCGATCGCCGAGCGGATTCGTGCGCTGGGCGTGCCCGCACCGGGGAGCTACAAGGAATTCGCGAAGCTGTCGTCGATTCCCGAGGCCGATGGCGTGCCGAGCGCGGAAGAGATGATTCGCCAACTGGTCGAAGGGCAGGAAGCGGTGGTGCGGACCGCACGCGCGATTTTTCCGACGACGGATGCGGCGCACGACGAACCCACGGCCGATTTGCTCACGCAGCGTATGCAGACGCACGAGAAAACCGCCTGGATGTTGCGTGCCATGCTCGCCTGAGGCCACGTCGGTGGCACCCGCCGGCCACCGCACCTGACCGCACATAAAAACGGGACGCCGCTGTTTGGGCGTCCCTTTTGCATTCGGCTGCCGATTTTCAGTCTTAAAATAGCGGCATCCCGGTTTCAGTCAGTTCCGCCCACGCGATGTCCGCACCGATGTTTGCCCGCTTTCCGCTTTATCTGCGCTTGATCCGCATGGACAAGCCGATCGGTTCTCTGCTGCTGCTCTGGCCGACATTGAACGCGCTCTGGATCGCCTCGGGCGGACATCCCGCGCCGTCGCTGATCGTCATCTTCGCATTGGGCACCGTGCTCATGCGCTCGGCCGGGTGCGCGATCAACGACTACGCCGACCGCGATTTCGATCGCTACGTGAAACGCACCGAGAACCGGCCGCTGACTTCGGGCAAGATCCAGGCGTGGGAAGCGCTGGCGATTGCGGCCGTGCTGTCGGTCGTTTCGTTCTTGCTGATCCTGCCGCTCAATGGACTGACGAAAGCGTTGTCGGTCGTCGCGCTGTTCGTGGCGGGCTCGTATCCATTCATGAAGCGCTTTTTCGCGATCCCGCAGGCCTATCTGGGCATCGCGTTCGGTTTCGGCATTCCGATGGCGTTTGCCGCCATTCAGGACCGTGTCCCGATGCTCGCCTGGATCATGCTGCTGGCCAACGTGTTCTGGGCCGTGGCTTACGACACCGAGTACGCCATGGTCGATCGCGATGACGATCTCAAGATCGGCATTCGCACTTCAGCGATCACGTTCGGCCGCTTCGATGTCGCTGCCGTCATGCTGTGTTATGCCGCCGTGTTCGGCATCTATGCGGCGATCGGCGCGGCGCTCGGTTTCGGCTGGCCGTTTTGGTTAGGCTGGGCGGTCGCGCTCGGCTGCGCCGGCTATCACTACACGCTCATCCGCGAGCGCGAGCGCATGGCCTGTTTCGCGGCGTTTCTCCACAATAACTGGCTTGGCGGCGCACTTTTCGCGGGCGTCGCCGCGCATTACGTCATCGCCGGCCTATAGCGCGGCGATCGTCCCGCCGTTGAGGCGGGACTCGCGAACCACTACTTTCTTGCGGATCGCATCGATTCGGCCGCAGCTCACTGCTTCTCACTGCTTGCCGAGTTCGTCGCCCATTTCCTTGGCACGCGCGTCGGCGGCGAGTACGCCCTTGACGATCGCAGCCTTGACGCCTTGCGCCTCGAACGAGGCGAGGGCCGCGGCCGTCGTGCCGCCTTTCGACGTAACGCGCTCGCGCAGCACGCCGGCGGGCTCGTCCGATTGCACCGCGAGCTGTGCCGCGCCCGCGAACGTCGCGAGCGCGAGCGCGCGGCCTTCTTCGTCCCCGAGCCCCAATTGGCGCGCGGCCTCTTGCAAAGCCTCGATGAAATAGAAGACGTAGGCGGGACCGCTGCCGGAGATGGCCGTGACCGCATCGATTTTCGCTTCGTCGTCGAACCAGACCGTGTTGCCGACCGCACCCAGCACATCGGACGCGAGCGAGCGCCCCGCGGCATCGACGCCCGGCAACGCGACGAGGCCCGTGACGCCCATGCCGATCAACGCCGGCGTATTCGGCATCGCACGTACGATGCGCGTGTAGCCGTCGAGCCAACGCGCGATGTCGGACCCGCGGATCCCGGCCGCGATGCTGACGACGAGCTGCGTCGCCAACTGAGGCGCCAAGGCGGCCGCGACGCTTTTCATCACTTGCGGTTTGACGGCGAGCACGATGGCGTCATAGTCGCGCAATGCGGTGTCGGCTGTCGCGCCGGTCTTGACGCCGAACTGCGCGTGAATGCGCGCCCGCGCGTCTTCGTTGGGGTCGATGGCATAGAGGTCCGAGGCCGCGGCGCCCCGTTTGACGAGGCCGCCGATCAATGCCGCGGCCATGTTGCCGCCGCCGATGAATGCGATTTTCATGGTGGATGGTTCGTGCTGAAGGAGAAGTCAGTGAGCGTAGTCGCGGGCACCGAAGATGGCGGTGCCGATCCGCACGAGCGTCGCGCCTTCGAGCACGGCCGCTTCGAGATCGGCCGACATACCCATCGAGAGCGTATCGAGTGCGAGGCCTTCCGCGCGTAGATCGTCGAACAGCGCGCGCAGGACGCGGTGCGGCACGCGTTGCGCATCGAGATCGGCCGCCGGTTCGGGAATCGACATCAGGCCGCGTAGCGTCAGCCGCGGTAACGCGGCGATCTCATGCGCGAGTGCCGGTGCGTCGGCGGCCGATACGCCGCTTTTCGACGCTTCGCCGCTCACGTTGACTTGCAGGCAGACGTTGAGTGCAGGCAGCGTGTCGGGGCGCTGCTCGGAAAGCCGTTGCGCGATCTTGAGACGGTCGACTGAATGGACCCAGTCGAAATGCTCGGCGACGGGGCGCGTCTTGTTCGATTGCAGCGGGCCGATGAAATGCCATTCAAGATCGGCGCGCAGCTCGGCGAGCGCCTCGATTTTGCCGATGGCCTCCTGCACGTAGTTCTCGCCGAACGCGCGTTGGCCTGCTGCAAATGCGGTGCGCACGTCCTGGGCAGAAAACGTCTTCGAAACGGCTAGCAGCCGAACCGATGCGCTGTCGCGGCCGGCCGCTTGTGCGGCTTGCACGATGCGGCGATGGACGGCGTCGAGATTGCGGGCGATGTCGGACATGGCGATGCGAAGCGAAAAGCGGTGGGCAGCGACTGGGGGATTATACGGCGCGCCTGCCAGCCGACCGCCTCACGCTCACCAGACCGCCTGACTCGTGATCGCAAACTGCTTCGATGTGGTATCGGCCGCCAACGGTGCCGCACCCGACGCACCGTACGCCGTCCGTTCGATATGATCGACGAACGGCAACCCGACGTCTTCGAGCCAATCCGAAAGCCCCAACTCGCGAGGCGTGTCGATGCGCACGAACATCCCCGCGTTGGAGGCGAGCCAATGACTGATGAGGGCCTTGGCCCGGCACGAATCCGTCGACTCGGGCGCGACCACGGGCCCGATGACATGCCCATCGCCGAAGCGCCGAAACAACGCAAACCCGATCAGCTCTCCGTCCCGATCTAGCGCGATCCCGCTCGCGATATCGAGCAGCGCAGGCAACAGCTCCCGTCGATCGAGTCCGCTGGCACGCGAAGCGAGCTCGACGAGCCGGGGCGTGTCGTTGGCGCCGACCGGTCTCAACCGTTCGCCGGGCGGCAGCGACACGAGCGGAGGATGAAACGCCGCCCCTTGGTGCTGATGGATCCGCCCCAGCCACCGAAAGCCGAGCTGCTCGACGAGCGGCAAAGCGGCGTCGCTTGCGTGGAGCAACAGCGTGCGCGGCGCGAGCGCGTGCATCCAATGCGTGATCATCGCGCGGCCGATGCCGTGGCGCTCGTGATCGGGCGCCACGATCAGCATCCCGATCGTGGCCGCATCGCCGCCGAACTGCCACGCGAATGCCGAACCGACCAGCGTTCCGTCTTCATCGACCGCCACGATCCCCTTGCCGGTGTGCGCGGCGAACCGCCAGTCCTCCGGACGGTGACGCCAGCGTACCGACCGCGACAACGCGTGAGCGGCGCTGAGATCGTCGTCCGCAAACTCGCGCAGACTAATGCCGCTATTGGGGATTCGATCGAGCACGTCGGCCTCCTGTTCTGTGTGCGCATACATCGGATATTCACTGTCACAGTGTGCCCCACGGCTGACTAGGACGATCTTCCTGTCGTCGCCTCATTGCAGGGTCGAAATGTGATGCACTGCAAAACGCACCGTACGACGCTCGATAACGCATCGAATCTGCTGATGGCGAGATTTTGTCGGCGAAATATGCGGCGGCGGTCGCACTACGATGTGTGTCATCGAAACCGTTCGAAGACTTCATATCATGGATCAGTTCGAGCCTTCCTCCGTCGCCATACGCAGCGGCCACTTCATTGGCGGCGAGTGGATCGATCAGCGCACCGCTCAAAGGGACGTTGTGCGCCCTTCCGACGGCGCCGCATATGCCTCGGTGCCGATCGCGGATGCCCAGACCGTGGACCGCGCCGTCGACAATGCGTCGCGCGCGTATCGCGAGAGCGGCTGGCCGCGCATGGCGCCGCGCGAGCGCGCACGTGTGCTGCGCCGCTTCGCCGAGCTGATTGCCGCCGACGCCGGCACACTTGCGCCGCTCGAGGCGATCGGCTCCACACGGCCCATCCGGGAGGCCTGCACCTGGGATGTCCCGTTCACCTCCGAAGGCATCCGTTTTTATGCCGAGTTCGCCGATAAGGTGGGGGGTGAACTCGTGGCCACCGACCACGATCATCTGGGGATGACGATCGCCGAACCGTATGGTGTCGTGGCGGCCATCGCGCCGTGGAATTTCCCGCTCGTGATGGCATCCTGGAAGATCGGACCTGCGCTCGCGGCGGGCAATGCGGTCGTCGTCAAGCCCTCCGAGATGACGCCTTTCTCGGTGCTGCGTCTCGCCGAACTCGCCATCGAGGCCGGCATACCGGCGGGCATATTCAACGTCGTGCAAGGCGACGGCGCGACGACGGGCGATGCGCTCGTGCGGCATCCGGGCATCGCCAAGGTCACGTTCACGGGGTCTACCCGCGCGGGTGCCCAGATCATGGCGGCCTGCGCCGAGTCCGGCACGAAGCCGCTCACGCTGGAGCTTGGCGGCAAGAGCCCCCAGTTGGTTTTCGCCGACGCGCCGAAGATCGACGAAGTCGCGCACCGCATCGCCCGGGCCATTTCGAGCAACGCGGGGCAGGTCTGCGTGGCGGGTTCACGTCTGCTCGTCCAGCGCGCCGTGGCCGAGGAACTGGTGGAGCGCATCGGCCAGGCATTCGCGGCGCTGCGTGCCGGCGCAACGTGGGCCGCGGGCACGACGCTGCCGCCGATCGTTTCGGAGGCGCAAGCCGCGCGCATCGAGGCCATCGTCGAACGCAGCGCAGCGCAAGGCGCTGTCGTGCGATGCGGCGGCCGGCGCGCGGATGCCGCCGTGCCCGGGGCGTTCTACCTGCCGACGATCCTCACCGATGTCACACCGCAAACGGAAGCCGTGCGCGCGGAAATCTTCGGCCCGGTGCTCACCGTGCAGACGTTCGAGACGGAAGAGGAGGCGCTCGCGCTCGCCTCGCATCCCGACTACGGGCTGGCGGCCGGCGTTCACACGGCGGATATCGGCCGCGCGTTGCGCCTCGTGCGTGCACTGGAGGCGGGCACGGTGTGGGTCAACCGTTACGGCCGTACGAACGACTTCGCGATGCCGACGGGCGGATACAAGCGCTCGGGTATCGGCAAGGATCTTGGCCGGCTCGGCTATGAAGCCCACCTTCGTTTCAAGAGCGTCCTCATCGATACCCGGAGCTGACGATGCCGCCGTAAATCCGAACGAATCGGCGCGCAGCCACCCCAGCACGATCTGCTGTCGCAGCGGTCCCGAACGAGTGATTTATATCGTCGAGCCGCCCCTAATCGACGACACGGCTTATTTTGGACTGCTTTAATTTTCGTATAGACGCTTTCTATCTGTCTTTCGCCACTGAGCCCAAAACGGGTTCATTAGACAAACAAAAGGATTGTCATCATGATCGACTTCGAGCCTAAATACATCACCTTCGACTGCTACGGCACCCTGACGAAATTCCGCATGGCGGATATGGCACGCGAGATGTATGGCGATCGTCTGAAGTGCGCGGAACTGGAAAAGTTCGTCGCGTTCTTCGCCGCCTATCGCCTCGACGAAGTGCTCGGCGCATGGAAACCCTATCGCGACGTCGTCGTCAACTCGGTGCGCCGCACGTGTGAGCGTATGAGGGTTGAATTCAACGAAGCCGAAGCGGAAAAGTTCTATCTCGCCGTGCCGACCTGGGGCCCGCATCCGGATGTACCGGAAGGCCTCTCGCGCCTTGCGAAAAAATACAAGCTCGTGATTTTGTCGAACGCCTCGGACGATCAGATCCAGAGCAATGTCGACAAGCTCGGCGCGCCGTTCCATCGGGTCTTCACCGCGCAGCAGGCGCAGTCGTACAAGCCGCGCATGCGGGGCTTCGAATACATGTTCGACCAACTGGACTGCAACCCGCAGGACGTGCTGCACGTTTCGTCGAGCCTGCGCTACGACCTGATGACGGCGCACGATCTCGGCATCAAGCACAAGGCGTTCATCAATCGCGGCCACGAGCCGGGCACGCCGTACTACGAGTACACCGAGGTCAAGACGATCGGCGAACTCGCGGCGCAGCTTGGCCTGTGATCGATCATTGGTCGCACGCGCGTTCTTTCACCCGGCTTAGCCCCGAGGTTGCACGATGAAGCTCGATTCCTACTGGCTCGATACCGCGCCTGCGGGTGTCTACGCAAGCGAGGGGCCGGCGCAGGGAAGTTTCGACGTCGCGGTCATCGGCGGCGGCTTCACCGGGCTTTCCGCGGCGCTCGCGTTCGGTCGTCGCGGCGCGAGCGTCGCGGTGCTCGATGCGGGGCGCATGGGAGGCGGTGCATCGGGGCGCAACGGCGGTCAATGCAACACGGGCGTGGCGCAGGATTACGCCGCACTGCGCCAGCAACTTGGCGTGGAGCGTGCGCAGGGCTGCTACCGCGCTTACGCGGCGGCCGTCGATACGGTGGAGCGGCTGATTCGCGAGGAGCGGATCGAGTGCGATTACCTGGCTTCGGGCAAGCTGAAGCTCGCATCGAAGCCGCGTCATCTCGAACACTTGCAGCGCACGGCCGAGCTGATTCATCGCGAGGTCGATCCCGACGTCGAGATCATCGGCCGCGACCGGATTTGCAGCGAAGTCGATTCGGACAGCTTCTTCGGCGGCCTTCTGCAAAAACGCGGCGGGCAGATGCACATGGGCAAGTTCGCCGTCGGGCTCGCGAATGCGGCGGCACGCCATGGCGCGCAGCTCTTCGAGCATGCGGCCGTGACGTCGATCGAGAAGGATGGCACCGGATATCGCGTGGAATCGTCGCGCGGCACCCTGCGGGCTCAGCAGGTGCTGATCGCGACGGGCCCGTCGCGGCACGGTCCTTTTTCGTGGTACCGGCGGCGGCTGGCACCGGTCGGCTCGTTCATCGTCGTGACGGAGCCGCTGCCCGAAGCGGCGCTCGCGCGCCTCTTCCCGAAGAGGCGGTCATACACGACGAGCCGCCTCATGCACAACTATTTTCGGGTGACCTCCGACTCGCGCCTGCTCTTCGGCGGCCGGGCACGCTTCACGGCATCGGAGCAGCCATCCGACGAGAAGAGCGGCCGCATCTTGCGCGCGAATCTCACGCAGCTCTTTCCGAGCCTCGCAGGGGCGCGGATCGACTACTGCTGGGGCGGACTCGTCGATATCACGGCCGACCGTCTGCCGCGCGCCGGACAGCATGGCGGCATATGGTTTTCGATGGGCTACAGCGGACACGGCACGCAGATGTCGACGCATATGGGACAGGTGATGGCCGAGGTGATGAGCGGTAATCCGGCCGCCAATCCGTGGCGCGATTTCGACTGGCCCGCGATTCCCGGGCATACGGGCAAGCCTTGGTTTTTGCCGCTCGTCGGCGCGTACTACCAGATCAAAGACGTTTTTTATTGACGCTGTATCGAGCAATTGACCAAAACGGCCGTTCCCCCACAAGACCACCTCACGCGGAGAGATTCATGAGCATCGATAAATCGCCCGAAGACGTAGCCGGCAGCGGCGTACGACTGGAAGAACTGACACGGCGTGGCGCCGCGCGGCGCGACATTCTGCGCGCGATGATGGCGAGCGGCATGATGTCGATGACGGGCGCGGGGCTGCTCGCCATGAGCGGCCAGGCCCTCGCACAGGGCAAGCCGAAGCAGGGCGGCAAGATTCGCGTGGCGACGCAATCGTCGTCCGCCACCGATACGCTCGACCCCGCCAAGGGAGCGGTTTCGACCGATTATGTGCGGGCCAACATGCTGTACAACGGCCTGACCGAGTACGACTCGCATCTCGGCGCGCAGATGGCGCTTGCGCAATCGATCGATACGAAAGATGCCACGGTCTGGGTCATCAAGCTGCGCAACGGCGTGCAGTTCCACGACGGCAAGGCGCTCGCGCCCGCCGATGTCGTCTGGTCGCTGACACGCCACAAGGACCCGGCTACCGCTTCGAAGGCGAAGACGCTCGCGGACCAGTTCAAGGAGGTCAAGGCGAGCGGCCCGAACGAAGTGACGATCACGTTGCAAGGGGCGAACGCCGACCTGCCCGTGATCCTCGCCGATTCGCATTTCATGATCGTCAAGGACGGGACGAGCGACTTCAAGACGGCCGTGGGCACGGGCCCGTTCAAGCTCAAGGATTTCTCGCCCGGCGTACGTACGGTCGTGGTCCGCAACGAGCACTACTGGAAGCCGGGACTGCCGCATCTCGACGAGATCGAGCTCGTGGGTATCGGCGACGAGCCGGCGCGCGTGAACGCGCTGCTGTCGGGCGACGTGCAGCTCATCAATCAGGTCGATCCGCGCTCGGCCGCGCGCATCAAGGGGACGTCGGGTTTCGCCGTGCAGGAGACGAAAACGGGCGGCTACACGGACCTCATCATGCGTGACGAAGGCGGTATCACGGGCAATGCCGATTTCCGCCGCGGCTTGATGTACCTGCTCGATCGCGAACAGATTCGCAATACGGTGCTGCTCGGCTATGGCTCGATCGGCAACGATCAACCGATCGATCCGACCAACAAGTACTACTTCGCGGGGTTGCCGCAGCGTACGTTCGATCCGCAAAAGGCGAAGTTCTATTTCCAAAAGGCAAAGCTCGGCAACGCGCCGGTGCAGGTCTACGCCTCGCCGGCCGCGGATGGCTCCGTCGAAATGGCCATGCTGTTGCAACAAGTCGCGCCGCAGGCCGGCCTGAATCTGAAAGTGGTGCGTACGCCTTCGGATGGCTATTGGTCGAATCACTGGATGAAGCATCCGCTGACGTTCGGCAACATCAACGCGCGTCCGAGCGCCGATGTGATCTTCACGCAGTTCTTCAAGTCGGACGCTCCGTGGAACGAGGCCAACTGGAAGAACCCGCAGTTCGACCAGATGCTGGTCGCAGCCCGCGGCGAGCCGGACGAGGCCAAGCGCAAGAAGATTTACGGCGATATGCAGGTGCTCGTGCATGACGATGGCGGCATCGGCATTCCGATGTTCCTGAGCTCGATCGATGCGCATTCGACGAAGCTCAAGGGGCTCGGCTCGATTCCGATTGCCGGCCTGATGGGCTTCAAGTTTGCCGAGAACGTATGGCTGGATACCTGATCCACCTGCGCGGCACCGCGCGCGGCTCGAAACGGCAGCAGGTTTCGGCACCGCGCGCGGCGGCCGCGCAACTCTTAACCGGAGATGTCGTCCGATGAAAGTTCACGCGCAACGACTCATTGCGGCTCGGCTCGGTCTCGCGCTGCTCACGTTGCTGATCGTTTCGGCCATCGTGTTCGGCCTGACCGGGCTCTTGCCCGGCGACGCGGCCCAGCAGGCGCTCGGTCAAGCGGCGACGCCCGAGCAGGTGGCCGCCTTGCGTCATCAATTCGGCCTCGATCAGCCCGCGCTGCAGCGCTACTTCGAGTGGCTCGCGCACGTCGTGACGGGCAACTTCGGCACGTCGCTCTCCAACAGCATGCCCGTGAGTCAACTCATTGCGACGCGTTTGCCCAACTCGCTCATGCTCGCCGGATTGACCACGCTGGTGTCGGTTCCCGTCGCGCTCTTGATCGGCATTCTGTCCGCCATGTTTCGCGGCTCGCTGCTCGATCGCACGCTCAACGTATTGACGTTGTCGACGGTCGCCGTTCCCGAGTTTCTGATCGCGACGATCGCCGTGCTGATCTTCGCGGTGAAGCTGCGCTGGCTGCCCGCGCTGTCGTATCTGTCGGAGGTGACGTCGTTCGGTGCGCTCGTGCGCATCTATGCGATGCCCGTGACGACGCTGTGCTGCGTCATCGTCGCGCAGATGGCACGCATGACGCGCGCGGCGGTGCTCGATCAGTTGAACGCCCCGTATGTCGAGATGGCGAGATTGAAGGGCGCGTCCCCCGCACGCATCGTTTTGCGTCATGTCCTCCCGAACACGATCGGACCGATTGCCAATGCCATCGCGTTGAGTTTGTCGTATCTGTTCGGCGGTGTCGTGATCGTCGAGTCGATTTTCAACTATCCGGGGCTCGCGAGTCTGATGGTGGATGCCGTGACGAACCGCGACATGCCGCTCGTGCAAGGCTGCGTCATGGTGTTCTGCTCGGCCTATCTCGTGCTCGTGCTGATCGCCGATATGTGTCAAATCATCTCCAACCCGAGGCTGCGTCAACGATGAACCGACCCGCCACATCCCACGGCACCACCGTGCTGTACTCGGCACACGGCGAAGAGGCGAAGCCTTGTGCCGATGCGCTCCAGGACGTGCCCATCGAAGCATTGGCCGTCAAGCGCAGCGTTTTTCGCCGTTTGGCGAGCCGCTTCTCGGTGCTCGGCCTGATCGGGCTGACGATCATCGTATTCTGGCTCGGCGTGGCGTTCATCGGGCCGCTCGTCGCACCGTACAAGGGCGGCGCGGTCACGTCGACGGAAATCTTCGGCGCATGCAGCGCCGCGCATCTGCTCGGCACCGATTATCTCGGCCGCGACATGCTGAGCCGCGTGCTCTACGGCACGCAATACACCGTGGGGCTCGCGCTCGCATCGGCCGTGCTCGCCAGCTGTATCGGCACGTTCATCGGCCTCGTCGCGGCTGTGTCGGGCAGATGGGTCGACGAAATCTTGAGCCGTCTGTTCGACGCACTGATTTCGATTCCCAGCAAGGTGCTCGCCCTCGTCATCATCGCCGCGTTCGGTTCGTCGGTGCCGATGCTGATCATGGTCGCCGCGCTCGCCTATATTCCCGGCGCGTTCCGCATCTCGCGCTCATTGGCGGTCAACCTGATGACGCTCGAATACGTGCAGGTCGCCAGGGCACGCGGCGAGCGGCTGCTCTATATCGCCCGCGTCGAGGTGCTGCCCAACATGATCCATCCGATGCTCGCGGATTTCGGCCTGCGTTTCGTGTTCATCGTGCTGCTGTTGAGCGGTCTGAGCTTCCTCGGCCTCGGCGTGCAGCCGCCCGATGCCGACTGGGGGTCGCTCGTGCGCGAGAACATCGGCGGTCTGTCGGAAGGCGCACCCGCCGTGCTGATGCCGGCGGTCGCGATCGCGACGCTGACGGTCGGGGTGAACCTGCTGATCGACAGCTTGCGGCGCCACGGCGCGCGCGCTAACGGAGGTGGTCGATGAGCATGATCGAGGTGAGGGGGCTGCGCGTCGTTGCGGGCATCGCGCCCGAGACGGTCGTCGAGATCGTGAAGGGCGTCGATTTCACCGTCGAAAAGGGCGAAGTGCTGGCGCTCATCGGCGAGTCGGGCTCCGGCAAGACGACGATTGCACTGTCGCTGCTCGGCCATGCGCGCGGCGGGTGTTCGATCGCAGCCGGTTCGGTGAGGATCGGCGGCGTCGACGTGCTGTCGCTCGACGAGAAAGGGCGGCGCGCGTTGCGTGCACGCGCGGTCGCTTATGTCGCGCAAAGCGCGTCGGCGGGGTTCAATCCAGCCCGCACCATCATGGATCAGGTGATCGAGCCGGCGCTGCTGCATAAGCTGATGACGCCGGCCGCGGCGCGCGCGAAGGCCATCGAACTGTTCCGCTCGCTCGCATTGCCTGCGCCGGAGACGATCGGTTCGCGCTATCCGCACCAGGTATCGGGTGGACAACTGCAGCGCCTGATGGCGGCCATGGCGTTGATCACGGACCCGGCCGTCGTCGTATTCGACGAGCCGACGACCGCGCTCGACGTCACGACGCAAATCGAAGTGCTCGCCGCGTTCAAGAAGGTCATCCGGGAACTGGGCACGACGGCCGTCTACGTCTCGCACGATCTGGCCGTCGTGGCGCAGATGGCGGACCGCATCGTCGTCCTCAACGGCGGTAAAGTGCGCGAAAACGGCGTGACGGCCCAGGTGCTCGATGCGCCGGCCGACGAATACACGCGCCAGTTGCTGGCCGCAACGCGCCATCCCGATCCCGAACCCGTCGTAGCCGCGCCGGAAGCGAGCGTGCCGTTGCTCGAAATTCGCCATTTGAGCGCGGGCTACGGGCGCGTCGGTTCGAACGGACTGCCCGCGGTGCGGGTGCTCGACGACGTGAGCCTGAAGATCGCACGCGGCAGCGCGCTCGGTGTCATCGGAGAATCGGGTTCGGGCAAGACGACGCTCGCGCGTGTGGTTGCCGGGCTCGTGGACCGCGCAAGCGGCGACGTGCTGCTGGACGGCAAATCGTTGCCCGCGAAGCTGTCCGAGCGCACGCTCGAGCAGTATCGGCGCGTGCAGATCGTGTTCCAGAACGCCGATACGGCGCTGAACCCGAGCCGCACCGTGGCCGATATCCTTGCGCGGCCGATGTGCTTTTATCACGGGCTGCGCGGCGCGGCGGCGACCAAGCGCATGCTCGAACTGCTCGACCTCGTGAAGCTGCCGGCCTCGGTGGCGAAACGCCAGCCCGGCGGCCTGTCGGGCGGACAAAAGCAGCGCGTGAACCTGGCCCGTGCGCTCGCCGCCGATCCGGAACTGATCCTCTGCGACGAAGTGACATCGGCACTCGACACGGTGGTCGGTGCGGCGATCCTCGAGCTGCTCGGCGAATTGCGGCGCGAGCTCGGCGTCTCGTACATGTTCATCAGCCATGACATCTCGACGGTGCGGGCGATCTGCGACGAAGTGGTCGTGCTCTATGCGGGCCAGTGCGTCGAAGCGGGCCAGCGCGACGCGTTGAGCGCACCCCCTTATCACCCGTACACGGGTTTGCTCGTCGACTCGGTGCCCGCGCTGCGTCCGGGCTGGCTCGATACGCGCCGCGCCATGACGTCGGGCGCGCTGCCCGCCATGGGGGCGCCCAGCGATTCGGACCAGCTTTGCAGTTTCCGTTCGCGCTGTACGGCCCGTATCGACGGGAAGTGCAACGTCACACCGCCTTCGATGACGAAGCTTCCCTCGGGCGTCGAAATCCGATGCCACCATTCGGCGGAGGATCTGGTCCGCATGCAGACAGCCGAAGCAGTGACGCCATGAGTTCGCGCTTCGTGAGGGTCGCCGAAACCGGACGCAAGACGTTCGATCTGATCGTGGACGGTGTCCCCACGCAGGCGGCCGAGGGCGACACGCTGATGGTTGCCTTGCTGACGACGCACGACACATTGCGCGATTCCGAGTTCGGCGATGGACGCCGCGCGGGTTTCTGCCTGATGGGCGCATGCCAGGACTGCTGGGTCTGGACAGCCGAGGGCGAGCGCCTACGCGCCTGTACGACCCCGGCCGTGCCGGGCATGTCGATCGTCACGCGCGCGGCGCTCGTCGGGGAAGGCGTATGGCCGCGCCCCCGGATGTGAAAGCGATGAAGGTCGTCGTGGTCGGTGCCGGTCCCGCGGGAGTGAGGGCGGCACAAGCGCTCGTCGAAGCAGGATTGCGCCCCGTAGTCATCGATGAGGGCCGCAAGGACGGCGGCCAGATCTATCGACGGCAGCCCGACGGCTTTTCCCGCTCGTACGAGACGCTTTATGGCACCGAGGCGGCGAGGGCGGCTGCGCTGCATCGCGACTTCCAGGCGATGCGCGCATCGATCGACTATCGCCCCGACACGCTGGTCTGGAACATCGGGCCGAAGGCGGTCCATGTCGTCAGCGGCACGCGCTACGAGGAGATCGCATTCGACGCGTTGATCGTTTGCGGCGGCGCGACGGACAGGTTGATGCCCGTACCAGGGTGGCATTTCGCAGGGACCTTCAGCCTGGGCGGCGCGCAGGTCGCGTTGAAATCGCAAGGCTGCGCGATCGGTGCGCGCACGGTGATGATGGGTACCGGGCCATTGCTGTACCTGGTGGCCGCGCAATATGTGAAAGCCGGCGCGACGGTGAGCGCCGTCCTGGATACGTCGACCTTTGCGCAGTGCCTGCGCGCTTTGCCGCAACTGCTCGCAATCCCTTCGACGCTGCGCAAGGGCATGGCGCTCATGCGCGTGCTGAAGAAGGCAGGCGTCCCCGTCCATCGCGGCGTCACGCCCGTGGAAATCGACGGTTCGCCCGAGCATGGCGTGTCGGGCGTGCGCGTGAAGCTCGCCGACGCAAGGACCCTCGAAGTGCCTTGCGACGCGGTCGCGCTCGGCTATCACTTGCGCTCCGAAACGCAGCTTGCCGACCTTGCGGGCTGCGACTTCGATTTCGACGATGCGACGCAGACGTGGCTTCCGCGCATCGACGAGGATGGCCGCAGCAGCATCGCCGGCGTCTATCTCGCCGGCGACGGCGTGCGTGTTCGCGGCGCCGATGCCGCCGAACGCGCGGGCCGGCTCGCCGCGTTGGCGGCCCTGAGCGATGCAGGAATCCAGCGCGAAGGCGCCGCGCGCCTGCGCGCCGAACTCGGACGTTTCACGCGCTTCGCAGCCGGCTTACGCCGCGCCTTTCCGTGGCCCGCGCGTTTCGCGGCCGCGCTGCCCGACGAGACGATCGTCTGCCGTTGCGAGGCGATCACGGCCGGTGAGTTGCGCCGCGTCGTGCGCGAGATGGGCGCGACGGAGGCGAACCGCGCGAAGGCGTTCTCCCGCGTCGGCATGGGGCGTTGTCAAGGCCGCTTTTGCGCGCAGGCGGGCGCCGAAGTCATCGCTGCCGAAGCGCATGTTCCGCTCGAAGCGGTGGGGCGGCTGCGCGGCCAGGCGCCGGTCAAGCCGTTGCCGATGGCGATCGCGCCGGCGTGCCACGCTGAGCGGACTGTGGAACACGCGGGTCAATGCACGCAGGAGTTCAGCGAATGAGCGACCGAGCCGACGTGATCGTCATCGGCGGCGGAATCGTCGGGACGTCGGCGGCGTTCTTTTTACGTCGCAGGGATCGCTCGGTGACGTTGCTCGAACGTGGGCTCACGGGCCAGCAGGCGAGCGGCGTGAATTTCGGCGGGATCCGTCGCCAGGGCCGGGTGCTTGCGCAACTGCCGATGGCCAATCGCGCGCTCGACACGTGGCGACGCTCGCGGGAATTGCTCGGCGAAGACGTCGAATTTCTCCCGTCGGGGCATACGCGCGTTTGCTACCACGCGCACGACGCCGAGTATTTTCATCGCTATGCGTTGGAGGCGCGTGCATACGGTCTCGATCTCGAGGTGCTCGAAGGCGCGGCGATGTTCCGGCGGTTCCCGTTTTTGAGCAGGGAGGTGCTGGCCGCCTCCATTTCGCCGCTCGATGGGCATGCGAATCCCCGTCTTGCCGCGCCCGCATTCGCGCGGGCGGCGGCCCGGCTCGGCGCGAGCATCGTCGAGAACACGGAGATCGTGCGTGTCGACAAAGAAGCGGGTGGCTTTCGCGTGGAGAGCGCCCGCGGCGATATCTACCGCTCGCAGCAGCTCTTGATTTGTGCCGGCGCATGGGCGAACGCACTGTCGACGCAATTCGGCGAGCCCGTTCCGCTTGTGGCGCGCGGTCCGCAGATGGCGGTCACGGAGCCGGTGCCTTACGTCTTCGGCTCGTCGATGGGCGTCTATACGTCGATCAAGGAAGAGAGCGTCTATTTCCGGCAGATTCCGCGCGGCAACATCATATTGGGCGGCGGTCCGCCGGGACCGGCCGACGTGGCGACGCGCCGTGCAGGCGTGCTGCCGATCAACACGGTCCGCCAGCTCGCACAGTTTCGCCGGCTCGTTCCGGCCATGACGCCGCTGAACGTCATTCGCGTCTGGAGCGGTGTCGAGAGCTACCTGCCCGACGCGGAGCCGATCATCGGTGCCAGTTCCACGACGGAAGGTCTTTTCTATGGATTCGGCTTCAGCGGATCCGGTTTTCAGATCGGTCCCGGCGTGGGAGAGACGCTGGCGGAACTGCTCGACACCGGCCGCACCGAGATCGCGCTCGAACCGTTTTCCGTTGCTCGCTTCGCGCGCAGGGCATCCGATGCGCCGCTGGCGAGCGCCGACGTCTTTTCGCCGAGCGAGGCCTGATCATGCAGATCGTCGATGCACCCGACAGCGCACTTCGCGATGTGCTGGCCTACATGGAAGCGAATTTCGACAAGTCCGTGCGCCTTGCCGAATTGGCCGAAATGTCGGCGCTCAGCGTTTCTCGCTTCGCAACCGTGTTTCGCCAGCGGATCGGACTGTCACCGTACAAGTACCTGTGCCGGGTGCGCGTGCGACGCGCGCAGTCGCTGTTGCTCGCGGGCGTGCCGGGCGCCGTGGTGGCCGCTGAGGTCGGGTTTTTCGATCAAAGCCACTTGGCGCGCCATTTCAAACGCTTTTGCGGCGTCACGCCCACCGAATTCCTGCAGCAGGCGAGGGCGCGGGACGCTGTGGCGACCGGCAGCACGCGCTTTGCCTGACGCGCCGACAGGCGGACCGCAGCCGCCTGTGGACACACCGTTGGCCATGCGTCACGAACTTACGCGGCAGCACGGCTTCCCAGTCCACTCGATGCCTTGAGCGCGGCTCGCACCTCGGATTGCGCGAGGACATCGTCGAGCGTCTTTTCGAGGCGCTCGAACATCAGATCGAATTCGCTTTCCGTGTAGGACAACGCGGGTGCGAACCCCAGGACGCCGTCGCCGAACGCACGGAAAACGAGGCCATTGGCATACGCGGCCGTGGCGATCCGGTCGGGCAGCGTGAGCGATGGATCGAAGCGCCGTTTGCTCGCTTTATCCGCGACGAGTTCGAGCGCGCCGAGCAAGCCGCGATGCCGCGCGTCGCCGACGAGCGGATGCGCGAGCAGCGCGTCGAGTCCCTGCGCGAAGCGGGGGCCGCGCGCGATGCCGTTGGCGAGCAATCCGCCTTCATGATAAAGACGCAGCACTTCGAGCCCGATCGCGGCGCTCACGGGGTGTGCCGAATAGGTATGACCATGGCCGATCGCCGCGGTGGGATCGCCGTCGGCAATGCCTTGATAGACGGCATCCGACATCAGCACGGCGCCCATCGGCGCGTAGCCCGCCGTGAGCCCCTTCGCCACGGTCATGAGGTCGGGCTCGACTTGTTCGGCCTCGCAGGCGAAGAGCGGTCCGGTGCGGCCGAAACCCGTGATGACTTCGTCGGCGACGAACAGAATGTCCAGTTTGCGGCACGCTTCGCGCATCGCTCGCAGCCAGCCGGCCGGTGGCACGATCACGCCGCCCGAGCCCTGGATCGGTTCGCAGAAGAACGCGGCGACATGCTGTGCGCCGAGTTCGGCGACTTTGGCCTCGAGTGCGGCCACCGAGGCAGCGATGATGGCGGCATCGTCGGCGTGTTCGCTACGGTACGGATACGGCGACGGAATATGGTGCTGCGTGGCGAGCGGCAGATCGAAGTGGCGATGGAAAACGGGTAGTGCGGTCAGCCCGGCACCGATCGCCGACGAGCCGTGATAGCCGCGCTCGAGCGCGATGACGTGCTTTTTCGTGGGGCGCCCGGTGGCGTTGTAGTAGTGCGTAATGAAGCGCAGCGCCGAATCGACGGCATCCGACCCGCCAAGTGTGAAGTACACATGCTGCAACGACGCGGGCGACAATTCGACGAGTTTCGCGGCAAGCTCGATGGCCGGCTCCGAGCCGAAATGGAAGTACCCCGTGGCATAGGGCAGTCGCGCCATTTGCCGGGCGGCCACCTCGACGATGCTTTGATGCCCATAGCCGGTGTTGACGCACCACAGACCGGAGAACGCATCGAGCAGTTCATGGCCGTTTGCGTCGCGCAGAAAGACGCCTTGCGCGGACTCGAGTACGGTCACGCCGCGCGCTTCATGCGCGCGATAGCTGACGACGGGGTGGATCAGGTGTTTGCGATCGGCTTCGACGAGCGAGGAGTTCGACATGATTCGGTATCCGGTAGCGTGGAGCGGTTGATGATTCCATGCTACCGGGCAACGACCCTCGGCCGATTCGCCAAATAAATCGTGAAATAGCGCGATCGTGGCGTTTCGGGGCCATGCCGCAGCATATTCTGCTGGACCGGATCGGTAATCTCCGAGGCGCCGCGCCCGCCGCGCCGTCTTACGCAGCCAGCATATGCTCGACGAGTTCGATCCAATGCGCGACGGGTACCGATGTGCCGCTTTGCAGATGCGTGATGCACCCGATGTTCGCCGATACGATCATTTGGGGCTCGAGTACCCGGAGGGTATCGATCTTGCGATCGCGCAACGTATAAGCGAGCGACGGCTGAGTGATCGAATAAGTGCCTGCCGAGCCGCAACATAGATGACTGTCGGCGGGTACGCGCACTTCGAGGCCGAGCGACGTCAGCAGCCGTTCGACCACGCCCCGGATTTGCTGCCCGTGCTGCAGCGTGCAAGGCGGATGGAACGCAACGGTATGCACGCCGCGGCGGCGCGCGAGCGCCGTGAGTTCCGCCTCGAAGCCCTGCAGCCATTGCGCGATGTCGCAAGCGAGTTCGGCGACGCGGCGCGCCTTGTCCGCGTAGACCGGATCGTCGCGCAGCAAGTGCCCGTACTCCTTGATCGTCGCGCCGCAGCCCGAGGCATCGATGACGATCGCCTCGATACCCGTTTCGATATACGGCCACCATGCATCGATGTTGCGGCGCATATCGTCGAGTGCTTCCTCGCGGTAGCTCAGATGCAAGCGAATCGCGCCGCAGCAGCCGGCCTCCGGCGCCACGATCGCCTCGACGCCGAGCGCATCGAGTACGCGCGCGGCCGCAATGTTGATGTTCGGCAACATCGCCGGCTGAACACACCCGGCGAGCAGCAGCACCTTGCGTTCGTGCGGCACCGCCCGTTTGGCGGGCCACTGAAGCAGACGCTGGCGCGGCGGCACCTTGTCGCGCAGCTTGCGCGGCAGAAACGGCCGCACGTGCTGGCCGAGCCGCATGAGCGGCGTGAATACGGCGGTGTTGGGCAAGAGACTCGCCAGCAGCCGCCGTATCAACCGCTGGCGAAGCGGACGCGGCACGGTCGCATCCACATGTGGCCGGCCGATTTCCACGAGCCGCCCGTACTGCACCCCCGAAGGGCAGGTCGTCTCGCAACTGCGGCAGGTCAGGCAGCGGTCCAGATGCAGCTGTGTACTACGCGTGACGGGCGCGCCCTCGAACATCTGCTTCATCAGATAGATGCGGCCGCGGGGGCCGTCGAGTTCGTCGCCCAGCAGTTGGTACGTCGGGCAGGTGGCCGTGCAAAAGCCGCAATGAACGCATTTGCGCAGAATCGCATCGGCCTCTTTGCCGTCCGGCGTATTGCGAATGAAGTCCGCCAGTTGTGTCTGCATCGCGTCGCTCAGTCGATCGGGGTCTTGGGATGGCTCAGAAGTCCGCGTAGAGGCGGCCGCGATTGAAGATGCGTGCCGGATCGAAGGCGGCTTTCAGGCCTCGATGGATCCTCATGATCGGCGCCGGCAGTGGCGTGAAGACCCCGGCGCTGCGATCGAACTCGCGGCCTGCGCGAAAAATGGTGGCGTGACCGCCGGCCTGCTTGGCGCTGATACGTACCGTTTGCGCATCGGTATCCGTGATCCACCAACGCTGAGAGCCGCCCCACTCCATCAGCTGCGCGCCCGGCAACTGCAGCGGTTCGGTGACGGACGGCAACGCGAGCCGCCAGAGTGCCGAGCGCGGCGGAATCGTCGCGAAGAACGGATCGGTCTGCTCGCGCAACCCGGCCCAGAAGCGCTCGGCCTCGACGGCATCCACGACTTCCCCGCCGATCGTGTTGCGGGCTGTCTTCACGCCGTTCTCGGCGCCCGAGAGGCGTACCGCGAGCGTGCCGTTGCGCCAGGCGCTCGCCGTGATCGGCAACGGGCGGCCGCACCACTCGTTGAGCTTGCGTACCGCATCGGTGCCGTTCATGTCGAACTTGAGCGTCGTTTCGGCCACCGGCAACGGCAGGACTTTGATCGACACATCGAGCATCAGGCCGAGCGTGCCGAGCGAGCCCGCCATCAGTCTCGAGACATCGTACCCCGCAACGTTCTTGACCACTTGACCGCCGAAACGCAGCGTTTCGCCGCGGCCGTCCATCATCGTGACGCCGAGTACGAAGTCGCGCGGCGCACCGGCCGAGCTGCGGCGCGGACCCGCGATACCCGCCGCGATGCAGCCGCCCAGCGTGGCGGAGCGGCCGAAGTGGGGCGGCTCGAACGCGAGCATCTGGTTGTGTTCGGCGAGCGCCGCTTCGACCTCCGTCAACGGCGTGCCGCAGCGCGCCGTCATGACGAGCTCCGCAGGGTCGTACGAAACGATGCCGCGATACGCGCGGGTGTCGAGAATCTCGCCGTTGAGCGCCTGGCCGTACCAGTCTTTCGTGCCCGAGCCGCGGATGCGCAAGGGGCGCTCTTCAGCCGTGGCTGCGCGGATACGCTCGGCCCAGTAGCCGAGGATCTCGTCGTCTTGCATGGCTTCCCGCTTTATGGTGTCGTTCATCCGGTTGCCGCTTTTGCCTCAGGGCTTCATTCTACCGGCCGACCCGGGGCAGGCAAGCCACGGGTTTATACGCGTGGCGGTGCGGGCTAAAAGCGCGGCAACTCCGGATGAGGCAAAAGGCCGCCGCGCACATGCATCTTTCCGTACTCGGCGCAGCGCGCGCGCGTCGGAATGCCCTTGGTCGGGTTCAGCAGTCCGTCCGGATCGAACGCGCGCTTGACCGCGAAGAACGCATCGCATTCGGCCGGCGAAAACTGGACACACATCGAATTGATTTTTTCGATGCCGACGCCGTGTTCGCCCGTCACGGTGCCGCCCAGCTCCACGCAGGCCTCGAGAATCTCGGCGCCGAACGCCTCCGCGCGATGCAGTTGGTCGGGATCGTTGCCGTCGAACAGAATGAGCGGATGCATGTTGCCGTCCCCGGCGTGAAAGACGTTGATGCAGCGCAGACCGTAAGTGCTTTCCATCTTCTCGATGCGCGCGAGCAGCGGTCCGATACTGCGGCGCGGCACCGTGCCGTCCATGCAGTAGTAATCGGGCGCAAGCCTGCCCGCGGCCGGAAAGGCGTTCTTGCGGCCGGACCAGAATTTGAGGCGCTCGGCCTCGGTGCGGGAGATCTGCAACCGGGTGGCGCCGTGTTCGCGCAGCACGGCGGTCACGCGTGCGATTTCTTCGGCGACTTCCTCGGGCGTGCCGTCCGACTCGCACAGCAGGATGGCCGCGGCGTCGCAATCGTAGCCGGCGCCGACGAACGCCTCCACCGCGCACGTCGCGGGATTGTCCATCATCTCGAGCCCGGCCGGAATGATCCCCGCCGCGATGATGGCCGCCACCGCGTTGCCGCCTTTGACGACATCGTCGAAGCTCGCCATGACGACTTGCGCCGTCGGCGGCTTCGGGATCAGCTTGACGGTCACTTCCGTGACGATCGCGAACATGCCTTCGCTGCCGATCGTGACGGCAAGCAGATCGAGCCCGGGCGTATCGGGTGCGAGCGAACCGAATTCGACGATCTCGCCTTCCATCGTGACGGCGCGCACGCGCAAGACGTTATGGACGGTCAGTCCGTACTTCAGACAATGCACGCCGCCCGAGTTTTCCGACACGTTGCCGCCGATCGTGCAGGCGATCTGGGAAGACGGATCGGGCGCGTAGTAAAGCCCATAGGGCGCGGCCGCCTCCGAGACGGCGAGGTTGCGCACGCCGGGCTGGACGGTGGCGGTGCGCGCATACGAGTCGACATCGATGATTCTCGTGAAGCGCGCGAGCGAAACGACGATGCCGTTCGAGATCGGCGTGGCGCCGCCCGATAGTCCGGTGCCCGCGCCGCGCGGTACGATCGGCACGCCAAGGCGCTTGCATATCTGCACGATACGCAGCACCTGCGCCTCGGTTTCCGGCAGCGCTACCGCGAGCGGCAGTTGCCGATACACGCTGAGCCCGTCGCATTCATATGGGGCGGTCTCTTCATCGCGGTAAAGCAGACAGCGCGCGGGCAGCGTGGCCATCAGCGCCTGGACCACTTCGCGCTGGCGCTCTTCGCGCAGCGCCGCTGACATCGCCGGATCGGTTTGGGCTGCGGTTGCCATCGGTTTCCTCGCCTGTCTCAGGCCGTGTACGTGAAGATCTTGCCCGGATTCATCAGATTGTGCGGATCGAGCGCATGCTTGAGCGCGCGCATCACATCGACGGCATCGCTGCCATGCTCGTCGATGAGGAAATCCATTTTGTGCAGACCGATGCCATGCTCGCCCGTGCAGGTTCCGCCCATGCGCAGCGCACGCTCGACGATACGCCGGTTCAGGCGTTCGGCTTCGCTGAATTCCTCGGGCCGGGCCGGATCGATCAGGATCGCGACATGGAAGTTGCCATCGCCGACGTGTCCTACGATGGGGCAGGGCAGCGGCGAGCCGCGTAGATCGTCTTCCGTTTCGACCACGCATTCGGCCAGCCGCGAGATCGGCACGCAGACATCGGTCGTTACGGCGCGACAGCCCGGCTTGAGTTGCAGCATCGCGAAATAGGCGTTGTGGCGTGCGTTCCAGAGCCGGCTGCGTTCCTCGGGGCGCGTGGCCCAGGCGAAACCGCTGCCCGCATGTTCGGCGGCGAGCGCCTGTACCGTCTCGGCTTGCTCCTTGACGCTCGCCTCGGTGCCGTGGAACTCGAAAAAGAGCGTCGGCGATTCGGCAAGCGTCAGATTCGAGTGACGGTTGATCGCGCGGATCGCGAGCATATCGACGAATTCCACGCGAGCGACGGGCACGCCGAGTTGAATCGTTTCGATGACGGTGCGCACGGCCTCGCCCATCGACGGAAAGGCGCAGACGGCGGCCGAAACGGCTTCCGGCTGCGGATAAAGCCGCACCGTGATTTCGGTGATGACGCCGAGCGTGCCCTCCGAGCCCACGAAGAGCCGGGTCAGATCGTAGCCGGCCGACGATTTGCGGGCCCGCGTGCCCGTCTTGATGACGCGACCGTCTGCGAGCACCGCCGTGAGGCCGAGCACGTTTTCCCGCATCGTCCCATAGCGCACGGCGTTGGTGCCCGAGGCCCGCGTGGCCGACATTCCGCCGATGCTCGCATCCGCACCAGGATCGATCGGAAAGAAGAGCCCCGTGTCGCGCAACGCTTCGTTGAGCGCCTTGCGCGAGACGCCGGCCTCGACGGTGGCCGTCAGATCTTCCGCATTGATCGACAGGACGCGATTCATGCCGGAAAGATCGATCGATACACCGCCTTCCACCGCAAGCAGATGCCCTTCCAACGACGAGCCGTTGCCGTAGGGAATGACGGGCACGCCGTAGCGCGCGCAGAGCTCGATCGCCGTGCGCACTTCCTCGGTGGATTCGGCGAAGACCACCGCATCGGGTGGTTGAGGATCGAACGGCGACTCGTCGCGGCCGTGGTGTGCGCGTACCGCCTCGGCCGTTGAAGCACGTTGACCGAAAGCGCTCGCGAGCGCGGTGAACAGTTCGGGATCAAACGGCCGGCGCGGGCGCGGCGCAGCGGCGCCAGGACGTCCTTCTTGGGGATGCAGCGGATGAACGTCGGCGGGGGGACGGTCCATATCATCTCCGATATCGTTTTTGGCCATTCTACGCCGCCGCGGCACAGGCACGTGCCGAGGTGACCGGTGCAGCGTGCCGTTCAGCCGGCTCCTATAATGAGGCCGTTTCGGCCGCCGCCAGGGTGGCGGGCCGACGAGCAGCGACTACGAAGGAGACCTCGATGGGACACCGTTTGAGCAAGATCGCCACGCGCACCGGCGATGACGGCACGACTGGCCTCGGCGACGGCAGCCGCATACGCAAGGACGATGCACGAATCCAGGCGATCGGCGACGTCGACGAGTTGAATTCGCAGCTCGGCGTGCTGCTGGCCGAGCCGTTGCCCGAGGACTTGCGCGAGGTACTGACGGCCGTGCAGCACGACCTGTTCGATCTCGGCGGCGAGCTCTGCATTCCGGGCCATACGATGATCGGCGACGAACATCTGGCCCGTGTCGACGGCTGGCTCGCGCACTACAACGCCGCGTTGCCGCCGCTCACCGAATTCATTCTGCCGGGGGGCACCCGCGCGGCGGCGCTCGCGCATGTGTGCCGGACGGTCTGCCGCCGCGCGGAGCGCTCGATCGTCGCGCTCGGCGCAACGGTGACGCTGGAAGCCGCGCCCCGCCGATATGTCAATCGCCTCTCCGACCTCTTGTTCGTGCTCGCCCGGGTGCTGAACCGCGCCGGCGGTACGGGCGATGTCTTGTGGCAACGTCAGCGCGCCGAAAAATAGCCCGCGCAGTCTCGCCGATCCACCCGGCCAGCGGTCGCTCGCAGCATGCTGCGGTGCGACAAAGTGTCGTATGTCGGATACACTCTCATAAGATGTATTCTTGATCCATGTTTATAAGGAGCCCACCCGACATGACGACCCCGCTCACCGCAGACCAGATCGCACGCGTCAAGGCGACCGCGCCCGTATTCGCCGAGCACGGCGCAACGATCACCAAGCATTTTTACCGCCGGATGTTCGCGAACCGCCCCGAGCTGCGCAATCTGTTCAACCAGACGCACCAGGCGAGCGGCACGCAGGCTCATACCCTCGCCCACGCGGTCTACGCCTATGCCGCGAATATCGACAATCTCGGTGCGCTGGGTTCGGCCGTCGGCCGGATCGCGAACAAGCATGCGAGCCTCAATATCCGCCCCGAGCACTATCCGATCGTCGGTGAAAACCTGCTTGCGTCGGTCGTCGAAGTATTGGGCGATGCGGTCGACGAGCAAACGCTCGAGGCGTGGCGCGCCGCCTATGCGCAACTGGCGGGAATCATGATCGGCGCCGAGGCGAAGCTCTACGGCGCCGCGCCTTGGAGCGGCTATCGCCCGTTCGTCGTCTCGCGCAAGGAAGTCGAGAGCGACGAGATCACCTCGTTCTATCTGACGCCCGCTGACGGCGGCGCTGCGTGCGGGTTCGTGCCGGGCCAGTTCGTCTCGGTCAAACGCTATGTCGGCGAGCTCGGTGTCGACCAGCCGCGGCAGTACAGCCTCTCCGATGCGCCGCACGGCAAATGGCTGCGCATTTCGGTCAAGCGTGAAGCGGGGCGCGAAGACGTGCCGGCCGGGCGCCTTTCGACACTCCTGCATGAGGGTGTCGAGGTCGGCTCGATCGTCGAAGTGACGGCGCCGATGGGCGAGTTCCGCCTCGATCTCGAAAAAACGACGCCGGTCGTGCTGGTCTCGGGCGGTGTCGGCGTGACCCCGATGATGTCGATGATCTCCACGCTCGTGGCCGCCGCGAGCCCGCGCCGCATTGCGTTCGTGCACGCCTGCCGCAACGGCCGCGTGCATGCATTCAAGCGCTGGCTTGCACAGACGATGGCGACGCATGCGAACGTTTCGCGGGCAGTGTTTTACGAAGAAGTGTCGGAGACCGACCGCGAAGGTGTCGATTACGACCTCACGGGCCGCATCGATTTCTCGCGCATCGCCCATCAAGCGATTCTGCCCGATGCGGACTACTACCTGTGCGGGCCGGTTCCGTTCATGCAGCAGCAGCGCGAAGCGCTGATTGCGCTCGGTGTGGACGCGGCACGCATTCACACCGAGGTGTTCGGCTCCGGCGCGATCTGAACCGGAGGCCGGAACCGCATTGGCGCATCGATGCTTCAGTTGCCGCTACCGCGGACGATGCGCCGCTGCTTGACGCTCTCGGCCAATCCCTCCAGCACGCCGACGCTTTCGTCCCAGCCGATGCATGCATCGGTGATGCTTTGGCCGTAGGTCAGCGTACAACCCTCCTGCAGATCCTGGCGCCCCGCGACCAGATGCGATTCGACCATCACGCCGACGATGCGCTCGTCGCCGCCCGCGATCTGCCTTCCGATCTCGGCGCACACGGGAATCTGGTTCTCGTGCTTTTTCGAGCTGTTGGCGTGACTCGCATCGATCATGAGCCGCGCCGCGAGGCCTGCTTTGCCGATGGCGGAGCACGCCGCATCGACGCTTTGCGCATCGTAGTTCGGGGTGGTGCCGCCGCGCAGAATCACATGGCAGTCCTCGTTGCCTGCCGTCGACACGATGGCTGAGTGGCCGCCCTTCGTCACCGAGAGGAAGTGGTGCGGTTGCGAGGCCGCCTTGATCGCATCCACCGCGATCTTGACGTTGCCGTCCGTGCCGTTTTTGAAGCCGACCGGGCACGAGAGCCCCGACGCGAGCTCGCGATGGACTTGCGACTCGGTCGTGCGTGCGCCGATCGCGCCCCAGGAGACGAGGTCCGCGATGTATTGCGGGCTGATCATATCGAGGTATTCAGTCCCCGCGGGCATGCCGAGCTCGTTGATGCCGACGAGCAATTCGCGCGCGGCGCGCAGGCCGTCGTTGATCTTGAAGCTGTTATCGAGGTAGGGGTCGTTGATGAGCCCCTTCCAGCCGACCGTCGTACGCGGCTTTTCGAAGTAGACGCGCATGACCACCTCCAGCTCGCTCGCGAAGCGCTTGCGCTCGTGCACGAGCCGGCGCGCGTAGTCGAGCGCGGCCGCGGGATCGTGGATCGAGCAAGGGCCGACGATGACGATCAGACGATCGTCCATGCCGTGCAGGATGCGATGCATCGCCGTGCGCGCGCCGTAGATCAGATCGGCGACCGGCTCTGTGCACGGAAATTCGCGAATCAAGTGAGCGGGCGGCGTGAGCTCTTTGAGTTCGCGAATGCGGACATCGTCGGTATTGTGCGGGGCCATGCTGTATTTCTCCTTGTCGATTCGGTGTGGGGCGCACCTCTCGTTCCGTTCGGCGTGGTTCCGCGTGGTTCCGGATACGACGGACGAACAGTGAAGGTGCAGGGCTGGCGGGTCGCGGCGAAAAAAAACCGCCGGACTCGCCGGCGGTTTTTCGGGAATTCAGGTTCGCGTCACGCGCTAACACCCCTCTCGATCCGCCGGCGGACTGAGATGCCAAAAGAAGTAAAAGTAAAACTTCGGGCTCATGAGTGGGGAAAGCGCGTTGGAAACGGGTATCCGGGCTTTATACGCTCTGCCGGCACGGCTGACAAGCCGTCGGAGGGGAAAAAAGCGAAAAATCCACGCGGGGCGACCGAACAACGGATATTTTTCGCGCGCCCGCGCGGATTCGAAGCCGGTTCAAAGCGTGCCGCCCACCGTCATCTTCTCGATGCGCAGCGTCGGCTGGCCGACGCCGACGGGCACGCTCTGTCCTTCCTTGCCGCACACGCCGACACCGGTATCGAGCGACATGTCGTTGCCGATCATCGTCACGTACTTCAGCGATTCGGGACCGCTGCCGATCAGCGTCGCCCCCTTCACAGGGTAGGTGACCTTGCCGTTTTCGATCATGTACGCCTCGGAGGCCGAGAACACGAACTTGCCGTTCGTGATGTCGACTTGCCCGCCGCCGAAGTTCACGGCGTAAAGCCCGTTCTTGACCGATGCGATGATTTCGGCCGGGTCTTTGTCGCCGTTGAGCATGTAGGTGTTCGTCATGCGCGGCATCGGCAGCGCCGCGTACGATTCGCGCCGCGCGTTGCCCGTCACCGGCATTTTCATGAGCCGCGCGTTGAGCGAATCCTGGATATAACCCTTGAGCACGCCGTCTTCGATCAGCGTCGTGCATTGCGTGGCGTTACCCTCGTCGTCGATATTGAGCGAGCCGCGCCGGTTCGGTAGCGTGCCGTCGTCGACGACCGTGACGCCCTTGGCCGCCACGCGCTCGCCGATGCGTCCGGCGAACGCGGACGACCCCTTGCGGTTGAAGTCTCCCTCGAGCCCGTGGCCGATGGCTTCGTGCAGCAGCACGCCCGGCCAGCCCGGCCCGAGCACGACGGTCATGGTGCCTGCCGGCGCCGGCCGCGCATCGAGATTGACCAGCGCCGCATTGACGGCATCGTCGACATAGCTCGAGAGCACGTCGTCGGAGAAATAGCCGTAGTCGAAGCGGCCACCGCCGCCGCCCGAGCCGATCTCGCGCCGGCCGTTTTGCTCGGCGATCACGGTGACCGAGACGCGCACCAGCGGCCGCACGTCCGCGGCGAGCACGCCATCGCTGCGCGCGACGAGCACGATGTCGTACTCGCCCGCGAGCCCGGCCATGACTTGCGTGATGCGCGGATCGCGCCCGCGCGCCATTAGTTCGACACGCTCGAGCAGCTTGACCTTCGCCGTGGCGTCGAGCGAGGCGAGCGGGTCGGCGGGCAGATAGAGATCGCGGCCCGCGATGCCCTTCAGGACACTCGCCGCCTGGATCTTTTGCTTGCCGCCGCCTGCCTTGGCGATCGAGCGTGTGGCCTCGGCGGCCTGACGCAACGCTTCGGGCGAGAGGTCGTCGGAGTAGGCGAATGCCGTACGGTCGCCCGCGACGGCGCGCACGCCGACGCCCTGGTCGATGCTGAAACTCCCCGACTTCACGATGCCTTCCTCGAGGCTCCATGCTTCGCTGCGCGTGGCCTGGAAGTAGAGGTCCGCATAGTCGACGCGGTGCGTGAAGATATCGGCGAGCGTACGCGTGAGCAGCGCCTCGTCGAGACCGTAGGGGGCCAACAAGACTTCCTTCGCGGTCGCGAGATTGCGAATGCCGGGTTCGATGATATTCATGCGGATAGTTCGAGAAAGGAGGCTGTGAATGTCGGAATGGCTGGCCGGGTTCGAACGATGGGTCGGTCGGGCATGACGGCTAGGAGAGGACGCGGTGGCGCCACGCGGGGAGGCTGCGCCGCACTTCGTCGATGCGCGCGCCGTCGATTTCGCCCGCAACGATGCCGGCGCCTTCGTCGGTGCGCACGTCGACGATCTCGCCCCATGGATCGACCAGCATGCTGTGGCCCCAGGTGCGGCGGCCGTTTTCATGCGTGCCGCCTTGCGCCGCGGCGAGCACGTAGCACTGATTTTCGACGGCGCGTGCGCGCAGCAGCGTCTCCCAATGCGCGCGCCCCGTCGTATAGGTGAACGCCGACGGCACGACGATGAGCGCCATATCGCCCATGCGCCGGTAAAGCTCGGGAAAGCGCAAATCGTAGCAGACCGAGAGCCCCACGCGTCCGAACGGCGCTTCGAACGTGCGTACGTCGCGGCCCGGGCGGATCGTGCGTGCTTCGTCGAACGATTCGGCGCCCTTTTCGAAGTTGAAAAGGTGGATCTTGTCGTAGCGCGCGACCTCGTTGCCCTCGGGATCGAACACGAGCGTCGTATTCAGCACGCGCTCGGCGTCGGGCGCCGGATCCGTGACGGCGAGCGGAAGCGTGCCGCCGATGATCCAGATACCGTGCCGGCGTGCCGCATCGGCCAGAAACCGCTGGATCGGCCCATCGCCGTAGGGCTCGCGCACGGCCAGCTTGTCGGCGTCGCGAAAGCCCATGAAGCAGAAGTACTCGGGCAGCAGGACGAGCCGCGCACCGTTGTCGGCCGCCTCGGCGATGAGACGGCCGGCGTCGTGCAGATTGCGCTCGCGCTCGGGCGTGCTGACCATCTGGACGGCTGCGACGCGAAAAGGCGCCGGGAATGCGTGTGGATCGCTCATGGGGGTCCGGTGGGCCTGGCGCACGGCGTGCGTCATTTGCCTGTCGATTCCGTTGCTTCGGCTGGAGCAGCCATCTTACCCCGATCGCCCGTGAGCCGCTCGACGTGCGGTTGCGACCATGACCCCGTTATTGCGTAGTGCGTGGCAAACGCGTGAGCGATCGACTGCGAGAGGGCGAGATTGGCGAAGAAGGCGCCGAGCCCCAGCAACGGATTGACGATCGTCGCCGCGATCACGGCCGAGCCCGCATTGACCGTCGGGGTCACCTGCACACGCAGGTCCTGCGTTTCCTTCGCGAGATCGACCGTGCCCGAGAGGTCCGCCCGCGCCGGCGCCGTGACGAGATGGAAGTCGTCCGTTCGACCGATGCCGTCGGCGATGCGGCCTGTGCCCGTCACGCGCTCGAACGGCAGCCCTTCGCCGATGACGTCCCTGAAGTTGAGCGTGACGACGCGCGCGAGGCTTTGCAGGCTCAGCACGCCAAGCAGTTTCGCGACGCCGGGGTCGACCTTGAGGATCTGCCCATGATGGAGATCGAGCGCCATCTGACCGCGCAGCGTCGGATAGTCGATGGCCGTCGGACCGCCGCGCCAGCCCACCTTGCCCGACAACGTGCCGGCGCCGCCCTTCACCGTGCGCGGCAGGCCGAACTGATCGAGTAGCGCACCGGCGTTGGCGATGTCGAGCTTGAAATCGATCGCCGTGCGGCGCGGCGAGTTCCGATCGATGTCGTCGCCGAGCCGGCGCAGTGTGCGCCAATTCGCGGTCGCCGACAGGTGCGCGGCCGGATTCGCGAGATCGAGCTTGTCGAGTTGCCAGACGGGCACGCCGTCTTCATCGGTATTGTGCGCCTGGATGGCGAGCCGGCCGAAGCCACGCCCGCGCACGCTGAGTTCGTCGACGACGAGATCGATCGCCGGCATACGTTCGGTTGTCGACGAAGATATCTGCCTGACGAGGTCGTTGCCCACCGTGGCGGGAACGGCCGCCTTCGAGAGGCGCGCCGTCAGCAGCCCGTTGGGGTTGGCCGGCGTGCCGGGTTGCCACGACAGCGTGCCCGTCACCTGATCCGATGCGAGTTGCGCCCGCCAGTCCTCGTCGGAGCCCGTGCCATCGAAGGCGACGTGGGTCCACTCACGCTCGAGCAGCTTGAGGGTGTCCACATGCGCCGTCAGGCGAGTGGGCATGAACTGGCTCGCGAGGCCGCCGGCCGTCTTCGGCGATGCGGTTCGTGCCGAAGGCGGCGTTTTGATCGGCCTGGCGGCGGCGCGCAGCTCGGCAGCGATTGCGCGCCAGCCATCGCCGTCGAGCGACGCAAGCTCGGCCGTCGTACTGACGCCTTGGGCCGGCATGCGCGCGGCCGTACCGATGCCGATCCCGCCGCGCACCACCTCCAACGCCTGCGGATCGCCCGGTTCGCGGGCACCGCGCCGCAGCAGGTAAGTCGCGCTCGCGGGTCCCAGCTGCAGCTCGGCGCGGGCCAACGCCCCGGTCTGCACGTCGGCGTCGGTTTTCGCCGCGTCGACCGAGAGCGAAAACGGCATCGGCGTGCCGAGCGGCTTGTCGAACGGCGCCGGGAAGTCGAGCCCGAGTCCGCTCAGGTCGGAACGGGCTTCGATCTGCGGTAGACCACTCCTCGTGCCGCGCACGGAGATCGTATAAGGCGCTGTGCCATGTAGGTGGCCGAGCAGTGTTCCGGCGGGACCCTCTATGCCGAGTTCGCGGGCGCTGTCGGCGGCGATGCGTCCCGCGATATCGAATGTATAGGCGCCCTTGGCGTCGAGCGCGCCGTTTGCACGTATCTCTCCGCCGAGCCAGCGTCCCGCCACGCGTTCGACGGCGAGCGTGTGCCCGGTGAAACGCACCCGCCCGGTCAGCGCGTCGAGCGGTGGCCATTGTTCGCGTGCGAGGCTGTTCCCCTCGAGCCCGACCGTGCCGTCCACGCTCACGTGAGGCTCGGGTCCGCGCGGTACGGTGAGCGTGAGCGCGAGCGTCGCCGGGCCCGTCCCACGCAGCTTTTGCGTCGCATGATCAGTCAGGCTGGCGGCCGCGCTTTCGTTCAGATAGTCGAGGAAATCGGCGAGCGGCCCGTGCGCTTTGCCCTCGATGACGAGGTCCGAGCCGTGGTTGCCGAGATCGTCGATGCGTCCGGTCACCCGGTCCAGCGTGACGCGCTTGTAACGCGCCCGACCGATATCGAAACGCAGCACGTTTTCGGCGAGCGAAAAGACGCCATCGATGCCGTCGAGCGCCGGCCAGACATCGGGCGCGCCGTTGGCGAGCGTCTTGGCGGGGAACGGCGAGGGATCGAACCGCGCGCCCGTGAACGGCGCAACGATGCGGAAGATGCCGGCTTTCGGATCGCGCGAGTAGGGGAACTGATCGAGCCCGCCATGGACCTCGATGGTCGCGTTGCGGGCGATGCCGTCTTGCAATCCATGTCCGAGGTAATGGCGCAGATGTTCGCCGATGCTCGTCGGCAAATAACGCGGGATGGAAGGGACTTTGGCGCGTTCGATTTTCGCGGAGAGATCGAGGGTGCCGCGCCCATGGCCCGGATTGGTGTAACTCGCGACGACGCTGCCGGCCGTATCGGCGTTTTCGACGCTGAGTTCGGGAACGGTGATCGCGAAGGCCTTGTGCGGCTGGCCGGGCGCAGCGGTGACGGTCCATTGGCCGCGGCCGCGCACCCGATCGAACGCGAGGCGCGGATCGTCGAATTCGCCGGGCAGCGTGAGCGTCGTCTCGGCGGTGTCGACGGTGACGCTGCCATGGGCTTCGTCGGCATCGATCGAGCCCCAGAGGTTTTCGACGCCGGGCAGGCCCGCACGCGGATGCCCGGCCGGCGAAAGCCCCGGTGGCGGCTCCTGCGCCGCGAAGCTGATACCTTCCAGGTCGCCCTTGAACCGGTAGCGCACGATCGGGGCGGTGCCGGAGACACGCTGCTCGCTGGCAGCCAGCGCATTGTCGGGGCGCGCGCGCTCCACTTCGATCACGTAGTTGGCGACGAGTCCGCGCGGGTCGAACCGCACGAGTTCGTCGCGAAAACGCTCCGGCACAGGCAGCGCGCGAGTGAATTCGGCCAGCACGCCCAGATCGACGCGGTCGCCCGCTACGCTCATCAACTGACCGTGCTTCACATCGGGCACGCGATAGCGGCCCGTGAGCGTGGCGAACGAGAGCGTGCGCGAGACCGGCGTGCCATCGGCGAGCGGCGGCTGTCCGAGTTCCGCGTGCAGATTCGACAAGCGCAGGCGGTAGTCGCGCTGCGGCTCGATGTCGGCGGCCCACTCGAATTGGGCGACGGGCAGGTCGAGCCGTGGCTGCGCGGGCCGAACCTGCAAGACGACATCGGCGCCTTGCAGCCGTCCGCGCGCCGAGCGTAGTGCACCGCCCGAAAAGTCCGCCCAGATTTCGTTGTCGATGCGCCCGGCATGGAGCTTCATCGGAATCTTCAGGTAACGCGCGAGCGCGGGCAGCTCGACGGGTCCCGTCGACAAATAGGCCTGTCCATTCCAGTTCGCGGGCTTGCCGAGTTCCGCCAGCGGCAGATGACGAAAACGCGCGCGAAAATCGAGCGCTCCCTTGAGCACGGTGCCTTCGGGCGGAGCCTGCAACGCTACGCGGTGTTCGAAGGCTCCGTTGAAGATGGCCGCCCGAATGTGGCGCAGGGCAAGCTCCGGGGCCTTACGCTGGTTGTCGCGCCAGCGCAGTGTGCCGTCGCGCAGCACGATGGCGCGCTGCGTGAGCACCCAATTCGAAAACGTGGTGTCGCTGCCGGTGTGAGTGGTCGGGACCTGCACGCCCGCGACGGCGATCGAGCCGTCCCCCGCGCGCGTCACGAGCACATCGGGGTGCTCGACGACGAGGCTCGCCAGCGCGGGCCTGCCCCGCATCAGCGAACTCCACGAGAGGGAGGCGCGGGCATCGGGCACCGAAAGCGCGATGTTGCCGTCGCGGTCGCGGATCGTGAGCCCGGTCACATCGAGGCCCGGCTCCAGTCCATTCCAGTGAGCGGCAAGTTTTTCGATGCGCAGCTCGACGTGCAGCCGCGCGGAAATGAACGCCTCGATCCGCGGCCGAAAATCGTCGATGCGCGGCAAGACGACATAACGCAGTCCGATGAACGCCGCGCCGAGTGCGAAGTAGACGACGAGGGCGAATGCCAGGGTGGCTTTGAAAACCCGGCGCAGAAGCGGGGGGTCGTGGCGCGTGCGTCCGGCAACGGCTTTTTCGACGGATTCCTTGCTGTCGGACATGCTGCGGCAGATCGGGGGTATGGTAGTTTGGCGTTTCGGACGTCGAATGTAACACAGCGCAGGCGCGGGGCGAGGCGCGCAAAGCCCGTGCCGCGTGGGCTGCCGGCGCGATAAACGCCGGCGCGCTCCTCACCCATCCATGTCGTGCACAACACGCGAGCCACATCGTTCATGACTGCAACCGCACTGCTGAGTTCCGCCTATTCGTCTTTTACCGCACGCGCGATCGCCGCGCGGCCCGAGTTGGATGGGCTCATTGCCGACTGGGCGCGCGCGCCGATCACGCGCGAGCGCATCGACGCCCGATTGAATGCGCTCGCCGCGCTGGAGCGGCAGGCCCGCGGTAGCGCCGAGACCGGGCCGCTGGACGAGGATGCCCTGCGCCGCGTGCTGCGACGGTTGCGCATGGAGGTGTTCTGCGCGGTCATGGAGCGCGATCTGGCCGGTCTTGCGGATGTCGACGAGGTGACCGGCACGATGACCGATCTTGCCGAGGCCGCCGTCCAGCATGCGCTCGCCACGCTCGAAGCCGAACTCGAAGCGCTCTACGGCGAGCCGCGCGGCCCGAGCGGCGAGCGGCTCGTGCTGGGCGTGGTCGGCATGGGCAAGCTGGGCGGCCGGGAGCTGAACGTATCGTCGGATATCGATCTCATCTTCGTCTACGAGGACGATGGCGAGACCGCGGGCGCGGCGCGGCCGCCCATCTCGACGCAGGAGTTTTTCACGCGCCTCGGCAGGCGGCTCATCGGTGCGCTGGCCGAGCCGACGGCGGACGGATACGTCTTTCGGGTCGACATGCGATTGCGGCCCAACGGCGACGCCGGACCGCTCGCGTGCAGCCTCGGTATGCTGGAAGAGTATTTCTACGTGCAGGGCCGCGAATGGGAGCGTTATGCGTGGATCAAAGGGCGACTCGTCTCGGAAGGCGCGAGCGCTGCCGCGAAGCGTCTGGCCGCGCAGCTCGACGCGCTCGTCAAGCCATTCGTTTACCGACGCTACCTCGATTACGGGGTGATCAGCGCGATTCGCGCTTTGCATCGCCAGATCGGCGAGGAAGCGAGGCGCCGTGCCTCGATGCGTCCCGACAAGGCGGACGACATCAAGCTCGGTCGCGGCGGTATCCGCGAAATCGAGTTCAGCGCACAGGTGTTCCAACTGATCCGCGGCGGCCAGGATGCCTGCTTCCGCGTCAGGCCGACGCTCGCCGTGCTGCGCTGCGCGGCGGACCGCGGTCTGATCCCGGCCGCCGTGTGCGAGGAGCTCACGCAGGCCTACCGCTTTTTGCGTGTGCTCGAACACCGCCTTCAATACCGGCACGACGCTCAAACGCATGCCGTGCCCGTCGATGCCGACGAGCGGGCGCGCCTCGCGGCCTCGATGGGTTTCGCGGATTACGCGAGCCTCGCGGCCAAGGTGGACGAGTACCGCGAGCTCGTCGAAACGCAGTTCGATCAGATCTTCGCGGACAAGGTGCGCGACACCGGCGGCGAAGCGGCCGAAGCGCGGGCGGCAAGTATCTGGAGCAGTGCGCTCGACGACGATGCGGCCGCGCCGTCGTTGGCCGCGCGCCTCGCGGCGCTGGGCTTTGCCGACGCCGAAGACCTCCTCGCCCGGCTCATTGGCATCCGTCGTTCGATGCGCTACCAGGGGCTGCCGGAGCGCAGCCGCGAACGGTTCGATACGATTGCGCGGCGGGCTCTCGAGGCGACGGCGGCGTGGGAGCCCGCCGACAAACGCAGCACGACGCTCGCGCGGCTCTTCGACTTGCTCGAGGCCGTGGGCCGGCGCGGCGCTTATCTCGCGCTGCTCAACGAGTATCCGGCCGCGCTCGATCGCGTACTCGCCGTGCTGGCGGCATCGCGTTGGGCGGCCGGCTACCTGACGCGCCATCCGCAGTTGCTCGACGAACTGCTCGACGACGAAGCGATCGCGAGCCCGTTCGATTGGACCGGGTTCAAGGCTTCGCTGCGCACCCGGCTGGCCGCGGCGGATGGCGTCGAGCATCAGATGGACCTTTTGCGGCACGCCCACCAAGCGGAGGTGTTCCGCATCTTGCTGATCGATCTGGCCGGCAAGCTCAGCGTCGAGCAGGTCAGCGACCGGCTGTCGGAGCTCGCCGATTCGGTGCTCGACGTGACGATCGAAGCGGTGTGGCGCCAACTGCCCAAGCGTCACCGCGAATCGCCGCGGTTTGCCGTCATCGCTTACGGCAAGCTCGGCGGCAAGGAACTCGGCTATGCCTCGGACCTCGATCTGATCTTTCTGTATGACGACCCGGACGAAGCGGCCGCCGAAATCTATGCCACTTTTACGCGGCGTCTCATCACATGGCTCACGACGGCGACGGGAGCCGGCACGTTGTTCGACGTCGATTTGCGTTTGCGGCCGAACGGCGAATCGGGCTTGCTGATCACCGATCTCGATGCGTTCCGGCGTTACCAATTGCGCGAGGGCGATGCGGCCAATACGGCGTGGGTTTGGGAGCACCAGGCCTTGACGCGCGCGCGGTTTTGCGCGGGCGATGCGCAGATCGGGGCCGAGTTCGAGTCGATCCGCAAACAGGTGCTCACGATGCCGCGCGAGGCGGGGCCGCTCGCGACGGAAATCGTCGCGATGCGCGAGCGCGTCGCAGCCGGCCATCCGAACCGCAGCGACCTCTTCGATCTCAAACACGATCGAGGCGGCATGGTCGATATCGAGTTCATCGTCCAATACTGGGTCTTGCTGCACGCCGCGCGCGACCCCGAGCTCATTCTCAATACCGGCAATATCGCGCTGCTGCGCGAAGTAGCCCGCTATGGGCTCATGCAGCCGGAAGAGGCGGAGACCGTAGGCGGCGCTTACCGCGCTTATCGCAAACTGCAGCACCGCTTGCGGCTCGATGGCATGGAGAAGGCGCGTGTACCGGCCGCGCAAATCGCCGCCGAACGCGATGCCGTGCTGCGGTTGTGGCAGCGGGTGTTTGGGTGAGGGCTTGCACCGGCGCCAGCGGGCGGAGCCGCGGGCCGCGAGCCGGCGGTCCCTAAGCCGCGAGCATCTCCTTGGCGTGGCGGCGCGTGGTGGCCGTGATTTCGAGGCCACCCAGCATTCGCGCCACTTCCTCTATCCGGCTCGTACGGTCGAGCTGCGTCACGGTGGACAGCGTGCCGCCGTCCGCCGTACCGGCTTTGGCGACCTGGAAGTGGTGATCCCCGCGCGCCGCGACCTGCGGCAAATGCGTCACGCAGAGCACCTGCCGATCGCGGCCCAGTTGATGCAGCAGCCGGCCGACGACTTCCGCCACGCCGCCGCCGATGCCCGTATCGACTTCGTCGAAAATCAGTGTCGGCGTCGGGCTCGCGGCGCTGGCGACCACCGCCAATGCCAGGCTGATACGCGCGAGTTCGCCGCCCGAGGCGACTTTGGCGAGCGGCCTGGGCGGGACCCCTGCGTGGCCTGCCACGCGAAATTCGATCTGTTCGAGACCGTGCGCACCGCCTTCGGCGAGCGGGACGAGGGCGACTTCGAAGCTGCCGCCGGCCATGGACAGTTCCTGCATGCCCGCCGTGACCGCGGCGCTCAACGCTTTCGCCGCCTTCGCACGTGCTTTCGAGAGCTGCTTCGCCTCGCGCAGGTAGGCTTCATGCGCCGTTGCGACGGCCGCTGTCAGCGTATCGAGATCCGCCGCGGCGTCGAGCGCGGCCAATTGCGCGCGGCGTGCCTCGTGCTCCGCCGGCAGCGTTTCCGGTTGCAACCGGAACTTGCGGGCGAGCGAGTGCAGCGCATCGAGCCGGGCTTCGACCTGCGCGAGCCGATCCGGATCGAGCTCGAGCTTTTGCGCATAGTGCGTCAGCGAATAAACGGCCTCGCGCAATTGAATTTCGGCGGGCTCGAGCGAGGCGAGCGTGTCGCCGAGCGCCGGATCGATATCGGCCAGATCGCGCAGTTTCGAGACGATCGAGCCGAGCCGGCCGAGCATGGCATTGTCGGCCTCCGACAGCGCATCGACGGCGCCGCGCACGCCTTCGATCAGATTTGCGGAGTGCGCGAGCCGACGGTGCTCGGCGGAGATTTCTTCCCATTCCCCGGCTTGCGGTGAGAGCTTGTCGAGCTCGGCAAGCTGCCATGCGAGGCGCTCGCGCTCGAGCTGCAGCTCGCGATCGCGCGTTCGAGCGAGCTCGAGCGCATGTTGCGCATCGCGCCAGCTTCGGTGCGCGCTTGCCACCGTGGCGGCAGACGCCGTGAGGCCCGCATGGGTATCGAAAAGCGTGCGTTGCGCATCGGGGCGCATCAATAACTGATGGGCATGCTGCCCGTGGATATCGACGAGCCGTTCGCCGAGCTCGCGTAATTGCGCGAGCGTGGCGGGCGTGCCGTTGATGAACGCGCGCGAACGCCCGTTGGCATCGACGACGCGTCGCAGCATGACCGCGCCGCCCGCTGCGTCGGGCTCGGGCCGCGCGAGCGCTTGGTCGTCGAGCCAGCGTTCGACCTCCGCCGTGGCGCTGAACTCCGCCGTGATATCGGCGCGGCTCGTGCCGGTGCGCACGACGTCGGCGTCCGCGCGCGCGCCCAGCGTCAATGCGAGTGCGTCGATGAGGATCGATTTGCCGGCGCCGGTTTCACCCGAAAAAACAGTAAAGCCGCGGTCGAATTCCAGGTCGAGCGCGGCGACGATGACGAAGTCGCGTATCGAGAGGTGGCGGAGCATGGGAATGGTGATGTTGACGTCGTGTTCTCGTATGGGTTGCCGACGGCCGAGGCTGCTCGGGCGCCGTGGTCCGTCGGCGCGCCTCGGCTAGAGCGGCCCTGTCGCGTTGTCCGGTTCCTCGCCGCCGGACGGATGCTCGTTCCAATGGAGCTTTTGCCGCAGCGTCGCGTAATAGCTATAGCCGACGGGATGCAGAAACGGCACGGTGTGACGCGAGCGCCGCACTTCGATCGTGTCGTTGAGCTCGAGCGCGGTAAACGATTGCATGTCGAAATTCACGTTGACGTCGCGTCCGCCGATGATCTGGATGCCGAGCTTGCATTCGTCCGGCACGACGATCGGGCGATTCGACAGCGCGTGCGGAGCGATCGGCACGAGGACGAGACCGCGCAGTTGCGGATGAAGAATGGGGCCCTGCGAGGACAGCGCATACGCGGTCGAACCCGTCGGCGTGGCGACGATGAGGCCATCCGAGCGCTGGTTGTACATGAAGCGCCCGTCGACGAGCACGCGCAGCTCCGCCATGCCGGAAAAACCGCTGCGGTTGACCACCACATCGTTGAACGCGAGCGCGTGATAGATCGGCTCTCCCGCGCGCATGATGCGCGCTTCGAGCAGCGTGCGCTCCTCGCGCTCGAAGCTGCCCGCGAGCATCTGCGGCACGCGCTGCTGCATCTCGGAGACGGGGATATCGGTGATGAACCCGAGCCGCCCCTGATTGACGCCGATGAGGGGCGTACGATAGGGCGCGAGCTGGCGGCCGATGCCGAGCATCGTGCCGTCGCCGCCCAGCACCACCGCGACATCGGCCCGCGCGCCGATTTCGGCCGGCGTGAGGGACGGATAGCCGCCGATGCCGATATCGCGCGCGGTCTCGGCTTCGAATACCACTTCGAAGCCCCGCTGCGCGATGCACGCGGCGAGCGCCGCCAGCGGCTCGCCGATGCCGGGCGTGTTGCTGCGCCCGACGAGCGCAACGGTCTTGAACTGGGTGCCAATATTCATGCCGGCATTACACCATAGCTGGGGTCCTAAAAGAACCGTTGTTCCACCCGGTCCCGCAATATTGATTTGTCGCTAGAATGATGACGTGCCGATGAAGGGCGGGCCGCGCGCCGGGACCCGCCGTGCGGCAACCCGAACGCCCCCAGGCGGCCCGGGGACCATCGGCGATTGGCTAAAATTTTGCGTCATGCTAGAACCACGCGCACAAACCTTGTTGAAAACCCTGATCGAACGCTATATCGCGGAAGGTCAGCCGGTCGGCTCGCGCACGTTGTCGCGCTATTCCGGGCTCGAATTGAGTCCGGCGACGATCCGCAACGTGATGTCGGACCTCGAGGAGATGGGGCTCGTGGCCAGTCCGCATACGTCGGCGGGCCGGATCCCGACGCCGCGCGGCTACCGTTTGTTCGTCGATACGATGCTGACGGTCGAATCCGTCGCGGACGAGGAAGCCGTCACGCGGGCCGTCAAACGGACGCTGCAGCCCGGCGAGCCGCAAAAAGTCGTCGCGGCGGCGGCCAGCGTGCTGTCGAACCTGTCGCAATTTGCCGGCGTCGTGCTGACGCCGCGCCGCAGCCACGTGTTCAAGCAGGTCGAATTCATGCGGCTGTCCGACAAGCGCATTTTGCTGATCATCGTGACGCCCGAGGGCGATGTGCAAAACCGCATCATGGCGACGCGGCGCGAATATTCGCCCTCGCAGCTCACTGAAGCGTCGAATTACATCAATGCGCACTTTGCGGGGCTCTCGTTCGACGAGGTCCGCCGGCGGCTGCGCGAGGAAATCGACGAACTGCGCGGCGACATGACGGCGCTCATGCACGCGGCGGTGACCGCGAGCACGGACGAATCCGACACCGGCGAAACGGTGCTGATCTCGGGCGAGCGCAATCTGCTCGAAGTGGCGGACCTTTCGTCCGACATGGCGCGGCTGCGCAAGCTTTTCGACGTATTCGACCAAAAGACGAGCCTTTTGCAATTGCTGGATGTATCGAGTCATGCGCAGGGCGTACAGATATTCATCGGTGGCGAATCGAATCTCGTCCCGATCGAGCAGATGAGCGTCGTGACGGCGCCTTACGAGGTCAATGGGACGATCGTAGGCACGCTCGGTGTCATCGGGCCGACGCGCATGGCCTACAGCCGTGTGATCCCGATCGTCGACATCACCGCGCGATTGCTGTCGACCGCGCTCAGTCAGCACTAGAGTTTGGCGCGGCGTCGGCACCGGTAGGTCGCCGGCGGGCCATGGGCGAATGATGCACGGTGCGGGCAAAGCCCCGCCATTGGCCGGATGGCCGAATGTCGGGCAGCACGGGCGGCTCGCTATAATGCCCTTCACGTGAACCGAGCTTGTGCCGCGCCGCTCAAGCCTTTCTACGATTGCCCATGCGCTTCGATCTCGAGCTGCCGTCGCAGCCTGCCACGTCTCATCGCGTCGCCGTGCTGCTGATCAATCTCGGCACGCCCGATGCCCCGACGCCACGCGCGGTGCGCCGGTATCTCGCGCAATTCCTGTCGGATCCGCGCGTCGTGGAAATCCCGGCGCTCGTCTGGCAGCCGGTGTTACGCGCATTGATCCTGCCGTTCCGGGGCCGCTCCTCGGCCCGAAAGTACGCGTCCGTCTGGATGCAGGAAGGCTCGCCGCTGCGCGTCTACACCGAAAAGCAGGTCGAAGCGCTGCGTACGCTGCTGCATGCGAACGACTATCCAGTGATTGTCGAGTATGCGATGCGCTACGGCACGCCGGGCATCGGTGGGATGCTCAACCAGTTGAAGCTGGCGGGCGCCGAGCGCGTGTTGTTGATGCCGATGTATCCGCAATATTCGTCGTCGACCACGGCGACCGCGTTCGACGCCGCATTCGCGGCGCTCGGGCGCATGCGCAATCAGCTCGAAATCCGCACCGTGCGGCACTATGCCGATCATCCGGCCTATATCGGCGCGCTGGCCGAGCAGGTGCGGGCGTACTGGGCTGTCCATGGCACCCCGAATTTCGCCTCGGGCGACAAACTGATTCTCAGTTTCCACGGCGTGCCCAAGCGGACGCTCGATCTGGGCGATCCCTACCACGGCCAATGTCAGCAGACGGCGGCAATGCTGACGGCGGCGCTCGGATTGACGGCCACCGAATGCCTCGTCACGTTCCAGTCGCGGTTCGGCCGCGCGCAGTGGCTGCAGCCCTACACCGCGCCGACCCTGCGCGAGCTCGGGGCGGCCGGCGTGCGCCGGGCCGATGTCTTCTGTCCGGGCTTTACGGCCGATTGCCTGGAAACGATCGAGGAAATCGGGATCGAGGTCCGCGACGAATTTCTGCATGCCGGCGGCAAGGAATTTCATCGCATTCCATGTCTGAACGCCGCACCGGCCTGGATTGCCGCGCTGGGCGAAATCGTCGCGCAGCAGCTTCAAGGCTGGCCGGCGCAGGCGCCAGCCGCGGCTGGCGCGCTCGCATGAAGACGCGGCGCTTCCAAAGCGCACCGGCGTACGCGCACTTGCGGGCGGCGGGCAGGATCGTTGCGCGCAACCGTGTGGACGCGGTGCGCGCCCCGAGCCCATTTCAGCGATTGCCATGAACTTCAAGATTTCGACGGAACCGGGTGCGCGCCTGCGCATCGACAAATGGCTCTGGGCCGCGCGCTTTTTCAAGACGCGGTCGCTGGCGGCTGACGCAGTGGACAAGGGCCGCGTGCGAATTGGCGGCGCGGCCGTGAAGCCTGCCAAGGAAGTCCGGGTGGGCGATCTGGTCGTGATAGAAATCGACCGGCTCAGCTGGGAAGTCCGCGTGGTGGGTGTGTGCGAGGTGCGCGGGCCGGCCGCTGTGGCACAGACCCTTTACGAGGAAACGCCGGAAAGCCGCGCGAAGCGCGCGGCCGAGGAGCAACGGCGCCGTACCTACCGCGAGCCGGCGGCCGCGCTGCACGGGCGGCCGACGAAGCGCGACAGGCGCGTCATCGACAAACTTTCAGGTGGGGATTGAAAAACTGCTCGAAAGTGGCATGGACGGCACCATATTCCGTCGTTCTGTCGGTGACGGCGCCGGAGATGCAGATGGTCGTGGTCCCCGCGACGAGTACCAGCGCGACCACCGCAATTGCAAAGGTCAGTTTCACGGTACTCCCCCAATGGAGATGAGCGGGCACGGACACGAAAAGCGGTTCGAAACGATGCTGCCGGGCGCCATGCAGTGCTCGCGGGTCGCGGGCCTTGCACGGAAAAACACTTAGATGAAAACCAGTGTAGGGCAAACCAGAATGGTGCTCAATGCGGTTTCGGTACTGGCGCCGTAACCAGTGTTACCGTTCGTTTCCCATGCACGGGCCAGGTGCGAAAAAGCCGCTTTTGCCTCTTGAAACGCCATATGGCGCCCCCATTTGCGCCGGGATGCGTGAGCGTGGAGTTGCTTTTCCGCAACAAACAGCGCTCCGGCGGCGCGGTGACACACATCCGAGCGAGCCGGCGCGCGAAATGCACGCTCTGAACGACTTCACCTTTAGGACGATTTCGCGACATGGAACACCCGCAAGACAACCCCGCTGATCAGAACCCCGCTTCGGCAGGCGATACGGCGCAACCCATGGCTGAGAGCGTCGCCACGCAAGCGGCACCCGCTGCCGAGGAATCGCAGGCGCAGGCCGCCAACCAGCAGGCTGCCAATCAGGCCGAGACGGCACTCGCCGAGGCTCAGGCCAAGCTCGCCGAGCTCGAGGAGAGCTTCCTGCGCGCCAAGGCCGAGACCGAGAACGTACGCCGCCGCGCGGCCGAAGACATCTCGAAGGCGCGCAAATTCGCGATCGAGGCTTTTGCCGAGCACCTGCTTCCCGTGGTCGACAGTCTCGAGGCCGCGCTGTCGGACTCGTCGGGCGACATCGCGAAGCTGCGTGAAGGCGTCGAATTGACGCTGCGCCAGTTGACGGCCGCCATGGAAAAGGGACGTGTCGTGGCACTGAACCCTGTCGGCGAGAAATTCGATCCGCACCAGCACCAGGCCATCTCGATGGTGCCGGCCGATCAGGAGCCCAATACCGTCGTATCGGTGTTGCAAAAGGGTTATGTCATCGCCGACCGCGTACTGCGGCCGGCCCTCGTGACGGTGGCCCAGCCCAAGTAACCGCGCCGGGCGCCCGGGCGCAACGCAAAAAACCAATGACCGCATTGGCCCCGGGGCCTTGAAAACGATGCGCGAGCACTCATGTTGAGTGCAGTTATGAATCGAGCAGGAGCGGCGCCCCGGTAGGCGCCGCTGCTACGGACTGAAAGTCAGGAGATTAGGAAAAATGGGCAAAATCATCGGCATCGACCTCGGCACCACGAATTCGTGCGTGGCGCTGATGGAAGGCAATCAGGTCAAGGTGATCGAGAATTCGGAAGGCGCCCGGACGACGCCGTCGATCATCGCGTACATGGAGGATGGGGAAATCCTCGTCGGCGCGCCGGCCAAGCGTCAGTCGGTGACGAACCCGAGGAAAACGCTCTTTGCGGTCAAGCGCCTGATCGGCCGCCGCTTCGAGGAAAAGGAAGTGCAAAAGGACATCGGCCTGATGCCCTACGAGATCGTCAAGGCCGACAACGGCGACGCCTGGGTGAAAGTGGGCGACAACAAGCTCGCGCCGCCGCAAATCTCCGCCGAAGTCCTGCGCAAGATGAAGAAGACCGCCGAAGACTACCTCGGCGAGCCGGTCACCGAAGCCGTGATCACCGTGCCGGCGTACTTCAACGACAGCCAGCGTCAGGCCACGAAGGACGCGGGCCGGATCGCCGGTCTCGAAGTCAAGCGGATCATCAACGAGCCGACGGCGGCCGCGCTCGCGTTCGGTCTCGACAAGGCCGAGAAGGGCGATCGCAAGATCGCGGTCTATGACCTCGGTGGCGGTACGTTCGACATTTCGATCATCGAAATCGCGGACGTCGACGGCGAGATGCAGTTCGAAGTGCTGTCGACGAACGGCGATACGTTCCTTGGCGGTGAGGATTTCGACCAGCGCATCATCGATTACATCATCGGCGAGTTCAAGAAAGAGCAGGGTGTCGACCTCTCGAAGGACGTGCTCGCGCTGCAGCGTTTGAAGGAAGCGGCCGAGAAGGCGAAGATCGAGCTGTCGTCGAGCCAGCAGACCGAAATCAATCTGCCGTACGTCACCGCGGATGCCTCGGGGCCGAAGCACTTGAACCTCAAGATCACGCGTGCGAAGCTCGAAGCGCTCGTCGAGGATCTGATCCAGCGTACGATCGAGCCGTGCCGCATCGCCATCAAGGATGCGGGCGTGAAGGTGAGCGATATCGACGACGTGATTCTCGTCGGCGGTATGACGCGCATGCCGAAGGTTCAGGAAACGGTCAAGGAGTTCTTCGGCAAGGAGCCGCGCCGCGACGTGAACCCGGACGAGGCGGTGGCCGTGGGCGCCGCGATCCAGGGGCAGGTGCTGTCCGGCGACCGCAAGGACGTGCTGCTGCTCGACGTGACGCCGCTGTCGCTCGGCATTGAAACGCTGGGCGGCGTCATGACGAAGATGATCAGCAAGAACACCACGATTCCGACGAAGCACCAGCAGGTGTATTCGACGGCGGACGACAACCAGTCGGCCGTGACGATCAAGGTGTTTCAGGGCGAGCGCGAAATGGCGGCCGGCAACAAGCTGCTCGGCGAGTTCAACCTGGAGGGCATTCCGCCCGCACCGCGTGGCGTGCCGCAGATCGAGGTGACGTTCGACATCGACGCGAACGGTATCTTGCACGTCGGCGCGCGCGACAAGGGTACGGGCAAGGAAAACAAGATCACGATCAAGGCGAACTCGGGCCTCTCCGAAGCCGAGATCGAAAAGATGGTGAAGGATGCCGAAGCCAATGCCGAGGAAGATCACCGTCTGCGTGAGCTGGCCGATGCCCGCAACCAGGGTGACGCGCTCGTGCACAGCACCCGCAAGGCGCTGACCGAGTACGGCGAGAAGCTCGACGCCGGCGAGAAGGAGAGCATCGAATCGGCGCTGAAGGAGCTCGAGGAAACGTTGAAGAGCGGCTCGAGCGACAAGGCGGCGATCGAAGCGAAGATCGAAGCCGTGGCCAAGGTCTCGCAAAAGCTCGGCGAGAAGATGTATGCCGACATGCAGGCGCAAGGCGCCGCGGGTGCGGCCACCGGTGCCGGCAACGGTGCGAGCGCAGGCCAGGCGTCGAGCAAACCCGCGGAAGACGACGTGGTCGACGCGGACTTCAAGGAAGTGAAGAAGGACTAAGCGAAGGCTTAGCCGAAACGGCGGCCGGTACCCTTCAGGGGGCCGGCCGGTGACGCGCCTGGCGAACCTTCGGGTTCTCCGGGCACATTTGCTTTATGGGCGGCGTGCTTGTGACGGCTGCGAAGCGGTAGCCGGCGAGGGGCATGTCCGAACGAGTCGGAAGACTCCACAGCATGTGAAAGGAGCGGTCGTGCGCGCTGCGCGGCCGGTGGTGAGCCGATGGCGAAACGGGATTACTACGAGGTTCTGGGCGTTGCGAAAAACGCGAGCGACGACGAGATCAAGAAGGCGTATCGCAAGCTCGCGATGAAGTATCACCCGGACCGCAATCCAGACAACAAGAATGCGGAAGAGCACTTCAAGGAGGCGAAAGAGGCCTACGAGATGCTCTCCGATTCGCAAAAGCGTGCGGCGTACGACCAGTACGGTCATGCAGGCGTCGATCCGAACATGGCGGGCGCCGGTGCGCACGGCTTTGGCGGCTTCGCCGATGCGTTCGGCGACATCTTTGGCGACATCTTCGGTCAGGCGGCCGGTGGTGGCGGCCGTCGCGCGGGCCCGCAGGTCTATCGCGGCGCCGATCTGCGCTACAGCATGGAAGTCACGCTGGAGCAGGCGGCGCACGGTTGCGAGACACAGATCCGCGTACCGACGTGGGTGGGCTGCGAGGTCTGCCACGGTTCCGGGGCGAAACCCGGCACGAAGCCCGAAACCTGCCCGACCTGTCATGGAGCGGGCGCGGTGCGCATGTCGCAGGGCTTTTTCAGCATCCAGCAGACTTGCCCGAAGTGCCACGGCAGCGGGACCTACGTCCCCGATCCCTGCACGAACTGCCACGGCGCCGGCAAGGTGAAGGAAACGAAGACGCTCGAAGTGAAGATTCCGGCGGGGATCGACGACGGCATGCGTATTCGCTCGTCGGGCAACGGCGAGCCGGGTGTCAACGGCGGTCCGCCGGGCGACTTGTACGTCGAGATCCATATCAAGCCGCATTCGGTCTTCGAGCGCGAAGGCGACGATCTGCACTGCCAGATGCCGATCCCGTTCACGACGGCGGCGCTGGGCGGCGAGATCGAAGTGCCTACGCTTGCAGGCCGCGCGAGCTTCACGGTGCCCGAGGGGACGCAATCGGGCCGGACGTTCCGGTTGCGCGGCAAGGGCATCAAAGGCCTGCGTTCGAGCGTGGCTGGGGATCTATACGTCCACGTGCAGGTGGAAACGCCCGTGAAGCTGACCGACACGCAGCGCGAACTGCTCAAGCAGTTCGAGAAATCGCTCGTGGAGGGCGGGCCGCGCCATAGTCCCCAGAGCAAAAGCTGGTTCGATAAGGTAAAAAGCTTTTTCGATTGAGCTCTAGTGCACTAGCGAGAGGCGCCGGGCAGTCCGTTGCTGCGGGTATGAACGATGAATGTTGACGAACGCGGCACGGTATTCGCGCTGCTCGACGATTGCGACGCGAGCGCGGCGCGCCGTTCGAGCCGTTTGTACACGCGCTTCGTGCGCGAGCACGTAGCGCGTGAGGCTTCGAAGCTCGACGAAGTGTGCGCTGCCGCCGCAGCCGATGTGCGCGGCGGGCTTCATGCGCTCGTTCTCGGCGATTACGAATTCGGGCGCGACCTGCATCTCGCGCGAACCCATTCGACGCAGCGCGGCTCAGGCTCGCTGCGTTTTTTATTGTTCGAGCGATGCGAGAAGCTCACGCGCGACGAAGTCGACGCATGGCTTGTCGGGCGCGATCGCCTGGATCGCGCCGCGTTCTCGCAAGGTACCGGCAGCGACCCATCGGTAGCAGGTACGGCCCATGTTGCGGAAAGCGTGACGCCCGACGAATTCGATGCGGCGATTGCCGCCGTTCACGAGGCATTGCGCGCGGGCGAGTCCTACCAGATCAACTACACCTATCGACTGAAGTTCGATGTGTTCGGCTCGCCGCTCGGGCTCTTCCGGCGGCTACGCGCCAGACAGCCCGTACACTTCGGCGCACTCATCGCGCTGCCGGCGGATCGGTGGATCGTTTCGTGCTCGCCGGAACTCTTCATCGAAAAGACCGGCGCGCGGTTGCGCACGCGCCCGATGAAAGGAACGACGGCGCGGGGCCGCACGCCCGAGCAGGATGCACGCGCCGAAGCGTTCCTGCGCAGCGATCCAAAAAACCGCGCCGAGAACCTGATGATTGTCGACTTGCTGCGCAACGACGTCTCGCGCGTGGCGAAGATCGGCTCGGTGCAGGTGCCGGCGTTGTTCTCGATCGAACCGTATCCGTCGATCTGGGCGATGACGTCGACGATCGAGGCCGATCTGATCGACGGCGCCTCTTTTGCCGACATCATGCGGGCGCTTTTCCCCTGCGGCTCGATCACGGGTGCGCCCAAACACCGGACGATGGAGCTCATCGACGAGATAGAGACCACGCCGCGGGGGCTTTACACCGGCACGATCGGTTGGTACGACGCCCCTTCCGATAGCACTCCGGACGCGCCGCATGCGGGCGGCGACTTCTGCCTGTCCGTGACGATCCGCACGTTGACACTCGACGTGCCGAACGAAGCAACGGGCTTGCGCGCCGGAACGATGGGCGTGGGCGGCGGGATCGTGCTCGACAGCGTCGCGGCCGACGAACTGGCGGAGTGCCGGCTGAAGGCGAAATTCCTGACCGGCGCCGATCCGGGCTTCGAGCTGTTCGAGACGATGCGGGCTTCGCGCGAGGCGGGCGTGGCGCATCTCGACCGCCATCTCGCGCGTCTTGCAGCCAGCGCGGGCGAGCTCGGTTTTGTTTTCGAGGAGTCGGCACTGCGCGAGCAGATCGACGAGCGTTGCGCGCATTTGAGCGCCGGCGGCGAACATCGTTTCCGGCTTGCGTTATCGAAGGAGGGGCGGGTCGTCATCGTGACTGCGCCGCTCGTTCCGGTCGTGACGCTCGGCGGACGGGCACAAGGCGATGAGGCCGAAGGGTCGTTCGTTGGCGTGCTGCTGGCTCCCGAGCACGGATTTGCGCCGATGCGCTCGAACGACTGGCTGTTACGGCACAAGACGACGCGTCGCGCCGAATATGATCGCGGCTGGCGCGAGGCCGAAGCGAATGGTGCGTTCGACACGCTCTTTTTCAACGAGCGCGGCGAGTTGACCGAGGGCGGCCGCTCGAACGTCTTCGTCAAGCTCGAGGGCCGCTGGTGGACGCCGCCCCTTTCCGCGGGTGTGCTGCCCGGGGTGATGCGCGCGGTACTGCTCGACGATCGCGCGTTTGGCGCCGCGGAGCGGGAACTGACCTTGCGCGAGCTTCATGCCGCCGAAGCGTTGCTGATATGCAATGCCTTGCGTGGCGCGCTGCCCGCGCGGATCGTACCGGTACAGCAGAACGAAGCCGGGCCTCGGTGAGGCTCAAAACTCGTGCTCGGGGCTCGGGAACGACCCGTCCTTGACGGCCTTCACATAGGCCTCGATCCCTGCCGCGATGCTCGGCGCGCCGGCCATGAAGTCCTTGACGAAGCGCGGCCGCTTGCCCGGATAGATACCGAGCATGTCGTGAAGGACGAGCACCTGCCCCGAGCAGTCGAGCCCCGCGCCGATGCCGATCGTCGGAATTCGCAATTCGTTCGTCACGCCCGAGGCCACCGCGGAGGGAATGGCTTCCAGCACGATCAACTGCGCGCCGGCATCCTGAACCGCTCGCGCATCGCTCACGAGCTGCGCGGCAGCGGCGTCCGTCTTTCCCTGTACCTTGAAACCGCCGAACGCATGCACCGATTGCGGCGTGAGCCCCACATGCGCGCAGACGGGAACGGACCGTTCGACAAGATAGCGCACCGTATCGGCGAGCCATTCGCCGCCTTCGAGCTTCACCATTTGCGCGCCGGCGCGCATGATTTTGACCGAGCTGGCAAAGGCCTCGGCCGGCGTACCGTAGCTGCCGAAAGGCAGATCGGCCACCACGAGCGCGCGCGGATCGACGCGTGCGACGCAGCTCGTGTGGTAGGCGATGTCCTCGAGCGTGACGGGCAGCGTCGTCGTATGTCCTTGCAGTACATTGCCGAGCGAATCGCCGATCAAGAGCACATCGACGCCCGAGCGATCGAGCAGGGACGCGAAGCTCGCGTCATAGCAGGTCAGCATCGCGATTTTTTCGCCCGCGTCACGCATGGCCTGGAGCTTCGGCACGGTCACCTTGGGCCGGCTGGTTTCCTGCAGGTAGGTCATCGGATGTCCCGTTCCCGGAAAGAGAGTGGAAGGCGCCCGACCAGATCGCGGCCGGGCTGCTCACTGTGCTTTGACGAAGCTCGCCTTGCGGCCGCGCATCGTTTCGATGCGCTCGACGACGAGTTCGAGATCCGCTGCCGACTCGAGCGGATTCAAATGCTCGGTATTGACGGTCAACACCGGGCAGGCATCGAAGTGATAGAAGAATTGGTCGTAAGCTTCGGCAAGTTTGCGTAAATATGCCTCGGACATCGGCGCTTCCTCGGGCCGGGCGCGCTTTTGAACGCGCTGCAGGAGCGTCGCGGGGCTCGCTTGAAGATAGACGACGAGATCGGGTACGGGCGCTACGGCGTCGAGATGGCCTGCCAGCTTTCGATAAAGACGCCACTCCTCGTCATCGAGCGTGATGCGGGCGAAGATATCGTTCTTTTGTGCGATGTAGTCCGCGACGAGCGAAGCGCCGTTGGCGAGCGCTTCGGCTGCTTCGCGCGCTTCGTCGATGCGCTGCAGTGCGAAGTGCAGCTGCGTAGGCAGCGCATAGCGCGCCATATCGCCATAAAACCGCGCGAGAAAAGGATTCTCGTTGGCGCGTTCGAAAAGAGGCCGCATCGACCAGCGCTCGACGAGTCGTTGCGCGAGCGAGGTCTTGCCTGCTCCGATGGGCCCCTCGATCGCGAGGTAGCGGCACGGCGCGCGGCGATCCGGCGCCTCGACGGTGATGGCGGGATGAGTCATCGGCAATCGCTGTCGGTGGAAGGAGGCGCCTCGCGCTTGATACCAAGCTTGTCGAGTAACGCACAGCGGCAGGTTTGAACCTTCTCGATGCGCTGATCGGCGACCGCGGCAACGAGCGCCTTCGCGGGACCGACACCGGGAATCGCAAGCTCGGGGTCGATTTCGAGGAGCGGTACCAGCACGAACGCGCGTTTGGCGGCGCGCGGGTGGGGAATCGTCAAATCGGTATCGTCGATGCGCTCTTCGCCGTATAGCACGATATCGAGATCGAGCGTGCGCGGAGCGTTGTGAAACGGGCGCTCCCGCCCGAACTGGTGCTCGATGCGGTGGCACAGCGCGAGTAGGGCATGGGGACTGAGCGTCGTCTCGACTTTGACGACGAGATTGTAGTAGTCGTCGCCTTCGGCATCGATCGGTCCAGTCCGATACAGGCTCGACTTGGCGAGCACGGTGATGGTGTGCTGTTGGGCAAGGCAGACGACCGCATCCTTCAAGGACTGCCGGGCATCGCCGAGATTTGCACCGAGGCCGAGATAAGCAACCGTCATCACATGGCTTCCTACGACTCCACGACTTGACCACTCCGGACGCGCACAGCCGCGACCGTCACTCCTCGCGCACGTCGTGCGTGGCGGGACTGACCGCATCGCTCGACGATTCCGCTTCGCCCGTCTTCGCGCGGCTGCGGCCGCCGCGGCGCCGGCGCTTGCGCGGTGCCCGCTCCCGGCCGCCTTCCGAAAGCAGCGCTTCGCGCGCCGCCGAATCGCCTTCGATGAAGGCCGTCCACCATTGGCCGATCGACGGATCGAGTTCGCCCGACTCGCAGCGCAGCAGGAGGAAATCATACCCCGCTCTAAATCTTTGGTGTTCGATGAGCTTGAGCGCGCTGCGCCCCGAGCGTTTTTCCAGGCGCGCCTGCAATCCCCAGATCTCGCGCATGTCGGCCGAGTAGCGCTTGTGAATGGCGAGCTTCTCGGTTTGCTTGTCGAGCACATCGTCCATGGCGCGATGCAGCGCGGGAACGGGATATTCGCCGTCGCGCTCGAATTGCTGTGCGCGCTGTTGCATGTCGTGCCAGAGCAGCGTGGCGAATAAAAAGCCGGGTGAAACCGGTTTGCCGGCGCGCACGCGCGCATCGGTATTGTTCAGCGCGAGCGTGACGAACGATTCGCCGTGCGGCTGCTCGAGCACGACATCGAGTAAAGGCAACAGCCCGTGGTGAAGTCCTTCCTTGCGCAACTGCTGGAGGCACGCGAGCGCGTGGCCCGACAGCAGCAGTTTCAGCATTTCGTCGAACAGCCGGGCGGCCGGCACGTTGTGGATCAGATCCGCGAGCGCCGTGATCGGTGCGCGGGTGGCATCGTCGATCTCGAAGCCGAGCTTCGCGGCAAAGCGCACGACGCGCAGCATCCGGACAGGATCCTCGCGATAGCGCGTCGCCGGATCGCCGATCATCCGCAGCATGCGCGCCCGGACATCGGCCATCCCGTTGTGATAGTCGAGCACCGTTTGCGTCGCCGGATCGTAGTACATCGCGTTGATCGTGAAATCGCGCCGCGTCGCATCCTCGTGCTGCTCGCCCCAGACGTTGTCGCGCAGTACGCGTCCGCTGGCATCGACGGCGTGCGTACGACGATCGAGTTCGTCGCGTCGCGACCGTCTGCCCGGCGCGCCGCCCGCGGGCGCCGCTTGCGGCGCGTCCTGCGGCGTGTCGACGAGCGCCCGGAAGGTCGAGACTTCGATGATTTCCTGTCCGAACTGGACATGAACGATCTGAAAGCGCCGCCCGATCAGCCGCGCGCGGCGAAAAAGCTTCTGGACTTCTTCGGGCGTCGCGTCCGTCGCGACATCGAAATCTTTCGGCGCAATGCCAAGCAGCAGATCGCGGACGGCTCCGCCGACGATGAATGCGCGGTAGCCGGCCTGCTGCAGCGTATCGGTGACGCGAACCGCGTTGCGCGAGATCAGCGTCGGATCGATGCCGTGAATGTCCGAGGACAGAATGACGGGAACGTCGGGCTCGGGCGGCGCACTCTTGCCGCCTGCGCGCGCAGACTTGCGGCGCGGTTTCGCGGGACGTGATTCGTTCTCGTCGAGCGGCGGCGAATCCTGGTGCGACCGAGCGGCCTCGGGTGCGTCGACGGGCGCGGGCGAGTCGTGGCCCAGCAGTTTGCGGATGAGTTTCTTGATCACGACGGTTCAAAAAGATCGAGGATGCGCCAGCCTTTCGCTTCGGCGTGCGCGCGCAGCGTTGCGTCGGGATTGGTCGCGATCGGATCGGTGACTTTCTCCAGCAGCGGAATATCGTTATGCGAATCGCTGTAAAAGTAGCTGCGCTCGAACCCGGCAAGCGTTTTGCCGAGCGACGCCAGCCATGACTCCACGCGCACGATCTTCCCTTCGCGGTAGCTCGGCGTGCCGGCGCCTCGGCCTGTGAACGCCGACCCGGGCTGGCCGTCCACGGTTTCGACTTCGCAGGCGATCAGCATTTCGACGCCGAACGCGTCGGCGATCGGCCGCGTGATGAATTCGTTCGTCGCCGTGACGATGCAGCAGAGGTCGCCCTTGTCCTGATGGCTGCGCACGAGTTCGAGCGCAACCGGAACCAGTGCGGGCCGGATGACTTCGTGCATGAACTGCTCGTGCCAGGCCGCCAGTTGCTCGCGCGAATACTTGGCAAGCGGCGTGAGCATCGCTTCGAGGTACGCATGGATGTCGAGCTGGCCAGCCTTGTAGTCGGCGTAGAAGCGATCGACGTCACGCATGAAGCGCTCGGAGTCGACAATGCCGAGCTTGACCATGAAGCGGCCCCATTCGTGGTCGCTGTCGGTCGGGATGAGCGTGTGGTCGAGGTCGAAAAGTGCGAGATGGGTCATGAGGGCGCATTTTACTTGAACCGGCGCGGGCCAGTGGCCTGAGCGCCGGGCGGCGCATCCGCCGATCGTTCGGACGCGCTCGCGTCCACGTCCTGCGCGCCCTGCCACGCGGCCGGCTGAGCGAGCATGGTGCGCAACAGCGGCAGCGTGACGGCGCGCTTTTGCTCGAGCGAGAAGCGGTCGAGCGCATCGAGCAATGCCATCAGACTCGGCATGTCGCGGCGAAAGTGCGTGAGCAGATAGCTCGGGACGTCTTCGGCTAGCGCAATGCCCCGCTCCCTGGCCGCTTGCCTGAGCACGGCGGCTTTGCGGTCGTCCGGCAGCGGAGCGAGGTGAAAGACCAGCCCCCAGCCGAGCCGGGTACGCAGATCCTCGCGCACGGCCAGCCCGATCGGCGCGGCATTGCCGGTGGCGACGAGCGCCGCCGACGGCTGCGCGCGCACCTCGTTGAAGAGGTTGAACAGGGCGACTTGTTGCGCGCTCGATAGCTTGTCGCAGTCGTCGATCGCATAGATCGGCACGCGCGCGTCGAACGAGAATGCCGCGAGCGCGCTTTGCGGGCCGACGAAGCGGGCGCGCTGGGGCCCCGTGCTATGCACGAGCGCTGCCAGCAGATGGCTGCGCCCGCTGCCCGGCTCGCCCCAGATGTAGAACGTGCGGTCGGCCACCGGGCCGGCCGCGAGCGCGCCGTCGAGCTCGGCGAGCCGCGTGACGAGCTCCGCGTTGGTCCCGGCGAAAAAATTGTCGAATGTCGAGGGCGGCGGCGTGCCCAGATCGAGCGTCAGTTGGCGCAGCACGGTCACGGTCAGTTCTTGTAAAGCCCGCTTGCCAGGTAGCCGCGGCGCACTTCGCGCAGCGCGCTCGAGAGGATGGCACTGACGGGCAGGGCGAGCAGCACCCCAAAAAAGCCGAACAACTGGCCGAATGCGAGCAGCGCGAAGATCACGGCGAGCGGATGCAGGCCGATGCGCTCGCCGACGAGCCGCGGCGTCAGAATGAAGCTTTCGAGAATCTGGCCGATGCCGTAGACGACGGCCACCGCCGCGAAGCCGTACCAGTCGCCGAACTGCAGCAGCGCGGCGAGCAGCGCGAGGATGAGCCCCGTCGCGAAGCCCACGTAGGGAATGAAAACGGCAAGCCCGGTGAATACGCCGACCGGCAGCGCGATTTCGAAGCGGGCGACGCTGAGCGCGGCGGCGTAATAGATGGCGAGGATGCCCATCACGAGCAACTGGCCGCGCAGATATTGCGAAAGCGTGCCGTCCATCTCGATGACGAGCTCGGTGGTTTTCGCGAGCCAGCGCCGCGGCACGAACGAGGCGACGCGCGCAAGCATCATGTTCCAGTCGTACAGCAGGTAAAAGAGCACGAGCGGCACCATGACGAGGTCGCCCACCACCGTGATCATCACGTTGCTGCTCGTGCGCACCGATTTCCAGACCGCCAGCGCGACGGCCTGCGCGCTGCCTTCGATCTGACCTGTCAGCATGTCGCGCAGGCTCGAGAAATCGAAGACGTCGCCAAAGCCGAGGAACGCGAGTTTCGGCTGAGCCCAATCGTGCAGCCGCGCGATGAGCCCCGGGATCTGCTGTTGCAGTTGCGGGCCTTCGCGCCGCACGACGGCGAACACGAGCAGCACCAGCAGCGTCACGAGCAGCGCGAAAAACAGCATCATCACGAGCGCGGCGAGCCCGCGCGGCACGCGCTTGCGTACGAGCCATCCCACTCCGGGTTGCAGGATGTAGGCGAGGATCGCGCCGAGCAAAAACGGGGTGAGCACGGGGCGCAGCAGCCACAGGAGCATGCCGAGGCCGAGCGCGACGGCACCCCAGAAAAGGGCCTGGCGCTGATAAGGCGTGAGAAGCGGAGAGTTCTGCGACAAAAGCGTTTCCTGGTGGGTCGGCGAGCGGTTCGGGACGGCCTGCCGACGAGTAGCACGGAATCGAAGCCGACATCAGTTAAAATCGCATTTTACCGACCTTCTCGCACTCCCCCATGAATCAACCGAAATCGGCTCCGGATGGGCAGCATCCGGCTCAGGGTCTGTCGTACCGCGATGCGGGCGTCGATATCGACGCGGGCGACGCGCTCGTCGACGCAATCAAGCCGTTTGCGAAGAGGACGCTGCGCGACGGCGTGCTGGGCGGCATCGGCGGTTTCGGCGCGCTTTTCGAGGTGCCGAAGAAATACCGCGAGCCCGTGCTCGTATCCGGCACGGACGGCGTCGGAACCAAGCTCAAGCTCGCGTTTCATCTGAACAAGCACGACACGGTCGGTCAGGATCTCGTCGCGATGAGCGTCAACGACATCCTCGTGCAAGGCGCCGAGCCGCTTTTCTTCCTCGATTACTTCGCCTGCGGCAAGCTCGATGTGGGCACCGCGGCCACGGTCGTGAAGGGTATCGCCCAGGGCTGCGAGCTTGCCGGCTGTGCGCTGATCGGGGGCGAGACCGCTGAAATGCCGGGCATGTACCCCGATGGCGAATACGATCTGGCCGGTTTTGCGGTCGGCGCGGTCGAAAAGAGCAAGATCATCGACGGCAGCACGATCGCCGCGGGCGACGTGGTGCTCGGGCTCGCGTCGAGCGGCATTCATTCCAACGGGTTTTCGCTCGTGCGCAAGATCATCGAGCGCGCCAACCCTGATCTTTCGGCGGATTTTCATGGCCGCTCGCTGGCCGACACGTTGATGGCGCCCACGCGCATCTACGTGAAGCCGCTGCTCGCGTTGATGCAGAACATCGCGGTCAAAGGCATGGCGCACATCACGGGCGGCGGTCTCGTCGAGAACATTCCGCGCGTGCTCGGCGAGCACCTGACGGCTGAACTTCGCAACGGCGCGTGGCCGATGCCGCCGCTCTTTTCGTGGTTGCAGCAGCATGGCGGCGTGGCCGATGCGGAAATGCATCGCGTCTTCAATTGCGGGATCGGCATGGCCGTCATCGTGGCGGCGGCGGACGCCGACGAGGCGATCCGACAGCTCGGCGCAGCCGGCGAAGCTGTCTGGAAAATCGGCGTCGTGCGTGCGCGGGCCGAAGGCGAAGCGCAGACGACCGTCGTGTAAAGGGCTCGCGAGTGCCCGGAAACGCCCGTCGTTCGCCTTCGCGCGACGGGCGGGCCCCAATGCAGAGCAACGCTCAGCGCGTATCGAGCGCGCGTTCTATCGCTTCGACGGCGTCGTGCGTGGCCGAGTCCGCGCAGCAATCGATGACGATGCGCTCCGTCATCGCGCGCAGCCAGGTCAGTTGCCGTTTGCACAACTGCCGTGTCGCAAAGATCGCTTTGTCGCGCATCGTGGCCGAATCGATCGTTCCATCGAGGTATTCCCAGGCCTGCCTGTAGCCGACGCAGCGCATCGAAGGCATCGACGGATCGAGATCTCCGCGCGCGCGCAACGCGGCGACTTCATCGATGAATCCGGCCGCCAGCATCGCGTCGAAGCGCCGCGCGATGCGCGCATGGAGCGCGCCGCGGTCCGACGGCTCCAGCGCGATCGGCACGAACCGGTACGGCGACGCTTCGCGGCGGCTTCCCGCCGCCGAGGCGAGCAGTGTCGACATCGGCTGTCCCGCAACGAGATAGATCTCCAGTGCGCGCTGAATCCGCTGCGCATCGTTCGGCGCGAGCCTTGCGGCCGTAACGGGGTCGACGGCGGCAAGGCGGGCATGCAAAGCCGGCCAGCCCGCGCGGGCAGCCTGCGCTTCGAGCTCTGCCCGGATGTCCGCGTCGGCGGCGGGCAGGTCGTCGAGGCCGTGCGCCAGCGCCCGGTAATAGAGCATCGTGCCGCCGACGAAGAGCGGAATGTGGCCGCGCGCGCGAATTTCGTCGATCAGCCGCAATGCGTCGGCGCGAAATTCGGCGGCCGAATAACTGGCGGTAGGCTCGACGATGTCGATCAGATGATGGGGTACCGCCGCGCGTTCGGCCGGTGTCGGTTTGGCGGTGCCGATATCGAGCGTGCGATAGACCAGCGCGGAATCCACGCTGACGATCTCGATGGGCAGCCGCTCGGCGCAAGCGAGCGCGGCGGCGGTCTTGCCCGATGCCGTCGGGCCGAGCAGGCAGGCAATGGCAGGCCGATTCATGCCGTCTCGCTCACTGCCCGCGCATGAAGAGGCGATCGAGATCGGCGAGCGAAAGCTGGTACCAGGTGGGGCGCCCATGATTGCATTGGTCGGCGCGTTCGGTCGCCTCCATCTGGCGCAACAGCGCGTTCATCTCGTCGAGCGTCAGGCGCCGGTTCGCACGCACCGCGTGATGGCAGGCGAGCGTGCCGAGCAGCTCGTGCTGCCGCTCAGTCAGTACGCGCGAGCCGCCGTAGGCCTGTAAGTCGGCGAGCACGGCACGCGCAAGGGCCGGCAAATCCGCGTCTTTCAGCAGCGCCGGTACCGCGCGAATGGCGAGTGTGGTGGGGGAGAGCGCCGCGAGGTCGAAGCCGAGCGCATCGAGCGTCTCGCGTTCTTCCTCGACCGTGCCGATTTCGACGGCGTCCGCGGGCATCGAGATCGGCAACAGGAGCGGCTGCACCGCGATCGCACGCTCGGCGAGCGCGCGCTTGAATTGCTCGTAGAGGATGCGCTCGTGGGCTGCATGCATGTCGACGATCACGAGGCCACGCGCATTCTGCGCGAGCACGTAGATGCCGTGGATCTGGCCCAGCGCATAGCCGAGCGGATGGTCGTCGTCCGTTCCGGGTGCGCCGGCATGCGTGGTATAGAGCGGCTCGGCACTGTCGCGGGCTTCGAGCATGCCGCCGCCGACGTGTGTGGCCCCATCGGCGCCGCCGGCTTCGATGTCCTTGCGCCCGAACAACGCATCGTAGAGGGCCAACGGCTGTGCGACCGGCAGCCTGCCCTGCGTCATGCGCGCATCGCGCATCCAGGTCGTGCCCGAGCGGACCGTGGCCGATGGCGTCGCGCCAACCGGTGCGGATGGCGCGAGTCCGCCGGAGCCCGGCCAATTCGACCCCTGCTGCGGCTCGGCCGCGAGGTGAGTGGCGTGTCCGCCGGCCGTGGTTTCCGGCGAGGCGCCCGCTTCCCGCGCCAGCGCTCGCTGCAGCGCGTGAAAGACGAACTGGTGCACGGCGCGGGAATCGCGAAAGCGCACCTCGATCTTCGAGGGATGCACGTTCACATCGACCGCTTCGGGCGGCAGATCGAGAAAGAGCACATAAGACGGATAGCGATCGCCGTGCAGCACGTCCTCATAGGCCGCGCGCACGGCGTGCGTGAGCAGCTTGTCGCGCACGAAGCGGCCGTTGACGAAAAAGTACTGCTGATCGGCGCGGCCGCGGCTTGCGGTCGGCAGTCCGGCGCAGCCGTAGAGCGCGAGCGGTCCGGCCTGCTCGTCGAGCGGCAGGTGCGCGAGCGCGAAGCCCTCGCCGAGAATCTTGGCGACACGCTGGGCCGGCTCGCTCGCGTTCCAGTGTTCGAGCGCGCGCCCGTTGTGAAGCACCGAAATCGCCACGTCGGGGCGCGCGAGCGCCGCGCGACGGATCATTTCGATGCAGTGGCCGAGTTCGGTCTGCTCGCTTTTCAGGAACTTCCGGCGCGCCGGCGTGTTGAAGTAAAGCTCGCGGATTTCGATGGTGGTGCCAACGGCGCCGGCCGCGGGCGACAATGCGCCCGTTTGGGCGTCGATACGCGTGGCGTGCGGTGCGTCCGCGGTGCGGCTCGTAATGAACGTTTCGGCGACCGAGGCGATCGAAGCGAGCGCCTCGCCGCGAAAACCGAGCGTCGCCACGGCTTCGAGTTCGGCGAGCGATCGAATTTTGCTCGTCGCATGACGCATCAACGCGAGCGGCAATTCGGCCGCCGGAATGCCGCAGCCGTCGTCGGCGATCGAAATCCGCTTTACGCCGCCCGCGTCCAGCACGATGCGCAGCGTTTTTGCACCGGCATCGAGCGCATTCTCCAGCAGTTCTTTGACGACGGAGGCCGGCCGCTCGACCACTTCACCGGCCGCAATCTGGCTGATCAACTGGTCGGGCAGCGGGGCGATCGCGCGCAGGGAGCGAGCGGGCGTGCTGTCGGCGTGCGTGGGCGGTTCGGGGAATTCGGACATGCCGCGATTATAGCGATTGGCGCCATGCCGGTCCGGGCGGCGCATCCCGGCGATGAGCTGTTTCGAGGATGGGCGCGGCACTTTCGGTATCATGGCGCGAGCGCTTTGCCGCCTCTCCTGTCGCGCGCGGAATTTTTCTCAAAGGGATGCATTTGGATACGCTGCTTCATTTCGTCGGCCTGGTGCTGCACATCGACGCGTTTCTTGGCGACTTCGTCAATCAATACGGCGCGTGGGTGTACGCGGTGCTGTTTTTCATCGTCTTCTGCGAGACCGGGCTCGTGATCCTGCCGTTCCTGCCGGGCGACTCGCTGCTTTTCATCGGCGGGGCGTTTTGCGCGACGGGCGAGATGAACCTCACCTGGCTCATCCTGCTGCTACTGACGGCGGCCGTCGGAGGCAATAGTCTGAACTACGCGATCGGCCGTGCGATCGGGCCGGCCGTGTTCAATACGCGTATTCGCTATCTCGAGCGCTTTCTCGATCGCGCGGCGCTGCAAAAGACGCACGATTTCTACGAGCGGCATGGCGGCAAGACGATCGTGCTGGCGCGCTTCGTGCCCGTCGTACGTACGTTTGCGCCGTTCGTCGCCGGCGTGTCCGGTATGAGCGTTTCGCGCTTTCAGTTCTTCAACGTGGCGGGCGCCTTGAGCTGGGTACTGCTGCTCGTGCTCGCCGGATACTTCTTCGGCAATATCCCGTTTATCCGCCAGTACCTGAATATCATCGTGCTCGTGGGGATCGGCGCCGCGATCGTGCCGCTTGCACTCGCGGCGCTTTGGAAGGTGTGGCGCAAGAAGACCGCAGGCCCGGTCGTGCACAAGCAAAGCGGACGTCCTTGAGCGGCGTCGATGCCGTGTGCCCGGGGGCCCGGGCACACGGGCGGGCAAGGCCGCGTGACGGTTCGTCAACGAGAGCCAAGAGCTAAAGCAAAAAGGCGTCGCACGCCTTGCCGACCATGACCATCGATACCGGCCACGCCGCCGCGGCGCATCTTCAGGACCCGAGCCATTACGCGAGCCCCGAAGCCGCGCCGCCGCGTTCCCTGCGGCTCGCCAAAGACGCGCTCGCGGGCGTGTCGATCGCCGGTCTGCTACTACCCGAAGCCGTTGCTTATGCGGGCCTCGCCAATCTGCCTCCGCAGGCGGGCGTGGTCGCGCTGCTCGTTGGGCTGCTCGTCTATGCCGCGCTCGGCAGCAGCCGGTTCGCGATCGTCTCGGCGACGTCGTCGTCGGCCGCCGTACTCGCAGCGACGGTGAGTGCCGTGCCGGGCGCCCGTCTCGCAGCTGCCGCCGCGCTCGTCGCGGCCGCAGGCGGCCTTTTCCTGCTGGCTGGCGTCGCGCGCTTGGGCGGCGTGTCGGATTTCATCGCCAAGCCGGTGCTGCGCGGATTCGCCTTCGGCCTCGCGTTGACCATCACCCTGAAGCAGATTTCCAGCATCGTCGGCGTGAAGTCGCGATTCCCGGATGCGCCTCGCATCGCCTACGACCTCCTGGTTCAGGCGCCGCAATGGAATCTGCATAGCGTCGGCGTCGGGGCCGTTGCGCTCGCCATTCTCTTCGCGCTCGGTCGCCGCGCGCGGATCCCGGCCACACTCGTCGTCATCGTGCTCGGCATCGGGGCCGGCTATTGGATCGACTGGCATCGCTGGGGTATTCCGATCGTCGGCGATATCGATTTGCGCAACGTGCATTTCGGGCTGCCCGCCTTTCAGCGCACCGAATGGCTCGAAACGGTGGAGCTCGCCTTTGCGCTGATGCTGATTCTTTACGCGGAGTCCTATGGCTCGATCCGCACGTTTGCACTCAAGCATGGCGATAGCGTTTCGGCGAACCGCGACCTGCTTGCGCTCGGGGCGGCGAATGTCGCGTCGGGTCTGCTGCAGGGTATGCCGGTCGGTGCAGGCTACTCCGCCACCTCGGCAAACGAGGCGGCGGGGGCGCAAACGCGTCTGGCCGGCGTCGCCGCGGTATGCGTGATCGCGCTGATCGTGTCGTTCCTGTTGCCGCAGCTCGCGCGCACGCCCGAGCCGGTGCTCGCCGCCATCGTGATCTACGCGGTGAGCCATTCGATCGATCCTGGCGTGTTCCGGCCTTATTGGGTCTGGCAGCGGGATCGTTTGCTCGCGATGGCCGCGCTGGCGGCCGTGCTCGTCTTCGGCGTGTTGCACGGGCTGCTCGCGGCGATCGCGGTGAGCCTGTTCCTGACGTTGCGCAGCTTGTCGGTGCCGGTGGTGAGCGTGCTGGGCCGCCTGCGCGGGAGCCATGACTTCGTCGATATTGCCGCGCACGCCGACGCGCGACCGATCGATGGCATCGTGATCGTGCGCCCGGAAGTGCCGCTTTTCTTCGCCAACGTCGAACGTGTGCTCAGCGAGACGCGCGCTCGTGTCGGGGCCTACGTGCCGACGCCGCATACCGTGATGTTGAGCCTGGAGGAGTCGCCCGACGTCGACAGTACCTCGATCGAGGCCTTGCGCATCTTTGCCGCCGAGTTGCGTTCGCGCGCTCAGACGCTCGTGTTGGCTCGTTTGAAACCCAGGGCATTGGCGGCGCTCGGGCGCGCCGTCGATGAAACGTTGCCCGCGCAAGCATTGCGCGAGCTCAGCGTCGATGAATGCGTGCAATCGGTACTCGACGGGCTCGGCGCACCCGGGAACGGCAACCCGTCCGCGAGCGGCGCCTGAGCGCCGATCAAGGCAGCGAGATCGTCAGGTTGGCCGATTCGGCTTCAGGCTTGACGAGCTGCGAGTAAGGCGCAAGCGTATGGAGCGTGGAATCGCGCAAATACGTATGGAGTCCGAAATACGCACCGAGCGCGACCAGCGCGAATACGGCGCCGATGGTCCACAGCGGCACCTCATGCTTGAGCCGGTGCGCGATCTGATCGGGCAGCGGCCAGTGCGGCGCGAACGACGCGCGCTTGCCCTTCATGTGGGCAATTTCGTCGCCGAGCCGGGCGCTCAGGTAGGCGAGCTTTTCCGGCCCTTCGAGCAAATACTTGCCTTGAAAGCCGAGCAGCAGACACATGTGGAACACTTCGAGCGACTGCAGGCGGGCGGCGCCCTGCGCGCGGCACGCTTCGAGGTGATCGAAGAACTTTTCGCCCGCGAGCTGCTCGCCGAAAAGCACGAGCTGCAAAGGACGACGCTCCCAATCCGCACGAATCTTGAATGAAGATGCGAGCACCGCTTCGTCTATCGCCGCGCAAAACGCGAATTTGGCCGCGTAGACATCGTCGGCGGGTGCATTGAGCTTTTTCGCGCCGCGCTCGAAATCCGCGAGAAACGACTGCACGCGCGAGCTGAACTCTGTCGCGTCGCCTGGCTCGCGCCCTTGCTTGAGCAGAAACAGCATGAAAAAGCCGTCATAGAGCAAATCGCGCAGCGAGCGCGCCTGGGCGCCGGTCTCAGTGCTCGACGCGGAGGTCGCCGGCGGTGCGCTGCCGCCGAAAAGGGAAGGGACTTCGGTCACGATGTCACCGCAATGAGTTCGAGTTTGAGATCGTTGATGCCCGACGGCGTATAGATCATCGCCGACTGTGCCTGCAGCATGCGCTCGTATAGCGTGCCCCGCGCGTCCAGCGAGAAGTAGCATGCACCGGGGCGCACCGGCACGGCGGGCGGCACTTGCGGCGTGTAGACGAGCTTCACGCCGGGCATCGCGGAGAGCACGAGCTTATCGACGTCGTCAGGCGCGCCGACCTTGAAGCGCGCGGGGACGGCCTCGACGAGTTCGACAGGTGCCATGTCCGCCGAGACGGCGATGAAGAAGGTGGTCTTCTCGTCGATCTTGCCCGAATCGAGGCGGCCGATATGAAACGAAGGGCGGACCTCTTCGAGCGCGATCGCGAAATGGCGCGTCGAAATCACGGTCTCGAGCAAGTCGCGCACGATGGTGTCGAGCGTCTCGAACGCGGGCCCCGGATCGTCATGTCGATACGCGGGCAGATCGGTGAGCGAATAGCGTTTGGAAAACGTCATCAATTGACCGGCAAGTCGCAGCAGCTCCTGAAAGAGCCGCTCCGGGTGCAGCGATGCGTGCTGCAGCAAATGCACGAGCGATGCGACCGCCGCATTCGCGGTATGCAGCAGCCAGAACGAGGCGATGTCGCCCGAGCGGAACTCGATGATGTTCTTCGTCGGCTCGCGATGAAACCCGTAAAGCGCGCTCACCTTCGCTTGCAGTGCATCGATGAGCTGACGCAAGCACTGGTGCAGCACGGGGGATGCTTCGATGGCAAGCGTCGGCGGCACGAAGGTCTCGTCGAGCTCGAAGCCCGAAGCCGCCGTGCGCTTCACGCGCGCGATCGGCACCGCGATCAGTTGAGCGCGCGGTTCGTTGTGGCCGATCAGTTTGACGCGCGTCTTGAGGAACGTGAGATTGGCCGTTGCCGCATCGGTGAACTGGTCGGCTACCGGCAACTGCTTGCTCGCGTAGCGCGACCCGAAGCCGCCGTTCGTTTCGCCGGAATCGTGGTTGCCCGTGTCGCGCAACGGATGCAGCGCGAGATAGAAGACGAACTCGCTGACGCCGTCGGGCAGCGTATCGAGCGAGATCGATTCGGGCAACTCGTCTGCCTGCGGGGCCGTATAAAGGGTGCCGTCCGGGAAGATGAGCGAGAGCTCCGCGATTCGCAACGACTTGTTGTTGAGCGAATCGGGATCGAAGCGCACCGAGCGTACGCCCCAGTTGTACGGTTGAATGGCGCGTATCGATTCGAAAACGCGCGCCTCGTGATAAGCGTCCTGTTGCTGGAAATGCTGAGGCCTGAGAAAAAGGCCTTCTCCCCAAAGCAATTTCGCCGAATAACTCATCTCGAATCCGCAAGGAAAGTCAAAACGCCGCGCATGCGGTCATAAAAGGTGCATTCAACATGCATTGACTGCTCATTGGTGCGTGCCTTCATCCGCAAGACACCGATGACAGCATATTCAACGCAGGCATAGGCAGACCCGGATCGGGCGGAATGACCGTGCCGTTCGCGACGGTCATCGCACAACTGTGAAGGCCGATCATTATGCCGGATTTCTCCGATTTCACCGGATCGAAGGCGAATTTCCATCGCCGCATGGCGGGATCGCGAAAGAGCGCGACGATACCGAACGCCTGCGCTTCACGCGAAACCTTCTCCACCATTTGATAGCGCTGGCCCGGAATCAGCGTCACCTCGCGCACGCCGAGCAAATCCGCGCCCAGAGCGCTTTTTTCTTTCGCCGGGTCGGTAAAGGCGTCGAAGCCGGCCTGCTGGAATGAAGTCGGATCCTTGAGTACGTATAGCCGCACGACCACGGCAAGCGGATGCCTGTCGTTGGCCGCATTCAGGTTGGGCGCGGCGGCGAGCGTCAGCGAAATGTCGCGCGGCGGTTTCTGTGAGTCGGGCACGGCGGGCTTGCCGAGGCCGGCCACCTGGAGCGCGGCCGACGCTGCGGCGCCGAGCATGGGCACACCGGCGGCGCACCCCGAGAGTGACAAGGCGACCGCAAGCGGTGCCATGGCGTGTCTGAAATATGGCCTCATCGAACTAATCCGGCCGATGCCGGTGCTCCATCCAAAGTGTGGGAAAAGCAGCCGGAACGGCGCCTGCAATCCGTTTAAAACCAGAGAACGGACAAGTTTGTATAGTGGCTAATACGCCGCCCCGTCCGGCAAATTTTGCTTAATGCGGAATCACCTCAAAATAAACTCGGAAAATGTTTCCTCCTCGCCCGTGTCCGTTCCTTATTCAAAGAATTCCTACTCGACCTATATCACACGATAGAAGTTGAATTATGGAAATTTGGCCGGTACTATACGCGCGCACTCGCCGCAAAGCAAAGCTGTGGTTTCCGGGCGAATTAAATAAACCGCTAGGCGGTACCAACAAATCATGAAACAGCGACTTTCTATAAAACTTTCCGCGGCGGTGCTCGTATGCGCCGCTATCGCTGGCTGCGCGACGCAGCAATCGGCTCAGCAAACCACACCCGAGGCATTCAACAAGGCGCTGGCCGATGCCGACACTGTCGCAAAAGGCGGTGACAAGGACAAAGCGATCGCGCTGTATCAACAGTTGACCAAGGCGGACCCGACACGCGAAGAGCCGTGGTCGCGCATCGCTCAAATCCAGTTCGATCAAAACCACTACGGTCAGGCGATCGTCGCCGCGCAAGAAGCCTTGCAGCGCGATTCGACCGATCGCGCGGCCAAGAGCGTACTGGCCGTGAGCGGCCTGCGCATTGCCACGCAGTCGCTCGGCGAATTGAGGCAGGACGCCGCGCTTGCGGGCGACGCGAAGAGCGACGCTCAGACGCTCGCTCACGAACTGCGCGACACGCTCGGGCAGGCAACGCTCTTCCCGGAAGAAGTCGTGCAGAAAAAGCCCGTGGCGAAGCGCCGCCGCATCGCGCGTCATCCGGCGCCGGCCGCGAAAGAAGCCGGGGCGGATGGGGCGAACGCGGCAACGACGGCGTCCAAGCCCGACGAACCCGCCGCCGCAAAGCCGGCCGGCAGCGGCGCAGATCCTTTCAGCGCGCTCCGCTGAACGGTCCGTTTGAATCAACGTTTCGGGGAGCCGTCGATGGCGAAGAAAGAAAGTATTCAAAAGCGCTTGCAAAAAGTGCGTCCGCCGCGCGTGCAACTGACCTATGAGGTCGAGCGCGGCGATGCGATCGAGGTGAAGGAGTTGCCGTTCGTCGTCGGCGTCGTTGCCGATCTGGCCGGGCAATCGGAAGTCGAGCAGCCGAAGCTGCGCGAGCGCAAGTTCGTCAATATCGATCGCGACAATTTTGACGATGTCATGAAAGGCCTGGAGCCGCGCGCGGCTTTTCAGGTCAAGAATCGATTGACCGACGCCGGTGGTTCGTTTGCGGTCGACCTGCGTTTTCGCTCGATGGCCGACTTCAGCCCGGACGAGGTCGTCAACCAGATCGAGCCGCTGCAACGCCTGCTCGACGCACGCTCGAAGCTTGCCGATCTGCGCAACAAGCTTGCCGGCAACGACAAGCTGGAAAGCTTGTTGAGCGAAGTGCTCGCCAACACGCAGCAGTTGCAGACGTTGACGGGCACGGCGCGCGAGAGTGACAACGACGCGGACCAGGACAAGCAGGGCGAGTGAGCCCGAGCGGGGGTGATATGAATCAGCAAACGGCCATGGCGAGCACGGCGCTCGCGGAAACGAGCACGGCAACGTCGTTGCTCGACGAGATCGTCGAGAAAAGCAAAGTCGCGAAATCCGATTCGGAGCATGCGCGGGCAAAAGACCTCATCAGCGAACTCGCGCACCAGGTGCTCGAAGGTACCGTCGTCGTATCGGACAATCTGTCCGCTACGCTCGATGCGCGCATTGCGGAGCTCGATCGTCTGCTCTCCGTCCAGTTGAGCGAAGTGATGCATGCGCCGGAGTTTCAGCGCATGGAAAGCACCTGGCGCGGGCTCGAATACCTGTGCAAGGAGAGCAACACCGGTTCGACGATCAAGATCAAGGCGCTCCATGCGGCCAAGCGCGAGATCGTGCGCGACTTCAAGAACGCGTCGGAATTCGATCAGAGCGCGCTGTTCAAGAAGGTTTACGAGGAAGAGTTCGGCACGTTCGGCGGCGCACCGTTCGGCGCGCTGGTCGGCGACTTCGAGATCACGCGTCAGCCGGAGGACATGTACTTCATCGAGCAGATGTCGCATGTCGCCGCTGCCGCCCACGCGCCTTTCATCACCTCGGCGTCGCCCGAGATCATCGGCCTCGAATCGTTTGCCGATCTCGGCAAGCCGCGCGATCTCGGCAAAGTCTTCGATACCGTCGAATACGCGAAGTGGAAGTCGTTCCGCGAGTCCGAAGACTCGCGCTACGTCGGCCTGACGCTGCCGCGGTACCTGGGGCGCCTGCCGTTCAATCCGAAGGACGGCCTCGTTGCGGACTCGTTCAACTTCGTCGAGGACGTCGACGGCACCGATCACAACAAGTACCTCTGGTGCAACGCGGCGTGGGCGTTCGCCGCACGGCTCACGGCCGCGTTCGACGATTTCGGCTGGTGCGCCGCGATTCGTGGCGTGGAAGGCGGCGGACTCGTCGAAGATCTGCCCACGCACACGTTCAAGACGGACGACGGCGAGATCGCCCTGAAGTGTCCGACCGAAATCGCGATCACCGATCGGCGCGAAAAGGAGTTGAGCGATCTCGGGTTCATTCCGCTCGTGCATTGCAAGAATTCGGATTACGCGGCGTTCTTCGCGGCGCAGTCGGTACAACGGCCGAAAAAGTACAACACCGACAGCGCGAACGCGAATGCCGTGCTATCCGCTCAACTGCAATACATTTTCTCGGTCTCGCGCATCGCTCACTACCTGAAGGCGATGATGCGCGACAAGATCGGCAGCTTTGCCTCGGCGCAAAACGTCGAGACGTTCCTGAACCGCTGGATCTCGCAATACGTCCTGCTCGACGACAACGCAACGCAAGAGCAAAAGGCGCAGTTTCCGTTACGTGAAGCGTCGATCCAGGTGGCCGAGATTCCCGGCAAGCCGGGCTCGTATCGCTCGGTCGCGTTCCTGCGTCCGCATTTTCAGCTCGACGAGTTGTCGATTTCGCTGCGGCTCGTCGCGGACCTGCCCAAGCCGGCAGGCGCCTGACACCTAAATCCAATTTAACGGGCCGGGGCACGCTCCCGGCTCGCTTTTAAACCGCCACTTCGGGAGTCGAGAAGCCATGAAAGATATGTTTTTGAAGTTCGGCAACCCTGCCATCCAAGGCGAATCCGCCGACAAGGACCACACCGGCTGGATCGAGTTGAATTCGTGGGCGCATTCGATCGTCCAGCCGCGCTCGGCAACGGCGTCGACGGCAGGCGGCCATACGGCCGAGCGCTGCGAGCATGCCGACATGACGTTCACGAAAGACATCGATGTCGTCAGCCCGCTGCTTTATCAGCACGCTTCGGGCGGCACGACGTTCGATGAAGTCACGATCGACTTCATGCGTGCGGACGGCGAGGGCAAGCGCGTCAAATACCTCGAAATCAAGCTCAAGTACGTGATCATTTCGAGCATTGCGCCGAGCGTGGTGGGCGAAGGCCTGCCGAGCGAGACGTTCTCGCTCAAGTATGCCGCCGTCCAGTGGAAGTACACGCAGCAGAAGGTGGGCGGCAACCAGGGCGGCAATGCTCAGGGCGCCTGGAGCCTCACGAAGAACGACAAGACCTACGCGGTCTGATGTAGCGAAGCGGGCGGCGTGCCGGTGTTCGCACCGGTATCCGCCCGTGCCGTTCCGAGGGTAGAGCGAGGCGCGCACGTACCGATGAAGCGATTCGAACCGAGCTTGCTCGACAAGCTTTTCGACGACGATCCGCATTCGCCGGCACCGGCCGCGATGCGGCAGATGTCGCTCGACGAGCTCAAGAGCCGCGTGGCGCGCGATGTCGAGGCACTGCTCAACACGCGTATCGTGTTCACCGAAGGACAGCTCGAGAAACTCATCGAATGCCAACGCTCGGTCTTGACCTACGGGTTGAACGACTTCGCGGGACTGAGTCTCGCAAGCCACACCGATCGCGGGTTCATTTGCACGTCGATTCGTAACGCCATCGCGCGGCACGAGCAGCGATTGCGCGAAGTGACGGTTTCGTTGGAGTTGAACGCGCAATCGACCAATGCGCTTTACTTCGCGATCCGGGCGAAGCTCGTCGTCCACCCGGCCGAAGAGCCGGTCAGCTTCGATGCCATGCTGCAGGCGTCCACGCTGCAATACTCCGTCACCCGCTCGCGGCGCAGTACCGATGCGTCGCGCAGCCGCGTGTACGAGTGATCAGAGGCAGGCAAAGAAACGGAGCGAAGCGCCCGCGCTCGGGGAATATAGATGGAAGCGTTGCTGCCTTATTACGAGCGGGAGCTGGCATTTTTGCGGCAGTATTCGCGCGAGTTCGCGGATCGCTACCCGAAGATCGCGGCCAGGCTTGCCTTCAGCGGCGAGCAAAGCGATGACCCGCATGTCGAGCGGATGATCGATTCGTTTGCGCTGCTCGGCGCGCGAATCAACAAGAAGCTAGACGACGAATATCCGGAGTTTGCCGAGGCACTTTTCGAAGTGCTCTATCCGCACTACCTGCGTCCGTTTCCGTCCTGCTCCATTGCTCAGTTCGGCGCGAGCACCGCGACCGCGCTGCGCTCGACGCGCGCGCCGGTCGTGATTCCGCGCGGGACTCTGCTCGAGAGCCGCGAGGTTCGGGGCGTGCGCTGCCAGTTCCGTACCGCATTCGACGTCGCGCTGGCGCCGATCGCCGTCACGCGGGCACGCTATCGACCGCTCGCCGCGTTGCCCGCCAATGCCCCGGTGTTGCCGGGCAATGTCTCGGGGGTGCTGTCCTTCACGTTCGAGAGTACGTCGCCCGATATGGGCTTGCTTGCGTCGGGACTCGCGACGTTGCGCGCCTATCTTCACGGCGAGCAGTCGTTTACCGCGGCACTGGCCGATTGCATTTTCATTCGGGCTACGGCGGCCTACGTCGAGGTGGGCGATTCGAGCGAGCCGGAAGGGGCGGCCGAGCCGGGGGCCTGGAGGCGGCTCGAGGGCGTGCCGATCGAGCAGACCGGCTTCGCCGACGATCAGGCGCTGATCGATTACCCGGCGAGATCGCACCCCGCCTACCGGTTGCTGACCGAGTATTTCGCGTTTCCCGAGAAATTCGATTTCATCGATTTTGGCCTGGCCGAGATGCTTCGGGCCAGTGGGCCATGCCGCCGGCTGACGCTGCATGTGACGATCAGGCAGACGCGCGCGGAAACGCAGGCGCCGCGCCTCGTCGAAACGCTGTCGGCGCACCATCTGCGTCTGTTTGCGACGCCTGTCGTCAATCTCTTCACGCGACGCGGCGAGCCGATTCGCATCAGCCACGAGGCTGTCTCGTATCCGGTCATCGCCGATGCCCGCCACGCACACGCTTATGAGGTCTATTCGATCGATGCCGTTCATGTGGTGAAGGAGTGCGTCGGCGAACAGGCTGTCGAGGAGTTCCGGCCGTTTTACGCGCTGCATCACGACGAGCCGTCTCAACTCGGCCGATATTGGTTTGCGCGTCGCAATGCGCGGGTCGCGCAGATGAGCCCGGGCTACGAAACCGAGCTGTCCGTCGTCGATGCGCATTTTTCGCCCGCGCGCGCCATGACGAGCACGGTGAGTCTCGCGCTCACCTGCACGAATCGCGATTTGCCCGCGCGGCTCGCGATCGGCCTCGAAGGCGGCGATTTGTTCGCGGACCGAACGATTTTCGATGGGCCCGTCTCGATGCTGTGCCGCCCCACGCCGAGCGTGCGAATCGAGCGTGGCGCGTCGATGCATTGGCGGTTGATTTCGCATCTCGCCTTGTCGGAGGTCTCCCTTTTACGCGAGGATCTATCGACGCTGAAGGAACTGCTCGTCCTCTACGATCTTCGGCGCACCCCAGCTTCGATCCGTCACATCGAAGGCATCGTCGCGCTCGAAGCGCGGCCTGCTGTCGTATGGCTGCCCGGCAAGCCGTTCGCGACGTTCGTGCGCGGTAGCGAAGTGCGCCTCACCGTCGACGAAACGCATTTCGTCGGCACGAGCCTCGCGTCGTTCATTCGCGCGCTCGATATGTTTTTCGGACTCTACGTCAGTCTGAACAGCTTCGTACAACTGGTTGCCGTGTCCAAGCGCACGGGCGAGGAGATCATGCGATGCAAGCCGCGCAGCGCCGATTCGATGCTGGCGTAGTCGAGCGGCTCCTCGACGAGCCGTACCGCTTTCAATTTTTCCAGGCCGTGCGCGTGCTCGAGGTGTGGTTCGCGCAGCAGGTGTCGCGCCGCGCCGGCGAACGCGTCGCCGGACGTATCGGATTTTGCAGCACGTTGTCGTTGACGTTCGCGCCGAGCGAGCTCGAGCGCGCAGTCTCCTACGATCACGCGGGCGCCGCGCTCGCGAACCCCGAGGAGCGCCGCTCGGCGATGGCGGACCAATCGCTCGCGCGGATCGAATTGACGCCGTCGTTCTTCGGCATGTTGGGTGGCCAGGGCGCGCTGCCGCTGCATTACACCGAGCAGCTCGCCGCTCGCGAACAGTTGCAGCGCGACCGGGCCGCGCGCGAATTTTTCGATGTGTTTTCCGATCGGGCGACGGCGCTTTTTTACGAGGCTTGGAAAAAGTATCGCCTGCCGTTTCATTACGAGCTCGACCGGAACGAACGCTATCTCCCGCTGCTGCTGGCGCTTGCGGGACTGACCCATGTGCCGACGCGCGCCGCGCTGCAGCGCGGTCCCGGCGCGCTCGTCGACGAAGCGTTGGCCGGCTTCGCGCTGCCGATCCGGCATCGGCCGATGTCCGCCGCCTATTTGGCGCGTGCATTGTCGGAATACTTTCGCGTGCCCGTGCAGGTCGAGCAGTTCATCGGCAAGTGGTACGAGGTGCCGGCCGAACGTCTTTCGCGGCTCGGCCTGGCCAACGCAAAGCTCGGCGCCACCGCGCTCGCGGGAGAGCGCGTCTGGCAACGCGATATGCGCGCGCGGCTCGTCGTCGGCCCGCTCAATAAAAAGGACTACGAAGCATTCCTGCCGGGCGCTGCGTCGGCCATCGCGCTCGAGCGCATGCTGTCGATCGCGGCCGGCGACATGCTCGAGTACGAGGTATGGCTCGTCCTGGCGCGCGAAGAGGTCGGCACGAGCCAGCTCGGCGCAGGCGCGCGGCTGGGCTGGGATGCCTTTCTTTGCACGCGCGAAGCGGTGTGTGATCGCGACGATGCCCGCTACGAACTCAACCTCATCCATTCATTCCCAGACACAGGAACTGTCGACTCATGAGCACGCCTCTGAAGACCCTCATTGCCAAGCTCGACGCACTGTGCCTCGATGCGGCCACGCGTGCCGCGAGCCTGTGCCTCGCCCGCGGTCACTATGAGGTCGACCTCGAACATTTGTTTCTCGCTCTGCTCGACGATACCGCGAGCGATCTCGGGATCGTGCTGCGCACGAACAGGCTGAGCGCCGACACATTGCGCCGCGATCTCGAGCGCGAGCTTGGGCGCCTGAAAACCGGCAACACGCGCACGCCGGTGTTTTCGCCGCATTTGATCGCGCTTTTCGAGCAGGCGTGGTTGATTGCGTCGCTCGATTCGCATGCGGCGCGCATCCGCTCGGGGCACCTGCTGCTCGCGCTGCTCGGCGCACCCGATCTGGCGCAGTTTGCGCAGCGGATGTCGGCCGTTTTCGCCGAGGTGCCCATCGAAGCGCTGAAGCACAAATTCGACGAGATCACGGCCGGATCGCACGAGGCAGAGGCCGTGCCGGTGCGCGCGATCCCAGGCACGGATGGCTCGGGCGAGGCGGACGGTGCCATACCCGGTCTAGCCGCGCCCGGGGCATCGAAGACGCCCGCGCTCGATACCTATACGACGAATCTCACGCAACGTGCGCGGGAAGGCAAGATCGATCCCGTCATCGGGCGCGAAGCCGAGATCCGGCAGACCATCGACATCCTGATGCGGCGCCGTCAGAACAACCCCATCCTGACCGGGGAGGCCGGCGTGGGCAAGACAGCGGTCGTCGAGGGACTCGCACTGCGCATCGCGGCCGACGACGTGCCCGAGCCGCTGAAAGGCGTGGCGCTGCATGTGCTGGACATGGGGTTGCTGCAGGCCGGCGCCAGTGTCAAAGGCGAGTTCGAAAATCGTTTGAAAAACGTCATCGACGAAGTGAAGAAGAGCGTCGTACCGATCGTTCTTTTCATTGACGAAGCCCACTC
>Ga0207657_10000135_pt1 | contig 75248 bp, 71 predicted proteins | sample KBSC33metaG_FD_184316 | JGI IMG/M metagenome (GOLD analysis project Ga0207657, IMG submission 184316) | Corn rhizosphere microbial communities from Kellogg Biological Station, Michigan, USA - KBS C3-3 metaG (SPAdes) (version 2) | ecosystem: Host-associated > Plants > Roots > Rhizosphere > Soil ...
CCTGGCAGTTCACATCTAGCGCCGTCCCGTCCGTGACCGCGGTCCGCCACTTCCTCGACGCGATCAAGTTCGAGCACACCGTCTTCGCCCTGCCCTTCGCCTACATGGCGATGGTGCTGGCCGCCGACGGCTGGCCGGGCTGGCCCACCGTGCTCTGGGTGACGCTGGCGATGGCGGGGGCCCGCACGCTCGCCATGAGCGTCAACCGCCTGGTCGACCGCTTCATCGACGCCGCCAACCCCCGCACCGCGCGCCGGCACCTGCCCGCGGGCCTGCTCGCGCCCTGGCAGGTGGCGGCGGCCGCGGTGGTGGCCGGCGCGCTGCTGCTGCTCTCGGCCTGGATGCTGAACCCGCTCTGCCTGGCCCTGGCCCCGCTCGCGGTGCTGTTCCTGGTGGGCTACTCCTACACCAAGCGGTTCACGTGGCTCTCGCACTGGATCCTCGGCTTCACGGACGGCATCGCGGCCGCGGGGGGCTGGATCGCGGTGCGGGCCGCGTTCGCGCCTCCGGTGTACGTGCTGTGGTTCGCGCTCACGGTGTGGATCGCGGGCTTCGACCTCATCTACGCCTGCCAGGACGTCGAGTTCGACCGCCAGCACCGGCTGCACTCGGTGCCGGCGCGCTTCGGCATCCCCGCCGCGCTCGCCACCGCGCGCGCCTGCCACGCGCTGACCGTCGCCGCCTTCGCGCTCCTGGGTGTGATGATGGGCCTCGGGTGGCTCTACTGGCTGGGGGTGGCGGTGGTGGCGGGCCTGCTGGTCTACGAGCACTCGCTGGTGTCGGCCAACGACCTCTCGCGTCTCGACATCGCGTTCTTCAACGTGAACGGCTACATCGCGGTGATCCTGTTCCTGGCCGTGCTCGCGGGACGTGTGGCGTGAACCCCGCCCCGGGCGGCGTCGAGAAGGCGCGCTTCGTGAGCGCGATGTTCTCGCGCATCGCGCACCGCTACGACCTCATGAACAGCCTCATGACGCTCGGGATGCACCACGCCTGGCGCACGGTGGCCGCGCGGCAGACCATCGCCTCCCCGGAGGGCCCCGCGCTGGATCTGGCCACCGGCACCGGCGACCTCGCCCTCGACCTGGCCGAGCTCCACCCGCACCGCACCGTGATCGGCGCCGACTTCTCGCTGGGCATGCTCGCGGTGGCGCGCGAGAAGATTCGCGAGTCCGAGCAGCCGCGGCGCATTCGCCTGATGGCCGCCGACGCGCTGGCCCTGCCCTTCGAGACGCGCACGTTCGCCTGCGTGACCAGCGCCTTCCTGCTGCGCAACCTCGCCGATCTCGAGCAGGGCCTGCGGGAGATGCGCCGCGTGAGCCGGCCCGGGGGGCGCGTGGTCGCGCTCGAGATCACCCAGATGACCGCGCCCGGCTTCTCCGCGCTCTTCCGGCTCTACTTCCACCACGTGGTGCCGCTGGTGGGCCAGCTGGTGGGCGGCGACCGCGAGGCCTACACCTACCTGCCGCAGTCGGTGGACCGCTTCGTGACCCCGGGCGAGCTGGCCCGGCTGATGGAGAAGGTGGGGCTACGCGGCGTGAGCTATCGGCGACTCGGGCTGGGCACCGTCACCGTGCACGTCGGCATCGCCTGACGCGCGCGCCTACCACTCGGGACCGGAGAGTCCGTCCCAGACCCGACGCACCACGCGGATCTGCTGTGCGCGGCCGTCGCGGTGCTCCAGGGCGACGATGTCACCGGCGTGGAGCCGCTCCAGATCGTGGGTCGTGCCCTCGTCGGTGACCAGCAGCGCCTCGCGGCAGCTGAAGTCGGTACAGGCCTCGGCCTTGCCGCGCACGCGGAGCACGCCGGCGGCGACGTCGACGGAGACCACCTGGAAGCGATTCTGCTCGCGGGGATCGGTCAGGCCGTGGGTCATGGGAGCCCTCCCTCCGATCGAATCCCTTATAGCAAGAACGGTCCGGACGCGACAAGACCCCGGCCGGAGGCGGCAGAGCCCCCCGGCGTGCTAGCATTTCCGCCGTGGCCGGCATCGTCGGACGCGTCGCCGAGGTCTTCTACTCGATCCAGGGAGAGGGCGCCACCGCGGGGCACCCTGCCGTCTTCGTCCGCCTGCAGGGCTGCTCGGTGGGCTGTGGCTGGTGCGACACCAAGTACTCCTGGGACCCGGGCGCCGGCCGCGAGGTCACGCTCGCTGCGCTGCTCGAGGAGGTGGCCGCCTTCCCGTGCCGCCGGGTGGTGGTGACCGGGGGCGAGCCCCTGGAGTCGCCGCTCTTCGCTCCGCTACTCCGCGCGCTGATCATCCAGGGCTACGCCGTCGAGGTGGAGACCTCGGGCGTCCTGCCGCCGCCCGACGTGCTGGGCGCCGTGCAGTGGAACGTCTCGGTGAAGCTCGCCGCTTCCGGCGTGCTCGAGGCGCGGCGCATCAACCCCGCCGCCATCGCCGCCTTCCGCGAGCGCGGCGCCTGGTGGAAGCTCGTGGTGACCGAGCCGGGCGAGGTCGGTGAGGTCCTGCGGCTGGCCGAGCGCTTCGCCCTGCCCCGCGAGCGCGTGCTGCTCCAGCCGGAGGGCCTGCGCGCCGAGGAGCTGACCGCACGCTCGCCCTGGATCGTGGAGGCCTGCAAGACCCACGGATTCCGCTTCTCGCCCCGGCTGCACGTCATGATCTGGGGCGCGCGGCGAGGCATCTGATGGGCGCCGCGCCTGCGGTGGTCCTGCTCTCCGGCGGGCTCGACTCGGCCACGGTCCTGTCCATCGCCCGGGAGGAGGGGTTCGCCACCCATGCGCTCTCCTTCGACTATGGGCAGCGGCACGATCGCGAGCTCGACTCGGCCCGGCGGGTGGCCCAGGCACTGGGAGCCGCCCGGCACCTGGTCCTGCGCCTGGACCTGCGCGCGATCGGAGGCTCGGCTCTCACCGCCGACATCCCGGTGCCGCAGGGGCGGACCGTCGAGGCGATGGGGGCCGGCATTCCGGTCACCTACGTCCCGGCGCGGAACACCATCTTCCTGAGCCATGCGATGGCCTGGGCCGAGGTGCTCGAGTGCCAGGACATCTTCATCGGGGTAAATGCCCTCGACTACAGTGGATATCCTGACTGCCGGCTCGAGTTCATCGAGGCCTTCGAGCGCCTCGGGAACCTCGCCACGCGGGCGGGCGTCGAGGGGCGAACTCGCCTCCGGATCCACGCGCCGCTCATCCGCCTGACCAAGGCCGAGATCATCGCGCGCGGCGCCGCCCTCGGCGTGGACTACGGCCTCACGTGGTCGTGCTACGCCCCGCGCCCCGACGGCCTCGCGTGCGGGCGCTGCGACTCGTGCCTGCTCCGCGCCAAGGGCTTCCGCGAGGCCGGCCTCCGCGACCCCGTCCCCAGCGCTCCCTAGGCCCCTCCCGCCCGCTTCGCCCCGCGTCCTACGCCAGCGGGCGCGCCTGGGGCCCCACGTAGTCGGCGCGCGGCCGGATCAGGCGGTTGTCCGCGTACTGCTCCATGGCGTGCGCGCACCAGCCGGCCACCCGGCCCACCGCGAAGATCGAGGTGCAGAAGTCGGGCGGGATGCCGAGGGCGTCGTAGACCACCGCGGAGAAGAAGTCCACGTTGACGGGCAGGCTCGTGCGGGCCTTCATCGCGTCGTAGAGCCGCTCCGCCACCTCGAAGAGCTTGCCCCGCCCGGTGGCCTCGGCCATCGACTTGGCCATGCCCCGCAGCACTCGGGCCCGCGCGTCGTCGACCTTGTAGACCCGGTGGCCGAAGCCGGGCATGCGCGACCTCGGATCGGAGCGCTCCCGCTTGGACAGGCCGGCGCGGGCGCCGATCCGCGCCTCCACGAACGCCTCGGCGCGCTCCGGCTCGCCGATCTCCCGCAGCATGGCCAGCACGTCCTCGTTGGCCCCGCCGTGCCGCGGGCCCTTCAGCGTGGAGATGGCAGCGACCATCGCGGAATGCAGGTCCGCCACCGTGGCCACCGCCACCCGTGCCGCGAAGGTGGAGGCGTTGAACTCGTGGTCGGCGTGAAGCGTGAGGACCACGTCGAGCACCCGCGCCACCTCCGGCGACGGCGCGCGGCCCTCGAGCAGGGTCAGGAAATGAGCCGCGTGCGAGCCGCCCGGCTCCCCCGCGACGGGCTCGCGGCCCGTGCGCAGGCGCTGCCACGCGGCCACGGTGGCGGGGATCAGGCACATCAGCCGCCACGCCTTGCGCAGGTTGGCGTCGGGCTCGTTGGAGCGCACGTCCGGGTCGGTGGCCGCCGCGAGCGACACCGTGGTCCGGAGGGCATCGAGCGGATGGCAGTCGTGCGGCAGGCGCCGCAGCAGGTCCAGCACCGAGGCGGGCAAGGGTCGCGCCTCGACCAGGCGCGCGGTGAAGGCGGCGCGCTCCGCCGCCGAGGGGAGCTCCCCGAACCAGAGCAGATGCGTGACGTCCTCGAAGCTGGCCGCGCGCACGAGGTCCGCGACCTCGTAACCGCGGTAGTAGAGGCGGCCCGCTTCCCCGTCCACCCGGCAGATCGCCGAGCGCGCCGCGATCACGTCCTCCAGCCCGTCCTTGTACGTCGCCGTTGCCGTCGCCATGGTGTCGTCCCTCCTCGGTTGATTATACTTGATTCGCATTGATTAGACTAGACGCCACTGGATATAGCCTGACCGGGATCCGGCCGGGCTGCTAACATGAAGGCCATGGTCCTGCTGGACGGCGAGGAGTACCTGACGGGAGAGGAGGCGGCAGCCCAGCTGGGAGTGAAGCGGGAGACCCTCTACGCCTACGTGAGTCGGGGGATGCTGAAGAGCTACCGGCAGGGCATCAAGCGCCAGCGCCTCTACCGACGGTCGGAAATCGAGTCCTTGCTCCGCCTCGCTCCATCGTCCACGGACGAGACGCCGGCCGGCGGGCGCGCCGCGGCAGCCGAGGTCCCGCTCGCGGAGTCCTGGATCAGAGAGTAGCTACTGCGGCCGCGTCAGCTTCCCCGCTTGGTCTGACTCGGGGCCTTGGTGGGTCGAGGACGCAGCTTCGCACGCTCCTTGGCGGCGGCCTCGAGCTCGAGAAGCTTGCGGATCCGCCTGAACACCTCGTCGCGAGCGGCGTCCGCCCTCTGGACTACGGCCAGCATCCGGGGACTGATAGCCATCGAACCGGTTCCCTCCACGGAGCAAGTGAGGACCAATTGACCCTGATGGAAAGCCAATCACCGGAGACTCGGCGCCAGATGCGCCAACCCGGAAGGCTGGGGTGAGGGCGATGAGAGTTTACTACAACTCGGAGGGCGTGTGTTGCGCCGTTTCTCAGCCCGGACGCTCGGGCAAAGCCGGATCAGCGGGCCTCGAGTAGCTCCTGGCCCAGGCTGTCGGGCTCCGCACGCGTGGAACGTGCCGCCGCCGGCTTCGGAATCTCGGCCGCCGTCCGCTCGCGCATCCGCTCCACCAGCTCACCGTAGGAGCCGTCCCGGATCACCCGGTCGAACTGCGCCCGGTAGTTTGCCACCAGGCTGATCCCGTCGATCGTCACATCATCCACGACCCAGGCCTTCCTGAGATAGATCATGTCGTAGTCGAGCGGCACCTGCCGCCCGCCGCGGGCTCCCAAGCTGGTATGCACCTCGGCCCGGTCCTTCACGACCTTCTCCCTCAGGTATGTGATGGTGACGCCGCCCCGATCTTCATCGATCGAGGCCACCGAGGCCAGCCAGAAGACGAAGCCTCGCTGGACGAACCCCGCGAACAGGGACGTGAAGTCCTTCTGCTCGGAGGCGGTACGCGCCCGCCACCGGCCGCCCAGCGCGCGCTCCGCCGCGCCTCGGAAATCGAACGCGCGGGCGAAGAGCTCCCGGATTGCCGGTAGCCTCTCGTGGGCCTGACTCTCGCTGGTCGGCTTCCCGAGCAGGCGGTTGGCTTCCGAATAGAGCTGCTGGAGGGTCTCGGTCGGCGTCGCGGCCTGGGCGACCTGGCTTCGAGTCAGCAGCCCGGTGACGAGCGCCACGCACAGGAGGAAGGAGCCCCTGCGCCGTGCCCACCCGAGTTCGCCCGCCCGCCCGAGGAAAGACTGCATGAGTCGACCGTCACGACGGTTGCATCGCAAATGCCATCGGGAGCGCGCTTCGGGGCGGTTCTCATTCGGCCGTCCAAGGCGTCTTGCTGGCGGTGCGAGGGCGGCGCAGGGCGGACAGGTCGGATACTCGGTATGTAACCGTTACCGATCGGGACGATTGTCCTCCCGGCTCGGACGGGAACTTCGTCTCAGCTCTGGAAGGAGGCCAGCGCCTCCTGCAGGCGCGCCGCATCGGGGTCGTGGACGCTCACCGAGCGCGCGAAGCGGGCGCCGCAGGGGCAGATGACCGCCAGGCGCACGCCGCCCCCCTCGAGGGGCTTGCTGGCGCCCCGCAGAACGCCACACTCGCGATGCGCCAGGACGAAGCCGCGCAGCTCCGCGTAGACACCCATGATGGTCGGATAGTAACAAACCCGAAGCGCCCGATCGCGCCGCGTCCGGTTTGAGCAGGGAGTACAGGTCGGCCCGTCCGCCTCGAGCGAATCTGCTACACTGCCGCGTCCGTCCGATCAGACGGACGGGGTCGGCTCGCTCAGGAACTCTTCCAGCACCTTCGCGAACGCGAGTGGTGCGTCGAGAACCAGATGGTGATAGGTGCCGGGGATCTCCACCAGCCGCGCGTGGCGCAGTCGCGCCAGCATGTCCGCCGCCATCTCGCGCGGCAGGATCGGCGAGTGCTCTCCCCGCACCAGGAGCGTCGGCGCGGTGATGCGGTCGAGCAGCACCCAGGCGTCGGTGGGCCGCCGCCGACCGTTGCACGCGGGATCGAAGCGGTACAGGAAGCGCCCGTCCCGCTCGGTGATCCCCTCTCGCGCCAGGTGCGCGAGCAGGCGCGGGTCCGCCACCGTCTCTCGGGGCAGGAGCCGGAAGCTCCGTATCGCGGACTCCAGTGTCTCGTGCCGCATCGGCCCCCGATCGCCGCGGCGGTGCATGGTCTGCAGGCGCTCGGCGGGGATGGCCGGGCGGCTGTCGATCACCACCAGCCGCCCCACCCGCTCGGGATGCCAGGCCGCGAAGGCCATCGCGTTGTGGCCGCCCATGGAGTGGCCGATCACGGTCATGCGGCGCCAGCCCAGGGCGTCCATCACCCCGACCAGGTCGCTCGCGAAGTCCTCGGTGGCGTACGCCGGACGGGGCGCCCACTGGCTCCTGCCGTGGCCGCGCTGGTCGAGCGAGATCACGTGATAGCGAGCGCCGAGCGCGGGGACGACGGCGTCGAACCAGTGCGCGTGCGCGGAGCCACCGTGCAGGAAGCCGAGCGCGGGGCGACCGGGCTCGCCCCATTCCAGCGCGTGGAGGGCCAGCCCGCCGACCTTGAGGGTGCGCTGACGGGCGGTTTCACAGGCGAATCGCGTGGGAGCGGTCATGCGCGGCATTGTACTCAGACGACGCGGGGTTGTGACGAATCGCGTTGTCAGGTGGCGGACTTTGTCAGCCCGCCGACGGCAATGGACGCAGGACTCGGGGCCGGGCACCGCGTTTTCAGTGACTTGCCGGCGTGCAAATTGTGGCAAGCGGGTTGCTCGTCCCTCTGGCGTCTCATGGAATTTCTTGGCCCAAGCCACCTCACAACGAGATAGTCAGGGACACGAATGAGCCAAAGCCCGGTACCCCGCGCGCTCTCCTGGACCTCGCTCTTCATCCTCACGCTGGTCGGAGCCCTCATCGAGTCGGTGATCCTCTTCCCGACGACCTTGATCCCGGGCACCCGGCTGGCCTCCGCGATCTCCTGGGACGCCAGCAACCCCGGCTACCCGATGCCGGAGACACCCGCGGGTGAGACGCCGTCCACCGAGGGCGCGGCGTCGCAGACCCCGGCCGCGCCCGCTCCGGCCGCGCCCGCCACGCCGCCCGCGGCCCAGGCGCCGCAGCCCGCCGAGCCCCGCGGCGAGCCCAAGGTCATCACCGGTCGCGTCATCGACTCCGCCACCGGCAGCTCGCTGCGCGGCGTCTCCATCTGGGCGGGCACCGCGGAGGTGGTCACCGACGCGGACGGGCGCTTCACCACCGCGCCGGTGGCGCCGGGCACCACGATCTGGGTGAAGGCGCCGGGCTACGAGCGGCGCAAGCTCACCGCCGGTCCCAGCGAGCTCACCGTCAAGCTGCCGCCGCACCCGATCCGTGCCGCCTACCTCACCTACTACGGCGTGGCCGACAAGGGCATCCGCCAGCGGGTACTGGACCTGGTGGCGCGTACCGAGCTGAACGCGGTGGTCATCGACGTCAAGGGCGACCGCGGCCTCATCCCCTACCGCACCGGCGTCCAGGCCGCCCTCGACGCGGGCGCGCAGGGCCCGGTCATCATCAAGGACTTCGAGGACCAGCTGGCGGCCTGGAAGGGCCAGGGCATCTACACGATCGCTCGCATCGTGGCCTTCAAGGACAACGTGCGCGCCAGCTCCCGGCCCGACCTGGCCGTCATCGACACCCACACCGGCAAGCCCTGGATCGACCGGGAGAACCTGGCCTGGGTGGATCCCTTCCGCGAGGAGAACTGGGACTACCTGATCGCGGTGGCCAAGGAAGCGGTCGCCAAGGGCTTCGACGAGGTGCAGTTCGACTACGTCCGCTTCCCCACCGACGGCAAGCTGTCGGCCGCGAAGTACTCGCAGGCCAACAACTCGACCACCCGGCTGCCCGCCATTGCCGGCTTCCTGGCCAAGGCCCGGCGCGAGCTCGGCCCCACCGGCGCCTTCCTCGGCGCGGACATCTTCGGCTACACCGCCTTCAACACCAACGACACCGACATCGGGCAGCGCGTCGAGGAGCTCTCGGTGCACCTCGACTACATCTGCCCCATGGTGTATCCCTCGGGCTACCACCTGGGCATCCCGGGCTTCCGGAACCCGGTGCAGCACCCCTACGAGGTCGTGAAGGAGAGCGTACGGCTCATCCGCCAGCGCTCGCAGAACCCCGCCGCGCAGGTCCGCCCGTGGCTGCAGGACTTCAAGGACTACGCCTTCGACAAGCGTATCTTCGGACCGGGCGAGGTCACCTCCCAGATCCGCGGCGCCGGCGACGGCGGGTCCTCGGGCTGGATGCTCTGGAACCCGCGGAACGACTACACGGCGGCGGCGCTCCGTCCCAAGACCGCCGCCCTGACCAAGGCCACCCCGTAGCCATGCGGACCGTCCTCGCGACCGCCCTGCTCGTGGTGTGCCTCGGGGCCGGCGCCCGCGCGGGAGCGCAGACCCCCACGCTGCCGCCCAACGAGCTGGGCCGCGTGATGATCCTCGAGTACCACAAGATCGACCAGCCCGAGCACCGCTGGACCCGCACCCCCGAGAACTTCCGGAAGGATCTGCAGCGCCTGTGGGAGCGGGGCTACCGCACGGTGGCCCTCACCGACTACATCGACGGCAGGATCGCGCTGCCCGCCGGCACGAGCCCGGTCATCTTCACGTTCGACGACTCCTCGCCGGGACAGTTCCGCTATGTCCAGAAGGGCAACGACTGGGTCATCGACCCCGAGTGCGGCATCGGCATCCTCGAGGCCTTCGCCCGGGAGCACCCCGGCTTCGGCCACGCGGCCACGTTCTACGTCCTGCCCGGGGCCAAGGCGCCCAATACCCTGTTCAACCAGCCCGAGCTCGCGGGTCGCAAGCTCCAGTACCTGGCCAGCCAGGGCTACGAGATCGGCAACCACACCCTCTGGCACGCGGAGCTGGCGCGCTACCCGGAGGCCACGGTGCGGGACCAGCTCGCGACCGCGCAGGTGTGGGTGCAGCGGCACGTGCCCGGCTACCGCTTCCGGACCATGGCCCTCCCGCACGGCAGCTACCCCAAGGAGCTCGCCTGGGCGGTCTCCGGCGAGTTCAAGGGCATGACGTACAAGCACGACGCCATTCTGATGGTGGCGGGCGGCGCGGCGCCCTCGCCGCACGCGAAGAACTTCGATCCTCTCCACCTCCCCCGCATCCAGGCGGTGGAGAAGGACCTCGACTACTGGCTGACCTACTTCGACCGCAACCCCGCCGAGCGCTACGTGAGCGACGGCGACGCGGGCACCATCACGGTGGCCAGCGGCAGCACCGGGAAGCTCGGCGCGGTGAAGGCGGTCCGGGTGATCGAGCGGCGGTAGCCGCCGGCTACTTGTAGATCAGGTAGGATTCGCGCCGCTGCAGGAAGGCGGCGTGCGAGACGTCGACCCAACCCATGATTCGCACGAAGGGCTCCCCCCGCAGGATCGACCACATCGCCACCCGGTTCACCAGCAGGTTCTGGATCGCGGCCGGCCGGAAGTTGGCCGGGTAGCGCTCCATCAGCTCGCGCCCCAGGGCAAGCCCGACCGAGACCGCACGGATGGCGTCGCGGTCGGTCACCTCCAGCCGGACCCCTCCCAGCGGCACGTTGGCGTGCACGCTGGAGGTGGGGGTGAAGAACACCGGGCGGAACTGCACCCCGGCCAGTCCCCGCGCATTCATGCCGTCGGCCAGGGCCTGGGGATCGGTGATCCACGGCGCGCCGATCACCTCGAACGGCATGTCGGTGCCGCGGCCGACCGAGAGGTTCGTCGCCTCCAGGAGCCCCACGCCCGCGTAGAGCAGCGCCTGGGTCTGGTTGCGGATGTTCGGTGACGGGTTCACCCACGGCAGCCCCGTCTCGTCGTACCACTGCCCGCGCTGCCAGCGCTCGAGCGGCACCACCGTGAGCTTCACCGGCAGCTTGCGCTCGGCCACCACCATCTGGGCGAACTCCCCGATGGTCATGCCGGTGCGGACCGGGATCGTGTGCGGGGAGGTGAACGACCGCATGTCCGGGTCCATGAGCGGGCCCTCGACCACCGCGCCCGTGATCGGGTTCGGCCGGTCGAGCACCATCACCTGGATCCCGCGGCGGCCACCCTCCTCGAGGGCATAGACCAGGGTGGTCAGGTAGGTGTAATAGCGCACGCCCACGTCCTGGATGTCGAAGACCAGCGTGTCGACCCCGCTCAGCATCTCGGGCGACGGGCGGCGCGCGGGGCCGTAGAGGCTCCAGATCGGCAGCCCGGTGGCCGCGTCCCGGCTGTTGGGGACGTTGGCGTCCACCTGACCGGTCATGCCGTGCTCGGGCGAGAACAAGGCCTTCAGGCGAACCCGGGGCGCGGCGGCGAGCAGGTCGACGCCGCGGCGCCCCTGGATGTCCACCCCGGTCTGGTTGGTGATGAGGCCGATCGTGCGGCCCGCCAGCGGAGCGAAGTCCTCGGCCACCAGCCGATCGAGGCCCGACAGCGTGGGCCCCTCGGGCCGGGCCGGTCCGTCGGCGGCGGGCGCGGAGGCGGTGGTATCCGGGGTGAGCGCCACCGGCGGTGCCTCGCGCGAGGCGAAGCGGGTGCCGACCGCGGCGCTGATGCGGCGGCGCAGCTCCGCCACGTCGCCCTTGCCGTACGGGTGCACGCGATTGGTGAGCAGGATCAGGTAGGTCTGCGTCGGCGGATCCATCCAGATCGCGGTGCCGGTGAAGCCGGTGTGGCCCACCGAGCCCATCGGAAAGTAGGAGCCGAGCGTCCGCGAGTAGGGCGAGGCCATGTCCCAGCCGAGCCCGCGCGTGGTCTCGCCGATGACGTGGGGCGAGAACATGGCGCGCACGGTGGATTCCTTGAAGTAGCGCTTGCCACCGAGCGCGCCGCCGGCCAGCAGCATGCGGCAGTAGCGGCTCAGGTCCGACGCGGTCGAGAACACGCCCGCGTGACCCGCGACCCCGTGGAGCAGCCGCGCGTTGCCGTCGTGCACGACCCCGCGCAACGGCCCGTGGGCGTTCACCACCTCGGTGGGCGCGATGCGCTTCTGCCAGCCCTTGGGGGGATCGAACGCGGTGTCGCGCATCCCGAGCGGCGTGTAGAACGTGCGCTGGGCGAAGTGATCGAGGCGCTGGCCGCTCACGCGCCGCACCAGCTCGCCGAGCAGGATGAAGCCGGTGTCGCTGTAGAGGAACACCGTGCCCGGCGCGACCGCGAGACCGGCCCGGGCCTGGATCCGCGCCGCATCCGGGAAGCCCTTGGCCATCGCCTCGCGGGAGGGCAGGTCCGGCATCCCCGCGGAGTGGGTGAGCAGCCGCGCCACCGTCACGTCCTGGAACGCGGGCCCGCTGAACTCCTTCAGGTACTGGCCGAGCGGGGCGTTCAGGTCGACCTTGCCCGCCTCCCACAGCTTGAGCACCGAGGGCGTGGTGGCCACCACCTTGGTGAGCGAGGCGATGTCGAAGATGGTCTCGGCGGTCATCAGCTCGGGGTGCGGGACCGTCGCGCGCCAGCCGAGGACCTTGCGATGGAGGATCTGATCGCCCTGACCGACGAGCAGGACCGCGCCCGGAACCTCCGAGGCGGCCACCGAGTCGCGTATCGCCTCGTCCGCCGCTTGCATCCAGGCCGCCGGTTGCGCGGTCGCCGCCACGGGCATGGAGGACAGGAGCAGCGCGACCAGGAACAGGCCGGCGCGACGGCGCATGGGTCCTATGATACGAGGTCGCCGCCGGACTGCGGCGCGAAATTCACGAGGGCGCGTGCTACGATTCGCCTCGTGGCGCAGCGGGTCTTCGTCACTGGCAGCACCGGCTTCGTCGGCCGACACGTGGTTCGCGCACTTCTTGCGCAAGGATTTCTCGTCCGCTGCCTCGTGCGGCCCGGATCCGAGCGCGACCTGAAGGGCTTCGCCTCGATCGACCGGGTGCCGGGCGACGTCATGGCGCCCGAGGGGCTGGCTCCGAGCGTGGAGGGCTGTGGCGCGATCGTCCATCTCGTCGGCATCATCCGCGAGCAGCCCGCGCGCCGCGTCACCTTCGAGCGGCTCCACACCGAGGCCACGCGCAATGTGCTCGAGCTGGCGCGCAAGGCCGGCGTGCCGCGCTACGTCCACATGAGCGCTCTCGGCGCGCGGCCGGGCGCGCGCGCCCGCTACCACCAGACGAAGTGGGCCGCGGAGGACGCGGTCCGGTCCAGCGGGCTCGACTGGACCATCTTCCGCCCCTCGATCGTCTTCGGGCGCGGCGACGCGTTCGTCTCGGTGCTGGGGAAGGTGATCCGGCGGCTCCCGGTCGTGCCGGTGCTCGGCGACGGGCGGTACCGTCTCCAGCCGATCCCGGTCGAGCAGGTCGCCCAGGGCTTCGCGCGCGCCATCCGGACCCCCGCCACGAGCCGTCAGGCCTACGAGGTGGCGGGGCCGGTCCCGTACGCCTTCGTGGACCTCCTCGACGAGATCGCCCGCGCCCTCGGTCGCACACGCGCGCACAAGGTCCACGTGCCGCTCGCGCCGGTCCGGCTCGCGACGCGTCTCCTCGAGCGGCTGCCCTTCTATCCGCTCTCGTCCGATCAGCTCACGATGCTGCAGGAGGAGAGCGTGGCCGATCCCACCCGATTCTTCTCGGACTCCGGGCTCCAGCCCGAGCCGCTCCCGGTGGGCCTCCGACGCATGTTCGCCCCGGCATGAGCGAGTGGCCGCTGCGCGGGGCCTTTCCGCATCAGCACGGCGACCCGCGCGGTCTCATCGAGCGCATCGAGGCGCAGCTGCGCGACCGTATCGAGGAGGCCGTCGAGATGGCCGCCCTCAAGCTCATGGTCGACGCGCGCGCCCAGGCCGGGCGCCCCGCACCCGAGAGCACCAGCGCGACCGATCGCACCGAGTTCGAAGCCTCGAGCCGGGCGCTGCTGCTCCGACTGCGCGAGCGCTTGCTCGCCGACCTGCCGGCCGACCTGCGCGACGGGTACCATCAGGCCGAGGCCGCCGTGGAGGACAGTCCGGCCCGCGCGCTGGCCGGACAGGTCTTCCTGGCCCGCCACCTGCCGGACTACTGGCAGCGCTTCGAGCGGTTCCAGCTGGAAGACGCCCAGGCTCGCCTGGCAGCCGCCCACAAGCCCGGCTGGATCCGCCGGCTCTTCGGCCAGAGCCAGGCCTAGGCCGCCCGCAGCTGAGTCACCGCCTCGGGCGCCTCACACCGGAGACCGGCCACGGCCCAGAGGTCCTCGCACTCGTCCAGGGACCGCACCCATTCCGCGTAGGACTCCTGGAGCGCGGCGCGCAGGACCGTGAGGCGTTCCTCGGACCGCTCGATGTGGGCCCGCAGGTCCGGCCTGAGGCTGGCGGCGGTGCCCTCCCCGGCGCGGACGGCGATGCGATCGATCAGTCGGTTCAGATCATCCTGCAGCAGCCTGTCGAAGTGGCTCATCCCAGCACCTCCTGTGGGACTCGTATACTAAACACATGAGGAGGCATTCTGTCAAGCCGGAGCGAAAAGCCCCTCGAGAGATCTTGGCCCACGATGTCGCCCTCCACGCAGCCCACCTCTGCGGGAGCAGTCGCGCGTGAGCCGCGACGGGCGCCTGGTCTTCATGGCCAAGACGGCGCGTACGTTCTGCTACGGCTTCCTCGGCGTCCTGTTCCCGGTGTACCTGGCCGAGCACGGCCTCGACGCGCGCGGCATCGGAGTCGCGGTCACCCTCACCCTGCTCGCCAGCGCGGGCATGACCTTCGCGATCCGCCGCCCCGCGGAGCGCTACGGAGCGCGCGCCGCGCTGCTGGCCCAGGCCGGCCTCATCGTGATCTCGGCCGCGGTGCTCCTCGTCACCGAGCAGGCGTGGCTGATCGTGGCCGCGGCGATGATCGGCAACCTCGCGGTGGGCAGCGGCGAGACCGGGCCCTTCCTCACCCTGGAACAGGTCGCGGTGACCCGCGCGACCCCGCGCGAGCGCCTGACCACCGTGCTGAGCCTCTACAACCTGGCCGGCTACGGTGCCTCCGCCCTCGGCGCCGCCGCGGTGGGCCGCGCGGGCGCCAGCCCGCGCGTGCTGTTCGCGGTCTTCCTGCTGGGCGGCCTCGTCCAGATGGTGACGTACGCGCTGATGCAGCCCGACCCGGCGCGCGCCCCCGCGAGCCGCGCCGCGGCGGCGATGCCCTCGCGGCCGCTCATCCGTCGCCTCGCCGCCCTCTTCGCGCTCGACTCGCTGGCCGGCGGGTTCGTGCTCCAGAGCCTCATCGCCTACTGGTTCTACACGCGCTTCGACATGGACCTGGCCGCGCTCGGGTGGACGTTCTTCGGGGCCCAGGTCCTCTCCGGGCTCTCGCTCCTCCTGGCCGCGCGCCTGGCGCCCCGCCTGGGTCTGGTCAACACGATGGTGTTCTCCCACCTGATCTCGAACGTGCTCCTGATCGGGGTCGCCCTGGCGCCGTCGGCGCCGCTGGCGGTCGCCCTGCTCCTGGCGCGCCACCTGCTGTCCCAGATGGACGTACCCACCCGACAGAGCTTCCTGATGCTCGCGGTGCAGGATCACGAGCGCGAGGGCGCGGCCAGCCTCACCAACGTGAGCCGGACGCTCGCGCAGTCGGTGAGTCCGGCCTTGACCGGCTGGGTGATGGCGAGCGTGTCGCTGGCCGCGCCGTTCTTCCTCGGCGGCGGGCTCAAGATCCTGTACGACCTGCTGCTCTACCGCGCCATCCGCCACATCGAGCCGCGCGGCTGAAAGCACCGCGGCGGCGCGCCCTCAGGCGCGCGGGCGGCCGAGCATGCAGGAGATCTGGTAGCGGTGGCGGGCGACCCAGCGATAGACGGGCGGCGCGAGCAGCTCGATGCCGGGCAGGCGGAAGGCGGAGGCGAGCCAGCGCCACCCGCGCATGCGCCGCAGCACCTCCGGAATGGCCGCGTCGCCCGCCAGCACGCGCCCATCGGGCAGGATCATCTGCATGGCCTCCATGCATGCGCGCTCGTCCATCCACGGGTAGCGCGCGCGCCGCTCCGCGGCCTGGCACGGCAGGAACTCGAGGTGGCCCCGCACCGCCCGTCGCGAGATCCAGGCGACGCCGCCGCGGCACAGACCGCAGCTACCGTCGTAGATCAGGACCGCGCGGGCGCGGTCGACCGGGGCCTGGGGGTGCTCCTCGAGTCTCGGGTCCATCGGCCGCCATTGTACTCCCGGGCGCCTAGCGATAGGCGCACGGGGGCACCGAGGTGCGCCACGGCCCCTGCGTGAGGTGACCGCCGGCCGGGAACAGCCGCAGCTGCTCGGCGGGCAGCTGCGCGCGCACGCGCCGGCCGCGCACGGTGAGGAAGTAGCCCGCCCGCGTCGCGTCGACGCCGAGGCGGCGGAGATCCTGCGCGTCCCGGGGCAGCGTGCGGCGCCGCTCGGTCACCAGCCGGCGGGCCGCGGTGGGCCCGATGCCCGGCACCCGCAGCAGCAGCTCGTAGGGGGCGCGCTCGAGCGGGATCGGAAAGCGCTCGGCGTGGGCCAGGGCCCATGCGGTCTTGGGATCGTGCTCCAGCGTCAGGTTGCCGTCGCCGCCGAAGACCAGCTCGTCGACCCGGAACCCGTACTGGCGCAGCAGGTGGTCGGCCTGGTAGAGGCGCCACTCACGCGCGGCCGGGGTGGCGGGCAGCCCCTCCATCGGGGTCCCCTCCACCGGCTGGAAGGCGCTGAAGTGCGCGTGGTGAAGCAGGCCCTGTCGCTCGAGCCCGCTGACCACGCCGAGGATGTCCCGATCCCGCTCCCCTCGCGCGCCCACGACGAACTGGGTGGTGGTCCCCGCGGGCGCAATCCCGGGGCGCCCCTCGAGACGCGCCTCGCGCGAGAGGCGCCCGGCCAGCATGAGGGCCGGCAGCAGGTCCCCGGAGTAGTCCTTCTCGCGCGCCAGGCCTCGCACGACGTCGTCGCTGGGGCCTTCCAGATTGATCGACACGCGCGTCGCCAGACGCGTCGCGGCCACCACCTGCTCCCGCTCCGCACCGGGCAGCATCTTGACGTGCACGTAGCCGGCGAAGCCCTCCCGCTTCCGGAGGATCTCCACCGCGGCCAGCATCCGGTCCACCGCCCGCGGCGCCCGGCCCGGCACCCCCGAGGTCAGGAACAGGCCCTGGGCAACGCCGGCCCGGTGCGACTCCATGAAGGTCCGCGCGACCTCCTCCGGAGACAGGGCCGTGCGCTTGACCCGGCCACCGCAGAAGGTGGGGCAGTAGCCGCACGAGAGCGAGCACGCGTTGGTCTGCATGACCCGCATGAGGGTCGTGGAGCCGCCACCGGGCATCCGGACGGGCCGGAGGCCCACCGGGCCCTCGATCGTGCGGGCGTGAGCCGGCAAGCCGGCCTCACGGTCGTCCGCGGCGGCCTCGGTGAGGATCCGGAAGCGCTGGGCGCGGTCCATTGCGACACTAAACACCCGACGAGGTATCGAGGTCAAGGGATCCCGTGCGATAGAATGGCCCGCCATGAGATGGACCCCGGTCTGGCTCGCTCTCGCGCTCACCGCGGCTTGCAGCCACGTCCCGGGCCAGGAGGTGCCGGACGTCCGCACACCCCTGGTCGTGGTGAACGAGATGCTGAGGCTCGCGGCCGTAACTCGCGATGACATCGTCTACGATCTCGGGTCCGGCGATGGTCGGATCGTCATCGCGGCGGCGCGGGATCGCGGGGCCCGCGGCGTGGGCTTCGAGATCGACCCGGCGCTGGTGGCGGAGGCCAACGCCAGCGCCCGCCGGCTCAAGCTCACCGAGCGGGTGACCTTCCGCCAGGACGATCTCTTCGCGGCCGACCTGCGCGAGGCGACGGTGGTGACGCTCTACCTCTCGCCCGATCTCAACCGACGGCTCCGCCCGAAGCTCCTGGCCGAGCTCCGGCCGGGATCGCGGATCGTGTCGCACGCCTTCGACATGGGGGACTGGGCGCCGGCGAGGACGATGCAGGTGACGAGCAACCAGGGGACCCACACGCTGTATTTGTGGGTCGTGCCGGGGAGGTAAGGGCGAGAACGGCACCCCCTCACCCCTGCCCTCTCCCCGGAGGGGAGAGGGTTCAGAGGAAGGGGGTCGTGAAGGGCTAGATGCCGGTCACGACCTTGATCGCGTCGCGGAGGACCGAGACGAGGCGATCGACCTGCTCTTCGGTCACGATCAGCGGCGGCGCGAAGAAGATGTGCTCGACCCGCGCCCGCGTGATCACCCCGCGCTTGGTCATCTCGGCCAGCACGCGCGGGCCCACCTTCTTGTCGGCGCCGAACGGGGCCTTGGTCCCGCGGTCCTCCACCAGCTCGACGGCGGCCAGCAGCCCCTTGCCGCCGCGGATGTCGCCCACGTGCTTGTGATCGCCCAGGGCCTGCTGCAGGCCCTTGTGAAGCCGCGTGCCCATCGCCGCCGCGCGCTCCCAGAGCCGCTCGCGCTCCATGATCTCGAGGTTCTTGATCCCGACCGCGCAGCACGTCGGGTGCCCCGAGTAGGTGTAGGCGTGCATCCACTTGTCCTCGGGCTTCACCTCGTCCATCGCCTGCTTGATCGCCTTCGAGACCATGATCCCGCCGAGCGGCAGGTACCCCGACGACACGCCCTTGGCGAAGGAGACGATGTCGGGCTGCACGTTCCAGTGCTCGAGCGCGAACCACCGGCCGGTGCGGCAGAAGCCGGTGATCACCTCGTCCGCGATGAACAGCACGTTGTGCTTGTCGCAGACCTGGCGCACCAGCGGGAAGTAGTCGTCGGTCGGATACAGGACGCCGCCGCCCCCGTGGATCGGCTCGGCGATGAAGGCCGCCACCGTGTCCGGACCTTCCCTGAGGATGGCCTCTTCGAGGAGCCGCGCCGCGGTCTGGCCCGCGGTCTCGCCCGGCTTCGCCCCCTCCTGCCGGTAGGGATAGCAGGTCGGGATGTGCACGAAGTTCGGCACCCGCGGCTCGAACATCTTCCAGTAGGGCGACATGCCGGTGGCGCTCATGGCCTGCAGCGTGACGCCGTGGTAGGAGAGCGTGCGGGCGATGATCTTGACCTTGTCCGGCTTGCCCTTGGTCTTCCAGTAGAAGCGCGCGGTCTTGAACGCGGACTCGTTCGACTCCGCGCCGCCCGAGGTGAAGAACACGCCCTGCATGTTCTTGTAGGCGATGGTCATGAGCTTGGAGGCGAGCTCGATGGCCGGGATGTTCGACGAGCCGGAGTAGGCCGAGTAGTAGGCCAGCTCGCGCATCTGGTTGGCGGCCGCGTCGGCCAGCTCGGTGCGGCCGTGCCCGACGTTGACGTTCCAGAGCCCGGCCAGGCCGTCGATGTACTCCCGGCCCTGCACGTCGGTGAGCACCGCCCCGCGTCCCCGGACGTAGACCATCGGCTCCAGGTGGTCGCTCGGGTGGTGCAGCGGGTGGATGAGGTGATCCTGGTCGTCCTTGATGAGCTGCGCGGCCTCGACCGGCATCGGACTCCTCCTACGGGCTCGGCTGGTGGTAGATGGACGTCGCGGGCGCGTGGGCCCGGTAGTCGCCTCCCGGGATCGGCACGGTGCGATCGAGCGGTCCCACGTACCAGTAGATGTACGCGGTCCGCTCCCGCCCGTCGCCGCTCCGGACGGCGACCTCCCGGCGATGATACTGGGGACCTTCCGCCGAGTCCAGCGCCGCCCAGAGCGCGGGATCGGCGACGCGGTACATCTCACCACGGATGACGCCCCCGACGGCGGGATGCTCGAGCGCGCCGGGATAGGAGCCGAGGTCGACGAGCCGTCCGCTCACCTGCCCCTCGCCCACGTGCTCGGCTCGCCCGGCGAGGAGCCGATGCAGGCGGAAGCCGCGCATCAGCGTGCCGTAGGTGAAGAGCAGGTCGACGGACACCCGCTCTCTACGCCCGGCCGGCGCGATCCTTCGCGCCCTGCTCCACACGGGAGCAGGCGGCGGGGGCGGCTCAGGTCTGGATGCCGAGGCGCGGCAGCACCCAGCGGTTCAGGGCGAACCAGCCGATCAGCACTCCGACCAGGGCCAGGACCGACATGATCCCGTCCACGACCTAGCCCTCCGCCTTCTCGGGACCGACGGCCTGGAGCACCGCGCCCAGGAAGTCGCGCTCCGGCAGCGCGCCCTCGAATCCCACCCGGTCGTTGATGACGACCTTGGGGACCGCCATGACCTGGTACCGCTGCGACAGCTCCGGGAACTCGTTGGCCTCGATGCACTCGGCCCGGACCCGCGGGGAAGCGATCGCCATGTGCTGCGCCAGGCGCACGGCCCGGGGGCAGTGCGGTCAGGTCGGGGTGGCGAAGACCTTGATCGTGACGTCCTCGGTGAGCCCGGCGAGGGTGGCCTTGGTCTCGTCGCTCAGCCCGGTCTGGCCGGCGGACACCGCGATGATGGAATCGATCAGGTTGGAGAACTCGTAGCCGGCCGGGATGCCGAGGAAGCGAATGCCGTAGTCCTGCGCGCCCTCCACCACCACCACCGGCGACTCGGTGACCCCGTAGGCCTCGGCCTGCTCGCGGTCGATGTGGGGATTGAGCACCGTGACCGAGAGCTGGTCGGACAGCGCGGCCACCTCCCGGATCAAGGCCACCGCCTGCGAGCTGCTGTCGCCCCCGAGCTCGGAGGCGAACACGGTCAGCTTCACCGGGCCCGCGATCCGCTCGAACTCCTTCTTGACCGCCGCCTCGTCGCGCGCCTGGAGGAATGGCATGGGTCGAAGTATACCGGCTTACTTCGGGGCCCCGCGGACGATTTCCAGCATGCGGCGGTACCCGGAGGCGTCGATGCGCGCGTCGATCAACGCGGGCCCGGGCGCGGTCTGCGCGCCGATGAGCGCCTGGTGCAGCGTGGCCTCGTCGGTCGCGGTGAAGGCGCGCAGGCCGAAGGCGCGAGCGAGCGCGCGCAGGTCGGGGCCCGCGTAGCGCATCGACACCCCCTCGAGGCCCTTCTGCTCCTGCTTGATCGCGATCAGCGAGAGCGCCTCGTCGTTGAACACCACGATCACGATCGGCAGCCCGAGCCGCGCCACCGTCTCCAGCTCCGCCGCCACCATCATGAGGCCGCCGTCGCCGGTGAAGCAGATCACCCGCCGGTGCGGATGGACGAGCTGGGCCGCGATGGCGGCCGGGAGCGCGAAGCCCATCGTCGCGAGCCCGTTGGAGATGAGCAGCTCGCCGGGCTCCAGCGCGTGCCAGTACGCGGTGGCCGGGAACATGTGGGCGCCCGCGTCCACGGTGGCGATGCTGCCCCCCGCGGTCAGCTCGCGGGTCATCTGCACCACGCGATGCGGGGCCAGGCCGGGTACCGGCACCTCCAGCGCGGCGTGCCGCTCGCGGCGGATGCGATCCACCTCCGCCACGTCCCAGTCGGCCCGCGCGCGGCCCAGGAGACGGCCGGCCAGGTCCTCGAGGATCGAGCCCGGCTCGCCCACCACCTCCAGCGCGGGCGAGAAGTAGGCGCCGCCGCCCGGGGCCTGCAGCCGCGGCTCGGCGGCGGGGCAGCGGGTCAGGCTCAGCACCGGCGCGGTGTAGGCCCAGGGTCGCGGGATCAGCTCCACCGTGTCGAGCCCGAAGGCGATGATGAGGTCCGCCCGCCGCACCAGCGGCTCCTCGAGCGCCCCGCCGGTGAAGATGCCGAGCGCCAGCGGATGCGGATCCGGGATCGCCCCCTTGGCCTTGTAGGTGGTGAGCACCGGCGTGGGCAGCGCCTCCGCGAACGCGCGGAGCCACTTGGCGTCGGCGGCGCGGCAGCCGAGCCCCGCGATCACCAGCGGCCGCCGCGCGGCGCGGATCATGGCCGCGGCGCGCTCCACCAGCTCCCCGTCGAGCGGCGGCAGCGGCGCCGGCGTCACGGACGTCGCGGCGGGCACCGCGCTCCGGCCCGCCACGTCGGCGGGCAGGTCGAGGTGCACCGGCCCGCGCGGCTCGGTGAGCGCGAGCCGCACCGCGTGCGCCACCCAGTGGGCGGCGGAGTCGGCCCCCACGCTGACGCTGTCCTTGGCGATCGCGCCCACGTGCGCCCCGTGGTCCACGTACTGGTGGGTGGCGAACTGCAGCACGCCGGCCGGGTGGCGATCGCTCACGTAGATCAGCGGGGACCGGTCGAGGCGGGCGTGGGCGAGGCCGGTCGCGCTCGCGGTGACGCCGGGGCCGAGGGTGGAGAGCACCGCCCCCGGGCGGCCGGTCAGCTCACCGGTGACCGCGGCCATGATGCACGCGGCCCATTCCTGGTGGCAGAGCACGAACGGCAGGCCCCGCACCCGGGCCGCCTCGAGCACCTCCAGGTTCGACCCGCCGCCCGGAACGCCGAAGAGGCGCGGGACCTCGGCGCGGACGAGGCCGTCGACGATCAGGTCCGCGACGGTGGGCATGGCGGGCGGGAGGGCCGCGGTGTGGTGGGGCCCCGGCCCGGTGGCGTCCTAGCCGGCGAGCCGGCGGAGCACCGGCTCCATGCGCTCGAGCGCCTTGCGCAGGTTGGCCTCCGAGGCCGCGTAGGACAGACGCAGGTACCCCTCGCCGTACTGGCCGAAGGCGGAGCCGCCCAGCACCGCCACGCCCGCCTCCTGCAGCAGAATCTCCGCGACCTCCGCCGACGGGCGCTCGAGCGCCTTCACGTTGGGGAAGACGTAGAACGCCCCGCGCGGGGAGCGGCAGGAGACGCCGGGCAGCTTGTTGAGGCCCCCCACCAGCACGTCGCGCCGCCGCTTGAACTCGGCCACCATCTCGGCCACCGGGGTCTGGTCCCCCTGCAGCGCGGCGATACCCGCAAGCTGGGTGAACGACGCGGTGCAGGAATTGGAGTTCACCATGAGACGCGTCACGTGCTCGGCCAGCGCGACCGGCATCACCCCGTAGCCGAGGCGCCAGCCGGTCATGGCGTAGGCCTTGGAGAAGCCGTCGAGGATGATCACCAGGTCCTTCATGCCCGGGAACCGGGTGATCGAGGCGAACTCGCCCTCGTAGAGAAAGGACTTGTAGATCTCGTCGGCGAGCACCGGAACGTGGAAATGCTTGGCGATCTCCGCGATGCGCCCGAGCTGGTCCACCTCGAGCACGCCGCCGGTGGGGTTCTGGGGCGAGTTGACGATGATCAGCTTGGTCTTGCGGGAGACGCTCTTCTCGAGCACGTCGAGGTCGAAGCCGAATCCGCTCTCCTCGCGCAGCGGGATCGGCACCGGCTTTCCACCCACGAAGTTGATGACGGATTCATAGATCGGGAAGCCGGGGTTCGGGTGCACCACCTCGTCGCCCGGATTCACCAGCGCGGTGATCACGAAGTACATGATGGGCTTGGCGCCCGGGGTCACCACGATCTCCTCCGCGGTGACCGGGATGCTGCGCGTGCCCTCCACGTCCTTGACGATGGCCTCGCGCAGCTCGGGCAGGCCCGCGGCCGGTCCGTAGTGGGTGGCCCCGCCGTCGAGCGCGCGCTTGCCCGCCTCGCGAATGTGCTTCGGCGTGTCGAAGTCCGGCTCCCCGATCTCGAGGTGGATGATCTCCTTGCCCTGCCGCTCGAGAGCCTTGGCGCGCGCCAGCACCTCGAACGCCGATTCCGTGCCGAGCCGTGACATCCGATCCGCAAAGTTCATGGTGGGCCGATTATACGCCAGCCGGGCCGCTCCCGGTCGCGCCCCGCCCCCGGCCGATGGCGGCGCGGTGCCGCGCGATCTGCGCCCGGGTCTCGGGCGAGGCGAACACTTCCGCGAACACGTCGACGCTCAGGTCGATCCCCTCGGTCAGCGGGCGGTTCTGCCAGATCTCGAACAGCCGCTTCTGCGCCGCGGTCACCACGCGCGTATGACGGGCCACCCGCTCCACCATCCGGCGGGTTTCACGCTCGAGCAGCTCGGCGGGAACCACGGCATTGACGAGGCCGAAGGGGGCCAGCGCCTCCACCGGGTAGCGGTCGCCGGTCAGGATCACCTCCTTGGCCTTGGCCAGCCCGATGTGCTGCTGCAGCAGCGCGATGTCGCACACCGACGGCACGCCGACCTTGATCTCGGGCAGCCCGAAGGTGGCGTGGGGCACCGCGATGCGGACGTCGGAGACGAGCGCGAGGCCCAGCCCGGTGCCGAGGCAGTGGCCGTTGATGGCCGCGATGGTCGGGAACGGCGCGGTGCGGACCGACGCCAGCAGCCGTCGGTTCTTCACGATGAACTCGCGGGCCCGCGCCGGCGTGAGGTCCGCGAAGGCGGCGAGGTGCATGCCGGCCGAGAACGACCGCGTCCCGGCGCCGGTGAGCACCGCGGCGCGCGGCCGGTCGCCCGCCTCCTCGAAGATCTCGGCGAGCCGGTCGAGGTCGGCGAGCGTGAAGGCGTTGCTGGCCTCCGGCCGATCGAAGGTGATCCACCAGACGCCGTCCTCGTCCCGAAGCTCGACCGCGGGCCGTCCCAGATCTCTCTCGGTCATCGCCGCGCTCTCCTCGCCCACCACGTGGATGCCGTGCCTGACGGATGCGGTGCCGGGCCATCGTAGCATCGCGCCTATACTCGATCCGTGGACCTGGTCGAGATCCCGGCCGGCTGGTTCGAGATGGGCTGGGAAGATGGCCATCCCGGCGAGCGCCCGCGCCACCGCGTCTGGCTCGAGGGATTCGCCGTCGCCCGATCGCCGGTCACCAATGGCGAGTACGCGCGCTTCCTGGCCCGCGGCGAGACGTCGCCACCCCCCTGGTGGGAAGATCCGCGCTTCGCCGATCCCGAGCAGCCGGTGGTGGGCGTGAGCTGGCACGAGGCCGCCGCGTACTGCGCCTGGCTCGCCGCGGAGACCGGCGCGCGCCTGCGCCTGCCCTCGGAGGCGGAGTGGGAGAAAGCGGCCCGCGGCGGGCTCGCCGCGGCGCTATTTCCGTGGGGCGAGGCGCGGCCGGCCCCCGCGCGCTTCGATCGGCCCCCTCGCCCCGGCGAGACGCCGGCCAACCCGCTCGGTCTCGTGGCTCTCTCCGGGGTGTGCCACGAGTGGTGCCTCGACTGGGAGGACGAGGGCTACTACACGCGGTCGCCCGACCGCGACCCGCGCGGGCCCACCCACGGGACGCGCCGCATCTCGCGCGGAGGCGCCTGGCGGCACCAGGATCCGTGGAGCCCGGTGGCCCACCGCTCGTCCCTGCCGCCGGACCTTCGCTACTCGGACTACGGGTTCCGGATCGTGCGCGAGGGCCCGCCGCCCTGGAGGGCGGCGAGCGCCGACCGGGCGGCGGGGAGCCAGTGGCGCATGCCCATCACCTCGAGCAGCCGCTCCGCGGCGGCCAGGTGCTCGCGCGCGACCTCCCTCGCGCCCGTCCTTGCCGCGAGGACGCCCAGGTCGAGCCGGCACCGTGCCTCGAGCGGCCGCATGCCGAGCCGGCGCGCCTCCTCGAGCGCTGCGGCGGCGTGCCGCTCGGCCTCGCCGGGCTCGGTCACCGCCTCGCCGAGCATCCGCAGGGCGCCCGCCGCGTAGCCGCGCTCCTGCTGCCCGGTGGCCAGACGCTGCGCTTCCCGGGCGGCCGCGATCGCCTCGTCGCCCCGGCCGGCCAGCCGCAAGCCCTCCGCGAGCCAGGTGAGCCGCAGGGCCTGCCGGCTCAGGATCCGCAGGGTTTCCCCGCGGCCCACGCCCTCCTCCAGCAGGAGCACGCCCTCGCCCACGCGGCCGGCGCGGGATTCCACGAGCCCGCGCTCGCAGAGCAACATCGGCAGCCACGCGGTCAGGTCCATCTCGCGCGCGAACGCGATCCCGCGGTCGAGAACGGGCGTGGCCAGGTCGAGGTCACCGCGGCTCAGGTGCACGAAGCCCATCGTCATGTAGCTGCCCGCCATGCTCCACGGGTGATCGGCCTGCTCGGCGATGGCGAGGCCCGTCCCCGCACAGTCGATCGCCTCCTCGAACTGCCCCACGTCGGCGAGGGTGGCCGCGAGCCACATGCGGGCGGCCACCGAGACGAGCCCCGCCATGCCCCAGCGCTCGCGCACCAGGTCGCCCTGCACCCCGGCCACCGCGCTCCGCAGGTGACGCTGCGCGGCCGCGTGGTCGGCCAGCACGTGATGAGCCTGGCCGAGCCCGAACGAGGCCGCGATCTGGAGCGGCCGATCCCCGAGCGCGGCGCCCAGCTCGAGGGCGCGCTCGGCGGCGCGGATGGCGGCGGCCTGATCGCCCAGCGTGTAGTAGGACTGGGTGAGGTACGCCGAGACCCAGCCGAGGCGGCGCTGGTCCCCGAGCGCCTCGGCCCCCTCCGCGGCGCGACGCAGGTGGGCGAGCGTGCGCGCGAACTCTCCCAGGGGGGCCAGCGAGGCGCGCAGATCGAACACCAGGTCGATCGCGGCGCGCCGGCCCTCCTCGTGCGGCGCGTCGCCCTCCAGGATCTCGAGCGCCTGCTCGAAGAAGGACACCGCCTCCCGGTGCGCGGAGCGGCCCGCGGCGCGCAGGCCGGCCTGGCGGAGGAAGTGGACCGCCCGATCGCGCCGGCCGCCGCGCAGGGCGTGGAACGCGAGCCGCTCCACCTGCTCGCCGAGCCGGCCGCGGTAGAGCGTCTCGATGACCTCCACGATGCGCGCGTGGAGCGCGCGGCGCCGCTCGTGCAGCAGGCTGCCGTACGCCACCTCGTGGGTCAGCGCGTGCTTGAACGTGTACTCCGCCTCGGGAAAGAAGCTCGCCTCGTAGAGCAGCTCGCCGGCCTGGAGCTGCCCGAGCGCCGCGCGGAGCGTCTCCTCCGGCAGGTCCGCGATCGCCTCCAGCACCGGCAGGGCCACGTCCTTGCCCACCACCGACGCCGACTGCAGCACGTGCTTGGCCTCCGGGCTCAGGCGGTCGATGCGCGCGGCCAGGACCGCCTGCACGCTGCCCGGCATCTGGATCGCCTCGAGCGGCTGCACGAGCCGGCGCGCACCCGGCTCCCCGGTGAGCCCGTGGGTCTCCACGAGCGCGCGCACGCTCTCCTCCAGGAACAGCGGGTTGCCGTCGGTGCGGGAGACCAGGAGGGCCTTGAGCGGCTCGAGCCCGGGATCGGGGCCGAGCACTGCATCGAGGAGCGTCCGCGCGGGGGCGGGTGTGAGGGGATCGATGCGGATCTGGGCGTAGCCCGGCCGGCTCCCCCACCCGTGCTGGTACTCCGGGCGATAGGCGACCAGCAGGAGGAGGCGCGCGCCGGGCAGCCGGTCCACCAGGGTGTCGAGGAGCGCCTGCGTCTCCTCGTCGATGCGCTGGAGATCCTCCACGATCAGCACCACCGGCTGCCGCCGAGCCTCGGCCAGCAGGAGGCTGCGGACGGCCTCCTGGATGCGTCGGCGGCGCTGCGGCGGATCGAGCCGGCCCCACGTGGGGTCCTCCGGCTCCAGGTCGGCCAGCGCGTGCAGCGCGGTCACCGCGGGGGCGAGCGCGGGATCGAGCGCCCTCACGCGGCTCGCGATCTTCTCGCGGATCACGCGGTCGTCGTCCCCCGACTCGACCTGGAAGTAGCGGCGCAGGGCGTCCACCACCGGCAGCCACGAGGGCGTGCGCCGGTAAGCGATGGGCCGGCCCTGGAGCACGAGCGCCCCCGCCGTCCACGGCCCCTCGGTGAACTCGCGGATCACCCGCGACTTGCCCACCCCGGGCTCGCCCACCAGGGCCACCATGCGCCCCTGGCCCGCGCGCGCCCGCTCGAGCCCCTGGCGGATCGCCGCCACCTCGGCCTCGCGGCCCACGAAGCGCGAGAGCCCGCGCACGGTGGCGGCCTGCAGGCGATAGCGTGCCGGGCCGGGCCCGCTCAGCTCGAAGACCTCGATCGCCTCCGCGACGCCGCGCACCGGGACGGGGCCGAGGGGGGTGACGGTCACGTAGCCCTCGGCCAGCCGGCGCGTCTCGGCGGTGAGCAGCGTGGTGCCCGGTCGGGCCAGGCGCTCCATCTGCGCGGCGAGGTGCGTGGTCTGGCCGACCGCGGTGTACTCCATGTGCAGGTCGCGGTCGATCGAGCGCACCACGACCTCGCCCGAGTTGAGGCCGATGCGGATCTGCACGTCGAGCCCCTCGCTCCGCCGCAGGTCGCGGGCCAGGCGCCGGGTCTCGTCCTGGATGCGGAGGGCCGCGAAGGCGGCGCGCACCGCGTGGTTCTCGTGGGCCACCGGCGCGCCGAAGATGGCCATGACCCCGTCGCCCAGCACCTGATTCACGGTGCCCTCGTAGCGGTGCACCGCCTCCATCATCAGGGCCAGCACCGGGTCCAGCACGCGGCGGGCGTCCTCGGGGTCGCGGTCGGCGAGCAGCTCGAGCGAGCCCTTCACGTCCGCGAACAGCACCGTCACCTGCTTGCGCTCGCCCTCCACCGCGCCGCGCGCGGTGCGGATCTTCTCGGCGAGGTGCGGCGGCGTGTAGGCGCCCGGCGAGGCGAAGCGGTCCACCGTCGCGCTTGGCGCCGGGCCGGGCGCCGCGACCGGCTGACCGCAGCCGCCGCAGAACCGCGCGCCGGGCTCGGCGGGGAAGCCGCAGCGCGGGCAGGCCGCCGCCAGCGGCTGCCCGCACTCCATGCAGAAGCGATGGCTGGACGGATTCTCGGTCCGGCAGCGGGCACAGACCAGCGGCGATTCGCCCACGCGCTAGGAGGCTCCGCCGGGTCGCGGGAGCGCGCGCCGGAGCTGCGCGAGCTGCTCCTCCGCGTCCGCGAGCGCCTGCGCGAGCCGCTCCGCGGCCGGGCGCGGTCCGTCGAGTCCCTCGATGACCCGGTCGAGCTCGCGCGGGCCCGCGCCCTCGAACCAGCCGCCCACGCGGGCGCGCACGAGCGCGCCGTAGCGCGCCAGGGACGCGCCGTCCTGCAGGTCGCCCGGCGCGCGCTCCCCGCGCCACTCGCCCTCCACGCGGCCGCGGTCCATGCCGTCCACGAAGGCCAGGGCGAGGCGGAAGGCTCGGAACGCGGTGTCGCGGAGCGGGGCCATCGCCGCCGCGGGCACCGGGCGCACCAGCCGCTCGGCCTCGGCGAGGAGGTCGTCGAGCCGGCGGCCGAGCTCCGCGGCCTCCGGTCGACCCACCGGCAGCACCGCGACCGCGCGGCTCAGCGCCCGGCGAACGTCACCGGCTGCTTGCGGGCAAACGCCACCACCCCGTTGCGGAAGTCCTCGGTGTGGCCGCTCGCCGCGATCGCCTGCGCCTCGAGCTCCATCTGGGTCTCGAGGCTCTCCTGCGTCGACTGATGGAAGAGCAGCTTGGCCCGGCCGAACGCCAGGGTGGGCCCCTGGGCCAGCTCGCGGGCGAGCCCGGCCACCGCGCCCGGGAACTCGGCGTCGGCGTGCACGCGGTTGACCAGGCCCCAGTCCATCGCCTCGCGGGCGGACAGCACCCGGTTGGTGTAGTGCAGCTCGAGCGCGCGCCGGAGGCCGATCAGCCGCGGCAGGAAGTAGGACGACGAGCCGTCCGGCGAGGCCGCGATCTTGGAATAGGCCATGGTGAATTTCGCCGACTCGGCCGCCACCACCAGGTCGCCGCCGAGCGCCAGGCTCATGCCGCCGCCCGCCGCGATGCCGTTCACCGCCATCACCACCGGCTTGGCGGTGCGGGCCAGCCGCGAGACCGCGCCGTGCAGGTAGGTGGTCAGCTCCTTGATGATGATCCCGATGCGGTCCGGGTTGTCCGCGAAGTCCTTCACGTCGCCGCCGGCGCAGAACGCCTTTCCCGCCCCCGTGATCACGATGCAGCGCACCGCCCGGTCCTCGTCCGCCTCGAGGGTGGCGTGGAACAGGTCGCGCCCCAGCGTCAGGTTCAGCGCGTTGTACGCCTCCGGCCGGTTCAGCGTGATCGTCCCCACCCCATCCTTCACCTCGTACCGCACCGTCTCGTAGCCCATGTCAGTCCCCCGTGATGAATGTCGTGGTGATCATCGATGATCCCGCCGGCCGACACCCGGGCGGGGTGGGGTCGGGAGGGTGCCCTCCCGGCCCCGCCCGGCCGCGCGGGGGAAGATTATCGCCGATCGCCCACGCGGTGAAGCTTCAGGAGGTTGGTGGTGCCGGTCACCCACATCGGCGCCCCCGAGATGATCACGATCACGTCGTTGTTGCGCAGGGTGCCGTCGGCGACGAGCGTCGACTCCACCTCCTGGATCATCTCGTCGGTGGTCTCCACCTTGTGCACCAGGCGCGAGGCCACGCCCCAGAACAGGCCGAGGCGCCGCTGCACCTCCGAGTAGGGAGTGAGCGCGATGATCGGCACCTCGGGCCGGTCCTGCGAGATCAGGCGCGCGCTGAAGCCGGACTGGGTGAAGGCCACGATCGCCTTGGCGTGCAGCAGCCGGGCCGCCTGGCACGCCGCCTCCGCCACCGCCTCCGGGAAGCCGTAGGCCTCCGGCCGGGGCAGCGAGGCGAGGGTGGCCGGCGCGGCGCGCTCGGCCCGCTCCGCGATGCGCGCCATCACCTGCACCGTCTCCACCGGGAAGCGCCCGGTGGCGGACTCCGCCGAGAGCATGATCGCGTCGGCGCCGTCGAAGATCGCGGTCGACACGTCGCTCACCTCGGCGCGCGTGGGCCGCGAGTGGGTCACCATCGACTCCAGCATCTGGGTCGCCACGATCGCGGGCACCTTGGCCAGCCGGGCCTGGCGGATGACCTCCTTCTGGATGATCGGCACGTCCTCGAGCGGCACCTCCACGCCGAGGTCGCCGCGGGCCACCATCACCGCGTCCACCAGGGGCAGCACGCCCTGGAGGTTGGCCACGATCTCGGCCCGCTCGAGCTTGGCGATGATCGGGATGTTGGCGCCCTGGTCGTGGAGGAACTTGCGGACCTCCTGGATGTCGGCCGCGGAGCGCACGAAGGAGATGGCCACGTAGTCCACGCCCTGCTCGATCCCGAAGCGGAGGTCCTCGCGGTCCTTCGGTGACAGGCACGACACCGGGACCGGCAGCCGCGGGAAGGACACGCCCTTGTGGTCGGAGACCATGCCCCCCGAGACCACCCGGCAGCGCACCTCGCCCTGATCGACGGTCTCCACCACCAGCTGGATCATGCCGTCGTCCATCCACACCGCGTCTCCCGGGCGGAGCGCGGCGAGGAACTCGGGATGGTTCAGCGAGCTGCGCGAGGCGGTGCCCTTGACGTCACGCCCGGTCAGCGTGAACTCCTCCTCGCTCACGAGCATGGCCTGCCCGCCCACGAAGGTGCCGAGGCGCACCTTCGGACCCTGGAGGTCCTGCAGGATGGTGATGGGGCGGCCCCAGCTCGGGTCGCCCTCCCGGAGGGCGCGGATCACCTGCGCGTGCTCGGCGTGGGTGCCGTGGGAGAAGTTCAGCCGCGCCACGTCCATGCCCGCGCCGACCAGGCGATCGAGCATCTCCGGCGAGCTGCTCGCCGGGCCGATCGTGCAGACGATCTTGGTTCTTCTCACGGGCGTTTGGGCCTCAAGAACGGTTCACCTCAAAGGCTCTTCAGCTGCGGGGGGCCCGGAAATGGCCCCCGCACTCCCCCCCGCGGGCGGACAACCGGCAATCCGGCCTCCCGTGGTCCCGACCGATCGGATACTGGTCCTCGCACTCACTTGACCGGCGGATGACCCGATCCGGTCACGCGCTCGCTTTCAGGCTTCTCGCGAGGTACTGGCCGGTGAAGGACTTCTCCTGGCGGGCGACGTCCTCCGGGGTGCCGGAGGCGATCACCTTGCCGCCCTCGTTGCCGCCCTCGGGCCCGAGGTCCACGATCCAGTCCGCGGTCTTGATGACGTCCATGTTGTGCTCGATGATCACCACCGTGTTGCCCTGATCCACCAACTGGTTCAGCACCTGCAGGAGGCGGCGGATGTCCGCGAAGTGGAGCCCGGTGGTGGGCTCGTCCAGGATGTAGAGGGTCCGCCCGGTGGCCCGCCGGCTCAGCTCGGTGGCGAGCTTCACGCGCTGGGCCTCGCCCCCGGAGAGCGTGGTGGCGGCCTGCCCGAGGCGGATGTAGTCGAGCCCCACGTCGTGGAGGGTCTGGAGCTTCTGCTTGATCGACGGGACCGGCTCGAAGAACGCGAGCGCCTCCGCCACCGTCATGTCGAGGATGTCGGCGATGTTCTTGCCCTTGTAGCGCACCTCCAGGGTCTCGCGGTTGTAGCGCTTGCCGCGGCAGACCTCGCAGGTCACGTACACGTCGGGCAGGAAGTGCATCTCGATCTTCACCAGCCCGTCGCCCTGGCAGGCCTCGCAGCGGCCGCCCTTGACGTTGAAGGAGAAGCGACCCGGCTGGTAGCCGCGCATGCGCGCGTCGGGCGTCCGCGCGAGCAGGGTCCGGATCAGGGTGAAGACGCCGGTGTACGTCGCGGGATTCGAGCGCGGGGTGCGCCCGATCGGCGACTGGTCGATGTCGATCACCTTGTCGAGGTGCTGCGCCCCCTCGATGCGGTCGTGGGCCCCCGGCCGGTCCTGCGCACGGTGGAGCATGGAGGCGAGCGCGCGGTACAGGATGTCGTTGACCAGGGTGGACTTGCCCGAGCCCGACACCCCGGTGATCGCGGTGAAGGTCCCGAGCGGGATCTTCACGTTCATCCCCTTCAGGTTGTGCTCGCGCGGGTTGTGGATGGTGACGAACTTGCCGTTCGACTTGCGCCGGACCGGGGGCGGGTCGATGCGCTCGACGCCGGCCAGGAAGCGGCCGGTCAGCGACTCCGGGTTCGCCATCACCTCGTCGGGCGTGCCCACCGCCACGACGTGCCCGCCCAGCTCCCCCGCCCCGGGCCCGAGGTCCACCACGTAGTCGGCGGCCCGCATCGTCTCCTCGTCGTGCTCCACCACCAGCACCGTGTTGCCGAGGTCGCGCAGGCGCTTGAGGGTGTCGAGGAGACGGCCGTTGTCCCGCTGGTGCAGCCCGATCGACGGCTCGTCGAGGATGTAGAGCACGCCGACCAGGCTCGAGCCGATCTGGGTGGCGAGCCGGATGCGCTGCCCCTCCCCGCCGGAGAGCGTGGCCGCGGGCCGGTCGAGGGTGAGGTAGTCGAGGCCGACCTGGGAGAGGAAGCCGAGCCGCTCGCGGATCTCCTTGAGCACCCGGCGGGCGATCGCCATCTCCCGCTCGGAGAGCGTCAACGTGTCGAAGAACTGCCGCGCGGCCTTGATCGGGAAGCGCACCACGTCCGCGATCGACCGCCCCGCGATCTTGACCGAGAGCGTCTCCGACCGCAGCCGGGAGCCGCCGCAGGTGGGGCACGGCCGCTCGGTCATGAAGTGCTCGACCTCCGCGCGTGTCTCCTCGGAGGTGGTCTCCTTGTAGCGCCGCTCGAGCAGCTTGACCACGCCCTCGAAGCCGTCGTCCGGCTCGCCCAGGAGGATGATGTCGCGGACCTTCTTGGGCAGCTTGGCCCACGGCGTCTCCAGGCCGAAGCCGTGTCGCTTGGCCAGGACGCGGAGCGTCTGCTTGAAGATCCCGGATGCGGTGGGACCGGCCCACGGCAGAAGCGCGCCGCCGGCCAGGGTCTTGTTCCCGTCCGGGACCACGCGATCGGGATCGATCTCGTAGCGGGTGCCGATGCCGCCGCACTCCGGGCAGGCCCCGTAGGGGTTGTTGAACGAGAACATCCGCGGCGACACCTCCGGGAACGAGATGCCGCACGCCGCGCAGGCCAGCCGCTCCGAGAACATGAACGCGGGCCCGTCCGGCACCTCCACCTGCACGATCCCGTCGGCCAGCCGTAGCGCGGTCTCGAGCGAGTCGGCGAGCCGGCCGCCGAGGGTGTCCTTCACGATCAGCCGGTCGACCACCACCTCGATGGTGTGCTTCTTGGTCTTGGCCAGCTCGATGTCCTCGGTCAGCTCGCGCAGCTGACCGTTCACCCGCACCCGCACGTAGCCCTGGCGCCTCAGGTCGAAGAAGAGCTTGCGGTACTCGCCCTTGCGTCCCCGGATGATGGGGGCCAGCACCACCAGGCGGCTGCCCACCGGCAGGGTCATCACCCGGTCCACCATCTGCTGCACGGTCTGGGCCGAGATCACGTTGCCGCACTGCGGGCAGTGCGGGATCCCCACCCGGGCGAACAGCACGCGCAGGTAATCGTAGATCTCGGTGACGGTGCCCACGGTGGAGCGCGGATTCTTGGAGGTGGTCTTCTGCTCGATGGAGATCGCGGGCGACAGCCCCTCGATGGAGTCGACGTCCGGCTTCTCCATCTGCTCGAGGAACTGGCGGGCGTAGGCGGAGAGCGACTCGACGTAGCGCCGCTGCCCCTCGGCGTAGATGGTGTCGAAGGCCAGGGACGATTTGCCGGAGCCGGAGAGGCCGGTGATGACCACGAGCTGGTCCCGCGGCAGCTCGAGGTCGATTCCCTTGAGGTTGTGCTCGCGGGCCCCACGGATGACGATCCGGTCGTTGGCCATGGACGCTACATCATACCTCCGGCTCCGGCCGCGCGCCGCTCGAACCACAGGAACAGGAGCAGCCCGCACGCCGCGCCGACCACCGCCGTCCGGTAGCCCGCGGCATAGGAGAGGCGCTCCACCGTGACGCCCACCAGCAGCGAGCCGATCACGTTGCCGAGGTCGAAGGAGCCGGAGAGCGTGCCGATCGCGGAGCCTCGCTCGCGCTCCGGCGTGCGGTCCACCAGCTGGGCCAGCAGCGTGGGGTAGAGCATCGCCACGCCCGCGCCGTGCAGGACCGCGGCCGCGGCCAGGGTCGCCGGGCGCGGCGGCAGCGAGAGCAGCGCGTAGGCCGCGCCGCTGGCCGCGATGGCGGGCCCGATCACCCGGGCGCGCCCGACCCGATCGGACACGCGCGCCAGGGCCAGGCGCCCCAGGATGATGCAGGCCGAGAACAGCACGTAGAACCACGTGAGGTCGCCGGCCCCGCCCGCCGCGATGGCGTAGAGGGGCAGGAACGCGTAGATCGAGCTGTAGCCCACGTTGGTCGCGACGAGGATCGCGGCCGCGGGCAGGGCCCGCCGGCTGATCCATCGAAGGCGCGCCGGCGCGCCCGGCGCGGGCGCGGGCACCCGGGCGCCCACCACGAGCACGCCGATGCCGATGCCGATCGCGGCGGCGACCAGCACGCAGCGCCCGAGGCCGCCGCCCGCGTAGAGGGCGAGCCCGAGCGGCGGCCCCAGCGAGAACGCCAGCGACGTGGCGACGTAGTAGATGCCGAGCGCCTCCCCGCGGCGAGCGGGCGGGCTCGCCTGCGCGGCCAGCACCCCGGCGCCGGTCGACACCACGCTGTTGCCGACGCCGATGCCGCCCATCAACGCGACGAGCCCCGCGGGCGTCGCGGCCAGCGGCAGCAGCAGGAGCGTGGCCACCAGGAAGCCGACGCCCGGCAGCATCACCGGCCGGAAGCCGTACCGGTCGATCCAGCCGCCGACCGCGGGGCGCAGCAGCATCGAGACCATTCCGGTCGTGGAGAACAGCAGCCCCACCTCGGTCCTGGTGCCGCCGAGCGCCACCAGGTGGAGCGGCAGCGTCGCATTCAGGAGGTAGACCGCGACGTGGGAGCCGGCGGTGATCCCGAGGCAGGCGGCCAGCGTCGGGTTGAGGAGCGGCGGGTGCTCGCTCACCCGGCGCGCCGGCGGCCGAGCCAGAGCACGAAGGCGCCGGCGGGCCCGCCGGCCAGCGCCGGATAGCCGATGACACCGCTCAGCAAGGCGTCGCCGCCGCCGCGCAGCTGCGCCGCGGCGAGCGTGGCGAACACCAGCAGCCCGACCACTCCCGCGGTGGTGGCGAGCGCGGCGCGCCCGGGTGGGGGCGGCCACATCGTGGCCGGGCCCAGCGCGCAGCCCACCCCGCCCAGGGCCAGCAGGGTGAGCGTCCACGGGTCCACCGGCCACAGGCTCGCCAGCGCGGCGGCGCCGAAGAGCGCGGCCCAGAGGCCGGGATCGCGACCGATCTCGCCGCCCCCGGTCGGGTCCAGCGCGCCCAGTCGCTCGCGCAGGGCCACGCTCGAGGCGAGGAACAGGGCGAGCCCGGCCGCGATCAGGAACACCTGGAGCGTGCGGCGCCAGGGCTCCGCGAACAGCGCCGCGCCCGGCACCTCGAGGAGCCGCTCGAGGGTCACGCCACCCAGGAAGAGATCGGGCGACTGCAGCATCGCGTAGACCGCCCAGAGCTGCGCCCACCCGAAGGCGAGGAGGAGGCCGCCGGCGAGGAACCCGGCGCCGTCCCGCGACAGGCGCACCGTGAGCCCCGCGCGCAGGAGCGCGGCCGCGCCCAGCAGCAGCGTGACCAGCACGCCCAGCCGCTCGAGCCAGCGCCGGGGCCGGTCCTCCGCCCACGCGGCGCCGGACGGCGGCGCGCCGGGCACGCGCTTGTCAGCCTCGAAGCGGAGCCGGAGCGCGCCATGCACCAGCTCGTCCCCCGACCGCAGGGTGACGCTCTGTCCCGGCGCCAGCGTCCACTCGATCTCGGAGAGCCGCGTGCCGTCGAGCGTGCGCGCGCGCACCACCCCGCCCGCGGGCGCGGTGAGCCGGTGCACCTCCTCGAAGACGAGCGGGGCCCGCCCGTGCACCGAGGCGAGCGCGCGCCCCGTGGTCACCCACGGGCTGCCGGCGGGAAACCGGAACGCGGGCTGGGCCGCCACGCGCTCCCACGCCGCGATGGGGCCGAGGCCGGTCGCCCAGCCCACCTGCATCAGCGGCGCGGCGGCGGCCACCAGCGCGATGGCCAGCAGCAGCGGCGCGGTCCGGCGGAGCGGCCGCCACGCGGTGAGCACCCATCCCGAGACCGCGGCGACCACGATGCCCTGCCACCGCCGCGCTCCCAGCCACGCGGCCAGGTCGCCCGCGAGCGCGATGTTCGCCCACAGCAGCAGTCCCACCGCGATCAGCAGCGTCACCACCGGGAACAGGGAGCCGCGGTCGTTGCGAGGGTCCGCGGCGGCGGGCAGACCGAGGACGATGAGCGGCGCGAGCAGGAGCACGAGGCCCAGCCAGAGACCGCCCTCGGCGTGCGTCGCGAGCGCGGCGGGCACCGCCAGGAGCGCGGCGGGCGTCAGCCAGACCGCGAGGACCCGGGAGACCGACGTCATCCGTCGCGGCGGGGCGCGGGCAGCGGACCGGCCAGCCAGCGGATCGCCACGAGCACGCCCATCACGGGCGCGAGCACGCCGCCGTACCACCAGAGCAGCGACAGGCCGCCGAGCCGGATCGACGCGGTCTGGTTCGGCAGCGCGCCGAGGAGAAGGAACCCGGCGAGGAGGAGCCACAGCGCGACGACGCCGGTCGACCGGGAGGTCACCCGCCGCATTATAGCGAGGGTGGTACCATAGCCCCCACGAAAGGAGCCGTGCACATGCCCGATCCGAGTCCCGATCCGAGTCAGGCCGCGCCCATCCAGCGAGTCCTGGTCGTGACCGCTCACCCCGACGACTCCGAGTTCGGCGCGGGCGGCACCATCGCCAAGCTCGTGCGCGAGGGCAAGCAGGTCTCCTACTGCATCGCCACCAACGGCAACAAGGGCTCGGGCGATCGCACGATGACTCCCGAGCGGCTCGCGGTCATCCGGGCCGACGAGCAGCGGGCCGCGGCCCAGGTGCTGGGGGTGGAGACGGTGGACTTCCTCGGCTTCCCGGACTGCGAGGTCGAGGACACCTACGAGACCCGCCGCGCGGTCACCGCCGCGATCCGGCGGCACCGCCCGGACCGGCTCATCATCCAGAACCCGAATCGCACCAAGAACCTCGGCGCCTCTCATCGCGACCACCGCACCGTCGCCGGCATCGCGCTCGACTGCGTCTATCCCCTCGCGCGCGACCACATGGCATTCCCGGAGCTGCTCGCGCAGGGGCTCGAGCCCCACAAGGTGCGCGAGGTGTACCTGATGTGGTGGGAGAACCCGGAAGCGGTCGTCGACATCAGCGACACCATCGATCTCAAGATCAAGGCGCTCGCCTGCCATGCGAGCCAGTTCAAGGACTTCGCGGGTGTCGAGGCCCGGGTGCGGGCCCGGGGGGCCGAGCTTGGCAAGCCGCGGGGCTACGCCTATGCGGAGACGTTCGACGTGATCACGATGGACCGGTGACCCGCGCATTCGCTAGAATGCCGCCCGTGAAGCCAGGAGCGCCCGTCCCGGCCACCCTGACCGAGCTGATGGGCGGCAGAGCCGCCCGGGACCCCGATACCGCCTACTTCCACCTCTTCGACGAAACGGTCCCCTACGGGCGTCTCTGGCGGGAGAGCGCGCGCTACGCGGCGGGCCTCCGGCGGGCGGGCATCGACCGCGGCGACAAGGTGTGCCTGATCTATCCCACCTGCGCCGAGTTCTTCTACACGTTCTTCGGGGCCCTCCGCCTGGGCGCGATCCCGGTGCCGCTCTACCCCACCCTGGGCGTCGAGGCCACCGCGGGCATCTTCCGCGACTCCCAGGCCACCGCGGTGGTCACCATCGGCTGGTTCCGCCAGGGCGTCGAGGAGTCCCAGGCCGGGGCCGCGAACATCCGCCACGTGCTCGAGCCGAGCGACCTCGAGGTCGACGGCCCGCCGCCCGCCTTTCCCACCCCGTCCGCCGACGACGTGGCGTTCCTCCAGTACACCTCGGGAAGCACCGGCACCCCGCGGGGAGTGGTGCTGACCCACTCCAACGTGGTGCGCACGGTGGAGTTCATGGCCGAGGCCGCGCAGCTGACCCGCGACGACGTGGTGGTCTCGTGGCTGCCGCTCTACCACGACATGGGCCTGATCGGCTGCGCGTTCACCCCGCCGTGGAACGGGGCGCCGGTCCACCTGCTCCCGCCCGACCTCAAGAACCCTCGGGTCTGGCTCGAGCTCTGCACGCGGGTCGGGGCCACCTTCACGGTGTCGCCCGACTTCGGCTACCGCAACTGCGTGCGGAACATCGGCGACACCAGCGGCCTCGATCTCTCCTCGCTCAAGCAGGCGCTGTCCGGCGCGGAGCCGGTGCGCCTCAGCACCATCGAGGCGTTCGAATCGAAGTTCGGGGTGGGGAACCTGATCACCCCGTGCTACGGCCTCGCCGAGGCCACCCTCGCGGTGGCGATCTGGCCGCGCCAGACCCCGCTCCGGCTCGACTCCTCCGGCAAGTTCCTCTCGGTGGGTCAGCCGTGCCGCGGGGTGCGCGTGCGGATCATGGACGGCGAGGAGGAGATGAAGCCGGGAGCGGAGGGCGAGATCTGCGTGCAGAGCCCCGGGGTCATGCAGGGCTACTACAACAACCCGGAGGCGACCGCGCGGGTGCTCTCCCCCGACGGCTGGCTCCGCACCGGCGACCTGGGCTTCCTCGACGCGGAGGGATATCTCTTCGTCACCGGCCGGCTGAAGGACGTGATCATCCTCGGGGGTGAGAACGTGATCCCGGCCGACGTGGAGGAGATCGTCGACCAGGTGCCCGGCGTGCGGTACTCGGCCGCGGTGGGGATCGAGAGCGACCGCACCGGCACCCAGCGCCTGCACGTGGTGGCCGAGGTGCGCGAGCCGGCCGCCGACGCGGAGACGCTCTCCCGCCTGGTGCGCGACATCGTCCGGCGCGTGCGCGAGGGCCGCGGCCATCGACCCGCGAAGGTGCTGCTGGTCCGCCCCGGCACGATCCCCAAGACCTCGTCGGGCAAGATCCAGCGCTCGCGTCTCGGGGAGATGATCACGCGCGACGAGCTCGGCGATCGTCTCCTGCACGCCTCCGGCTCCGCCCGTCGCGACTAGTCTCGTGCCCTCCGCCGCGGCGCTTCGCCCATGAAGATCGGCTGCCACCTGCCCATGTTCGGGCCGGTGGGCACGCGCGAGAGCGTGCTCACCGTCGCCCGGCGCATGGAGGCTCTCGGCTACGACTCGCTCTGGGCCAGCGACCACGTGGTGATCCCGTACCGGATCGATCCGCAGTACCCCTACAGCCCGACCGGCCAGTTCCCCCTCGCGGCCGACGTGCCGTTCCTGGAGCCGCTCGTCACCTTGTCCCTGGTGGCGGGGGTGACCGAGCGCGTGCAGCTCGGCACCAGCATCCTGGTGCTGCCCCACCGCAACCCGGTGATGGCGGCCAAGATGTGCGCGACTTTGGATCATCTGGCCGGCGGCCGGCTCGTGCTCGGGGTCGGCGTGGGCTGGATGCGCGAGGAGATCGAGCTGCTGGGCGGCAACTACGACCGCCGCGGGGCGTGGAGCGACGAGGCCCTCGCGGTGATGCGCGCCTGCTGGCGCGACGCCCGGACCGCCCACCACGGCGAGTTCTTCTCGTTCGACGAGATCGGCGTGTTCCCCAAGCCCGCCCGCGGTGACATCCCGATCCTGATCGGCGGCCACACCGAGCGCGCGCTCCGCCGCGTGGTCCAGCACGGCGACGGCTGGCACGCCGCGTTCATCACCCCCGCCGCGCTCGCGACCGACCTGGGTCGGCTCCGCGAGGAGTGCGCCCGTCAGCGGCGGCCCTACGATCAGCTCACGGTCAGCGTCCGGGCCGGCCTGTCGCTGCGCCCGTCCCCGCTCGGTGCCGATCGCAAGCCCCTCCAGGGCTCGCGCGACCAGATCCTCGCGGATCTCCACGCCTATCGCGACCTCGGCGTCGAGTCCATGCTGCTCGAGACTCGCTACCGCGACCTGGCCGACATCCTGACCACCTACGAGGCGTTCGCGCGGGACATCCGCCCGCACATCTGAGCGGGGCGGCGGGAGCGGGGTCGGCGGGGGGCGGGGAGGGCCTCCAGACCCGTTCCCTCCGGGGTACCGCCAGGTTCTCCACTACCAGATTGGGAACTCCTGAAGCCAGAAGGGCGCGCGTAGACGGTCGTGGTCTGGAGGCCCTCCCCGCCCCCCGCCGGCCCCCCTCCCGTCGTTGCTACTTGGCGTCGTGGAAGATCACGCCGAGGGTGTACCGGAGGCCGGACGTCACGCGGCTCACGCCGTGCCGCAACCCGACCCGGTACGTGCCGCGGGAGCCGCGGGCCGGGCGCTCGCGGGTCGTGAAGATGACGATCTGGCCCTGGACGAGCGGGACCACCTCGGCGCGGGACTGGGCGCGGGGGCGCTGCTCGACCAGGAGGAATTCGCCGCCGGCGAAGTCGTCGCCGGGGCGGCTCAGGAGACAGGTCATCTGGAGCGGAAACGCGATCTCGCCGTAGATGTCCTGGTGCAAGCAGTTGTAGCCGCCGGCCTCGTAGCGCAACAGGAGCGGGGTCGGCTTGCGCTGGCCGCGCCGGGCGCACCGGGCGCGAAAGCCGTCGAGCGTGGGCGGATAGCGAGTGGCGCGGCCGAGGGCGGCCTGCCACTCCCCCGCGATCGACGCGAGCGGCGGATACGCGTGCTCCCGCAGCTCGGCCACCAGCGGCGGCAGCGGGGCGGCGAAGTACTTGTACTCGCCCTCTCCGAAGCGGAAGCGGGCCATGTCGACGCGGCTGCGGAAGCGCGCGTCGTCGGAATAGAGCGCGATTAGCTCCGCGCACTCCTCCGCGGTGAGGAGCGGGGGCGTGGTGGCCCATCCCCGCTCCGACAGATCGCGCTCGATTGCGGCCCAGTCGATCTCCTGCAAGCGCGTCCGCACCGCTGCGATCGAGGTCAAGCGGCTGGACGGCAGCGCTTGCACGGCCGGTATCCTACCGAGCGGGCGTCCTCCACCGAGGCGAAGACCACCCGGCTGTCGGGGCGCATGTGCCGGCCGTGGATGCAGCCCACGCGGCACACGATGCGAGTGCTGGTGCACCCCTCCAGCACCGGCGTGGTCCGCTCCAGCGCGGCGAGCCGGTCCTTCACCGCCGCCCCGAAGATGTAGCCGCCCACGCTGCCGTCGCTCCGCCACACCCGGTGGCACGGCAGGATCAGCGGGACCGGATTGCGACCGAGCGCGGTACCCACCGCGCGCACCGCGCGGGGGTGCCCGATGCGGGAGGCCACCCACGCGTAGGCGCGCCCCTCTCCGAACGGGATGTGGCCCGTGGCCGCCAGGACCCGGCGCTGGAAGTCCGGCACCGTGGTCAGATCGACCGGCACCTGGAAGAACGCCCGCTGACCGCGCAGGTATTCGTGGATCTCCTCCCGCGCCTGCTCCACCAGCCGGCGAGCCGCCGCGCTCGCCGGCTTGGCCGCCGTGCCCACCGCCACCCGCGAGATGCCGCGCGGAGTGCCCTCCACCGCGAGCTTCGACTCCAAGCGCTCCAGCACCGCCCGCGACTCCTGCGCCGCGGTCGTGATCCGGCGCGGCAGCTCGGTCGCCGCCTCGGGCCGGAAGTAGTCGCTCAGCAGCAGGTCCAGCCGGTCAGGGCCCTTGCCTGCATCCATGACGTCACACATGATCAGCTCCTCGCTTGCCGAGCTCGGCCCGCAGCAGGGACTTGCCCCGGGCGAGCTGGCTCTTCACGGTGTTGATCGAGATGCCCCGAATGCGCGCGAGCTCCCCGTAGGAGAGCCCGTCCACGTAGCGCAGCGCCAGCAGCACACGCGCCTCGCGGGGCACGCGCTCGAGCGCCCGGTGGAGATCGAGATAGGCCGTGGGCGGATGATGATTGCTCGACGCGGCGGCCAGCGCCCCCGCGGAGTGCTCGTCGTGGGCGCTCCGGGTGGCCCGCCGGCGCAGCTCGTCCACGCACACGTTGGTGAGGATGCGGTAGAGCCACGTGGAGACCGCCCAGCGGGCGTCGTAAGTCCCCGCGCCGGCAAAGCAGTGGATGAACGCCCGCTGCACCGCGTCCTCGGCGTCGGCCCGGGAGCCGAGCAGCCTCCCGGCCACCGCCATCAGCTTGCCGCTGTAGCGCTGGGCCAGCTCGGCAAACGCCGCCTGGTCCCCCCGCGCCACCTTCGCCATCAGCCCCCGCTCGGCATCCATCTCACAGAGCTATACGCCCCAGGGCCAGGAACGGGTGGAACCCAGAACCAAAGACCAAAGCCCGAAACGGTTGCCCGCCATCTGGGGGAGTGCGGGGGCCATGTCTGGGCCCCCGCATTCAACAGAGCCTTACAGACTTAAACGGTTGCCCGCCGAGGAGCTACCCCCCTCACCCTGCCCTCTCCCCCCACGGGGAGAGGGTGAGAACGGGGCTAGATCTTCTCGCCGAGCTTGTTCCAGTCGTCCAGGAACTTCTTGAGGCCGATGTCGGTCAGGGGATGCTTCATCAGCATCTCCAGCACGTTGTACGGCATCGTCGCCACGTGCGCCCCCGCCTTGGCCGCGTCGATGACGTGGAGCGGGTTGCGGATGGAGGCGGCCAAAACCTGCGTCTTGTAGCCGTAGTTCTTGTAGATCTCGCAGATGTCCCGGACCAGGTCCATGCCCACGTGCCCGATGTCGTCGAGCCGGCCGAGGAAGGGGCTGATGTAGACCGCGCCCGCCTTGGCCGAGAGAAGGGCCTGTGGGGCCGAGAAGCAGAGGGTCTGGTTGACGCGGATGCCCTCCCCGGTCAGGTGCTTCACGGCCCTGAGCCCGTCCTTGGTGAGCGGGCACTTGACCACCACGTTGGGGGCCACCTGCGCCAGCTCCTTGCCCTCCTTCACCATGCCGTCGAAGTCGGTGGCCACCACCTCCAGGCTCACGTCGCCGGGGACGGTCTTGCAGATCTCCTCGACCAGCGGCCGGAAGGGCCGCTTCTCCTTGGCGATCAGCGAGGGATTGGTGGTGCAGCCGTCCACCAGGCCCATGGCCACGCCCTCGCGCAGCTCGTTCACGCTCGCGCTATCCAGAAAGATCTTCATCCCGTCCTCCCTCTCAGGCGCGCTCCACCCGGACCGTGGTCCCGGAGCGCACCGACTTGAACACCGTGGGATCGCCGAGCACGCGGCCGAACACGTTGACCGCGCTCGCGGGGCGAATCTCGTCGCCCCGGCTCGCCGGCGTCGGCCCGTAGAAGATGCAGAACGCAGTGCCCGGCGGCCAGTAGGCGAGATCTCCGAGCTCCACGATCTCGCGGGGATGCTCGCCCGCCTCCTTCACCGGGATCGAGAAGTAGATCTCGTCCCCCCAGGTCTGCCCCGCGATGCTGAGCGGCAGGGCATTCCAGATGGCGGTCGCGGTCCTGGAGTCGTTCAGCACCGCGTCGGCGCTCATCTTGCCCGCGCTGATGCGGATCTTCCGGTCAGCCATGGAGTCCTCCGGTGGGCACGAGCGAGTGTAGCCTCGGCTCGTCGCCGGTCGCAAGCGCGGCCGCCCTCACACCCCGCCCTGCCGGCGGCGGTAGGCCGCAACGCGCGCCGCGAGCGCCCGGGCGTCCGGGATGCCGGCGACCCCGTCGCCCTCCACCGAGGCCGCCGCGCAGCAGGCCGCGACGGCGGCCGCCTCCCAGGCGTTGCCCTCACGGTTGTAGGCGATGAGCAGGGTGGTGGCGAAGACGTCGCCGGCTCCGGTGTCGTCCTGCTCCACCGCCACGTCGGGGTCGACGCCGTAGCGCTCCCCGTTCACGAAAAGGATGGCTCCCTCGGGCCCCCGGGTGACCGCGCCGAGCGGCACACGCTGGAACCACTCCAGCGCCTCCTTCTGGAAGGGCTCGATGTCCTCCAGGCTCACCACCACCGCCTGCACTCGCGGCAGCACCAGGTCCGCGTCCTCCCACGGCTGCGGCGACAGCACCCCGCGCGCGCCACGCTGTCGCATCCACCCCTGCGGCAGCGCCACCAGCGAGGAGTCGGGAAACTCGGCGGCCAGGGCCGGATCCACCTCGCCGGTCACCGGTCCCAGCACCCCCAGGCCGGCCTCCAGCCACGCCGGGGGCAGCGCGGAGGCCTCGAGGTCCGTGGCGCGATCGAGCACCGCCAACTCGCGCACCCGGCGCCCCTCCACGAGGCGGCCCGCCCCGATCCGGAACGTGGTGGTGCGCTCCGAAGGAACCACCGCCAGCTCCACGTCCGCGGGAATGGCCTCCCGCGGGAAGTCGGGACCGAAGGAGGTGAGCAGGCCCACCCGCAGCCCCTGCCGCTGGGCGGTGATGGTGGCGTAGTAGGCCGCCCCGCCCGGGCGCACCCCGCCCGGCGTCTGGTCGAGCGTGACGTGGCCGACGACGACGACGTCGACCATCGCGGGTCAGAGCGCCATCTGCTTGGCGATGATCTCCTTCATGATCTCGGAGGTCCCGCCGCCGATGGTCATGAGACGGATGTCCCGGAAGAAGCGCTCGACGGGATACTCGCGCATGTAGCCGTAGCCGCCGTGGAGCTGGACGCAGTCGTAGGCGACCTTCTGGGCCATCTCGGCGGTGAAGAGCTTCACCATCGAGATCTCCTTCACCGCCTCCTCCCGGTCCCGGAACTTGAGGCACGCCGCGTAGGTGAGCCAGCGCCCGGCCTCGATCAGGGTGGCCAGGTCCGCGATGCGGTGGCGGATCACCTGCTTGCCGGACAGGGGGCCGTCGAAGGCCTGGCGCTGCTGCACGTAGGCGATGGTGTCCTCCAGGGCCCGCTCGCAGCCGGCCACCGCGTGGAGCCCCGCCACCAGCCGCTCGCGCTGGAAGACCCGCATCACCTCGTAGAAGCCCCCGCCCTCCTGCCCCAGCAGGTTCGCGGCCGGCACCCGCATGTCCTGGAAGGCCAGCTCCGCGGTGTCGGAGGCCCGGTTGCCCATCTTGTCGAGCTTGCGGCTCACCGAGAAGCCGGGAGTGGTGCGCTCCACCAGAAACATCGAGATCCCCCGGTGCCGCTTTCTTCCCTCTCCCCCCTGGGGAGAGCGCAGGGTGAGGGGCCCGGTGGCGCCGGGCCTCTCTTCCTGAATCCGCGCGGCCACGAAGTAGAGGTCCGCCATCACCCCGTTGGTGATGAACATCTTCGACCCGTTCAGCACGTAGTGGTCGCCGTCGCGCACCGCGCGGGTGCGGATGGCGGCCACGTCGGAGCCGCCGCCCGGCTCGGTGACCGCGATGGCGGTCAGGGCCTCCCCGCGGCAGATCGCGGGGAGGTAGCGCTCCTTGAGGGCCTCGCTGCCGGTCCAGTACAGGTGCGGGGAGGCCATGTCGGTGTGCACGCCGACCGCCATGGCCAGGGAGGCGCAGCGCGAGCGGGCCATCTCCTCGCAGAGGACGGCGGTGGTGAGCACGTCGGCGCCCGCGCCGCCGTACTTCTCGTCGTACTCCACCCCGAGGAAGCCCAGCGCGCCCATCCGGGGCCAGATGGACTTGGGGATCTGGCCGGCCTCCTCCCACTCCTCGACGTGGGGCTCGACCTCCTTCTGGACGAACGCCCGCACCGCCTGCCGGAACATCTCGTGGTGCTCGTCGAAGATCTTCATGGCGACCTATCCTACATCAATCGATGATCTCGTCCGCCCGCGCGAGCACCGACTGGGGAACCGAGAGCCCGAGGGCCCCGGCGGTCTTCATGTTGATGACCAGCTCGAACTTCGTGGGCTGCTCCACCGGCAGATCTCCCGGCTTGGCCCCCTTGAAGATGCGGTCGACGTAGATCGCGGCCTGACGCCACATGACCGCGGTGCTGGTTCCATAGAACATCAGGCCGCCGATGCTCACGTAGATCCGGTCCCCGTACATCGAGACGAGACGGCGCTCGGTGGCGAAGCCCACGATGCCCGCCCGGAACGACGACAGCACCGGATCGGACGTGGTCATGAGGGCATCCGGCGTGCGGCGTCGCATGACCCCCAAGGCGGCCTCGAGGCTGGTGCGGTCGTTGACCCCGAGCGGCTCGAGCGTGATGTGCAGCTCCCGCGCCCACTGGCGGGTGACCTCCATCGCCAGCACGCTGGCCGGGTTCTTGTCGTTGTAGAGCAGCGCGACCCGCGAGAGGCCCGGCGTGACCTCGCGAAGGAGCTCCAGCCGCTTGCCGTATTCCGGCCCGATCCACGCCACGCCAGTCAGATTGCCGCCCGGCCGAGCGACACTGGCGACGAGCCCGGTCTGCTCGGGGAACGCGGCCCGACCGAACACGATGGGGACCTTGCTGGTCGCCTGCTTGGCCGCGAGAGTGGCCGGGGTGCCCGCGGTGCAGATGACGTCCATCTTGAGATCGACGAGCGTCCGGGCGAGAGCCGGGAGGCGAGCCTGGTCGCCGGCCGCCCATCGAGCGTCGATGACGATGTTCCGCCCCTCGACGTAGCCCAGCTCCCGCAGGCCTTGACGAAGGGCGTCCAGCTCGGATGCCCCGGCCTCTCCCGAGGGAGGGGACAGCCAGCCGATGCGCCACACCTTCCCCGCCGGCGGTGTCTGGGCCGCCACCGGCGTCGCGAGGAGACCGCACACCGCGATCGCGAGAAGGAGCCGGCGAGCGATCATTCCCTCACCGCCTACCGGCCCGGCTAGGCAGGAGCGTCCCCCCATCTCGCCTTCACCGCGTCGCGGTCGACCGCCCCGTCGGCCCCGCGCGGGAGCGCGTCGGTGAACACCACGATCTGCGGGCGCTTGAACCGGGCGATGCGCTCGCCCACGAAGTCGCCGACCTCCTGGGCGGTGAGCGCGGCGCCGGCCTTCACCTCCACCACCGCCTTCACCGCCTCCCCCCAGCGCGGGTCGGGCACGCCGTAGACGCACACCCCGGTGACCCCGGGCATCTGCACTACCACCGTCTCGACCTCGGCCGGGTAGACGTTCTCGCCCCCCGGCTTGATCAGCTCCTTCTCGGGCTTGCGCTTGACGTAGTGGAGGTAGCCGTCGGGCTCGAAGCGTCCCACGTCGCCGGTGTGGTGCCAGCCGTTGCGGAAGGTGTACGCGGTCACGTCCGGCTGGCCGAAGTAGCCCTGGAAGACGAGGGGCCCGCGCACCACGATCTCGCCCGGGGTGCCGGTCGGGACCTGACGATCGTAGTCGTCCACGATTGCCACCTGCGCCGCGGGCACCGGGCGGCCGGAGGCGCCCGGCTTGTCGGCCACGCGCTGGATGGTCACGAAGCCGCTCGTCTCGGACTGGCCGAAGCCGGTCCAGAACCGGGCGCGGGTCTTCTCGTGCAGGCGCTGGATGGTCTGGGGCGCGTCGAGGCCGGTGACGTGGGCGAGGCTCGGCAGCGCGCTGCCCGCCTTCTCGGCCGCGTCCAGCAGGCTCGCCAGCACCGGGGGAAAGTCGGAGACGTGGGCCACCTGGTAGCGGTCGATCAGGCGCACCGCCTCCGCGGCGTCGAAGCGCGGCATCACCACCACCGCCGCGCCGGCGTGGAGGTGGGCCAGGGACATGCCGAGCGCGGTCACGTGGAAGAGCGGGAGCACCGCCAGGTAGCGGTCGCGCGCGGTGAGGCCGAGGGCCGCGATCGCGGTCAGGTCCGCCGCGAGCACGTTGGCGTGGGTGAGGACCGCGCCGCGGGGGATCACGTCCACCGCCGCGGTCGAGATCACCGCGAAGGCGTCGTCCGGCGCCACCGCGGCGGGAGGCGACGGGCTGCCGCGGTAGAGGGTGGCCAGCGCGGGGAAGCCGGCCTCCGCCGCGCCCAGCGCGTACCGGTGCGGCACCCCCTTGCCCTCGAGCCAGCCCGAGACCAGCGGCAGGGTGGTCTGGTCCACCACCATCATCGCGGGGCGAGCGCGCTCCACCACCCGCTCCACCTCCGGCCCGGTGAGCCGCCAGTTGATCGGGTACGCGACGATGCCCTGCCGCGCGCAGGCGCCGTAGAGGTCGACGTAGGCCGCGTCGTTCTGGGCCAGCACGCAGATCCGCTCGCCGCGCGCGATGCCGAGGCCGGCGAGGCCGGCGGCGAGCGCGTCCACCCGCTCGCGCAGCTCCCGGAAGGACACGGTCCGGTCGCCCTGGATCACCGCGGGCTCGTCGGGCTGCCCCGCGGCCCCGCGAGTGATCAGGTCGTAGACCGTGAAGGCGTGGACGCTCAGCTCAGCCACCGCTTGCGGCGCTTGTAGTGCTTCACGTCGCGATAGGACTTGCGGCCACCCACCTCGGTCAGGCCCAGGTAGAACTCCTTGATGTCCGCGTTCTCCCGCAGCGAGGCGGCGCTGCCCTCCAGCACGATGCGGCCGTTCTCCATCACGTAGCCGTGCTCGGCGATGCCGAGGGCCAGGGTGGCGTTCTGCTCGACCAGGAGCACGGTGAGCTTCTGCTCCCGGTTCAGGCGCTGGATGATGCCGAAGATCTCCTCCACCAGCATGGGGGCCAGCCCCAACGACGGCTCGTCGAGCAGGACCACCCGCGGCCCGGACATGAGGGCTCGCCCGATGGCCAGCATCTGCTGCTCGCCCCCCGAGAGGTAGCCCGACTGCACGGTGCGGCGCTCGCGCAGGCGCGGGAAGTACTCGTAGACCCGCTCGATCCCCTCGGTGACCCGCCGCCGATCCGCCTGCACGTGGGCCCCCGCGACCAGGTTCTCCTCGGTGGTGAGGTGCTCGAAGACCCGGCGCCCCTCGAACACCTGGACCAGCCCGCGCTTGACGATCTGGTGCGCGGCGAGCCCGTCGATGCGCCGGCCGTCGAACTCGACCGAGCCCTTGGTGATGTCGCCGCGCTCCGACCGCAGCACGCCCGAGATGGCCTTCAGGGTGGTGGTCTTCCCCGCCCCGTTGGCGCCCAGCAGGGTGGTGATGCCGCCCTCCTTGACGTTGACCGACACGCCCTTGAGGACGAGGATCACCCCGTCGTACATGACCTCGATGTTGTTGAGCGCGAGCATCGGCCTCCCCCACCCTCCCCGGATGAACCGCGGGCGCCGGGAGCGACGGCCCCCGGCGCCCGCTCGATGCGGACGACGCTACTTGGCTTCCTTGATGACCTTGCCGACGACCTCGGGGTACGCGCGGAACCAGTCGGTCCGCTTCACCCACTTGCCGCCGCTCACCTGCCACACCTGCACAAGCCCGCCGCCCTCGTGGTCGGTGGGCGTGATCTCGATCGGCGGCACCAGCCCGCCGAGCGTGAAGTTCTTGATCTTCTCGAAGCCGGCCTTGGCGTCCACGCCGGTGATCTTGCCGTCCGGCTTGGCCTTGAGCGCGTTGCGGATGGCCTCGACGTGGATCGCGGCCAGGAACACCCCGCGGTTGTAGTACACGCTCTCCTTCATCTCCTTGGGCTCGGGCTTGCCCTCCTTCTTGTACATCTCCTTGATCTCCTTGATCACCGGGTAGTCCTCACCGACCCCGGCGAACTGGAGCGCGCTGTAGCCCTCGGCCACCCCGTAGCCACCCGCGGCCTCCACGTCGGCCTCCGCGGCGCCCCACACGAACCCGACCACCTTCTTCAGCGGGTACCCCACCCGCTTCAGCTCCTTGATCGCCACCGACGGCGACCGGCCGAAGAGGTGGCTGATCACGAAGTCGGCGCGGTAGCGCTGCGCGATGTCCAGCACCTGCGCGCCCATCTCCACCCCAGGAGGCGGCACCGCGAACGTCCGCATCTCGAAGCCCTCGAGCTTCTGCAGCTCCTCCAGGACCGGGAACGGCTCACGGCCGGCCGGGTTGTCGTAGAAGATGTAGGCGATCTTCTTGCCCTTCATGGACCCGCCCATCTGGTCCTTGGCGTACTTCACCGCCGCGGCGGCCTGCGACCAGTAGGTGGCCGCGATGGGGAAGATGTAGGGGTACTTGGTGCCGTCGGCCGCCGCCGCCTTGCCGAAGCCGGGCGAGGTACCGGGGATGCGGTCCTCGGTGAGCTTCTGCGTCAGGGCGTAGATCTGCGGCGTGCCGTAGACCGAGACCGTCACCGCCCCTTCCTTCTTGTACCGTTCGTAGGACTCCACCGCGGGCGGCACCTTGTACTCGTTGTCCACCTCGTCGGCGCGGATGGTGTTCCCGTTCACTCCGCCCTTCATGTTCACGAGCTTGATGTAGTCGTTGAAGCCGGGGCACAGGTTCGTGCCCACGGTCTGGGTGGGCCCCGTGCGGTCGCACTGGGCGCCGATGACGATCTCGGCCGCCGCCGCGGGAGCCACCGCTCCCAGGGCCAGGGCCGCTGCGGCCAGCAATGCCAGCGTCGCTCTCATGGCAATCCTCCTTTTGAGGGTCAGTACGCGAATGGCCAGACGCGGAAGTAGCTGCGGATGTTGCGCCACAGCCGGTTGAGCCCCTCCGGCTCAACCACGAGGAACACGATGATCAGCAGTCCGAACACGATCAGGCGGAGGTTGGGGATGATGTTGAGCATCGCGCCCGAGGAGAAGAACAGGCCCCCGAAGGTCTCCATCGTGATCCGGAGGAAGATGGGCAGCATCGTCACGAAGATCGCCCCGAGCACCGAGCCCAGCACCGAGCCGAGGCCGCCGATGATGATCATGGCCAGGTAGTCGATGGAGGTGGTGATCTGGAACTGCTCGTAGTTGGCGATGCCGAGGTAGTAGGTGTACAGCACTCCGGTGACCCCCGCGTAGAACGACGAGATCGCGAAGGCCAGGAGCTTGTAGCGGAAGATGTTGATGCCGATGATCTCGGCCGCGATGTCCTGGTCGCGGATGGCGATGAAGGCGCGCCCCACCCGGGTGCGCATGAGGTTCATCACCCCCACGATGGCCAGCACCACGAACACGAGCAGGAAGAAGTACATCTGCCGCTGGGTGCTGATCACCATGCCGAAGAGCCGTGGGCGCGGCACCTCGATCGAGGCCTGGACCCCGCCGCTGATCCAGGTCACGTGGTTGATGGTCCACTCGATGATGAGCTGTCCGGCGAGGGTGGCGATGGCGAGGTAGAGCCCCTTGATGCGGAGCGACGGGATCCCCACCACCGCCCCCACCGCCGCGGCCATCAGGCCCCCGATCGGCAGGGAGATCCAGAAGGGGGCGTCGAGCCGGGTGGCGAGGTTGGCCGCGGTGTAGGCCCCCACCGACATGAACGCCCCGTGCCCGATGGACACCTGCCCGGTGTAGCCGACCAGGATGTTGAGCCCGAGCGCGCCCACGATCGCCACCGAGACCAGGTTCAGGATCGAGAGGTAGTAGTCGCTCAGCAGCAGCGGCACCACCAGGAACGCCAGCGCCGCGATGGCGGCCACCGCCCAGCGCGCGATGGGCAGCGGGTAGAGCGCCATGTCCGCCTGGTAGGAGGTCTTCAGCAGCCCCGATTCGCGGTGGATCACGCCCGGCTCCTTCTCAGATCCGCTCGATGATGGCCTTGCCGAAGATCCCGTAGGGCCGGACCATCAGGGCAATGATCATCAGCACGTAGGGGGCGAAGTCCTTGGTCCCGCCGCCCACGTAGGGGTCGATGTAGCCCGCGGCCATGTTCTCCACGATTCCCACGATCAGCCCCCCCACGATGGCCCCCGGGATCGAGTCGAGCCCGCCCAGGATCACCACCGGGAAGACCTTGAGCCCCACGAGGGAGAGCTGGACGTCGACGCCCAGCAGGTTGCCCCACACGATACCGCCCAGGGCCGACACGATGCCGGTCATGGCCCAGGCGAGCCCGAAGTAGCGCTCCACGTCGATGCCCATGGCCATCGCCACCTGCTGGTTGTCGGCCACCGCCCGCATCGCGATGCCCCGCCGGCTGCGCAGGAAGAACCAGCTGAACGCGGCCAGGAACAGCAGGCTCACCGCCGCGCCCAGCAGCTGGATGGGCGGGATGAACAGGGGGCCGAGGATGATCGGCTCCTCGGGGATGGGCAGGGCCAGCGACTTGGTGCCGGCCCCCCACACCATGGGGCCGAAGCCGCGCAGGATCGCGGCGAGACCGATGGTGGCCATGACCACCGCGATGACCGGCCGGCCGATCAGCTTGCGCAGCATCACCCGCTCCAGCCCGAAGCCGAAGCCGATCATGCCGGCCAGCCCCACCAGCACCGCGAGCCATAGCGGCGCGCCATAGGCCGTGATGGCCACCGCCACCACGAAGCCCGCGATCATCACGAACTCGCCCTGGGCGAAGTTGATCGCGTCGGTGGCCTTGTAGACCAGGACGAAGCCCAGCGCGATCAGGGAGTACATGAGCCCGATGAGGATGCCGTTGGAGAGCAGCAGGGCCGCGAACTGCCAGTCAAACATGCACCGGCTCCACCGCCCCCACGTCCGCGATGCGGACCCGGGACTGGATGGTGGCCTGCCGTCCGTCCTCGTAGGTGATGACGGTGCTGAGCGGCACCTCGTCCTCCTCCGCGTAGAAGGCCTCGATCACCCGCGCGTACTTCTCGAACACGAAGCGCCGGCGCACCTTGCGGGTGCGGGTCATCTCCGCGTCGTCCGCCTCCAGGTCCTTGGTGAGGAGCAGGAAGCGGCGGATCTTGGTGGAGTCGGGCAGGGTCGCGTTGCCTCTGGCGATCTCCTCCCGGATCAGGTCCCGGACCTCCGGCTTCTGGGAGAGGTCCATGTAGCTCGTGTATGGAATCCCCCGGCGCTCCGCCCAGTTCCCGACCGTGTTGAGATCGATCGCGACCATGGCGGCCACGAACGGCTTCTCGTGCCCGAAGGCCACCGCCTCCCGGATGTAGGGGCTGAACTTGAGCTTGTTCTCGATGAACTGGGGCGCGAAGGGCGTCCCGTCCTGCATGGCCCCCACGTCCTTGGCCCGGTCGATGATGACCAGGTGGCCGCGGGGGTCGAGGAAGCCCGCGTCGCCGGTGTGGAACCAGCCGTCGGGGTCGACCACCTCGCGGGTGGCCTCCTCCGCCTTGTAGTAGCCCTTGAAGATGCCCGGGCTCTTGATCAGCACCTCGCCCCGGTCCGCGATCCGCACCTCGATGCCGGGACACGGGCGGCCCGCGCTGGTGGGATTGGCCTCCGCGTCGGGCTGGATCGAGATCAGCGCGCTCGACTCGGTGGAGCCGTACACCTGCTTGAGGTTGACCCCGATGGCGCGGAAGAAGCGGAAGGTGTCGGGCCCGAGGGGGGCGCCCCCGGTGTAGGCCCAGCGGGCGCGGCGCAGCCCGAGCTGATCTCGCACCGGCCCGTAGACGAAGAACTCGCCGAGGGCGCAGCGGAGGCGCAGGCCGAGCGGCACCGGCTTGCCGTCCGAGCGGAGGATCTCCGCCTCCTCGGCGGCCCGCTGGCAGCGGCCGAACACCCAGCGCTTGAGCGGGGTCGCGTCGGCGGCCCGCACCTGCACCGAGGTCAGCATGTTCTCCCAGATCCGCGGCGGGGCCAGCACCGTGGTGGGGCCGAGCTCCCGGAGGTCGCGCTGCACCGTCTCGGGGCTCTCCGGGCAGTTGCAGCAGAAGCCGGCGGTGAGGCTCAGCACTAGGGAGTAGAGCGAGTCGCCGACCCACGCCATCGGCAGGTAGCACAGCCACTCGTCGTCGGCCCGCACGTCCTCCGCGCTCATGAAGGTGCGCGCGGTGGACACCACGTTGGCGTGGGTGAGCATCGCGCCCTTGGGGTTGCCGGTGGTGCCGGACGTGTAGCAGATCATGGCCACGTCGTCGGGACGGCCCCGATCGACTTCCGCCTCGAACAACCCGGGGTGCTGCGCGCCGTGCTTGCGGCCGAGCTCCTCGACCTCGTCGAAGGACTTGAGCCAGTCGAACCGGACCTGGGTGAGGCCGCGCGGGTCGTCGTAGATCACGTAGCGCAGCCCGGGGAGCTGATCGCGGAGCGAGATGATCTTGTCGACCTGCTCCTGGTCCTCGGCCACGATCACCGTCGCCTCCGCGTGCCCCCACACGTACGACAGCTCGCGGGCGATCGAGTCCTGGTAGACCGGCACCGCCACCCCGCCGAGGGCCTGGGCCGCGAGCTGCGCCCAGTACAGGCGCGGGCGGTTGTCCCCGATCACCGAGAGGGCCTCGCCACGCCGGAAGCCCAGCGCGGCCAGCCCGAGCGCGAAGTCCCGCACGTGATCGTGGTACTCGCGCCAGGTGTGGGTCTGCCAGATGCCGCGATCCTTCTCCCGGATCGCGGGCCGGCCGCCGCGCTCGCGCGCGTTGGCCTGCAGGAGCCGGGGGAGCGTGGTCACCTCACCGAGCTGCGCCATGAGCCCCTCCCTCTCGCGCCTTCGGATCGCCCAGGTAGGCCTTGATGACCCGCGCATCGGCGCGGACCTCCTCCGGAGTGCCCTCCGCGATCTTGTGTCCCATGTCCAGCACCACCACCCGGTCCGAGATGTCCATCACCACGCCCATGTCGTGCTCGATGAGGATGATGGTGGTCCCCCACTCCTGGTTCACGTCCAGGACGTAGCGGGCCATGTCCTCCTTCTCCTCGTGGTTGCAGCCGCCCATCGGCTCGTCGAGGAGCAGGATCTTGGGATCGAGGGCCAGGGCCCGGCCCAGCTCCACCCGCTTCTGGAGCCCGTAGGCCAGCGAGCCGGTGGGGCGCCGGCGCAGGTCCTGGATCTTCAGGAAGTCGATGATGTCCTCGACCCGCCGCCGGTGGGCGACCTCCTCCTTCTGGGCCAGGCCCCAGTACACGAACGAGGCCAGCACGCCCGAGCGCATGTGCACGTGGCGCCCCAGCATGAGGTTGTCGAGCACGGTCATGCCCCGGAAGAGGGCGATGTTCTGGAAGGTGCGCGCCACCCCGAGCTCGGCCATGCGCGAGGGCGCGGTGTGGGTCACGTCGGCGCCGTCGAGCGCGATGCGCCCCGAGTCCGGGTGGTAGAAGCCGCTGATCATGTTCAGCAGCGTGGTCTTGCCCGCTCCGTTGGGGCCGATGACGGAGAGGATCTCGCCTTTCCGCACCTGCAGGCTCACCCGGGCCACCGCCTGCACGCCCCCGAAGGACTTGGAGACCTCCGAGATGTCGAGCTGAGCGCTCATGCCCCCACTTTCACGAGAGCCACCGCTTGCGGCGCCGGTAGTGCTTGACGTCGCGGTAGCTCTTCCGCTGTCCGACCCCGGACAGCCCCAGGTAGAACTCCTTGATGTCCTCGTTCTCGCTCACCGCCTTCACGTCGCCGTCGAGCACCACCCGCCCGTTCTCCATCACGTACACGTACTGGGCGAAGCGCAGGGCCATGTTGGCGTTCTGCTCGGCGAGCAGGACCGCCACGTGCTCCTCGCGGTTGAGGCGCCCCACGATCTCGAAGATCTCCTGCACCAGCATGGGGGCGAGCCCCATCGAGGGCTCGTCCAGCAGCATCAGGCGCGGGTGCGCCATGAGGGCCCGGCCGATGGCCAGCATCTGCTGCTCGCCGCCCGAGACGTAGCCCGCGCTCACCCCGCGCCGCTCCCGCAGCCGCGGGAAGTACTGGTAGACCCGGTCCAGGTCCAACCGGAGGGAGGCGCCGTTGCGGCGCGTGTAGCCGCCGGTCAACAGATTTTCCTCCACCGTCAGGTGCTCGAAGACGTGGCGGCCCTCCATGACCTGCACGACGCCCCGCCGCACGATCTCCGAGGCCGCGTGGCGGTGGATCGACTCGCCGGCGAGCTCCACCCCGCCTTTCGTGACCTCCCCGCGCTCGGTCCGCAAGAGCCCGGAGATGGCCTTGAGCGTGGTGGACTTGCCGGCCCCGTTGGCCCCGAGGAGGGCCACGATGCCCTCCCCGGGGACGCGGAGCGAGACGCCCTTCAACACGAGGATCACGTGATCGTAGATCACCTCGATGTTGTTGACCGAGAGCAGCGGGGCGTCGCTCACGACGGCTCCGTCCTCGCCTCGCCTAGTTCTCCTTGGAGCAGTCGCGCATCGTGTAGCCGAGCTTCTTGCCTTCCTCGACCGCGGCCGCCTCGAGCTTGGGCCGGACCACTTCCCTCATGGGCTGGATCCAGTCGGAGACCACGTTCCACTTCTTGCCGTCCCACTGCTGGATCAGCACCGGCCCGCTGCCCTCGTGGTCCTCGCAGGTCACCTTCACCGCGTGGGTGAAGCCCTTGAGGCCGATCTGGTCGAGCCGCGCGTCGGTGAGGTTGAAGTGCTCGTAGCCCCACCGCACCTGCTCGGTGGTGAGCGGCTTGTTTCCGTACTTGGCCATCGCGGTGCGGAACACCTCGGTCATGTACATCGCGTTGACCACCCCGCGATTGTAGAGGGCCTCGCCGATCTTGTCCTTGGGGCCGATGTTCTTGCCCTTGTCGTAGACGTACTTGACGATGTCGGCGTGCACCTTGAAATTCGTGCCGGGGGCGTGGAAGGTCGCGCCCTTGTAGCCCTTGGCCCCGTCACCGGCCGGGATCACGTCGGCCTCGCTGGCCGACCACCAGTTGCCGATGAAGTGGTCCATCGGGAAGTTGATCGCGGCGGCTTCCTTCACCGCCACCTGGTTCATCACGCCCCAGCCCGACATGTACACCCACTGCGGGTTGATGCGACGCACCTGGAGCCACGTGGCCTTCTGCTCCTGGCCGGGGTGGTCGACTGCGAGGAGGGTCAGCTCGAAGCCGTACTTGTGGCTGAGCTCCTCGAGCGTCGGGTTGGCCTCCTTGCCGTAGGGGCTGTTGTGGTAGATGTGCACGATCTTCTTGCCCTTGAGCTTCTCGAGCCCGCCCTCCTGCTGGCCCATGTAGCGGATCACCGAGGAGGCCTGGCTCCAGTAGGTGGTCGGGAAGGTGAACACCCAGGGGAACCACCGGCCGTCGGAGGCCGCGGTCATGCCGTAGCCCATCGAGTGGACGACGATCTTGTCCACCGCCGCCTTCGGGATCAGCTGATAGGTGATTCCAGTGCTGAGCGGGTTGAACGCCATCGCCCCGCCGTTCTTGCCCTTCAGCCGCTCGTAGCACTCGACGCCCTGCTTGGTGTCGTACTGGGTCTCGCACTCCTCCACGATCAGCTTGACCCCGTTCACCCCGCCGTCGCGCTCGTTCAGCATGGTCAGGTAGTCCCACATCCCGTTGGCGAACGGGGTGCCGCTGGGGGCGTAGGGACCGGTGCGGTACACCAGGGACGGCACGAACATCTCCTTGGCCTGGGCCCAGGCGGTGCCCGCCGCGGGGGCGGCGATGAGGACCGCGGCCAGCAGCGCGATCATGACGCGTCGTAGGATCATGGGTGCTCCTCCTTGCTCGTCGAGGGTCGAACGCTCAGTACGGGAACGGCCACAGCCGCAGCTTCTCCTTGCCGATCTGCCAGAGCCGCGCGAGCCCGTGGGGCTCGGCGATCAGGAAGAAGATGATGAGGCCACCGAACACCATCAGCTCGATCTGCTTCTGCAGGGCCACCGGCATCGCAAGGCCCAGCAGGTGCGGCACGTTGGTGAGAAAGATGGGCACCATCACGATGAAGGCCGAGCCCAGGAACGAGCCCAGGATCGACCCGAGCCCGCCGATGATCACCATGAACAGGACCAGGAACGACACGTTGATGTCGAAGGCCAGCGTCTCCGCGCTGCCCAGGTAGAGGAACACGTACTCGGCCCCCGCCACCCCGATGAAGAAGCTGCTGATCGCGAAGGCCAGCAGCTTCGTGCGGAGCGGCCGCACCCCGATGATCTCGGCCGCGATATCGCGGTCGCGGATCGCCATCCACGAGCGGCCCACCCGCCCCCGCACCAGGTTCTTGGCGATGAGCGCGAAGAGGGCCACCAGCGCCAGCGCGGTGAGGTAGCGCACCGGGGCGGTGGCGGCGGGCCCGGTCACCATGATCCCGGCCACCGTGCGGGGCGGCGCGGTGATGGTGCCCGAGGAGGCGTAGTCGGTGAACCACGCCACCTTGTTGAAGAGCCACAGCAGGAAGAACTGGGCGGCCAGGGTCGCCACCGCCAGGTAGAAGCCCTTGATGCGCAGCGACGGCAGTCCGAACAGCAGCCCCACCAGCGCGGTGATGAGACCGGCCAGCAGGAACGCGACCAGCACGTTGAGCCGCGGGAACGCACTGGTGAGCTTGAACGCGGCGTAGGCGCCCACCGCCATGAAGCCGCCGGTGCCGAGCGAGACCTGCCCCGCGTAGCCGGTCAGGAGGTTCAGGCCGAGGGCGGCCAGGGAGTAGATCAGGAACGGGATGAGCACCGCCTGCAGCCAGTACTCGTCGGCGACCAGCGGCACCGCGATCACCGCGGCCACCAGGGCCAGGGCCAGCACCACCCGGTCCTGACGGATGGGGAACACCGCCTGGTCGCTCGCGTAGCTGCTCTTGAACTGCCCCGCCTCCCGGTAGATCACGCTCGCTCCGCTCGCCGAGTCAGAATCTCTGTCATATCCGCTCGGCTCGCCTTCGGCCGCCCCTCGCCCATCAGATCCGCTCGGCTCGCCTTCGGCTGCCCCTCGCCCATCAGACTCGCTCGATTATTTTTTCGCCGAAGAGACCCTGCGGGCGCACCAGGAGGAAGGCCAGGGCCAGCACGTAGGCGAACCAGTTCTCGATCGCGCCCCCCACCAGCGGCCCCCAGTACACCTCCGCGATCTTCTCCCCCACCCCGATGATGAGCCCGCCCACGATCGCGCCCGGCACCGAGGTGAAGCCGCCCAGGATCAGCACCGGCAGGGCCTTCAGCGCGATCAGGGAGAGGCTGAACTGCACCCCGCTCTTGGCTCCCCACATGATGCCGGCCACGATCGCGACGAGCCCCGCGGCGGACCACACCACGATCCAGATGGTGTTGAGCGGGATGCCGATCGAGAGCGCGGCCTCGTGGTCGTCGGCCACCGCGCGCAGGGCGCGCCCGATGCGGGTGCGCTGGAAGAAGACCGCCATCACCGCCACCAGCACCCCGGCGGTGAGCGCGGCGGTCATCTCGAGACGGTTGATCTGCACGCCCCACACGATGAACGAGCTGTCCGGGATGCCCACGTCGAGCCGCTTCACGTCGCTGCCCCACGCGAGCTCCCCGAAGCCCTCCAGGAAGAAGTTGAGCCCGATGGTGGCCATGAACAGGATGATCTGCTCCTGGTTCACGAGCGGGCGCAGCACCACCCGCTCGATCGCGAAGGCGAGCGCCCCCATCACCGCCGCGGTCGCCAGCAGGGCCAGGATCAGCGGCGCTCCCCGCTCCATCAGCCCCACCAGGGTCAGGGCCGCGAAGAGGACCATCACGCCCTGGGCGAAGTTGAAGACGCCCGAGGCCTTGTAGATGAGCACGAAGCCGAGGGCCACCAGGGAGTACATGAGCCCCGCGGCGAGGCCGCCGATGATCACCTCCACCAGGAAGGCGGGGGCGCTGCCCATGTCGCGCAGCGGGCCGATCAGCACGCTGTAGAGCAGGTCAAGCATGGGCCACTCCCAGGTACGCGTCGATGACGCCCTGGTCCGCGCGCACCTCGTCCGGCCGGCCGTCGGCGATCTTGCGCCCGTAGTCGAGCGCGATCACCCGGTGCGAGATGTCCATCACCACGCTCATGTCGTGCTCGATCAGGGCGATGGTGGTCCCGAACTCGTCGTTGACGCCGAGGATGAAGCGGCACATGTCCTCCTTCTCCTCGACGTTCATCCCCGCCATCGGCTCGTCCAGCAGCAGGAGCTTGGGCTCCGCGGCCAGGGCGCGGGCCAGCTCCACCCGCTTCTGCAGCCCGTAGGGCAGCTTGCCCGCGGGAGCCTTGCGGATGGCCTCGATCTCCAGGAAGTCGATGATCCGCTCCACGAACGCCCGGTGCTCGAGCTCCTGCCGCCGGGCCGGGCCCCAGTGGAGCGCCTCCAGCAGGAAGCTGCCCCGCATCTTGAGGAGGCGGCCGGTCATGACGTTGTCGAGCACGCTCATGCCCTTGAACAGGGCCACGTTCTGGAAGGTTCGCGCCACCCCGAGGGCGGCCACGTCGTAGGGCCGGAGGTGGGTGCGGTCGCTCCCCTCGAAGCGGAGACGGCCCTCCGAGGGATGATAGAAGCCGCTCACCACGTTGAGCAGCGTGGTCTTGCCCGCTCCGTTGGGGCCGATGATGGCCACGATCTCGCCGCGCCGGATCTCGAGACTCACCCGCTCCAGGGCCTGCACCGCCCCGAAGCGCACGCTGACCTCGTCGACCTCGAGCAGCGGGGTGGGCGCGTCGGTCATGCGGATGTCCCCCCGGCGTCCGCGAACGTCTCGGCGTCGCTCAGGCGGACCGCGGCCCGCACGGTGGCGGTGCGGCCGTCCTCGTAGGTGACCTGCGCCTCCACCTGCACCGAGTCGCCCTCGCCGTAGAGGGCCTCGATGAGCGGGGCGTACTTCTGGGAGATGAAGCCGCGGCGCACCTTCCGGGTCCGGGTGATCTCCTGGTCGTCCGGGTCGAGCTCCTTGTGGAGCAGCAGGAAGCGCCGGATCTGCGCGCCCCGCAGGGTGTCGTCCTCCCGCAGGCTCCGGTTGACCCGCACCACCTCCTGGCGGATCAGCTCGTAGACCTCGGGCTTCTGGGCCAGGTCGGTGTAGCTCGTGTAGGCGAGCCCGCGCCGCTCCGCCCAGTTGCCCACCGAGACCAGGTCGATGTTGAGCAGCGCGGCCACGTAGGGCCGGGCGTCGCCCACGCACACCGCCTCCTTCACGTAGGTGGAGAACTTGAGCTTGTTCTCGAGGTACTTGGGGGCGAAGATCGTCCCGCTCGCCAGCCGCCCCACGTCCCGGGCGCGGTCGATGATCTTCAGGTGGCCGTCCTTGTCGAAGAACCCCGCGTCGCCGGAGTGGACCCACTCGCCCTCCAGGGTCTCGGCGGTGGCCTGCGGGTTCTTGTAGTAGCCCTGGAAGACGCCCGGGCTCCGGTAGAGGACCTCCCCGCTCGGGCTCACCCGCACCTCGACCCCCGGCAGGGGCGGCCCCACCGTGTCGAGCTTCACGTCGCCGTCGGCCTGGATGCAGATCAGCGCGCTCGACTCGGTCATGCCGTAGAGCTGCTTCACGTTGATGCCGAGTGAGCGGTAGAACTCGAACAGCTCGGGCCCGATGGCCTCGCCCGCGGTGTAGGCGATCCGGATCCGGCTCATGCCCAGGTTGTCCCGCAGCGGCCCCCACACCAGGAGGCGCCCGAGGGGCGCGAGCAGGCGGTCCCGCAGGGCGATCGGGCGGTGGGCGAGGCGGCAGCGCTCCATCCGGCGGGCGAGGTCGAGGAAGAAGTGGACGAGGCGCCGCTTGGGCCAGGCGCTGTCCTCCACCCGGATCATCACCGAGGTGAGGATGTTCTCCCAGATGCGGGGCGGGGCGAAGAAGTAGGTCGGCCCGATCTCCTTGAGGTCGGCCAGCACGGTGGCCGCGCTCTCCGGACAGTTGGTGGTGAAGCCGGCCACCATCGACTGGCTGAAGGAGAACATGTGGTCGCCGATCCACGCCATCGGCAGGTAGGCCATGACCTCCTCGGCCTCGGTGAGCCGCTCGCGGGCGACCGCGCTCTTCGCGGTCGCGATCAGGTTGCGATGCGAGAGCATCGCGCCCTTGGGCTGCCCGGTGGTGCCCGAGGTGTAGGCGATGACCGCGGTGTCCTCGGCCTGGCCCCGCGCCACCTCGCGCTCGAAGTGGTCCGGGTTGTCCTGGGCGAACTTGCGTCCCCGCTCCTGCAGCTCCTGGAGACTCAGCAGGCAGGGCTCGGAGTAGTGGCGGAGCCCGCGGGGATCGTCGTAGATCACGTACTCGAGCCCGGGACACTGGGCGCGGACGTGGAGCATCTTGTCGACCTGCTCCTGGTCCTCCACCACCGCGAAGCGGGCCCCGGCGTGATCGACGATGAACTCGAGCTCCTTCTCGATGGAGTCCTGGTAGAGCGGCACCGGCACGCCGCCCAGGGACTGGGTGGCGAGCATCGCCCAGTAGAGCGCCGGGCGATTGTCGCCGACCACCGCGGTCTTGTCGCCGCGCGTGAAGCCGAGCGCGGCCAGGCCCAGGGCGATGAGACGGGCCTGCTCGACGTACTCGCTCCAGGTGTACGACTGCCAGATGCCGAGGTCCTTCTCGCGGATCGCGGTCCGACCAGCGAACCGTTGCGCGTTGGCGAGGGCGATCTTCGGGAAGGTGTCCAGGGCGGGATCGAGCATCAAGCCGCGCGAGCGCGGGCGCCGCTCGCGCTTGGCCGCGCGAGGCAACCGCTAGCTTCACCGTTGGAGAGATCGTCCGTCATCGCTGGGAACTCGCCGGAAGCGCCCGTCTGGGGGTGATAAAGTGGCGAGAGTCTACAAGAGGGTCCCGGGGGTGTCAAGACTTTGACCGGCAGGACAAGGGTTTACGGCTATCTCCTGCTCGCCTTGTGGGCGGCCGCGCCGGCTGCCCCCGCCCTCGGGCTCGCGGCCGATCCCGAGCTCGACTGCGCCCGGCCGGCCGAGGCGCGCGCCTACATCGCGCTGCTGCGCCTGGCCGAGATCGAGGGAGCGGAGGACATCCACCGGGCCGCCATGTGGGAAGCCTTCGGCCACTGCCCGGAAGGCGACGGCGGGGCGCCGTGCCGGGTCACCGAGCAGCGCCGCTTCGAGGGCCGCTGGGAGGTCGAGCGGCGGGCGATCGAGGACAAGTACCGCGACGTCCAGGCCGCCTACGATGCTCGCTGTCGAGGGGCGATCAGCCAGACGAGCCGAGGAGTTAGAGCGGTTTCCTGAGAAGACGAGCGAGCTCGCCGACCACCCCGCGGCGGAAGGCCAGCACGCAGACCACGAAGATGCCCCCCTGCACCACGGTGACCCAGGCCCCGAGCTGGGCCAGGTAGGTCTCGAGCGTCACCACGATCACCGCCCCGACCACCGGCCCGAAGACGGTCCCGAGGCCGCCCAGGAGGGTCATCAGCACCACCTCCCCGGACATGGTCCAGTGCACGTCGGTCAGGGAGGCCAGCTGGAACACGATGGCCTTGGTGGAGCCCGCCAGGCCGGAGAGGCCGGCCGACAGCACGAAGGCGATCAGCTTGTACTGGTCGGCCGCGTAGCCCAGCGACAGGGCCCGGGGCTCGTTCTCCCGGATCGCCTTGAGGACCTGGCCGAAGGGCGAGTGGATGGTCCGGTAGATCAGCAGGAAGCCGGCCAGGAAGATCGCCAGCACCGTGAAGTAGAGCGGCAGGGTCTGCCGCAGGTCGATCACCCCGAGCAGCGTGCCCCGCGGCACGCCCTGGATCCCGTCCTCGCCCCCGGTGAACGGCGCCTGCAGGAAGAAGAAGTAGAGCATCTGGGCCAGGGCCAGCGTGATCATCGCGAAGTAGATGCCCTGGCGGCGGATCGCCAGCGCCCCGATCACCACCCCCAGCGCCGCCGCCCCGAGGGTGCCGGTGAGGATGGCCAGCTCGGGCGGCCAGCCCCAGACCTTCGCGGCGTGGGCCGACAGGTAGCCCGCCGCGCCCAGGTAGGCCGCATGGCCGAACGAGAGCAGCCCCCCGTAGCCGATCAGCAGATTGAACGCGCAGGCGAAGAGCGCGAAGCAGAGCGCCTTCATCAGGAAGACCGGGTAGACCACGAAGGGCGCCACCGCGAACGCGGCCACCATCAGCACGAACACCACTGCCTGGTGGCGGACGGTGCCGGGCTCGGCGACGGCCGCGGGCGCCTCGGACACCGCCACGCTACTGGGCCCGCCCGAAGAGCCCCGCCGGCTTCACCAGCAGGACCAGGGCCATGATGACGAAGATCACGGTGTTGGAGGCCTCGGGGTAGAACACCTTGGTGAGGCCCTCGATCAGCCCGAGCCCGAAGCCGGTGACCACCGAGCCGATGATCGAGCCCATCCCGCCGATGACCACCACCGCGAAGACCACGATGATCAGGTCCGCCCCCATCAGCGGGTTCACCTGGTAGATGGGCGCGGCCAGGACCCCGGCCACCGCGGCCAGCGCGACGCCGAAGCCGTAGGTCAGGGTGATCATGCGCGGCACGTTGATCCCGAAGGCCTGCACCAGCGCCGGGTTCTCGGTGGCGGCGCGGAGGTAGGAGCCGAGCTTGGTGCGCTCGATCACGAACCAGGTGCCCAGGCACAGGGCGAGCGAGAAGACGACCACCCACGCGCGGTAGTTCGGCAGCACCATGAACCCGAGGTTGCGTCCGCCGGTGAGCTCGGCCGGCATCACGTAAGGCAGCCCCGAGGAGCCGAACTGGTTGCGGAAGAGGCCCTGGATCATCAGGCCGAGGCCGAAGGTGAGCAGGAGCCCGTAGAGGTGGTCGAGCGAGTAGAGCCACTTCAGGAGGAACCGCTCCATCAGCATTCCGAGCAGCCCCACCGCCACCGGGGCCAGCAGGAGCGCCCACCAGTAGCCGAGGCCCGCGTACTGCAGGAGGAAGTAGGCCACGAAGGCGCCCATCATGTACTGGGCCCCGTGGGTGAAGTTGATGATGTTGAGCAGGCCGAAGATCACCGAGAGGCCCAGGCTCAGCATGGCGTAGAAGGCCCCGTTGATGAGGCCGATGAGCAGCTGGCCGAAGAGGGCCTGGGGCGGGATGCCGAGGATCATGGCCGGCGCGGCGTTCCCCTCACCCTGCGCTCTCCCCCGAGAGGTCCACCATCTCCCGTCCGGGGAGCAGGCAGGGTGAGGGGTCCCGTCGCTACTTCTTCACCAGCGGGCAGTCGCCCTGGTCGATCGGGCGGAAGGCCTGGTCGGCCGGCGTGGTCGCGCGGAGCTTGTAGTAGTCCCAGGGCGCCTTCGACTCGGAGGGCTTCTTGACCTCGAAGAGGTACATCGGGTGGAGCTTCCGGCCGTCGGCCCGGATGGTCCCCTTGCCGAAGAGCGGATCGTCGGTGGGCATCTCCTTCATCTTGGCGATGACCTTGGTCCCGTCGTCGCTCTTGAGCGCCTCCACCGCCTTCAGGTAGTGCAGCGTGGCCGCGTAGACGCCGGCGTGGATCATGGTCGGGTGGATGCCCCGGTCGAGCTCCGCGAAGCGCTTGGCGAAGGCCCGGGTCTTGTCGTTCAGGTCCCAGTAGAAGGCCTCGGTGAAGATCAGCCCCTGGGCGGTCGGCAACCCGAGCGCGTGCACGTCGGTGATGAACACGAGCAGGCCGGCCAGGTTCTGCCCGCCCTTGACGATGCCGAACTCGGCCGCCTGCTTGATCGCGTTGGTGGTGTCGCCGCCCGCGTTGGCGAGGCCGATGATCTTGGCCTTGGAGGACTGGGCCTGGAGCAGGAACGAGGAGAAGTCGGCGGTGTTCAGCGGATGCCGCACCTTGCCCAGGACCTTGCCCCCGTTCTTGATCACGACCGCCTCGGTGTCGCGCTCGAGCGCGTGGCCGAACGCGTAGTCCGAGGTGAGGAAGAACCACGTGTCGCCGCCCGTCTTCACGATCGCGCTGCCGGTGCCGTTGGCGAGCGCCCAGGTGTCGTAGGTCCAGTGCACGGTGTTGGGCGAGCACGCCTTGCCGGTGAGGTCGGAGGAGGCGGCGCCCGAGACCAGGAAGGCCTTGCCCTTGTCCTTCACGACCTGGTTCACCGCGAGGGCGACCGCGGAGTTGGGCGTGTCCAGGATCGCGTCGACCTTCTCCGCGTCGAGCCACTGCCGGGCGATGCCCGAGCCGACGTCGGCCTTGTTCTGGTGATCGGCGGAGATGATCTCGACCTTCATGCCCTTCTTGGCCGCCCCGAAGTCCTCCACCGCCAGACGGGCCGCGATCACCGAGCCCTGGCCGGAGAGGTCCGCGTAGAGGCTCGACATGTCGGTGAGCACGCCGAGCTTGACGACCCCGTCCGAGATCTGGGCCTGGGCCGCGGGCGCGACCCCCAGGCCGAGCGCCACCGCTACCGTGAGAAGCCAGAACTTGAGCATGCGTGATCGTCCTTTCGTTTTGCCTGGTGAGGGCCGCGCGATTATACCCCGAGGTACTCGTGCAGATGGGCGGTCCGGGCGGGCACCTCCGCGCTGGCGATCATGTCGATCACCCGCCCCCGCTCCATCACGTAGTGCCGATCGGCCACCGTGGCCGCGAAGCGGAAGTTCTGCTCCACGAGCAGGATCGTGAAGCCCTGGGCCTTGAGCTGCTGGATCGTGCTCCGGATCTGCCGCACGATCACCGGGGCCAGGCCCTCGGTGGGCTCGTCCAGCAGCAGGAGCCGCGCCCCGGTGCGGAGGATGCGGCCGATGGCCAGCATCTGCTGCTCGCCCCCCGAGAGCTTGGTCCCCTGGCTCCGGCCCCGCTCCCGCAGGTTGGGAAAGAGCGCGTAGATGGCCTCGAGGCCGAGCCCGCCAGCCTGCACCACCGGGGGCAGCAGCAGGTTCTCCTGCACCGAGAGGCTCGCGAAGATGCCGCGCTCCTCCGGGCAGAGGGCGAGCCCCCGCCGGGCGATGTGATTCGACGGGCGCGCGATCAGCTCCTCGCCGCGATAGCGCACCGAGCCGGTCCGGCGCGGCACCATCCCCATCACCGACTTGAGGGTCGTGGTCTTGCCGGCCCCGTTTCGACCGAGCAGGGTCACCACCTCTCCCGCCCGCACCTCGAAATCCACCCCGTGCAGCACGTGCGACTCCCCGTACCACGCGTGCAGCCCGGCGACGGCGAGGAGCGGCCCCTCCGACGGGAGCGGCTCACTCATGCCCGACCCCCAGGTAGGCCGCGACCACCTCCGGGTGCGCGGACACGGTGGCGTAGTCGCCCTCGGCCAGGATCTCGCCGCGGGCCAGCACCGTGATGGTGTCGGAGAGGTGCTCGACCACCCGCAGGTTGTGCTCCACCATCAGCACCGTGCGGTTCCGGGCCACCTGCTTGATGAGGGCCGAGATGCGGTCCACGTCCTCGTGGGCCATGCCCGCGGTCGGCTCGTCGAGTAGCATCATCTCCGGGTCGAGCGCCAGGGTGGTGGCGATCTCCAGCGCCCGCTTGCGCCCGTAGGGCAGCTCGACCGCCGGGGTGGCCGCGAAGCCCTCCAGACCCACCGCGGCCAGGAGCTCCCGCGCCCGCTCCCGTAAGGCGTCGAGCGCGCGCTCGGAGCGCCAGAAGTCGAACGAGCGCCCGCGCCCCCGCTGGAGCGCGATCCGCACGTTCTCGAGCGCGGTGAGGTGCGGGAAGACCGCCGAGATCTGGAAGGAGCGCACCAGCCCGAGCCGCGCGATGTCCGCCGGCCGGCGGCCGGTGATGTCCTGGCCCTTGAAGGTGATGCGCCCGCGGGTGGGAGCGAGGAAATGGGTGAGCAGGTTGAAGCACGTGGTCTTGCCGGCCCCGTTGGGACCGATGAGCGCGTGGATCGTGCCGCGGCGGACCCGCAGGCTCACGTCGCGCACCGCCATGAAGCCGCGGAACTCCTTGGTGAGGCCGCGGGTCTCCAGGATGACGTCGTCGGCCATCGGCTAGGGCCGCGACGTCCCCGGCGGCGGGTAGAACCGGACCTCGCGCCGCTCGTCCCAGGCCCGGTTGGCCTCCTCCATCTCCCACGAGGTCATGCACTCGCCCTGGGCCCGCATCACGTCCTCGATCAGCTCGCGCGGGTCGCGATGGAAGGAGGCGTGCAGGAGGCGCTTGGCGTGGCCGGTGGCGGTGCGCGAGGAGTGGAAGGCCTTATCCACGATGCCGGCCAGCGCGGCGTCGACGCCGTCCGGCTCCACGACCCAGTTCACCAGCCCCATCGCGAGCGCCGCCGCGGGAGTGACGTGATCGTTGAGCAGGGTGAGCTCCTTGGCGCGCCCCAGGCCCACGATGCGGGCCAGACGCAGGATGGAGCCGTCCGGGATCAGGCCGTGACGGGTCGCCCCCAGCCCGAGGACCGCGTCGGTGGTGGCCAGGCGCAGGTCGCACGCCACCGCGAGCTGCAGGCCGCCGCCGATCGAGTAGCCGTGGAGCACCGCGACCGTGAGCTTGTCCATGTCCTCGAGGCGGTTCAGGGCCCGGATCCAGTTGCGGTAGAACGCCTCCCCGATGCCGCCCGCGGAGAGCACGGTGCGGTCCATGCCGGAGCAGAAGGCGCGGCCCGCCCCGCGCACCACCACCACCCACACCGAGTCGTCCCGCGCGGCCGCCTCCGCGGCCTCGGCCAGCTCGGCGGACAGCGGCAGATCCAGGGCGTTCAGCACCCGCGGGCGCGACAGGGTGATGGTGCCCACGCCGTCCCGGGCCGCGTACCGGACCCGCTCCTCGCTCACGGCTGGCTCCTCGCTCCCAGGATGTCGCGCGCGATGACCATGCGCTGCACTTCCGAGGTGCCCTCTCCGATCTCGGTCAGCTTGGCGTCGCGGAAGATGCGCTCGATGGGGAACTCGGTGATGTATCCGGCCCCGCCGTGGATCTGCAGGGACTGGGTGGCCGCCTTCATCGCCACCTCGGAGGCGAACACCTTGGCCATCGAGGCCGCCACCTTGGCGGACTGGCCCGCGTCCTTCATGGCCGCCGCGCGCAGGGTGAGGAGGCGGGCCGCCTCCACCTCGGTCCCGATGTCGGCGATCATCCCTCGCAGGCCGTTGAACTCGGCGAGGGTCTTGCCGAAGGCGGAGCGCTGCTTCATGTAGCGGAGCGCCTGGTCCAGCGCGCCCTGCGCGATCCCCACCGCCATCGCGGCCATCGCCACCCGCCCGCCCTCCAGCACCTGCATGGTGTTGATGAAGCCGCGGTCGCGCTCCCCGCAGAGCGCGCTCGCGGGCACCCGCACGTTGTCGAGGTGGAGCTCCGCGGTGTTGGAGGCGTGCAGCCCGAGCTTGCGATACGGCTTGCCCGCGCTGAAGCCGGGGGTGCCGCGGTCCAGGATGAAGGCGGAGATACCCTTGTTGCCGCGGGCGGGGTCGGTCACCGCCATCACCACCGCGACCTCGGCCACGCTCGCGTTGGTGATGAAGGCCTTGCCGCCGTTCAGCACGTAGGCGTCGCCCTCCTGCACCGCCCGCGAGCGCATGGCCGCCGCGTCGGAGCCCGAGCCGGGCTCGGTGAGCCCCCAGGCCCCGAGGGCCTCGCCGCGGGCCAGCCGCGGCAGGTAGCGGGCCTTCTGCTCGGGAGAGCCGAACAGCGTGATGTGGTTGGTGCAGAGCGAGTTGTGGGCCCACATGGTGATGCCCACCGAGGCGTCGACCCGGTTCAGCTCCTCCACCGCGAGCGCGTACGAGACGTAGTCGAGGCCGGCCCCGCCGTACTCCTCGGGCACCAGGGCGCCCAGCAGCCCGGTGCCGGCCAGGCGGGTCATGATCTCGTGCGGGAACTCGTGGAGCTCGTCGAAGTGGTGGATGACCGGCGCGACCTCGCGCTCCGCGAAGTCGCGGGCCAGGGCGCGGATCTCCTCCTGCTCGGGAGTGAGCGCGAAGTTCATCGGACGCGCGTGGCGACCAGGATCGCCACCGGGTACGCGAAGTGAATGGCCCCGTCGACCCGGTGCGCGCCGACGCCCAGCGCGTCGTCGGCGAGCGAGGCCTCGAAGAGAGCCCGGATGCGGTCCGCGTCGCCGGGTCCGGGGAAGGAGCGCGACAGCAGGCTCTCCACCTCGCCGCGCAGCTCGCAGCGGGTGACCACCGGGACGGGCAGGCCCGCGCGCTCGAAGAGGCCGGCCAGCTCCGCGAGCGACAGGGCGCGGACGTGGGACGGGTCGCGCAGCTTCTCCATGCGGTTGTAGGCGGCGGCTCGCGCGGGATGCGGCGAGACCGCGGCGTCGGCCACCACCACCCGGCCGCCCGGCGCGCACACCCGCACCATCTCCCGCAGCACCGCGCCTGGATCCGGGAAGTGGTGGAAGGCGAAGCGCGACACCACCAGGGAGAAGGCGCCCGCCCCGTAGGGCAGCGGCTGCACGTCACCCACCGTGAAGGTGACGTTGTCGAACCCCTGCTCGTGGGCGTGGACCCGGGCCCGCTCGATCATGGCCGGGGTCAGGTCGATACCGGTGACGTGACGGGCGGCGCGCGCGAAGGCGCCCGCCACCAACCCTGGCCCGCACGCGACGTCCAGCACGATGTCGGCGGGGCCCACCCCGCTCGCGGTGACCAGCAGGCGCAGCGCCTCCTCGTCGCGGATGCCGGGCGCGGTCGAGAACGGCACCGCCTGCCGGGTGAACTGGTCGAGGATCGCCTGCCGGTTGTCCGGCTCTGCCATGCTTGCCGCGCGGCTAGACGGTCGCCCGGATGTTGTCGCGGACGAACCGGATGATGTCCTGGGTGGAGGTGCCGGGAGTGAACAGCTCCTTCACCCCGATCGCCTTCAGGGCCTGGATGTCGTCCTGGGGGATGATGCCCCCGCCGAACAGCGCGATGTCGTCCGCGCCCCGCTCCTTCAGGAGCTCCAGGACCCGCCCGAACAGATAGTTGTGGGCGCCGGAGAGCACGGAGAGGCCGATGGCGTCCACGTCCTCCTGCACCGCGGTGGCCACGATCTGCTCGGGGGTCTGGTGCAGCCCGGTGTAGATCACCTCGAAGCCCGCGTCGCGCAGGGCCCGCGCGACGATCTTCGCGCCGCGGTCGTGCCCGTCGAGCCCGGGCTTGGCCACCAGCACCCGGATCTTTCGCTCGGCCATGGTCCCTCTCCCGTCTAGCGCAGGAGCGCCCGCAGGCGCTCACCCGTCTTGGTGATCTGATCCCGGTCGCCGGGAACCAGCTTCCAGTCGAAGCCCTTTCCGTCGTTGGCCCAGCGCGGGATCAGGTGCAGGTGGAAGTGCGGCACCGACTGGAAGGCGGCGGCGCCGTTGGCCTGCACCATGTTGAGCCCGTCGGGGGCCAGCGCCTCGCGCAGGGCGCGCGCCACCTTCTGGGCGGTGGTGATCGCGGCCTGGAGATCGGCCGGCTCCGCGTCGAAGAGCGTGGCCGCGTGCGCGCGGGGGATCACCAGGCAGTGCCCCGGGCTGAGCGGGTTGATGTCCATGAACGCGAGCGTCCGCCCGTCCTCGTAGACCTTCACCGAGGGAATCTGCCCGTCCCGGAGCCGGCAGAAGACGCAGTCGCTCATCGCCGCCCTCCCGTCGCGGCCTGGGCCTCGGCTCGCACCTGGGCCGAGACGTCCTCGAACCGCCGGTCGAAGATCTGGGGCGCCTCCACCCCCATCTCGGCCAGGTAGCAGTCGAGCTGGCTGCGATGATGCACCTCGTGCTCGACCATCGCCATCAGGAACCGCCAGGCCTTGATCGTGCCGCCGTCGAGGTCGCGGCGCGGGCTCTTGAGCACCCCGTCGTCGAGCGCGACGAGCCGCGCCATCTCCTCCCGGTGTACCTGCTCGAGCAGCGCCCGGCTCCCGGCGTGGTCAAGGCCCGCGCCGGGGGTCAGCTCGTCGATGAACCGGTCGTCGATCACCTTGGTCATGAAGAAGCGCTCCGCGCCGGCCAGGTGCCGGACGATCTCCCCGCAGGTCATCTCCCCCGGCCGCGGGGACCAGTCGAGCCGTCCCGGCTCGACCCGGTCCACCGCGGTCCAGGTGCGGCGGCGCACACCCTCCCAGTAGCGGGCGAACTCCGCGACCGACGTGATCATGGCCCCGCCTCCTCGGATCGCCGCCGGCCTCAGATCGCCAGCGTCCAGCCGTCCGGGTCCGGCGCCTTGCCGTACTGGATGGCCACGATGGCGTCGTAGAGCTTCTGGGTCAACGGCCCGATCTTGCCTCCGTTGATCACCATCTTCTTGCCCTTGTAGACCAGCTCGCCCACCGGGGAGATGACCGCCGCGGTGCCGGTGCCCCAGACCTCCTCCAGCTTGCCGCGGCCGTGGGCCTCCACCACCTCGTCGATCGACACCTGCCGCTCGCTGACCTTCATCCCCCACTTGCGCAGCAGGGCCAGGGTGGAGTCGCGGGTGATGCCGGGCAGGATGGTGCCGGTCAGCGGCGGGGTGATGATCTCGTCGCCGATCTTCACCATGATGTTCATGGTGCCGACCTCGTCGAGGTACTTGCGGTGCACCCCGTCGAGCCAGAGCACCTGGGTGAAGCCCTGGTGCTTGGCCTCGTCGGCGGCGAAGAGGCTGGCCGCGTAGTTGCCGGAGGTCTTGGCGCCGCCCACGCCGCCGTCGACCGCGCGCACGTACTTGTCGACCACCAGGATCTTCACCGGGGCCATGCCCTCCGGGTAGTAGGCGCCCACCGGAGACAGGATGACGAAGTAGATGTAGGACTTGGCCGGGCGCACGCCCAGGAACGGCTCGCTCGCGATGATGGTGGGCCGGATGTAGAGCGAGGTGCCGACCGTGCTCGGCACCCAGTCGCGATCGATGTCCACGGTCTTGAGCAGCGACTGCAGCGCGAGATCCGGATCGATCGGCGGGATGCAGAGCCGCTTGGCCGAGTTGTTCAGCCGCTCCACGTGCTTCTGGGGACGGAACAGGCGGACCTTGCCGTCCACCCCGCGGAAGGCCTTGAGGCCGTCGAAGATGGCCTGGGCGTAGTGCAGCACCGCGGTGGCGGGATCCAGGGAGAGCGGCCCGTACGGCTCGATCCGCGGATCGTACCAGCCCTTCTCCTCCTGGAAGTCGGCCACGAACATGTGGTCGGTGAAGATCTGCCCGAACCCCAGGTCGGCGTCCTTCGGCTTGGGCTTGCGGGTCGTGGAACGGTGGATGCGGATCGGCTCGGTCATTGGTCACTCTCCTCAGAAGATGATCGGCTCGCGATAGAGGCCGAACACCCGGCGATACACGTCCGAGATCTCCCCCAGCGAGACGTAGTCCTTCACCGCGTCGACCAGCACCGGCATCACGTTCTTCTCCTCGCGACAGGCCTCCGTGAGCTGGGCCAGACGGCGCTCCACCTTCGCCGCGTCGCGGGAGGCCTTCACCCCGCGCACGCGCGCGATCTGCTCTTGCTCGATGGCCGGGTCGATGCGCAGGTACTCGACCGGCTTCTCCTCCGGCATCACGTACTTGTTCACCCCCACCACCGTCTTCTGCCCGCGGTCGTCCATGAGCTGGTAGCGGTAGGCCGCGTCCGCGATCTCCTGCTGCGGGTAGCCCAGGTCGATCGCGCGCACGATGCCGCCCAGCTCGTCGATCTTGCGGATGTAGTCCATCGCCTGCGCTTCCATCTGGTCGGTGAGCCGCTCCAGGAAGTAGGCGCCTCCGAGGGGGTCCGCGGTGAGCGGAACCCCGGTCTCCTCCGCCACGATCTGCTGGGTGCGGAGGGCCACCGTCACCGCCTCCTCGGTGGGCAGCGCCAGCACCTCGTCGTAGGAGTTGGTGTGGAGGGACTGGGCCCCGCCCAGCACCGCGGCGAGGGCCTGAAGGGCGACGCGGGCCACGTTGTTGAGCGGCTGCTGGGCGGTGGCGGAGACCCCCGCGGTCTGGGTGTGGGTGCGCAGGCGCATCGACTCCGGCCTCTTCGCGCGGAAACGCTCGCGCATCACGGTGGCCCAGATCCGCCGGGCCGCCCGCAGCTTGGCGATCTCCTCGAAGAAGTCGTTGTGGATGTCGAAGAAGAACGACAGCCGGGGCGCGAACTCGTCCACGTCGAGCCCGCGCTCGACGCCCGCCTGCACGTACCCGAAGCCGTCGGCCAGGGTGAAGGCCAGCTCCTGCACCGCGGTCGAGCCCGCCTCCCGGATGTGGTAGCCCGAGATCGAGACCGGGTTGAAGCGCGGCACGTGGCGTGCGCAGAACTCGATGGTGTCCACCACCACTCGCACCGCGGACTGCGGCGGCGAGATCCACTCCTTCTGGGCGATGAACTCCTTCAGCATGTCGTTCTGCATGGTGCCGCCGAGCTTGTCCCAGCCCACCTCCTGCTTGTCGGCCAGCGCCAGATACATCGCGAGCGCCACCGACGCGGTGCAGTTGATGGTCATCGAGGTGGTGACCTGATCCAGCGGGATATCGCGGAACAGGATCTCGAAGTCGGCCAGGGTGGAGACCGAGACGCCCTCGCGGCCGACCTCGCCGCGGGCGCGCGCGTGGTCGGCGTCGTAGCCCATCAGGGCCGGCATGTCGAACGCGGTGCTGAGCCCCGTCTGCCCCTGCTCGAGCAGGTACTTGAACCGGGCGTTGGTGTCCTCCGGCCGTCCGAAGCCGGCGAACATCCGCATCGTCCAGAGCTTGCCCCGGTACATGGACGGGTACGGGCCGCGGGTGTAGGGAAACTCGCCCGGATAGCCGAGCTTGTCCTCGTAGCGCCACCCCACCAGGTCCTCGGGCGTGTAGAGCGGCTGCACCGGAATGCCGGAGAGCGTCTCGTACGGCACGTCGCGCTCGGGAGCGCGCCGGACGAACGGACGGTAGCTCTCCTCCTCCCACCGCTCCTTGCCCCCCGGCCGACGATCCATGGTCGGGATGTCCTCCTCAGGCCACCCGCTCGATGCCGTCGAGCAGGTGACGGGCGATGACCAGCTTCTGGATCTGCGACGTGCCCTCGTAGATCTGGGTGATCTTGGCGTCGCGGAAGTACCGCTCCACCTGATACTCCTTGATGAACCCGTAGCCGCCGTGCACCTGGATCGCGTCGGTGGTCACGCGCATCGCCTTCTCGGCCGCGAAGAGCTTGGCCATGGCGGCCTCGGCGCCGTAGGGCGCACCCGAATCCTTGCGCCAGGCGGCCCGGCGCGTGAGCAGCCGCGCCGCCTCGATGGCGATCGCCATGTCGGCCAGCATCCACTGCACCATCTGGTGCTGGCCGATCGGCACCCCGAAGCTCTTCCGCTCCCGCGCGTAGGCCAGCGCCGCCTCGTAGGCCGCGACCGCGATGCCGACCGCCTGGGCCGCGATGCCGATCCGCCCGCCATCGAGGGTGTCGAGCGCGATCTTGAACCCCTGCCCCGCCTCGCCGAGCCGCTGGCTCGCCGGTACCCGGCAGCCGTCCAGCAGCAGCTCCGCGGTGTCGGAGGCGCGGATGCCGAGCTTGTCCTCGGTCTTGACCACCGTGAAGCCCGGCGCCCCCTTCTCGACGAGGAATGCGCTGATCCCGCGGTGGCCCGCCGCCCGGTCGGTCTGGGCGAAGACCAGCGCCGCGGCCGCCTCCCGCCCGTTGGTGACGAAGACCTTGCGGCCGCGCAGCACGTAGGCGTCGCCGTCGCGGGTGGCCAGCGTGCTCTGGTTGCTCGCGTCCGAGCCCGCCTCCGGCTCGGTGAGCGCGAAGCAGCCGAGCTTGTGCCCCGACGCGTAGGGAGTGAGGAAGCGCGCCTTCTGCTCCGGGGTGCCGTACTTCATCACCGGGTCGCAGTAGAGCGAGTTGTTCACCGACATGATCACCGCGTGGGAGGCGCACGCCCGCGCGAGCTCCTCCACCGCCAGGACATAGCTCACCGTGTCGCCGCCGCTGCCGCCGAAGGCCTCCGGAACCGCGACGCCGAGCAGCCCCAGCTCGCCCATGCGCGCGACCGTCTCGCGCGGAAACCGCGCCTCGCGGTCGATGGCCTCCGCGATCGGGCGCACCTCCTTCTCCGCGAACTCGCGGGCGAC
>Ga0207657_10000139_pt1 | contig 74245 bp, 73 predicted proteins | sample KBSC33metaG_FD_184316 | JGI IMG/M metagenome (GOLD analysis project Ga0207657, IMG submission 184316) | Corn rhizosphere microbial communities from Kellogg Biological Station, Michigan, USA - KBS C3-3 metaG (SPAdes) (version 2) | ecosystem: Host-associated > Plants > Roots > Rhizosphere > Soil ...
GCAAACTCGACGCCAGCACCAGCGCGCCAGCCGTCAAGATCGTCGTGGCCGGACAGGGGTCCGGTGCCGTCATCGTAAGTGAGCTTTGCCCTGGCATTGGTGTAACCGCCCTTCACGTAAACGAGCGTGCGGCTGCCAGCCTTGAACCCGAGGCGGGCACCCAGGTAGAGATCGCGACCGGCAGAGAGCTTGGCGCTGTCACCCGTAACGAGAATGTCGGTTGCCGAGTCCTTGGTCGAGGAGTCGGCGAACTCACCTTCGAGACCAACCACGGCGTTGCCCATGTCGAGATCATAGCCGGCAGTGACGCCGAATATCGCGCCGGTCTTGCTCGCACTGTCGGTGCCGTCAGAAACTCGAACGCTGTCGATCCCGGCGAGAGCTCCGACGTAGAATCCGCCCATCATCGGCGCCGCATCCTGGGCGAATGCGGGAGTTGATGCGAACGCCAGGGCGACGGCGGAAAAACTTGACGATACTTTTGATTATGTTCCCTCCAATTTTTTGGGAGGGCGCACCTGTTCGAAAGCACGTCGGCCATCAACCCTTGCGGGTGACTTTGTCTTGGATTCTCCGAGCCTTGTAGCGAATCGACAACACAACAAACGCGCCGTGGCGATCGTCACGTCGCAGCCCCATGTCATGCATCTCGACACAGAGCTTCGCTGCCCATCTCGCCAAAGCAGGTGGCTCGTAACAAATCGAAAACTTTGCACCTGGCTTAGGAGGCGGCGAGAGCCTTCGCGGAGGCGCCGCAAGGCCACCGAGCCTACCCTCAAATCGTCAAGGTCAAGTCGGTGTATGCATAGACCGTATTGCCCAAGCGGTTCGCATTCGGCGCGGTCTTGAGGAACCGCCCGTCGAACAGGACCGCACCGCCGGCTTCCCAGCGCAGCATCTTCGGCACCAGCCAGTATCGGCCACGCGCCCAGATCTGGTGGCCGCCGAACTTGCCGGATGCGCCACCTGGATCCTTCACGCCGGTCGACGCAAAGCTGTCGTGCGAGTTGGCCAGCCACGCCGCGCGGTAGGCGACGAAGCCGTCGAGGCGCTTGGACGGCCTGGCCTCCAGTTTGAACCCGGGCGAGCTGATGTTGCTGCGGCCCAGGGGGCCGTAAAGCGCACCAGGGCCCCAGTCGCCCGTGCGCGAGCCGAACAGGCCATCGAAGCGGGTGTACTTCTCGCCTCGCCCATCACCGCTACCGTAATCGTAGAAGGCCGCTAGGCGCGGCTGCCACGCGCCTGCGAACTGGTAGCCGAGCTCGGCGTGCAGCGTATGGGCGGATACGTCCCGCCTTGGTGCGCCTGGCGTGGTGCTCGCGCTGATGTGTCCGAACTGGTAGGCATATTCGAGCTGGTAGTCGACCTTGCCTGCCGCGGGTTCGCGCAACACGCGAAAGCCGGGCGTGAAGATGTGGCGGTCGCGCGTGGCGGTTGTCGGCCTGTCGCTCTCCTCGAGCGCGAAGAAGTACACGTCGAGGCTGGTCGAGCCGACGATCTTGGGCTTGTTGAAGAATCCGCCCCAGAAAATGAGGTCAGTGCCCTCGCGGTCGAGCTTCGCCTTGTTGTCGAGCAGGCTCGCCTTGTCGTCAGGCAGGCGCTGCTGGGGATAGGTATAGAACAGCGTCAGCCGTTCCTTGCCGGCACCACGCCATTCGAATTTCGCGCCCGTGAAAGCGGTCGTCGTGTTCGGAAAATCGTTGCGCGCGACGAGACGACGCGAGCCGAGGTCGAGCACGAAGCGTCCGGCATCCACGCTTGTCGTGCTACCTTTGCCGAGAACCGGCCCAAAGTCGGCGCCGAGATAGGCCTGGATCGGCTCCAGCGCGTTCACCTCTCCGGTGCTTATGGAACTGCCCTGATCGCCGAAGTAGGCTCGCGCATCGACGAGCTCGCCGCCGATCCGGATAGGGCCACCGTCGTATTCGGTGAAAACGTCGGTCCGGATCGTCACCAGGTCGTCGTTCCTGTCCAGGCCCGGTCGGAACTGGTCGTGCAGGGCTTCGTACCGGGTCCTGATGCTGGCGGATATCTTGAGGCCATCCGGATTCCCGAGCGCTTCCTGCAAGGTCCACGAGGTGTCCTTGGCTTCGGCGACAGCCGGATGGGCGGTGAGGGCAAGCGCCAGCAGACTGGCGCCGGTGGCGACACGGACGATCATCGTTCTTCCTTTCAGACGGGATGGCGATGCCTCCGGGGGTCCGGTCAGCTATAGTCAAGCAGATATAGATCTCGCAAGATCGCTAGGAGGCCGGGTTCACGCGCTTCTTCTCGGTGACATCGATCTGCACCACCCGGTCTTCGTGAACGGTGATGGCGACCGAGCCGTAGCGCAGCGACAGCAGCGCCTCGCGTACGTCGGCGAGGCTGTCGTCGATGTGCCGGCGCTTCTCGGGCCTGACATGGACCGTCATCACACGGCCTCCTGTTCGCGGAACACGCGGGCGCGGGTTATCCGGAAGGCGAGCTCGCTGCCGATCTGCGGCGGCGCCTGGTCGGCATCGAGATCGATCTCGACGATCCGTTGCGATCCGTTCACGGTCCCCTCGACCCGCCAGTGGCCACCGCGACGATAGACGCCGCGTACCTGCAATGGCAGACCGCCGCCGTCGACGCTGAGCGCGATGTCGTGCGGGCGGAAATCGAGCCGCCCAGGCCCGTCGAAGGCGCGCGCAACGGGGACATCGAGGACGACACCCTCGAAGTGGGCCCGGTGGGCGCGCACCTGCACAGGCAAACTGTTGCAGTCGCCGACGAACCCGGAGACGAATCCGCTGGTAGGAGTCATGTACACGTCCTCCGGCGTGCCGATCTGCTCGATCACGCCCCGGTCGAGGACGACCACCCGGTCGGCCAGTTCGAGCGCCTCCTCCTGGTCGTGGGTGACGAAGATGGACGTCAGCCCCATCTGCTCGTGCAATTGGCGCAGCCATCGGCGCAGTTCCTTGCGCACCTTGGCATCGAGGGCGCCGAACGGCTCGTCGAGGAGCAGGAGCTGCGGCTCGACCGCGAGTGCGCGAGCGAGGGCGACGCGCTGCTGCTGGCCGCCCGAAAGCTGTGCCGGGTAGCGGTCGCCGAGCCCGTCGAGCTGCACAAGGTCGAGGAGCTCTCGCGCGCGCGCACGAACCTTCGCTTTCGAGGGACGCCGGCGGCGCGGACGCACCGACAGGCCGAAGCTGACGTTGTCGAGCACACTCATATGCCTGAACAGCGCGTACTGCTGGAACACGAAGCCGACCTTGCGTTCGGCAACCGGCAGCTCGGTCACGTCCTCGCCGTTGAAGCGCACCTCGCCCTCATCCGGAAAGGCGAGGCCCGCAATGATCCGCAAGAGCGTCGTCTTGCCCGAGCCGGAAGGGCCGAGCAACGCGAGGAATTCGCCGTCCCGGACCGCGAGATCGATGTTGTGAAGGGCGGCAAACGCGCCAAAGCTCTTCGAGATATTGTGCAGGCTGATCATCGGGCACTCCGGTGTGAATAGCCGAACTTCCATTCGAGCGATGTCTTGAGAACGAGCGTCACCAGCGCCAGCAGGGCAAGCAGCGAGGCGACGGCGAACGCGGCGGCGAAATTGTATTCGTTGTAGAGAATCTCGACGTGCAGCGGCACCGTGTTGGTCAGGCCGCGCAAGTGCCCCGAGACGACCGAGACGGCGCCGAACTCACCCATCGCCCGCGCGTTGCACAGCAGTACGCCGTAAAGCAGGCCCCATTTGATGTTGGGCAGGGTGACGCGCAGAAAGGTCCTGAAGCCGCTGGCGCCGAGCGCGAGCGCGGCTTCCTCGTCGGCGCGGCCCTGCTCCTGCATCAGCGGGATCAGTTCGCGGGCGACGAACGGGAAGGTGACGAGGATCGTTGCCAGCACCAGGCCGGGGACGGCGAAGATGATCCGGACGCCGTGCTCCATCAGCCACGGCCCGAACCAGCCCTGCGCGCCGAAGAGCAGGACGTAGACGAGCCCTGCGACCACCGGCGAAACCGAGAACGGCAGGTCGATCAGCGTGACGAGGATGCTCTTGCCACGAAAATCGAACTTGGCCACCGCCCACGCGGCGCAGACCCCGAAGACCACGTTCAGTGGCACGGAGATCGCGGCGACAAGCAGCGTCAGTTTGATGGCGGCGACCGCATCCGGCTCGATGATGGCCGCACCGTAGGCCGCGAGGCCTTTGGCAAGCGCCTGCGCGAACACCGCGACCAGCGGCAGCACCAGGAAGAAGCCGATGAACAGGACGGCGACGAGGATCAGGCCGAGGCGCACGCTCGGAGCGTCCCCCGGAAGAGAAGGCGCGCTCACTGTTCCACCTTCCTGCTGGTCCACGTCTGGATGCCGTTGATCAGCAGCAGCATCGCGAAGGAGGCCAGCAGCAGGACCGTCGCAATCGCGGTCGCCGCGGCATATTCGTACTGCTCGAGCTGCGTGACGATCAGCAGCGGCGCGATCTCGGACTTATAAGGCATGTTGCCGGCGATGAAGATGACCGACCCATACTCGCCGATGGCGCGTGCCAGAGCGAGCGCGAAGCCCGTCAGCAGCGCGGGCAGTATCGCCGGCAGGATGACACGCAGGAACACCTGCCACGGGCGCGCGCCGAGAGAGAGCGCGGCTTCCTCCACATCCTTGCGCACGTCGGCGAGCACCGGTTCGACCGAGCGAACGATGAACGGCAAGCTGATGAAGATGAGCGCAATGGTGATGCCGATCGGCGTGTAGGCGATCTTGATGCCGAGAGGCTCGAAGAAGCGGCCGATCCAGCCGTTGGGCGAGTACAGCGCGGTCAAGGCGATGCCCGCGACCGCGGTCGGCAAGGCGAACGGCAGGTCGATCATCGCGTTGAGAACCCGCTTGCCGGGAAACTCGTAACGAACGAAGACCCAGGCACACAGCAGGCCGGACACCGCGTTGATCGACGCGGCGGCGATCGCCGTGCCGAAGCTGACGCGGTAGGCGGCCAGCGCCCGCTCCGAAAGGCCGACCGCCAGGAACTCGCTCCAGCCGAGCCCGGCGGCGCGGATGAACAGCGCGCTGAGGGGGAGGAGAACTATCAGCGAAAGCCAGGTGAGCGTGAACCCCATCGTCAACCCGAAGCCGGGCACGATCGACTTGCGGCTGCGGCGCGCGCGTCGTCGCGGCGGCGCCAGGGCCGCCTGCATCTGCAGCTGCCTGCTCAATGCGATCTCCATGGGCTACTTCCGGGCTGCGCTGTAGATTGTGTCGAACACGCCGCCGTCGTCAAAAAAGCGCTTCTGCGCAGCCTGCCAGCCGCCGAACGCGTCATCGATCGTCACGAGGTTGAGCTTGGGGAAGGTCGAGGCGTATTTCGCCTGCACCTTGGGATCGATCGGCCGATAGTAATTCTGCGCAATGATCTCCTGCGCCTCGGGCGTGTAGAGGTACTGGAGGTAGGCCTCGGCGACTTTCTGCGTGCCGTGGCGCCCGGCATTGCCGTCGAGCACCGCCACCGGCGGCTCGGCGAGGATCGAGATCGAAGGGAGAACAATCTCGAATTTGCCCTCGCCGAGCTCCTTCTGCGCCAGGAAGGCTTCGTTCTCCCAGGCGAGAAGGACGTCGCCGATGCCCCGCTCGGCGAACGTGGTGGTCGAGCCGCGCGCGCCGCTGTCGAGCACGGGCACATTGGCGTAGAGCCTCTTCACGAAGTCCTGTGCAGCGGCATCCGAACCGTACCTGGCCTTCGCGTAGGCCCAGGCCGCGAGGAAGTTCCACCGCGCGCCGCCGCTCGTCTTGGGATTGGGCGTGATTACCGCGATGCCGGGTTTGACGAGGTCGGCCCAGTCCTTGATGCCCTTCGGGTTGCCTCGGCGGACGAGGAAGACGATGGTCGAATTGTACGGCGCGCTGTTGTGCGCGAGCTTCGCCTGCCATCCGGGCGACAGGGCCTTCGACTTCGCGGCAATCGAATCGATGTCGTACGCAAGCGCGAGAGTGGCGACATCCGCGTCGAGCCCATCGATGATGGCCCGGGCCTGCTTGCCGGAGCCGCCGTGGCTCATGTCGATTTTCACATCTTGCCCGGTTTCGGCCTTCCACCTGGCGGCGAACTTCGGGTTGATCGCGCCGTAGAGTTCGCGCGTCGGGTCGTAGGAAACGTTGAGCAGGCGGACCTCGGCGGGAGCACCGCCGGAATTTCGCCCATCGCCGGCGGGCTTGCCGGAGCAGGCCGCAAGGAACGCGGCGCCGGTCAGGCCGGCGATGGCCAGGAATCGCCGAGTCGCACGAAAGTTCATCCAGCAATCTCCCTCAACAGGTTGGGATTTCGAATCCCCCTTATCTCTACCTGTTTAATAGGGATATGCAAGTGGTCTTGAGCGACCTAGCCGGCCAGGCGGTGCTTTTCGTCAGGTCGCGCGCCGGACGGCGCGCTGGCCAGAGCGTCGGCGAGGGTGCGCGAATCGAGCACCTGCCGGCTGGCATCGTAAGCGCGGCCGAACTCGCGCCGGATTTCGCACGCCGCTTCGCTCACGCAGTCTTCACACCGCCGATAGCTTTGCCGTGAAAGGCACGGCAACGGCGCCAGGGGGCCCTCGAAAATTCGCAAGACTTCGCCGAAACTTACGGTATCTGCTGGACGAAGCATCACGTACCCGCCGCTCTTGCCGCGGCGGCTGTCGAGGATCCCTGCCTTCTTCAGGTCCAGCAGGATCTGCTCGAGGAACTTGTGCGGAATGGCGTAGCGGCGGGCGATTTCAGCGCTCGTCATGGCTCCGCCTTCCGGTGCCGCGGCAATCGCCAGCAAGGCCCTGAACGCGTATTTCGCCTTGTTTGAAATCACCGATCAATTCCCTAGTTACAAAGTCGGTATTTAAACCCTTGAAGCAAAAATTGCAAGCGGTCAGCCGGGCAGCATGAGCGACAGGACGAGCACCGCGACGCCGAAGGATAGAATGGTCAAAGGAAAGCCGAATCGCGGAAAATCCATGAAGCGATATCCGCCGGCGCCCATCACGACGGTGTTGTTGTGATGGCCGAACGGCGTGAGGAAGTCGACCGACGCTCCGATGGCCACCGCCATCAGCAGCGGCTCGATCGGCGTGCCTGTGCGCGAGGCGAGGCCCGCGGCGATCGGGCTCAGGATAGCGGCGGTCGAAACATTGTCGATGAACGGCGTGATCAGCACCGCGAGCGCCAGCATCGTCGTGCCCACGACCAGCGGGTCCGACGCCGGCAGGTACTCGGCGATTTCGTTCGCGATCAGCCGCGCGGTGCCCGTGTCCTGCACCGCCAGTCCGAGCGGGATCATGCACGCGAGCAGGATGACGATGCTCCAGTTCAAATCCTGCAAGGCGGTGCGCAGGTTGAGATTGCCGGTCGCCGCGAGGGCAATGACCACGGCACCAAAGGCGATCTCGGTCGGCGCAAGGTTGAGCGCGGTCAACACGATGCCGACGATGAATATCCCGACACTGAGCCATGCCTTTCCGCCAAATCGGCCCGGCCGACGCGGCGACAGCGGCAGAAGGCTGCACTCGGCTGCAATCAGCCGAAGGTCGTCGCGCTCCCCGGCGAGTACCAGGACGTCGCCCATGCCGACCTGCACCTCGCCGAAACTGCCTTCGATGCGGCCGCGCCGGACGGAAAGGCCGACGACCTGCAGCGAGTGCTCGGCGAACGCGTGGATGGCGCCGATGCGGGAGCCAAGCAGCAGGCTCTCGGGCATCACCACATATTCGCGCCGCTCGGCAGCTTCCGGCACCGGCTGGAGCGGAAGCAACGCAGCCGCGTCCGCGAGTTCGTCGAGCAGGCTGAGATCCGCCTCGACGACGACGATGTCGCCCGCGGCCAAGGCGATGTCGGAGCGGCGGGCGAACACATGCGCTCCCTCGCGCATGACCGCGTGCACCTGCACGCCCTGTTCCTCGGCGAGATCAGGCAGGCGCTTGCCGACCAGCGGGGAATCCTGCGGCACCCGGCGCTCGGCGACGACATGGGCCGGTGAGGCCTCGTCGAGCGTCGCGCCCTCCGTGAAGCGCGAGAAGGTGAGCGGAGCGCCGGCCACTATCCAGGCAAGACCGACCGCCGCGAGCGGACCGCCGAGGAGCGCCAGTTGGAAATAGCCGAAGTCCCGGCCGGTCTCGCTGATCAGCCATTCGTTGACGACGAGGTTGGCCGGTGTGCCGGTGAGCGAGCACATGCCGCCGAGCAGCGTCGCGAAACTGAGAGGCATCAGCATCCTTGCGGGCGACAGGTTGAGCCGCTCGGCCACCGACATGGTCACCGGGAACATCAGCGCCAGCGCCCCGATGTTGTTCATGAACACCGAGATCGCCGCGCCGGTGATGCAAATGATCGCCAGCGCCGCGCGCTCGCTGCGGAAATGATAGACGATCCGGCGCGCGAAGCTGTCGATCACTCGGGCCCGCGAGAGCGCCGCGACCACCAGCAGGACCTCCACCACGGTGACCACGGCCGGGCTGGCGAAACCCACGAACACGTTCTGCACCGGCACCACGCCGGCGAGGAAACCGGCGCCCAGCCCGCACAGGGCGACCAGTTCCACGCGGAACCGCTCGGTCGCGTACGCGGCGAGCATTCCCAGCAGGATCACGACGATGGCCGCTTGCGCGAGTGTCATCTGGGCTGCGCGATTCCTGTCGATGAGGTGGTGATATTCGTCGCCTGCCGGCGCCTTGGCAATGGCATAAAGCGGGCCTGCCTTTTAAAAGCCTAGCTATCAGGTAGGTTTTTAAGGACCCAATATCATGGACGGGCAGCTTGCGGTTATCTGCGCGCTGACTTTCGGCATCCAGCTGATCGGCGCGTTGGCCTATGCAGCGCGCATCGCGGGCGTGAGGACCGGGCGGATCGCGATGTCGTTCGCGCTGTTCAACGTGCTGGTCCTGCTCTCGCGGCTGTCGAACGGCTTCCTCGGGCCGTTTCTCGCGAGCAGGATCGAGAATGCGCTGGCAACCGGGGCCGGCGACCACTTGCTCGGCGACTTTCGCCTGGTCCTCTATTCCGCGACCGCCGCGACCATCGTGGGCACGATCATGGTCCCGACCGTGCAACGATGGTTTTCGACGGCCATCGGCGAATTCCAGCAGCATCGCTCGATCGCGCGCCTGTTGCTGCATGCCTTTGCGAGGGGCGGCGTCGGCTACATCAAGCAGACTACGACGGCGCCGAAGCTGGTCCATATCACCGATCTCAAGAAGCCCCGCGGGGTCTCGCTGACGGTGATCTTCCTCAATGTCATCGCCCAGGCCCTGCTGACGGTCGGGGTCATCGCCTCGCTTTACGCGGGCTATCTCTTTCCGGAGTATCGCGTCACCGCCTCTCAGCTGTCGGCGATCGTCAACGGGCTGGCGACGCTGATGCTGTTCATCATGATCGACCCGCAATTATCGGTGATGACCGACGACGTGGTCGCGGGGAAGGTGAGCGAGCCGGTGTTCCGGCGCACGATCGTCTGGCTTTCGCTCAGTCGCGTTGCCGGCACGCTGCTGGCGCAGCTGCTGTTCCTGCCGGCGGCCTTGCTGGTGGTGGCGGCGGCGAAGGCATTCTGATCCCGGAAATCGGAGGGCGATGAGATCGGCTCTGGGCATGGGTGCCTCCTCACGGGCCGGGCAAAACGCGAGCATCGAGGGATCAGGTCAGGCCCGCATTGCCTACCACGAAGCACGCGGCCGCGACGAGCGCGCCGGCAAACCGGTTCGACCTGAACCGCGCCAGCGCGTTGGCCCCATCGGCGGGGTCGAGCGTCATGCCCTGCCACAACAGCTGGAATGCTGCCGGCACGAGAGCGAGCAGCGCCAGCCAATCGTGCCGCAACAGCCAGAAGGCGAGCGCCCACAAGGCGAGCGCGAGCGCGTAGAAGGCGATCACTCCGCGCCCGACGTTCTCGCCCAGCCGCAAGGCGCTCGAGCGAACGCCGACGAGCGCGTCGTCCTCCCTGTCCTGCACGGCGTAGATCGTGTCGTAGCCCATGCACCAGAAGATCGAGCCGGCGTAGAGCGCGGCCAGCACCTCGAGGCCATCGTCCCTCAGCGCGAACCAGCCGACCGGCGCACCCCAAGTGAACACCAGCCCGAGCCAAGCCTGCGGCCACCAGGTTATGCGCTTCATGAACGGATAGGCCGCCACCAGCGCGAGGCTGGCGAGCGCGACGACCTCCGCCTGCCAGCGCAGCTGGACCAGCACCACGAGGCCGACGAGGGACAAGGCGAGGAGCCAGGCCCAGGCGGCCCTCGCGCTGATCCTTCCGCTCGCCACCGGCCGCGCCGCGGTGCGCGCGACCTGCCGGTCGAGATCTGCATCGACGATGTCATTGTACACGCACCCTGCCCCACGCATCGCTATCGCGCCGAGCAGCAGCCAGGCGAGCAGCACGAGCTGCCACCCAGCGCCCGCCAGCCAGACGCCCCACACGCACGGCCAGAACAGCAACCACCACCCAATCGGGCGGTCGAACCTTGCCAGCAAGGCAAAGTCGCGCACTCGCCGCGGCAGCCGGGTCACGAGCCCGCGATGCTCGCTGTCGGGAACGATCTGCTCGGCGGACATGCTTGCTCCCTACCCCCAAGGCATGGCACCTGCCTAGAGATGCCTGCTACGCCCGCCTGGCCCCCACGCAGCGCGCCGCGGCTGTTCGTGCCGGGGCCCCTTCGCGAGCGCACGAGCGTCACCGTGGAAGGCAACCAGGCGCACTATCTCATCAAGGTGATGCGCATCGGGAATGGCGAGACGGTCGTGCTGTGCGACGACCTCACCGGCGAATGGGCGGCGCGCGTCACGGCCATCGGCAAGCGCGAGCTGCAGCTCGAACCGATCGAGCGCCTGCGCGAGCGCGAGCAGGTTCCCGACCTGTGGCTCTGCCCGGCCCTGCTCAAGAAGGACCGCTACGACGTGGTGCTGGAAAAGGCGACCGAACTGGGCGTGCGCTCGATCCGGCCGGTGATCGCCCGCCGTTGCGTCGCCGACAAGCTCAACCTCGAACGCGCGCGGGCGATCACCACCGAAGCGGCCGAGCAGTGCGCCCGCACCGCCCTGCCGGAGCTAACCGCACCGGCGAGGCTCGACGCGCTGCTTGACGACTGGCCTGCCGACCGCGCGCTGTTCTTCGCGGACGAGCTGGGCGGCGAGCCCGCAGCCGGCGCGTTCGCCGCCCACGCCGCTCCCGCCGCTCTGCTGATCGGCCCGGAAGGCGGGTTCGACGACGCCGAGCGCACCGCGATCCGCGCCCACCCGGCCGCACGCCCGATCTCGCTCGGCCCACGCATCCTGCGCGGCGAGACCGCGGCGATTGCGGCGGCAGCGGTCTGGATGGCGGCCGCGGGCGACTGGCGCAAATAGCGCTAGCGCAAAGCCACAGCCTTGCCTAACGGGGCGCTCCGATGAGCACGCGGACGGTCTCAACCCTGGATGAGCGGCGGATCGAGAGCCGCGAGCAGCTCGTCGCGCCCATGCAGGCGGGCGAGAAATCCCCGGACCGGTGGCGCATCGGCACCGAACACGAGAAGCTCGTCTACCGGACGGCCGACCATCGCGCCCCGTCGTACGACGAGCCCGGCGGCATTCGCGACATCCTGCTCGAGCTGCGGGCATTCGGCTGGGAGCCGGTCGAGGAAAACGGCCAGGTCATTGCCATGGCCGGCGAGGACGGCACAGTCAGCCTGGAACCGGCGGGCCAGCTCGAACTGTCGGGCGCGGCGGTCGAGAACCTGCACCAGACCTGTTCCGAAACCGGCCGGCACCTCCACCAGGTCAAGGCCGTCGGCGAGAAATGCGGCGTCGGCTTCCTTGGCCTTGGCATGTGGCCGGACAAGCGGCGCGACGAGCTGCCGGTGATGCCCAAGGGGCGCTACGCGATCATGATGCGGCACATGCCGCGGGTCGGCAACCTCGGCCTCGACATGATGCTGAGAACCTGCACGATCCAGGTCAACCTCGACTATTCGTCCGAAGCGGACATGGCGAAGAAGTTCCGAACCAGCCTGGCGCTGCAGCCGCTGGCGACGGCGCTGTTCGCGAACTCGCCGTTCACCGAAGGCAGGCCCAACGGTTACCTGAGCTATCGCAGCCATATCTGGTCGGATACCGATCCCCAGCGCACAGGCATGCTGCCGTTCGTGTTCGACGATGCGTTCGGCTACGAGCGCTACGTCGACTACATGCTCGACGTGCCGATGTACTTTGTCTTCCGCGACGGCCGTTACATCGACGCAGCCGGGCAGAGCTTCCGCGATTTTCTCGCCGGCAAGCTTCCGGCGCTGCCCGGCGAGCTGCCGCTGGAAAGCGACTGGGTCGACCATCTCTCGACGGCCTTTCCAGAAGTTCGCCTCAAGAGCTTCCTCGAGATGCGTGGCGCCGATGGGGGGCCGTGGAACCGGATCTGCGCGCTCCCCGCCCTGTGGGTCGGCCTGCTGTACGACCAGGCGGCGCTCGATGCCGCGTGGGACCTGGTCAAGCACTGGTCGATGGACGAACGCGAGGCTCTGCGCGATGGCGTGCCCAAGCTGGCCCTCGACGCCCCGATCCCGGGCGGAGGCAAGCTGCTCGACCTTGCGCGCGAAGTGCTGCCGATCGCCCGCGCCGGCCTGTCCGCGCGCGCGCGCCTCAGCACCAGCGGCGACAACGAGACCGGCTTTCTCGAACCGCTCGAGGAAATCGCCGAGAGCGGCAAGGTTCCGGCCCAGCGCCTGCTCGACAAGTTCCACGGCGAGTGGGGCGGCGACATCAGCCGCGTCTACGAAGAGAGCTTCTGATGATCGTCGTCAGCGGCAGTTTCCGCCTGCCGCCGGAGCGGATCGATGAGGCGCGGCCTCATATGGCGAAAGTCATCGCCGCCTCCCGGGCCGAAGCCGGCTGCCTCATCTATTCCTATTCCGGCGATATCGGCGAGCCCGGGTTGTTTCGCGTCTACGAGGAGTGGGGCAGCCGCGAGGCGATCGAGGCCCATTTCGCGACCGCGCACATGCGCGAGTGGCAGATGGTGCGCGAGACCCTCGGATTTCACGATCGCTCGGTCACCGCCTTCGAGACAGGCGCCGAATTTCCCCTCTGACTACTCGGCGGGATGGACCGCAACCTGCCGCTGGCGCGCCCGGCCGAGCAGGCGCGACAAGGGCGCGGTGACGAGGCCATGGTCCTGCATCCATGCATGGTATGCGCGGTACTTCGCATCTTCGACCAGAAGATGCGCCTCCTCGGTCTTGGCGCGCCAGAAGTAGATCGCGCTGACGCAGCCGAGGAACACGGTGTCGCGGATCATGTCGACCGGCGAATGGCTGGTGACGAGGAACGGCAGCGTCGAAAGCCACCAGAACAGGTTCTTCGACAGATACGCGGGATGGCGGCTGAAGCGGTAGGGGCCGTTCGTCACCACGCCGCGGTAGGTCAGGTTGGAGAAACGGATGCCGAAAGCCACCGTCGCCCACGCGTAAATCGCGGTCAGCGCGGCGAGACCGCCGGCCCACAGCCACAGCAGGGTATCGTGCCCGGCGAACCAGTAGCCCCAGCCCGCCGTTTTGTATTCGTACTGGATCACGCCGCCGTTGCCCATGAAGGCATAGACGAACGGCGGGTAGCAGATCAGCGCCGCGAGCCAGCCGGCGAGGAACGGGTTGCCGCTGCGGATATGCGCGTCGAGCGGGCGCAGGGTGAGCAAGTAGCCGACGGTGCCGATCTGCACGTCGATGGTGAAGAGAATGTCGAACAGCGCGTTTCCGGTGCGCACCGGATCGTGGACGATCTGCGGCCAGTCGGCGTTGACCACCGCGGCAAAGCCCGCCGGCAGGATCGAGATCATGAAGGCGCCGAAGAACCCTTTGATGATCCACGCGCGCCAGTGCTTCTTCACCTCGTCCGCATCCCACGGCTCGCGGGCGATCAGCATCGCGCCGAAATGCCACGCGTGGTCGCGCGGCTCGATCAGCACCCGGTCGAGCCACAGCACGTAGGGCACCGAAAACACGAAGATCGGCAAGGCTGCCCAGCCGATCACTTCCATCGCGAACAGGTATTGCCCGTCCCAGTACCAGCGTCCGAGGCAATAGATGAACCCGATGAGCGCCCACGTCGCCCACAGACCCGCCAGCTTGGTGCCGGAGACGTGGAGCGAGGACGCCAGCGGCCTCGGCTCGTCCCAGTCTATCCCGGTCGACGGATGGCGATGGACCTTGCCGACGAACACCGACCACAACACCATCAGCAGCCCGGCGAACGCCATGGCTGCGAGAGCCGCGTAGGGCCCCGCCAGCCGAGCTCGCGGCCCCGGCAAGGCGAACGCATCGGCAAGAGCCGGCCAGTTGCGGCACACCGCGATCCACGCCAGCAGCCCGGCGAGCCCGACCAGGCCGACAGCGGGCGAGACGTCACTCGCGGGCCGGCCGTTCGCGCTGGATCGCTGCGTGCTCATGGCACGCGGACCTAGCGCGAAAGGGTTAAGGCCGCGGTAAGAGGCGGGTCAGCGGTAGGCGTTGATTCGCCCGTCGTCGGCGAGAATGTACAGGGTCTTCCCGGCGACGACCGGCGGTTGCGAAATTCCGCTCTTGAGATCGGTGAACAAGGTGGGCTGCCCGCTCGTCACGTCGACATAGTAAACCTGTCCGAGCGAGCTCGCGATCCACAGCTTGTTGTTCGCCAGCACCGGACCGGTCCAGAAGACCGGATCCTTCTTCTTCTTTTCGTTCTTGAACTCGGCCAACTGGGTGAGCCAGCGCACCCGTCCGGACGCCCTCGCGATGGCCAGCAGCCGCGCATCGGACGTGAGCGTGAAGATCCACTCGCCCGAGACCACCGGCGTCGAGATGCCGGCGAGCGAAAGCTCCCAGATGCGCTGCCCGGTGACGAGCTCGTAAGCCGCCATGCGGCCGCCCTGGCCGAGCGCGTAGACGCGGCCGTTGTCGATGATCGGATCGGCATCGACGTCGGTCAGCGTGCTCACCGAGGTCGAGATAGACGTCCGGGCGAGCGCGTCCGACCAGAGCACGCGGCCGTTCTCGTAGCGGTAAGCCACCAGTTCGCCCGTGCTGTAACCGGCGATGACCGTGCTCTGCCCGGCGGCCGGTGCGGCAACGCCGAACACGCCCTGCTGTCCGCTGGCGGCGGCATCCTGCCAGACGATGTGGCCGTCGGTAACGTCGAGGGCGACGATCTGGTTGTCCTGCGTCATCGCGTAGATCGAGTTGAACTCGACCGTGGGCGATCCGCGCAGCGGCCCGGCCGGCTTGACGCGCCATTTCTGGGTGCCGGTGCTGGCATCGAGGGCGACCACGTCGCCCGCTCCGCTCGTCGCGTAGACCACGCCGTCATGAAAGGTCGCGCCGCCGCCGAAGCGGGAATTGGTAAGGTCCTTGCTGACCGTGAGCTGGTAGACCCATCGCCTGGCGCCGGTGGCCGCGTCGAACGCGTTCACCGCGCCCGTGGTGTCGACCACGTAGAGCATCCCGTTGCCAACGACCGGCGAGGCGGCGAGCCGCTCCTTGTTGCTGCTGCCGGCGATCCGCGCCGTCCATGCGAGCGTCGGACTGTCGCCCAGCGCCACGTGCCCGAGGCTCTTGTCGGCCTCGCCGCCGGCGGTCGTCCAATTCTTGTTCTCCTGCGCGGGCGGCAGCACCACAGCGACCTGGGCCAGGGTCGGATCGGGGCTCACGTCGTTGCCGACGTGCGACAGGATCGGCGTACGGTTGCCGACCGTCGGCGTGACCGGCTTGTGCTTGCCGCCGATAACGCCGCACCCTCCCACCAGCGCGGCGAGCGCCGCGACGGCGGCCGCGCGACGAAGTGAACCCGACAAACCGATCCCGCCCATCATCTCATCCATTATTGTGCCGGAGCTCCCGCCGACCCGGCGGGCACGCGTGACTCGGCCAGAACCTGGTCAACGTCGGTCACCGCGTCGTAGCCGAGCACGCCCGCCATGTGCCGGGCCCGCGATTGCAGCGACTGCGGCACGTCCTTGTCCTTGGCGATCGATGCGAACAGCGGACCGGCGAGGTCCTTCCTGCCCTGCTTGAGATAGGCCAGGGCGACGAGCTCGCCGGCGCTGCCGAACCACGGATTGCCGGGCGCTGCCATCGGCTTCAGGCGAGCGATCACGTCCTGCGGCCCCATCGTGTCGAAGTTGATCGAAACCCCGCGTATGGTTGCGAGGTTGCGATAGGCTTGCGGGGCTTTGTCGTCGTCGGCCACGGCGAAGAAGCCTTTGGCGGCCCCGGCCTTGTCGCCCTTCTGCTCGAGGATTCCGGCCTCGAGCATTTTCGCTCCTGCCGACGCGGCGGGGGTCCCGCTTTGGGCGATCGGCGCAAGCTGCGCGCTGGCCTTGGCGACATTGCCCGCCTCGAGCTGGTCGAGGGCTTCGACGAACTGCTCGGAGCCTTGATCGAGATTGCCCTCGCGGTGATCCTTCCACCACAGCCAGGCCCCGAATGCGGCCAGCGCGAGAATGACGAGAGCGATGACGAGCTTGCCATAACGCCTCGCGAACTCGGCCGCCTCGTCCTGGCGAACCGCCTCGTCGACCTCGCGCATGAGCACGTCCTGCTCGGCGGCGAGGCGTTGCTCTCGGTTCGGTAAGCTGGGTGTTAGGGCCACGTGCGGTTTCGGTCTTTATGCTCGTTCGGATGCGCGCGCTGTTTAGACGAAGGGCGGGGCAATTCAATTGCCGATTGGCGATGTGTCCCCGGCGAGGTGAACCGCGTGTTAAGCGAACGGGCGGTTCATAAGGCCCCAGTAGAGGGTCTTGTAGCGTTCGATCATCTTCGCCTCGTCGAACTCCTTGCGCGCACGGGCCTGGTTGGCCGCGCCGATCGCCTGCCGCAACTGTAGGTCCCCGGCCAGCTTCTCGAGCGCCCGCGCGAGCGCGCTTTCGTCTCCCGCCGGAACGATGAAGGGGGCGTTGGGCTCAGCCACCATGCCGGCGATGTCGCCCACCGCCGGCGCGACGACGGGCAGGCCGGCCGCCATCGCCTCGACGACCGAAATCGGGAACTGCTCGCTCAGCGACGAGAGGGCAAAGAGGTCGAACAGCGCAACCAGCCTGGCCGGTTCGCCGGCAAAGCCCGGCAGATGCACGCGATGCTCGATGCCGAGACGCTCCGCCTCGGCCATGATAGCCCCGCGCTCGGGCCCCTCGCCCGCGATCACCAGCTGCCACTGCTCGGGCAGCGGCGCGAACGCGCGCACCAGCGCAGTCAGGTTCTTCACCGGGCGAAGACCGGCCATGCTGCCGACCCAGAATTCACCCCTGTGCTTCACCAGACCGGGCAACAAATCGCGCCTCGCCTTCCTTGCGAAAGCGCGTGTGTCGATGCCGTTCGGAATGCGGCGCACCTTGCTGCGCGCCTGGTCCCATGTTTCGAGCGCGATCTGCTCCAGCCGATGCGACGGCACCACCAGGGCCGAGGTGCGGCCGAGCGCGATCCGGCGGTAGAAGTTCCGCGAGCCCTTGAGCCGTTCGGCCTCGTCTTCGTTGAAACCGTCCTCGTGATGAACCAGCGGTGCGAGGCGATAGACATCGGCGAACAGGGTGTGCGCCAGCGCCGCGTCGATCGCGCCCCAGTTGTAGGTGCACACAAGGTCGTAGCCGGCCATCGCCCGGCCCATGGCATTGAGGCGCCACAGCCACGGCTTGCCCTTGAGCGAGGGGAACTTGGCCCACGCCACCATCGGACGGATCAGCGCGGCCGCGCCTCGCTTGTCCGGCTCGCCGGAGACGATGGCGTGGTGCGCCGCGTTTCCGAACGCGTTGATGAGCCGCACACAGCGAAGTTCCTTCCCCCCCGGATCGAACGAGGAGTGGATGTGCAGGATGCGGGGTACCGTGTTGTGCGGACGGCTCACGCGACCTCCGCCAGCAGCGTGGCGATGGCCTCCTGCGCCGCGGGTTCGGCGAGCGTCGGCGGATGACCGGCTGCGGGCACGGTGACGGCTCGCAATCGAGGAAGCTCCACCTCCATCCTGGCGACGGTCTCCGGCGAGAGGAGGTCGGACACCTCGCCGCGAAGGAGCAGCGTGGGGATGCTCGACAAGGCCCGCAGCGCACCCCACAGGTCGGGCATCCTGCCCCCGGACGCCTGCAGGGGTTCGGCGATGCGCATGTCGTAGTCGAACACGATGCGGCCGTTCTCGCCGACCACCATCACCCGCTTGGCGAACGCGAGCCACTGGCCGATGTCGAAACCGGGATGTTGTGACCCGGATTGTTCGCGCAAGTGACGCGCCGCGTGCATCCACGTCTCGAAGCTGCCGCCCTGCCCGACCGTTTCGAGAATGCGCGCCAGCCCGGCTGGTTCGAGGTCCGGCCCGATGTCGTTCAGCACGACCGCGGCGATCGGCCAGGCCGAGCTCGCCGCCATGCCCATTGCCATCAGGCCGCCCATCGAGGTGCCGACGATGACGACCGGGCCGCAACCAAGCTTGTCCAGCAACGCCACGACGTCGGCGACGTAGGTATCGACATTATAGCTCGCCGCATCCCGCGCGTATTCGCTCTGCCCGCGCCCGCGCATCTCCGGGACGATCAGCCGCCATTCGCCGGCGAACCGCTCCGCCAGCGGCTCGAAATCGCGCGCGTTGCGGGTCAGGCCGTGAAGGCACAACAGCGGCGGGCGGCCCTTACCGCCGTGATAATCGCGATAATGGAGCGTGAGGCCCTCCTCACTCTGCCACTCGCCATCGGAAAAGGCCGGTCCGGCCATTCGCTGTCAAGTCCCTCGGAGTTGCGCCCGCGCCTTCGCGCGCCCACTAATGGCCAGATGCGTGCCGAACCGCAAGTCACCCCCTACCGCGCCGATCCGCAAATTCTCGCCCTCGCCGAATGGCTTGCCGACGAGGTCGAGCCGGCCCGCTTCCCGATGCACGAGCTGCGCTTCCGCAACACCCGATGGGACCGGGCGGTCGGCCTCGCGGAGTTGACCGACGATGAGTGGGTCGCTCACTTCGGCCGCTTCGAGCCGCTCGCCGACAACATCGCGCGGCCGCTCGCGCTGCGCTACCACGGGCACCAGTTCCGGGTGTACAACCCCGAGATCGGCGACGGGCGCGGGTTCACGTTCGCCCAGGTGCGCGACGCCGACGATCGGCTCCTCGACCTGGGCACCAAGGGCAGTGGCCTCACCCCCTACAGCCGCACGGCCGACGGGCGGCTGACGCTGAAAGGCGCGGTGCGGGAAATCCTCGCGACCGAGATGCTCGAGGCGCTCGGGGTCAACACCTCGAAGACCTTCTCGGTGATCGAAACCGGCGAGGAACTCGTTCGCGGCGACGAGCCGTCCCCCACCCGCTCGGCCGTGCTGGTGCGACTCAGCCATTCGCACATCCGCATCGGCACCTTCCAGCGGCTCGCCGTGCTCGGGGAGGACGAGCACATGCGCCAACTCATCGATTACTGCCTCAGGGAATTTCCCGGGCCCTGGCCGCCCGATGACGCTCCCGGGCGCGAGCAGCCGGCGGCGATCCTGATGCACCAGGCCGTCGAGCGGCTGGCGGACCTCGCGGCGAGCTACATGGCTGCGGGCTTCGTCCACGGAGTGCTCAATTCGGACAACATGAACGTCACCGGAGAGAGCTTCGACTACGGGCCGTGGCGCTGGTTGCCGCAGTGGCAGCCGAGCTTTACCGCCGCCTATTTCGATCACGGGGGACTCTATGCGTTCGGCCGCCAGCCCGAGGCCATTCGCTGGAACCTCGGCCAGCTGGCGATCGCCTTGAGGCGCATCTGCGACGCCGAGCCGCTGGTCGCCGCATTCAACCGCTTCGGCAACTGCTACGCCGAGGCGATGACCCGGCGGTTCTGCTGGCGGCTCGGCGTCACGAGCCGCGGGCTCGAGGCGGACGGCGCGCTGATTGCCGCGTCCGAAAAGACCATGCGCGAGGGCGCGATCGGCCCCGACGAATTCTTCTTCCGCCACCGAGGAGCGCGCGCCGCGACAGGCGAACTGGCCGACGCCTTGGCCGGCTATGAGGCGCTCGCGTGCGACGATCCCTACTGGTCCAAAGCGCAGCCGCAAGCGATGCTCATCGACGAGGTGGAAGCGATCTGGTCGGCCATCGCCGAGCGTGACGACTGGCAGCCGCTCCACGACAAGGTTGCCGCCGTGCGGCGGATGGGCGCCGCGCTGGGCGAGCCGCCCCGGCCCGCGGGTCACAAGCTTAGCCCGATATAAGCCGTCTGGCGGGGTGGCGTGGTCAGCTGCCCGCGTCTATTTGTCCGGCGCATGATGGCTGCAACCCAGACGATTTCCGCGGACCCGACAGGCAAAGACGTGCTCGTTTCGACCGAGCCGGCAACCGGCGCCGAGCTGTGGCGCGGCAAGCCCGGCGATGTCGACGCCGCCGTCGAGCGGGCGCGCCGGGCGTGGCCGGCCTGGGCCGCGCAGCCGCTCGCCAATCGCATCGAGATCGTTCGTCGCTTCGCCAATGAAGTGCGCAAGGACCAGGACAGGTTCGCCGAGTTGATCGCGCGGGAGACCGGCAAGCCGTTGTGGGAAGCGCGCACCGAAGTCGAGGCGGTGATCGCAAAGGTCGAGATCTCGATCCGTGCCTATGCCGAGCGCACCGGCCAGCGAAAGCTCGACAGCGCGCTGCAGGGCTCCGCCGCGCTGCGCCACAAGCCGCACGGGGTGATGGCGGTGCTCGGTCCGTACAATTTCCCGGCCCACTTGCCCAACGGGCATATCGTTCCCGCACTGATCGCCGGCAACACGGTGATCTTCAAACCGAGCGAGAAGACGCCGGCCGTGGGCGAACAGCTGATCAAGTATTTCAACAGGGCCGGCGTCGGCGACGATCTCGCCCAGGTGCTGATCGGCGGCCCCGACGAAGGCAAGGCGCTCGTCGCCCATCCCGGGGTGGATGGCGTGCTGTTCACCGGCTCGGCGCAGGCGGGCATCGCCATCAACCGCAAGCTCGCCACGCAGCCCGGCAAGATCGTCGCGCTCGAGATGGGCGGGAACAATCCCATCGTGCTGTGGGACACCCCGAAAATCTCCGATGCAGCGACGCTCGTCGTGCAATCCGCCTTCACCACCGCGGGCCAGCGCTGCACGGCCGCCCGCCGGTTGATCGTCAAGGCCGGCCTGTACGACGAGGCGATCGACGAGCTGAAGCGCCTCACGGGTCGAATCATCATCGGAGGCCCGTTTGAGGAGCCCGCACCGTTCATGGGCCCGGTGATCGACATGCAGGCGGCCGACCAGCTGACCGAGAGCTTCCTGTACCTGATGTCGAACGGCGGCACGGCGCTGGCCCACATGACGCGCCCGCGCGACGGGCTGCCGTTCGTCACGCCGGGAATTATCGACATCACGGCGATGGAGGAAAGGCCCGACGTCGAGCTGTTCGGGCCGCTGCTGCAGGTCATCAAGGTCGACAGCTTCGAGGAGGCGATGGCCGAGGCGAACAACACGCGCTTCGGCCTGTCGGCCTCGCTGATCGGCGGCAGCCCGCAGGACTACAACCGTTTCTGGGCCCATATTCGCGCCGGGATCGTCAACTGGAACCGACCGACCAACGGCGCCAGCTCGGCCGCTCCGTTCGGCGGTATCGGGCTTTCCGGGAACCATCGCCCGGCGGCGTACTATGCGGCCGACTATTGCTCCTATCCGGTCGCCAGCACGGAAATGGAGCAGCCGCGCGCCAGCCTCGGCGTCGGCTTCCGCGAAGACCGGCGACGAAAGCCGCGGTGACCGTCAGCCGCCGTTGGTCACGAGATCGACGTTGGTGCCGCCGTTCGGCAGCTTGCGGGCATAGACGACGTAACTGGCCCGTCCCCTGGTGCCGCCGAGCACGTCGTCACCGCCGTCGCGCACATGCTGCGCGGAAAAGCCGGCGCTGCTCGCCTTCGTGAAGTAGAAGTCGAGCACCTCGGGCAACGGCACCGGCGTGGTGAAGTTGATGACCCTGAGGTTGCAGGCACCCTCATCTGTCCCGGCGGCTTCCTGCACGGCGGCCCGGGGATAGACCGGGAACGCGTCCGGCAGCTTCGCCGCCCACTGGGTGGTGTAGCGCGCCTTGGCCGCGCAATCGCCCTGCCCGCCCGGGCTGGCCGCGGCGCGGGCGGCGGCGGTGAGCGCCGAATCTTGCGGCAGTGGTCCGTTGATCTGAGCGGCGTCGGGCGCCTTCTTCATCGCCCCCGGTCCGCCGACCAGCTGGAGCGCCGCGGCGCGCGCGGCGTTCACCGCCTCGGGCGACATGTCGATGCTGGGGACGGTGCCGTCGGCGGAAGGCACGAAGGCGGCCGCATCGGCGCCATTCTCTCCGGCGAGGTCGGGATCGGTGGTGATGGGCTTGCCGAGCGCCGTGGCCATCGCCGCGTCGTCGTTGCCGGGCTGGGCCGGCTGCTGGCTCTTCGGGCCGCAAGCCGACACCAGGAGCGCGCCAGCCAACACAAGGGCAGATCGACGGACCATCGCGAACCTCCTTAGGGCAAGAACCGTTGCCGGATTCTTCCCCTGATAGCGAGATCGTGTCGACCCGGGTCAGCCAACGCAGGTTGCGTCCCGTTTCGGGATAGGGTTGCCTCGCTGCAAAACGCAAAGCGAGGCGCCCATGCGGCTTTGCGCATGGACGCCTCGGCGTGGCCCTCGATTATTGCGACCCGAAGGCCCCGCGCCAGCCGCGCCCAACAGGGAAGGCGCGGCCTCTTGCTGGTGCCTCAGCGACAGGTGTCGTGCTGCGCCACGCTCTTGCCGAGCAGGGCGCCGATCGCACCACCGACCACAGTGCCGAGCGTGTGATCATAACCCCCGTCGACCGCGCGGCCGAGCAGGGCTCCGGCGGCCGCGCCGACCACCAGGCCGACCGTGCCGTCGTTCTTGCGGCAGTAATACCGGCCGTCGTTGCCGCGCCAGCTGCGAGCGTTGTAGTACCCACGCTCGGAGTGGTAGTTGCGGCCGTAATAGCGCGTATCGTAGCCGTAGCGGTCGCGATAGGACTGCTCGTAGCGGCTGTGATGGCCATGGTCGCGCGCGGCGGCCGGGATGGAAACGGTCATGCCGGCGGCGGCGAGCGCGAGGGCGCTGTTGCGGATGAGGTTTGTCATGTTGCGACTCCTTTGGGTCTTTGTTCGTCCGTGTGTGTTCATGTTTAGGCATCTTTTCCTGAACGGAAGCCCAACGAGGATGTCAGAATCGGCAAACAATTGAAATTACTTGTCTATTCTGGAAAATCGATCGCTTGCTGAGATCCGGCGGGCCGCCTAACGGTCCGAAAATGAGCGGAACGGCGCAGCATTACGACCGGATGGGGCTCGCCGCCGCGCTCGGCACGCACGCGATCTGGGGCGGCATGCCGCTTTACCTGCATCTGGTAAAGAACGTGCCGGCCGAGGAGTACGTTGCCTGGCGCATCCTGTTCACCTTGCCCTTGTGCGGGGCGATCATCGCCTGGCGCGGCGCCGCGGGCGAAGTGCGCGCCGTGCTGCGGGATCGCAAGGCGGTGCTGACGCTGTTCGCCAGCGCCACGCTCATCGCCGTCAACTGGTTCCTTTATGTATGGGCGATCAACAGCGGGCACGTCTTTGCCGCCAGCCTCGGCTACTACGTTCTGCCGCTGCTGATGATGCTGCTCGGGCTGGCCGTGCTCGGCGAGCGGATGACCCGCCTGCAATGGGCCGCCGCGGCGCTCGCGGCGTGCGGTGTCGCGGTCCTCGCCACCGGGGCGCTGACCACCCTCTGGGTCAGCCTGTCGATGGCCATCACCTTCGGGATCTACGGACTGCTGAGGAAGACGGTGAACGCCGGTCCCCTGGCGGGCCTGACCATCGAATCGCTGATCCTTGGCCCATTCGCCGCCGGGCTGGCCGCATGGTACGCGCTCGGTCCCGATGGCTCGGCGCTGGCGCAAGGCCCGCTCGTCGCCGCCGCCGTCGCGTTCAGCGGCCCGATGACCGCGGGGCCCTTGCTGATGTTCGCTTTCGCCGCTCGCCGCCTGCCCTACACGGCCATGGGCTTCTTCCAGTTCCTCTCGCCGACGATCGTGTTCCTGCTCGGCCTGCTGGTGTTCCACGAGGCGTTGAACGCGGCGCAATTCGCCAGCTTCGTGGTCATCTGGTGCGCCGTCGCGCTGTTCGTGTTGGACGTGCTGCGCGGCACCAAGGGCGAGGCGCTGAACCCGGTCGCCTAGGCGAGCTTCCAGGCGAGCATCTCGCCGGCGTGGAACGGCACCACGCCGTCGACTTCGTCCGGCACTTCCGAGGGCTCACGCACGAGGGTGAGGGTGCCCTGATTGAGCGGCAGGCGATAGAAATTGGGGCCGTGTTCACAGGCAAAGCCCTCGAACCTGTCCAACGCCCGTTCCGCCTCGAACACGGTGAGGTAGCTCTCCAAGGCGAACGGCGCGTTGAAGATGCCGGCGCAGCCGCAGGCGTTTTCCTTGGCGTGGCGCGCGTGCGGCGCGCTGTCGGTGCCAAGGAAGAACTTGGCCGAACCCGAGGTCGCCGCCTTGCGCAGCGCCTGCCGGTGCTTCTCGCGCTTGGCGACGGGGAGGCAATAGGCGTGCGGCCGGATGCCGCCGACGAGCATCGCGTTGCGGTTGATGTGCAGGTGCTGCGGGGTGATCGTCGCGGCGATGCTTGGGGGTGAATCCTCGACGAACCGCACCGCCTCCCTGGTGGTCACGTGCTCGAACACGACGCGCAGCTCGGGCAGCCGCTCCAACAGGGGCGCGAGGATCCGGTCGATGAACACCGCCTCGCGGTCGAACACGTCGATCTCCGGATCGGTCACTTCGCCATGGATGCACAGGACCATGCCGATCCTGGCCATCCGTTCGAGGACGTCGCCTATGCGGGCGATGTCCGTCACGCCGTGCGCCGAGTTGGTCGTCGCGTTGGCCGGGTAGAGCTTGGCCGCGGTGAACACGCCTTCCGCGTACCCGCGCGCGAGATCGTCCGGATCGGTGAAATCGGTGAGGTAGCAGGTCATCAGCGGCGTGAAGTCCGCGCCCTCGGGCAGGGCCGCCAGGATCCGCTCGCGATACGCCATGGCCGCCCGGACGTCGGTCACCGGCGGCGAGAGGTTCGGCATGACGATCGCGCGGGCAAACTGGCGGGCGGTGTAGGGCAGGACCGCGCGCAGCCTGTCGCCGTCGCGCAAGTGCACGTGCCAGTCGTCGGGGCGGCGGATGGTGAGCGTTTGCGGCGGCGCCATGGCTTCCCCTTAGCGACGCTCGCCCCTATCTGTCACCCATGCCCGCCGAACGCCTGTTTTCCCGCGCCATCGTCCGCCTGTCCCCGCAAGCCGAAGGCGAGGACGTCGCCGACTTCCTGCAAGGCCTCGTCACGCAGGACGTGAAGGGCGCTCTGCCCGCCTGGGCCGGCCTGCTGACGCCGCAGGGCAAGACGCTGTTCGAGTTCATCGTCTGGCCCGCCGGACATGGCCAGCTGCTCATCGACTGCGAGGCCGACGCCGCCGACGACCTGGTCCGGCGCCTTTCGATGTACCGCCTGCGTCGCAGGATCGGCATCGAGCGCGACGACACGCTCGGCGTCTACTGGCAACCCGAGCTCGGCGACGGCGGAGCGCCCGATCCGCGGCTGCACGATCTGGGCCAGCGCTGGATCGCCAAGGTCTCGCCCGAGGACGAAAGCGCCGACGACGCCTGGCGCAAGCACCGCCTCGAGCTCGGCGTTCCGGAGGGTCGCGCGGAAATGGCCGACATCCTCTGGCTCGAAGCCAACGCCGCGGAGCTCAACGGCGTCAGCTTTTCGAAGGGCTGCTACGTGGGACAGGAGAATACCGCGCGGATGAACTGGCGGCAGAAGGTCAACCGCCGGTTGCTGGTGGTGCCGCTCGACCGATCCGACGAGCAACGCAGGAAGATGGCCTACCCCGAGCTCGGCCTCGCCATCGACCACCTGCGCGTGAGCGAGATCGAGGTCGAGCTATTGCCCGCCTGGCTCGACGCCTCCGCCGACTGAGCCCTGAGTGTGGCCGGCGTTCGCCAGCGATTCGCGCAGCATCGCCTCGGCCCTCTCGCGCGCGGCCGTGCGCGGCAGGCCGAGCGAATTCGCCAACCTCTCCCCCATCAGCGCGTCCCCCAGCGCCAGCAGGACGAGGTTGAGCGTGTGCTCGCGCATCGCCCCCGAGCCCTGGTCGTGCAGCTCGTCGACCATTTCGTGGATCGTCTCGACGATCGGGTCGAGCGCATCCTCGTTGCCCGAAAGGAGCATCCAGCTCGCCAGGGCGCCCGCGCCTTCGCGGTCGAACGCATCGAACGTCAGGTCGACCACGTCGCGCGGGCTGCCGATGCCGGCCCGGGTCGCGCGCACGGCATCGGCGATCGTCGCGCAGACGGTCCGCGCCAGGTGCACGGCCAGCGCCTTCTGCAACCCCGCCGCCGAGCCGAAATGGTGCAGCAGGTTGGCGTGCGTCCGCCCGATCCGCGCGCCCACGGCCTTGAGAGTCACCGCCGGCGGACCCGCTTCGATCAGCAGCGCCCGCGCCGCTTCCAGCGCGGCGAGCCGGCTTTCTTCCGACGGCAGTCGTTTCCTTATTGACATCAGTGTCAGTTAATTCCAGATGAGCAGCATGAACGCCCCCAGTCGAATCGACCTAGAACCTGGCGACGGCCCCGACAAGGCACGCGCCCTCGCCTCACAACCAGCGATAAGCGTCCGCGACCTTCGCTTCGGCCGCGGGGAAGCGATGCCCCGCTGGTGGTGCAACGGCGACCCGATCGGGACGGCCTGGCTGAACTCGCTGTCGGCCAGCTTCCCGCGCGGCGAGGCATTGTTCATCGAATCGGTCAAGGCCTTCCGCGACGGCGCGCCTGCGCGGCTCGAGCGGGAAATCCGCGCCTTCATCCAGCAGGAAGTCAATCACTCGCGCGAGCACCTCGCGTTCAACCGTGCGGCGGGCCAGTCAGGCTATGACCTCAGCGCGATCGACGAGCGCATCGCGGCGAACAACGCCCTCGCGCGCACCCGGCCGCCGATCGTCCAGCTCGCCCTGACGATCGCGCTGGAGCACTTCACGGCGATGTTCGCGCACCTGTTCCTCAGCGATCCGCAGGCGTTTTTCGATCCGACCGGTCCGCAGGCGGCGATCTGGCGCTGGCACGCGATCGAGGAAATCGAGCACAAGGGCGTCGCCTACGACACCTTCCTGCATGCGACGCGCGATTGGCCGCGCTGGCGCCGCTGGAAGCTGAAGGCATTGACGATGCTCTTGATCACGCGGCGCTTCATCCATCACCGCAGCCGCGACGCGCTCGACCTGTTGGCGCAGGACGGCATCGTCGGCTGGAAAGCGAGGGTCAGGCTGGCCTGGTACCTGTTCGGCAAGCCCGGCGGGTTGCGCAGGCTCATCCCCGCCTGGCTCGCCTATTTCGCGCCCGGCTTCCACCCGTGGAACCGCGACGACCGCGCGCTGATCGCGCGCCACGACAGCGAGTTCGCCGACGCGGTGATGCCTCAGCCCAGCGCCCCGAGCCGGTCGGCCGCATCCGCGATCGCATCGTAAATGGCGTCGAGGTCGCTCTCTTCGATGCAGTAGGGCGGCATGACGTAGACGGTGTTGCCGAGCGGGCGCAGCAGCAGGTTGGCTTCGCGAAAGCGGGCCAAAAGCCGCGGGCCGAGATCGGACAGGTAGCTTCCCTCCGCCGCGCCCAGCTCCAGCGCCGCGATGGTGCCACAGCTGCGGGTGTGCGCCGCCGTGGGATGCCCGGCTAACCGGGCCAGCCGCTTTTCCTGCCCGGCGGCGAGGGTGGCGATGCGTTCGAGCACGGGTTCCTCATGCCAGATCGCCAGGTTCGCCGCGGCTGCGGCGCAGGCGATCGGATTGGCGGTGTAGCTCGATGAGTGGAAGAAGGTCTTTGCCCGATCCTGCGAAAGGTGCGCCTCCCAGATCGCCTCGCTCGCCATCGTTACCGCGAGCGGCAGCGCGCCGCCGGTGAGGCCCTTCGACAGGCACAGCAGGTCCGGCACGACATCGGCCTGTTCGCAGGCCAGCAGCGTGCCGGTCCGGCCCCAGCCGGTCATCACTTCGTCGGCAATGAACAGCGTGCCGTGGGCGGCGCAGATCGCGCGCATGTCTGACAGCACCTCGGCCGCATACATCAGCATGCCGCCTGCGCCGAGCACGAGCGGCTCGACGATGAACGCCGCGGCGCCCGCCGCACATTCGGACTCCAGCGCGTCGAGCGCCAGCTGCGCGCGGGCACCGGGAAACGGCACGCGCCCGACATCGAACAGCAACGGCGCGTATGTCGCGTTGAACACGCCGCGTGCGCCGACCGACATCGCCCCGATGGTGTCGCCATGATAGGAATGGTCCATCACCACGATCCGGTGCCGCTCCTCGCCGCGGTTGGCCCAGAAGCCGAGCGCCATCTTGAGGGCAACCTCGACCGCCGTCGAACCGGAGTCGGAAAAGAACACCCGAGTGAGCGACGGCGGCATGATCCTCCGCAGCCCCGCCGCGACGTCTTCGGCCGGCTCGTGTGTCCATCCGGCGAAGATCAGCTGGTCGAGCTTTTCGGCCTGCTCGCGGATCGCCGCCATGATCCGCGGGTGGCAATGTCCGTGCGTGGTCACCCACCACGACGAGATTGCGTCGACGATCCGCCGCCCGTCGACCGTGAAGAGTGCCGCACCTTCGGCACGCACGACGAGCGGGATCGGCTCGCCGAGGCCGTGCTGGGTGAACGGGTGCCAGACGGGAGACCGGGTCAAGGTCGGGGCGACGGTCACAGGCACAGGCTCGCGTCGAAAGCCGCCCGCAGCGAGACAGCGTCGAGCGGGTCGATCCATGGCAGCCGGCCGAGCCTCTTGACTTGACCCATCTCGCAAATGGTCACCTCGCTGTCCTCGACCGGTTCACCGATGAAGGCAACGCCGTGAATCGCAACGCCGCGCGCTCGCAGCGCCTCGATCGTCAGCAGCGAATGATTGATTGTCCCGAGCGCTGTTCGCGCGACGACGATCGTCGGCAACCCCCAGCGCGCGAACAGGTCGGCGAACAGCACCTTCCGCGTGAGCGGCACCAGCGCCCCGCCCGCACCTTCGATCACCAGCGGGCGCTGGTGCGGCAAGGCCAGCGCGTCGGGATCGATCGCAACGCGATCGATTTCGGCCGCCCTGTGGGGCGAGCACGGCGTCGCCAGCCGCCACGCCTCGGGCAGGATGCGCTCGTGCGGCAGGCCCGAAAGCGCCGCCACGCGCTCGCGGTCGGTGCCGCCTTCGAGCCCGGCCTGGATAGGCTTCCAGTACCACCCGTCGAGATGTCCGGCGAGCGCCGCGGCGAACACGCTCTTGCCGACATCGGTGTCGGTGCCGGTGACGATGAAGCCGCTCATGACAGAGCCGTCGCGAGACACTGCGCCAGTGCCGTCACGTCGCTCACGGTGGCGTTGAGCGTGAGTGAAACGCGCAGCCGCGAGGTCCCTGCCGGAACCGTGGGTGGGCGAATGCCGCGCACGTCGAACCCGGCGGCCTGCACCGCGGCGGCCACCTCCATCGTCCGCGCGTCGTCGCCGAGGATCACCGGGACGATTTGCGAGCGGGAAACGGAGATGCCGAGCGGGGCGAACGCGCGTCCGGCGTGAGCGATCAATTCGTGCAGTTGCTCCCGCCGCTCCGGCTCGTCGGCGAGGATGCGCAGCGCCTCGCGCACGGCGGCGGCCACCAGCGGGCTGGGCGCGGTCGAGAAGATGAATCCGCGCCCGCGATTGACAAGGTGATCGCGCACCACCCGCGGAGCCAGGATCAGCGCTCCCTCGCAGCCGAGCGACTTGCCGCACGTGCGCAGCACGACGAGGTTTTCGCGCCCGTCGAGCCCGTCCGCCAGCCCGCGCCCGCGCTCGCCGAAGACGCCGGTCGCGTGGGCCTCGTCCAGCACCAGGATCGCCTCGTGCCGCTCGGCCAAATCGACCAGGTCGCCGAGGGGCGCGCGATCGCCGTCCATCGAATAGAGGCTTTCGGCAACGATCCACGCGCGCCCGCTGCCGCCCTTCGCCCGCCAGCGCGAAATCGCATCGGCGAAGCTGTCCGCATCGTTGTGGGCCGCCGCCGTCCGATCCGCGCGCGTGAGCCGCAGCCCTTCGTGCGCGCTCGCGTGCACCAGGGCATCGTAAACGACGAGGTCGCCGCGCTGCGGCAGGGTCGACAGCAGCGCCGAATTGGCACCATAGCCGTTGGCGAGGAACAGCGCGCTTTCGCTGCCGAAGAACGCTGCCGCCGCAGCCTCGAGGGCCTCGTGCTCCGGATCGTTGCCGCGCAGCAGCCGCGAGCCGCCCGAGCCGACCGGAACTCCCCGCCCGATCGCTGCCTCGATGGCCCGCTTGAGCCTCGGCGAATGGGCCAGGCCGAGATAGTCGTTCGAGGCGAAGTCCACGCCCCGGCGCGGCGCAAGGCTGCGCAGTCGCCCGTTCGCGGCAATGGAGGCGAGATCGTCACGCTGGGCAGCAAAGAAGACAGGCATGCCGCGCCCTATGGCGCAAGAGCGCGGCAGCGACAAATGCTGCCCGTCGATCAGTTCCAGATGTTGCTCGTCGTCGGCGGCTCGCTGGCCCACTTGAGGAAGTCGAAATCGGGCTTCATGCGGATGAACAGGTTGGCGACCGGCGTCAGCAGGCGGGTGACGTGGCCCTTGCCGGTGAGGTCCTCGAGATAGACGAGGTCGCCCTTGCCAATTCTCACCTTCGTGCCGTCGCTGACCTCGCCCTCGATGTCGCCGACGACGTTGATGGTGAAGGTCTTGGCCGGCGCCCTGTGCCAGTCCTCGACCCCTTGGGCGATCGAGCTGGCGATCACCGCGTCGGCCGGCAGCGGCTTGGGCGAGCCGACAACCTTGACCCGGTTGACGTGCGACACGCCGTTCTCGTCGGCGAAGATATGGATCACTTCCATGATTTTGTCGGGCCCCCTGGCTGGTTCGAGCGGCGTGTCTGCCGCACGAACGCCGCTGGCGGCAAGCGCGGTGATCATGGTTCCAGTCGTGAGCACGGTGCGGCGGTCGGTGTGCATGGGTCCTCTCCCTTAATCGGACAGGGGTTTAGCCGAGCTCGGCCCCCCTGCAATTGCTTTTCGGGCGGTTGTGCGTATATGGCCCCTCGGACCGCCCCGGCCTTTCGAAGCTGCGCCGCTTCGTCCGCCGGGGCGCTCGCTTTCCAGCCGATGAAGGTCATGCCCATGTCCCGCCGCCGCCAGATCTACGAAGGCAAGGCCAAGATCCTCTACGAAGGCCCCGAGCCCGGCACCTTGATCCAGTACTTCAAGGACGATGCGACCGCCTTCAACGCCCAGAAAAAGGGCACGATCAACGGCAAGGGCGTGATCAACAACCGCATCAGCGAGCACGTCTTCACGCGTCTCGCCCATATCGGCATCCCGACACACTTCATCCGCCGGCTGAACATGCGCGAGCAGCTGATCCGCCAGGTCGAGATCATTCCGCTCGAAGTGATCGTGCGCAACGTCGCCGCCGGTTCGCTCAGCAAGCGCCTCGGGTTCGAGGAAGGCGAGCCGCTCCCGCACACCCTGCTCGAGTACTGCTACAAGGACGACGCGCTCGGCGATCCGATGGTCTCGGAAGAAGAGATCGCCTGCTTCGGCTGGGCCTCGAACGAGGAGATGCAGGACATCGCCGCGATGGCGATCCGCATCAACGACTTCATGTGCGGCATGTTCGCCGGGGTCAACATCCGCCTGATCGACTTCAAGCTCGAGTTCGGGCGCGTCTGGGACGGCGACTATTCGCGCGTCATCCTCGCCGACGAGATCAGCCCCGACGGCTGCCGCCTGTGGGACATGACCACCGGCGAAAAGCTCGACAAGGATCGCTTCCGCCGCGATCTCGGTGGCGAGGAAGAGGCCTACCAGGAAGTCGCCCGCCGCCTCGGCCTGTTGCAGGACGACGGCAGCCCCGGCGAGGTGTTCGACCTCACGGCGCACCGCACCAAGCTGCGCTCCGGGCCCAAGTCGAAGAAGTAGCGACGCACTTCGTCCTCCCCACTTGCGCTCGCGCGAAAATGGGGAGGATCAAGCCGGTCTCGGCGTCGGCCTCCCGTCACCCGCCGCTTTGCGCGTGGAGGCACGCGACGTCGTACTGCGATACGGACGCCGTGTTCTTGGAGTTCTGATCCTGCTCGCCGGCATAGACGCTGCCGGCGATGCCGCCGTCCTCGTTGAAGGCGGAGCCGGGCGCGTCGGCGGCATTTCCGGGACTGTTGAGGGCATCGTCCTCGCCGCAGGTTACGCCGGGCTGGCCGGTCGCGTGGTGCGGGCTGATCGAGCCGACGCCCGGTTGGGCCAGGGCAGCGGTCGGCATCAGGGCGAAGGCAGCTGAAAGGGCAAGCGCAAGGGTCGTTCTCATGATGAGCTCCTGTTTGGCCCTCATGTGGGTCGATGATCTCCCCGGGCAGCGCAGGGGGCTCTTCGGTCGGAGTCGAGACGCTGACCGGATGGTCCGTGAACGTGGCAGGGGATCAAGTTCACTGAATGCGTCGGGACGTGCGGATTCAGCCATTGCCCGTTCAGCCCGGCTCCGCCACACACCCTTGCCATGATCCGCCGCTTGCTGGCCGCGCTGCTTCTTCTCGCGGCCTCTCCCACCCTTGCCCAGCCCCCTGCCGTCCACGCGCCTGTCGCGGCCGAGCACCAATGGCCGTTCGCCAAGAGCGACCTCAAGCCCGACCCGGCGTACCGCTTCGGCCGGCTGCCGAACGGCATGCGCTACATCATCCGGCCGAACGCCACGCCCAAGGCCCAGGGGATGGTCCAGTTCTGGGTCGACGACGGATCGATCGCCGAGACCGATGCCGAGCGAGGCTATGCCCATTTCATAGAGCACATGGCCTTCAACGGCTCGACCCACGTGCCCGAGGGCGAGATGGTCAAGCTGCTCGAGCGCAAGGGCCTCGCTTTCGGCGCCGACACCAACGCCTCGACCAATTACGACGTCACGCTCTACAAGCTGGACCTGCCGCGCAACGATGCCGACCTGCTCGACACGGCGCTGATGCTGATGCGCGAGACGGCGAGCGAGCTGAAGTTCGACCCCGCCGCGGTCAATCGCGAAAAAGGCGTCGTGCTGTCCGAAATGCGGGTGCGCAATACCTTTCAGTTGCGCGACTACCTCGACGGGCTCGCCTTCGCCTATCCCGGCGCGCGGTTCGCCGACCGCCTGCCGATCGGCACCGAGCAATCGATCCAACAGGCCACACCTGAAGGCCTGCGCGCGTTCTACAGGCGCGCCTACCGGCCGGAGAACACGGCGCTAATCGTCGTCGGCGACTTCGACCCCGATGCCGTCGAGGCCGCGATCCGCAAGCACTTCGGCGACTGGCGGGCCGAGCCGCCGGTGAAGCAGCCGGGCCCCGGTCCGATCCCGTTCAAGCGCGCCGGCAAGACCGACGTGTACGTCGATCCGGCGCTGGCCGAGCGCGTGACGGTCTCCCGCAGCGGCCCGTGGCTGCACGAGACCGACACCGTCGCCCAGCGCCGCGAGGACATCCTGCGCCAGATCGGATACGGCATCATCAACCGCCGGCTGCAGCGCCTCTCGCGCCAGGCCGATCCGCCGTTCCGCGACGCCGGCATCGGCACCGGTGACATCTTCAAGGTCGGCCGCACGACCAGCCTGGTGGTCGACGCCGCGGAAGGCGAATGGAAACGCGGGCTCGCCGCGGCCGAGCGGGAATACCGCCGCGCGCTCGAGTTCGGCTTCACCCCGGCCGAGGTCGCCGAGCAGGTCGCCAATATCCGCACCTCGGTCGAGGACCAGGCCGCCGGCGCCGCGACCCGGCCCAACAACATGTTCGTCGGCATGGCGATCTCGCTGCTGCAGAACGACAAGGTACCGACGACGCCGCAATCCGGGCTCGAGCGCTTCAACGTCTACGCGCCCGAGATCACCCCGGCCAAGGTTCTCGCCGCCCTCAAGCGCGAGCTGGTGCCGCTCACCGACCCGTTGATCCGCTTCGAGGGCCGCACTCCGCCGAAGGGCGGCGCCGCGGCGCTTCGCGCGGCGTGGAACGCGGGAATGGCCGCGAAGATCGGAAAGCAAAACTCGACCGCCCTCGGGACCTTTGGCTACACCGACTTCGGCCCTCCCGGGAAGATCGTCTCCGACACCACCGAGCCGCTGCTCGGCATCCGCGAGATCGTCTTCGCCAATGGGCTGAGGCTCAACCTCAAGCCGACCGACCTGCAGAAGGATCGTATCGCCATCTCGCTCAACATCGACGGCGGCCAGATGCTCGACACGAAGGACCATCCACTGGCGACCGCGATGGCCGGCGTGCTGCCCGTCGGCGGCCTCGGCAAGCATTCGTACGACGACCTGCAGTCGATCCTCGCCGGCCGCAACGTGAGCTTCGCTTTCGGCGACAGCGAGCGCACCTTCCAGATGGGCGCCCAGACCACGCCGCGCGATCTCGAGCTGCAGCTCGACCTGCTCGCCGCCGCCATCAGCGACCCCGGCTATCGCCCGCAAGGCGAAGCGCAGTACCGCCGCAACATCGAGAACTTCTTCGCCCGGCTCGACGCGACGCCCAGCTCGGCGCTGGCCAACAACCTCGGCAGGATCGTCGCCGACGGCGATCCGCGCTTCACGCTGCAGCCGAAGGCCGCTTACCTCGCGCTCGATTTCCAGCAATTGAGGCAGGCCATCGGCGACCGGCTCGATCACGGGGCGCTCGAGCTGGCGCTGGTCGGCGATTTCGATCCCGACAAGGCGATCCCGCTCGTCGCCAGGACCCTCGGCGCGCTGCCGCCGCGCGAGAAGGACTTCCGCGCCTATTCGGACAACCGCACGCGCCCGTTCACCGCCGACCGCTCGCTGCGCATCGTGCGCCACTCCGGACCCGCCGACCAGGCGATGGTGCGGATGAGCTGGCCGACCGAGGACGACAGCAACTTCGACGACGTGATGAAGCTCGAGCTGCTTCAGCGCGTGATGGACGTCGAGCTGACGGACACGTTGCGCGAGGAGCTGGGGCAGACCTACTCGCCTGGCGTCAGCGCCGAGGAATCGCGCACCTGGCACGGCTACGGCACGTTCAACATCATTGCCTCGGTGGCGACGGCCGACGTCGACGCCGCGCGCAAGGCGATGCTCGAGACGGTGCGCAAGCTCATCACCCAGCCGGTCGACGCCGACACCCTGCTGCGCGCCCGCCAGCCGCTGCTCGAAGCCTACGACAACGCGCTCAAGACCAACGGCGGCTGGATGGCCTACGCCGCCAGCGCGCAGCGCGAACCCGACCGCATCGTCCGCTTCACCCAAGGCAAGAGGATCGCCGAAGCGATCACCCCTGCGGACTTGCAGGCGATTGCCGCGAAGTACCTCGATCCGGACAAACGGCTGGAGATCGACGTGCTGCCGAAGGATGGAGCGGTCGCGAAAACGGCGGGATAGGCAGGAATAAGCAGGCCAGCTAAGGTCTTACCGGATCGCGGCCGCAGAAATCGCGTGCCTGCACGACTCGAGGGCGCGGAAGGCGAGGATCCTTTCCCGCCCATCATTTCGAATTTCGCAGCGCTCGAGTGGTTCTCGTGGGCGATTGCCGCTCTGTGGCTTGTCCTGCTGCCAATCTTGTCGTCCGCGGACGGCGGCGGAATGATCATCCTGCCAGCGCAGGGTCCAGTTTGAGCGGCAGCTTGAGGTAGCGCACGCCGTTCTGCTCCGCCGGGGGAAAACGGCCGGCGCGGACGTTTACCTGGATCGAGGGCAGCAGCAGGCGCGGCGCGCCGAGGGTGGCGTCGCGCGCCTTGCGCATGGCGACGAACTCCTCCTCGCCGACACCGTCATGGATGTGAATCGAGCGGTCTCGCTCCTCGCCCACCGTGGTTTCCCACGCGTACGCGTCGCGGCCCGGCGCCTTGTAGTCGTGGCACATGAAAAGGCGCGTCTCGCGCGGAAACGACAGCAACCTGCGGATCGAGCGATAGAGCTGGTGCGCGTCGCCGCCGGGGAAATCGGCGCGCGCGGTGCCGTAGTCGGGCATGAACAGCGTGTCGCCGACGAACACCACGTCGCCGATTCGATAGCTAACGTCCGCCGGCGTGTGGCCGGGGGTGTGCAGCACCTCAATGGTCATATTGCCGACCTTAAGCCTTTCGCCGTCGGCCAACAGCACATCGAAATCTGCGGCCTCCGGCTTCAGGTCGTCGATCTCGAACACCGGTTGAAAGACCTGCTGCACTTCGCGGATGTGCTCGCCGATACCGACCTTCGCGCCTGTCTTGCCCTTGATGTACGGTGCCGCTGTCAGATGGTCGGCGTGGGCGTGAGTCTCCAGGACCATCGCGATGTGCCACCCTTGCTTTTTCGCGGCGGCGAGGATCGCGTCGGCAGAGCGGACTTCGACCGTGCCCGAGTTCGGATCGAAATCGAGCACCGGGTCGATCACCACGGCCTGGGATGTTTCCGGGTCGCCGACCAGATAGCTGACAGTGAAAGTGGGCTCGTCGAAAAACGCCCGGATGCGCGGTCTTTCGGTGATCATCGCGAAATCTCCTGATCGAACGTTGACAATGTATGAGCATTATCTAATTTAGCAACTTCTAATTGTACGGAGTTGACCGATGACCACCCTCGCCGCCGATCTCGAGCAGTTCGAAGCCCGGGCCGGTGAAGTTGCGACCATGCTCAAGGCCCTCGCCAGCCGCCCGCGACTGATGCTGTTGTGCAAGCTCGTCGAGCACGGGGAGATGCGCGTGACCGAGCTCGCCGAGGCGGTCGGCCTGTCGCAATCGGCGCTCTCGCAGCACCTCGCCAAGATGCGCGAGGAAGGGCTCGTCGCCTTCCGCCGCGACGGCCAGTCGCTGTTCTACTCCATCTCCGACTCGCGCTGCGAGGCCCTGCTCGCGACGCTCCACGGTCTTTACTGCGCTTGAGGATCAGACAAATGCCCCAGACCATTTCCCCCGCCGAAGCCCAACGCCGGATCGAAGCCGGCGCGGTGCTGATCGATATTCGCAACCCCGACGAATACGCCCGCGCGCACATTCCCTGTGCGAGGAACCTGCCGCTGACGCAGATCGGCCGCATCGAGGGCGCGCCGGAGGTGATCTTCCACTGCAAGTCCGGCATGCGCACCTCGGCCAATGCCCAGGCGCTCCAGGCGACAACCGACGCCCCGGTGTTCCTGCTCGAAGGCGGTTTCGACGCCTGGCAAAAGGCCGGCCTCGACTGCAAGGTCGACAAGGCTCAGCCGCTCGAGATCATCCGCCAGGTTCAGATCGGCGCGGGCTCGCTCGTCCTGCTCGGCGTCTTGCTCGGCTTTTTGGTTTCGCCGGCCTTGTTCGGTCTTGCAGCCTTTGTCGGCGCCGGCCTGGTGATGGCCGGAACGACCGGCTGGTGCGGCATGGCCAAGCTGCTTGCCCTCGCCCCATGGAACCGGCGCGCGACAATGTGAAGCGATGATCGACCCGGCGTCCCTCGTCCCCGCACTCGGCTCGGGCATCCTCATCGGCCTGATACTCGGGCTGGTCGGCGGCGGCGGGTCGATCCTGGCCGTGCCGCTGCTGGTCTATGTCGTCGGCGTGAGGTCGCCGCATATGGCGATCGGCACCGCTGCGGTAGCGGTTGCGCTCAATGCCGCCAGCGGTCTCGTCGGCCATCACCGCGCCGGGACAGTGAAATGGCCGTGTGCGCTGGTCTTTGCCGGCACCGGCGCGGTGGGTGCCGCGTTTGGCGCCGAACTCGGCAAGGCCACTGATGGCGCACACCTGTTGGCGTTGTTCGGCGGCATGATGGTCGTCGTCGGCCTGACGATGCTGCGCAAGCGCCGATCGCCCGAGAACCCTGATGTCCGCCTGCGCGCTGCGACCGCCGCGCACCTGCTCCCCCGCCTCGTCCCGGCGGGCCTCGTCGTCGGCGGCCTCGCCGGCTTCTTCGGCATCGGTGGCGGGTTCCTCATCGTTCCCGCGCTGATCCTCGCCACCGGCATGCCACTGAGGAATGCCATCGGCACTTCGCTGGTGGTGGTGACCACCCTCGGTCTCACCACCGCCGCCTCGTACGCGTTGTCCGGCGCAGTCGACTGGTGGCTGGTCGCGGTCCTCTTGGTGGGCGGTGGCGTCGGCTCTCTCGCCGGGATCGCCCTGGGCAAGCGCCTGTCCGGCAAGCGCAGGCTGATGGAAGTCGGCTTCGCGGCGGTGGTGATCGCTGTCGGACTCTACGTTGTCGCCCGCGGTCTCTAGATAGACCGCTTACCTGATCGGTCGAGGCTCGCCAGCGCTGCCACAAGCTCATCGAAACCGTCGATCAGCGCGTCGGCCCCGAGGGTTTCGGGCGGGCCGTCATGGTAGCCGCCGGTAAGCACCACCACCGGCGCTCCCGCCGCCCGCGCCGCGCGGACATCGAAGCTAGAATCGCCGACCATCGCGAAGCGCGTGCCGCCGCAGCGGCGCTTCGCCTCGTCGAGCATGTCGCGGCTAGGCTTGGATCGGCCGGGGCCGAGCGTGTCGCCGCCGAGGATAGCGTCGAACCGGTGGCTGAGGCCGAGCTCGTCGAGCAGCTTGCGGGCGAGGTGCTCCTGCTTGTTGGTCACCACCGCCAGCCGGCAGCCCCTCGCCTCCAGCTCGTCGAGCGCGGCGAGGCAGCCGGGGTACGGCGCGCTGTGCTGCGAGGTGTGGCGCTCGTAATGGTCGATGAGGTCGAGGTAGAGCTGGTGGAACGTGTCCTCGGCGACCGTGCCGCCGGTCCGCTCCAGGGCCCGCGTCAGCATCGCCCGGGTGCCGCCGCCGATCACCTCGCGGGTGGTCGCTTCGCTGACCGGCCCGCGGCCGATCGCCGAGAGCGCATGGTTGAGGGCGCGGCTCAAGTCCGGAGCGGTGTCGATCAGCGTGCCGTCAAGGTCGAAGCCGATGGTGTCGAAGGGGAAGTCGGGCATCGCCGCGGCGCCTGCCAGAGCGATATGGAAACCGCAATCAAATGGTGGCATGGCCCCGCGCGATGACCGAAAGCCCCGCTACCCCCGCGCGCCCGATCGCCGCCGTCATCCTCGCCGCCGGCAAGGGCACGCGGATGAAGAGCAGCTGCCACAAGGTGCTGCATGCCATTGCCGGTCGGCCGATGATCGAGCACCTGCTCGCCTCGCTCGCCGAGCTCGCGCCGGAGCGGACGGTGGTGGTGGTCGGCGACGGGCGTGAGCAGCTCGAACAGCAGCTTGCCGGCCGGGTGGAGCTGGTGGTGCAAGAGCCGCAGCTCGGCACGGGCCACGCGGTCCAGCAGGCCGAGGTGGCGCTGAAGGGTTTCGAAGGCGACGTGCTGGTGCTCTACGCCGACGTCCCCTTTGTCCGCGCCGCAACGATGCGGGCGATGATCGAGCGGCTGCACGTCAAGGGCGATCCCGCCGACGTCGCGGTGCTCGGGTTCGAGCCGGCCGACACGCTCGAATACGGCCGGGTGATCGCCAACGGTGGGCGCATCAGCTGGATGGTCGAGCACAAGGATGCGAGCGAGGACGAGCGCCGCTGCCGGCTGTGCAACTCCGGCCTGATGGCGGCGCCGGCCAAGGTGCTGTTCGGCCTCCTGACGCAGGTCGGCAACGACAACGCGCAGGGCGAATACTACCTCCCCGACATCGTCAACGTGGCGATCAAACAGGGCGGGCACGCCGCGGTTATCACCACCGACGATCCCGACGAGGTCGCGGGGATCAATTCGCGCGCCGAGCTCGCCTCGGCCGAGGCGCGCTGGCAGCACGCACGCCGGCTGCGCGCGATGGCGGACGGTGCGACGCTCGTCGCGCCGGAAACGGTGTTCTTCGCCTGGGATACCGCGCTCGGCCGCGACGTGACGATCGAGCCGAACGTGGTCTTCGGCCCGGGTGCGGCAGTGGCCGACGGCGCGACAATCCACGCCTTCTCACATATCGAGGGCGCTGAGATCGGCGAAGGCGTCTCGGTCGGCCCGTTCGCCCGGCTGCGGCCCGGCGCCAAATTGGGCAACGGTTCCAAAGTCGGCAACTTCGTCGAGGTCAAGAATACCGAGCTGGGCGAAGGCGCCAAGGCCAACCACCTGACCTATCTCGGCGACGCGACCGTCGGCGCGGGGGCGAACATCGGCGCCGGCACGATCACCTGCAACTACGACGGCTATTTCAAGCATCGCACGATCATCGGCGAACGCGCGTTCATCGGCTCGAACAGCGCGCTCATCGCACCCGTCACCATCGGCGCCGACGCGATCGTCGCCGCCGGCAGCGCGGTCAGCCGCGACGTCGCTCCCGGCGAGCTGAGGATGGTCCGCGCCGAGCAGCTGGTGAAGCCCGGCTGGGCCGACCGCTTCCGCGACACGATGACCAAGAAGAAGGCGGAGGCGAGGAAAAGCCAGGATGGCGGCTAACGATGAAGGCCTCGCCCTGGTCCTCCAGGCGAGCATTGAGCATGCCGAGGAGCTGCTCGAAGAACAGGGCGGCTTCCTGCCCTTCGGCGCCCGCGCCCGGATGGATGGCGAGATCGAGTTCCTCGAGACGATCGGCAACGATGCTGGAGAGCCGCTGGAAACGCTGTATCGGCGGATCGGCACGATGCTCTCCGAGGATGCGAAGGAGCACCGCATCCTGGCCGCGGCGCTGATTGCCAACGCGAGCCTTCCCGAAGGTATCGAGCCGATGTTCGACACCGCCCTATCGGTGCTGGTCGAGGCGCCGGACTTCTGCCGCTCGATCGTGGTGCCCTATCGCATCGCCGGCAACGGCGGCCGCGCGAGGATCGAGTTCGGCAAGATGATCCCGGAAGAGGCGGAACCGGTCGTCTTCGCCGGATGAAGGCTATTCCTGCTGCTTGAGAAAGGCGACGAGGGCCGCGAAATAGCGCTGCTGGTCGTCGTACATGGCAAGGTGGCTGCCGTTGGCCATGAAGGCGTACTCGCCGTGGGGCAGCTGCTTTGCCATCTTTTCCATGTAGGCCGGATCCATCGTGTCGTACTTCGCGCCGATCACCAGGGTGGGCACTCTGATCCGCTTGAGGTCGTCGAACCGGTCCCAATTCGCAAGCCGTCCGCTCGCGCCCAGTTCGCTGGGCCCCTGCATCAGGGTATAGATGTGCTCGTTCTCCTTGGCGAAGGCACGGTTCACCGGTTCGGGCCAGTCGGCGGCGGGCCGGCGCAGGAAGTGCTTCTCGTAGAACTGTGGGACGAGGATGCCCATGTAACGCGGATCGTCGGTCTTGTGCTCGGCCTCGAGCCGCTGAATCGTGGCGAGGTCTTCCGGCCTCAGCTGCGGCATCAAGACAGTCCTGGCGTATTCATTGTACGCCGGGATGGAAGCCATCATGTTCGAGATGACCAGGCACTTGAGATGGTCCTGGTGTCTGAGCGCGTACTCGATCGCGAGAAGGCCGCCCCAGCTCTGCCCCAAGAGGCAGAAGTTGTCCTTCGTGAGGCCGAGAGCCGTGCGGACCTGCTCGACCTCGTCGACGAAGCGGTCGGTGGTCCACAGTGAATCGTCGTGGGGCTGGTCGCTGTTGCCGGCGCCGAGCTGATCGTAATAGTAGTATTCGATCCCTGCCGCGGGCAGGAAGGCGTCCATCGCTTCCATGTAGTCGTGAGGCACGGCCGGGCCTCCGTGGAGGAGCAGCACTTTCAGTGTCGGGTTGTTGCCGACCCGCTTGACCCACACCTTGAAGTCACCTTTGGGCGTGTGGATGGGAATCATCCGCGCCCCCCCGGACCAGGCGTCAGGGTGGCCCGTATTGTCGAAGTAGGCCGGCGTTGACGAATCCGCGGAAGGCGCTGGCTTCGCGCAGGCGTTGAGCGCGATTGCCGCGAGAAACGCGGCGGCGTACCGAGCGAAAGGTGCGAACATGGCAGCTGGCTCCCCCCGGGCTGCGACCTTGCACCTCCTAGCCCATTTATCGCCGGCGGGAAATGCGGTCGGCGCCGAACAAGCGGGTTGCTTTGATATCTTGATATGATATCGGTCTGTCAATGGCTCGGATCCTCGTCGACCTTTCCGAAGAAGACGTCCGCTGGCTCGACGCGCTTGCCGCCAGGCAAGGCCGCTCGCGCGCCGCGGTTCTGCGCGAGGCGGTTGGCGCTTTTCGCGATGCGGCCCAGGATGCCGGCATCGAGCGATTTTTCGGTATTTGGCGTGAGCGCGCGGGCGAGACCGGCGAATGAGCGCTGCGGTGTTCGATACCTGGATCCTGCTCGACGCTTTGCGCGGCATTCCCCAAGCGGGCACCGAGCTCAAGCGCTACGGCCAGCGCTACCTGAGCCGCATTAGCTGGATCGAAGTGTTGACCCACGGACTGCCCGACGATGCGCAGCGAACCGAGGCGTTCCTGGCCCATTTCAAGGTTGTCGAGATATCCGATGAAATTGCCAGGAGCGCAGCGCAGCTGCGGGCGCAGCGCCGCGGGCTGACGCTCAGCAACGCGATCGTCCTCGCCACCGCCCAGACGACGGGGCGAATTCTCGTCACCCGCAATACCCACGCGTTCCCGGCGCAAATGCCGGGCATCCGCGTGCCCTATTCGCTTGAGGAAGGTTAGAAGCCCATGTGCGGCATCATCGGCATCGTCGGCAACACGCCGGTCGCGGAGCGGCTCGTCGACGGGCTCAAGCGGATGGAGTACCGCGGCTACGACAGCGCGGGCTTGTGCACCCTGTATGACGGCAAGCTGGTCAGGCGACGAGCCGAAGGCAAGCTCCTAAACCTCGTCCTGGAGCTCGAGCGGAACCCGGCAGCGGGCACGGTCGGCATCGCCCATACGCGCTGGGCGACCCATGGAGCCCCGACAACCAGCAACGCGCACCCCCATGCGACCGACGAGGTCGCCCTGGTGCACAACGGCATCATCGAGAATTTCCGGGCGTTGCGGCAGGAGCTGGAAGCGCGCGGCCGCACCTTCGAGAGCGAAACCGACACGGAGGTCGTCGCTCATCTCGTTTCCGAGCTGGTGGAACGGGGCAAGTCCCCCGAGGAAGCGGTTCGCGAGGTGCTTCCCCGGCTGCGAGGTGCCTTTGCCCTGGCGATCGCTTTCCGGGCGCACCCTGAAATGCTGATCGGCGCCCGACTCGGTTCACCGCTGGTGGTCGGCTACGGAAATGGCGAAACCTATCTCGGCTCGGATGCCCTCGCACTCGCCCCGTTGACGCAGGAAATCGCCTATCTCGAAGAAGGCGACTGGGTCGTGATCAGTCGCGAGGGAGCGACGATCTACGACAGTGATAACAACGCGGTAACACGCGAGGTCACGACTTCCGGAGCCCTCACGGAAGACATCGAGAAGGGCGCCTATCGCCATTTCATGCAAAAGGAGATCTTCGAGCAGCCGACAGTCGTCGCCCAGACGCTACGCAGCTACCTAAGGCCGCTCGAGCAGGAGGTCGCGTTACCCCAGATGGACTTCGACATCACCGGCATCGAGCGCGTCACCATCGTTGCGTGCGGCACGTCCTATTACGCCGGGATGGTCGCCAAGTACTGGTTCGAACAGTTCGCGCGCGTGCCGGTCGACATCGATTTCGCCAGCGAATTCCGTTACCGCAAGCCGGTCCTGCAGAAGGGAGGGCTGGCCCTGTTCATCTCGCAGAGCGGTGAGACCGCCGACACGCTGGCCGCTCTTCGGCATTGCAAGGCCGAGGGACAGACGATCGCCGTCGTCGTGAACGTGCCGACGAGCTCAATGGCACGCGAGGCCGATCTATTGCTGCCCACCCACGCCGGGCCCGAGATCGGTGTCGCGAGCACCAAGGCATTCACGTGCCAGCTCGCCGTGCTCGCCGCGCTTGCGGCCCATTTCGCCGTTCGCAAGGGGCGGATGTCACACGAGGAAGAGGCGGGCATTGTCCGTCACCTGCTCGAAGCCCCCGCGGCGCTCAACGCCGCGCTGGATCATGATGGCGAGATCGCCGGGATGGCGCACCTCATCGCTCCGGCCCGCGACGTGCTGTATCTCGGCCGCGGCCCGGATTTCCCGTTGGCGCTGGAAGGAGCGCTGAAGCTGAAGGAAATCAGCTATATCCACGCCGAGGGATACGCCGCGGGTGAGATGAAGCATGGTCCCATCGCGCTGATCGACGAAGCCGTTCCGGTGATAGTCCTCGCACCGTCCGGTCCGCTGTTCGAGAAGACCGTCTCCAACATGCAGGAAGTACGGGCCCGGGGCGGGAAGATCGTGCTGATCTCCGACGCCGAAGGCCTGGGCGAGGCGAGCGAAGGCTGCCTCGCGACCATCGAGATGCCGCGCGTGCATCCGCTGATTGCTCCGCTGGTCTACGCGGTGCCGGTGCAGCTGCTCGCCTACCATGTCGCCGTCGCCAAGGGGACCGATGTCGATCAGCCGCGCAACCTCGCCAAGTCGGTGACGGTAGAATAGCGTTTCAAAACCTATCGTTGGTTAGTCGGGCTTTACGGCGTCTCAACCATTGGCGGGCTACGCGCTCCCATCGTGACCGACAGCCATTCCGAACTGCCGCAGCTGCCCCTCAAGTTGCCGCTGCTGGCGCTCATCGGCATCAGGGATCCCGAACAGGGAAGCTGGGCGGCCTTGCGCGCGATCCAGTACGCGCAGATACATCGCCTGTCGCGCAGCCGCGCCCTCGCCCATGTGATGAGCGCTTTCGTTACGGTCGGCTTGTTCTTCGGCAAAGTGCCCGCGCTCGCCCTGGCGCCGTGGGTGCTGGGCCTTGCCGCCGCATTGTGGAATTCGCTGCGCATCGACCGCGCCCTCGCGGACATCCATCACCGTTCGATGACCCGTCATGAATTCCGCCGCCAGGCGCTCGGCGTCGCCGGGGTGGCCGCGGTCTGGGCGATCGCGTTGCTGGCCTTCACGCATTGGGGCACGATGGCCGACCATTTCGCCTTGTGGACGCTGTTGGCGATGCTGATCGCCGGATCCGCGTTCGCCTTGGCGCCCGCGCCGATGGCGACGATCGCGTTCTCGGGCGTCACGGGGCTGGCGGCCATGGTCTCGTTTCTCCTCAAGGGAGAACTCACATTCGCCGTCGTGGTCAGCGCTTTCGTGGTCATATCGATCGCCGGCGCGCTCAACATCGCCCGCACCTACCTCGCCGCCGAGATCGCCGAGGCCGGGGTGGCCGAGAAGAGCGAAGTCGTCTCGCTGCTGCTGCGCGAGTATGCGGATAACGCCGCCGACTGGTTGTGGCAGGTCGATACCAATCGGCGCATCCGTTCGGCGAGCCCGCGCTTCGCCTACGCACTCGGCCGCGAAATGGACGCCATCGAAGGCGAATCGTTCATCAAGCTGATCGCCGGCGAGGCGTGGGAAAAGGGCCAGTTCGCACCTAGCCTCCACGATCTCGCCGAACGGCTCAAGCAACGCGAGAGCTTTTCCAACCTGCTCGTCCAGGTCGAAGTCGGCGGTGCCCGCCGGTGGTGGGAGATTTCCGGCACGCCGATGCGCGGCGAGAAGGGTGAGTTCATCGGCTTCCGCGGGGTCGGCTCCGACGTCACGCACGAACGCGAGTCCAACGAGAAGATCGCCTACCTCGCCCGCTACGACACCCTAACGGGGCTGCCTAACCGGCTGATGGTCACCGAATCCCTGAAGGACGCGCTCAAGTACGCCGAGCAATGGCGCACGCGTTGCGCGTTCCTGATGATCGACCTCGACCGGTTCAAGGCGGTCAACGATTCGCTCGGCCACCAGATCGGCGACCTGATGCTGGCCCAGGTCTCGCACCGGCTCGAGGAACTGGCGAGCGACAACGAGATGTGCGGCCGCCTCGGCGGCGACGAGTTCGCCGTCGTCATCCGCGACGCGTCAAACCGCAACGCCGTCGCCGCCTTCGCCGACAAGATCATCAAGGCGCTGTCGCAGCCTTACGACGTCGAGAACCACAAGCTCTACATCGGCGCCAGCGTCGGATCGGCGATGGGACCGCGCGACGGGACGACCGTCGAGGCGCTGATGCGCAACGCCGACCTCGCGCTTTACCGTGCCAAGGACGCCGGTGGCGGCGAGCATTGTGTGTACGAGCCGACGCTGCATGCGGAAGCGGAGGAGCGCCGCCAGCTCGAGTCCGCGTTGCGTTTCGCCACCGACAAGGGCGAGCTGCTGCTCAACTTCCAGCCGGTCGTCGACTCCAAGCTTGAGACAGTGGTCGCGTTCGAGGCGCTGGTTCGGTGGCAGAGCAAGGAGCACGGCTTCATCAGTCCCGCCAAGTTCATTCCGCTCGCCGAGGACACCCGTCTCATCGTGCCGATCGGCGAGTGGGTGATGCGCGAGGCCTGCCGCGAGGCCGCCCGCTGGCCCGACCACATCAAGATCTCGGTCAACGTCTCGGGCGAGCAGCTGCTCGAGCCGGGCTTCTCCAAGACCGTCGTCCGCGCCCTCTCCGACTCCGGCCTCCCCGCCGAGCGGCTCGAGGTCGAGGTGACCGAGAGCATCTTCGTGCGCGACGCGCAGATCGCGCGACAGGCGCTTGAGGAGATCATCGCGCTCGGCTGCACGATCGCCCTCGACGACTTCGGCACCGGCTACTCCTCGCTCGGTTATCTGCGCGCCATCCGCTTCTCGACCATCAAGGTCGACCGCAGCTTCGTCCAGGGCGCGGCGCAGAACAGCCCCGAATCCCTCGCCATTGTCCGCGCCGTCGTCGCGATGGCCGACAGCCTCGGCATGACCACCACCGCGGAAGGGGTCGAGACCGCGGCCGAAGCGGCCCTGATCCGCGACATGGGCTGCACCAAGATCCAGGGCTTCTACTTCGGCCGGCCGATGCCGGCGGCGGAAGCGCTCGGCGTCGCCCAGCGCAGCAAGATCGGCAAGGCCGCCGCCTAAACCCCCACCAGCCCCTCAACTGCACTCTCGAACAGCACCCGCCCGTCGCTGTTGCCCATCTCGGGCTCGATCGCGCGCTCGGGGTGCGGCATCATGCCGAGGACGTTGCCCTGGGCATTGAGCACCCCCGCGATCGCCCGCTGCGAGCCGTTGCAGTTCTCGCCATAGCGGAACGCCACCCGGCCCTCGCCCTCCAGCCGGTCGAGCGTTGCCTCGTCAGCGAAATAGTTGCCGTCGTGGTGCGCGACCGGAAGGTGGATCGTCTCGCCCTGCTCGTAGCCGGCGGTGAACAGCGACTGGCTGTTCTCGACCTCGAGCGGCACCGTGCGGCAGACGAAGGTCAGCTGTGCGTTGCGCATCAGCGCGCCGGGCAGCAAACCGCTCTCGGTCAGCACCTGGAAGCCGTTGCAGACGCCGAGCACCGGCACGCCCTTGTTCGCCGCCTCGACTACCGCGCGCACGATCGGGCTTCTCGCCGCCATCGCTCCGCAGCGCAGGTAATCGCCATAGGAGAAGCCGCCCGGCAGGCCGATGAAGTCGAGCCGCTCGGGCAGCTCGGCGTCGCCGTGCCACACGCGGATCGCCGGAGCGCCGGAGACCTTCTCAAGCGCATCGGCGAGGTCGCGGTCGCAATTGGACCCGGGGAACGTCACCACGGCGGCACGAAAGGCCATTACACGGTCTCCAGCTTCTCGATGCGGTAGTTCTCGATCACGGTGTTGGCGAGAAGCTTCTCGCACATGTCCTTCAGCGTGGCGTCGGCAGTGCCGTCGGCGACGTCCAGCTCGATCAGCCGGCCGACACGCACGTCTTCGACGCCGCGAAAGCCGAGCCCCTCCAGCGCGTGGTGCACCGCCCTGCCCTGCGGATCGAGCACTCCGGGCTTGAGGCTGACGAAAATGCGGACCTTCATGGGCAGGCCTTTCGGGAGGTGCTGGTTACTCGCGCGGAGCCTATGGCGATTGCCGCCGCGCGCGACAAGGGGCGCGGCGGGCGTAGCCGACAAAGGTGGCGCATTCCATCCGCAAGATCCCCATGCACGCGTCCGTGCAGCAAGTCGCGCTGCCCGCACGCCAAGGTCAGGAATTCCACAGATCGCGCGTTTGAAGCATCTGCCGATCCTTCGAGCCGGGCTGGGGCGAGTCAGGACGAAGATATGAGGAACGTGGCGTGCAGGAAGGAGACGATGAGCTACGCAGTTGCCAGGCGATATCCCACGGCCGGCTCGTTGACGATCAGGGCCGGGTGTGCGGGGTCGGGCTCCAGCTTTTGCCGCAAGGCGCGGATGGCGACGCGCAGGTAATCGATCTGGTCCTGCTGCGCCGGACCCCACACCGCGCGCAGCAGCTGGGCATGGGTGAGGACGCGGCCGGCTTGCTTGGCGAGCTCGGCCAGGACCGCGTATTCCTTGGGCGTCAGGTGCACATCCGCGCCGTCGCGCTGCACCGACCGGCGATAGAGGTCGATCTTCACCCGGCCCGCCTCGACCGGCTCCTGGTCGGAAGCCGGGCTGAGGTCGAGCAGGTTATCGATGTAGCGGTCGAGCCTGTTCGCCTCGGCCGCGACCGTCGAGACCTGGGCCTTGTCCGCCGCGCCGGCGCGCCTCAACGCGCGAGCGGCGGCGATGATCGCGGTCAGGCGTGGCTTGATGTCCTGCCCAATCGAGGCCAGCAGGGCCGATCGCAGCCGGTCGTGCTCGCGCACGGCGACGAACTCGCGCGCGTCGCGTTCAAGCCGCGCCCGTTCAAGCGCCAGCGCAACCTGGTCGAGCAGGTTGCGAAGCAACGGCAGTTGGTCACGTTCGACCGCCGGCATCCCGTCGTCACGGGAAAGGCCGACGGCGGCCATCACCGCCTGGTCGGATTCGACCGGGTGGAACTGCCACTCGGCCATATCCACGCGCCTGACTCCGCGGCCGGCGGGCTTGCCGGTGTTAAGTGTCATCGCCGCGGCGGCGAAATCGCTCGGGGCGAGGTCCGCCTTCGCCGGCGCGCTGGCGACGAGCCGTGGCTTGTCGCGGCCCGTCAGCAGCACGGCGTTGCAGTCGAACAGCCGCGAAAGGTCCTTCACCGCCAGGCCGACGATACCGTCCTCGCTGGTGCACGACAGCAGGCGCCGGGCAAGGCCGGCGATGGTCGCGTTGCGCTCGGCGTGCGCTGCGGCCAGCTGCGCCTGTTCCCGCAGCGAGCCGGCGAGGCGGCTGGTGACGACCGCGACGAGGAACAGCATCGCGACAGTCACAATGTCTTCGGGGCTGTGGATCAGGAACGTGCGATAAGGCGCGGTGAAGAAGTAGTTGTATGCGAGCGCGGAGCCCACCGCCGCGACAAGCGACGGCCACAGCCCGCAATAAATCGCCGCGGCCAGCACGGCCGGAAGATAGAGCAGCACGACCGGCGCGGTGCCCCAGCGCGGGGCAATTAGCAGGCCCAGCGCCGTGGCGGCCGCGATCATCAGCACCGCGGCCGCATAGGCGAGCACATCCGGAGCCATCGCCCGGCGGGCGCCGTCCACGGAGATAGCGCTCGAATTCATGGGGCCAATTTGCGCCCGCGCAAGCCTTGCGTCGAGAGGCGATCGCTCTTTCCCTATCCGATTCCACATGGAAACTTTATGCCGTCCCGGCCCACATATGAGACATGGCCACAGCCCTCAGCATCGCACCGGCTGACGAGGGCGCGCTATCGTCATCCGATCGCCCGAGCCAGCGCCTTCCGATCCTGACGATCGGCGCGCTCGGCGTGGTATTCGGCGACATCGGCACGAGTCCGCTCTATGCGGTCCAGGCGACACTCGATCCGCGCTACCATCTCGGCGCGAACGTCACGGATCTCTACGGGATCGTCAGCTTGATCTTCTGGTCGTTCGTCTTCGTGGTGACGATCAAGTACGTCTTCATCGTCATGCGCTGCGATAATCGCGGTGAGGGAGGCAGCCTCGCCCTTTACGCCCTGATCCAGCGACAGTTGGGCGCCGCGGCCCCGCAGCGCTGGCTGCTGATCGCGGCACTTTTCGCCACCGCCCTGTTCTATGCCGATGCGATGCTGACGCCGGCGATATCGGTGATCTCGGCGGTCGAAGGGCTCGGCGTCGTGAGCGCCACGTTCCAGCCGTACATCGTGTGGATCGCGCTGGCGATCCTGATCGGGCTGTTCGCCATCCAGCGCAACGGCACCGAGCGCGTCGGCAAGCTGTTCGGCCCTGTCATGCTGACCTATTTCCTGGCGATCGCCGCGATGGGGGTGCGTCACATCCTCGGCCATCCGCAGGTGTTCCGCGCGCTCAACCCGGCGTACATCGGTGGCTTCTTCCAGACCCACCCACTCCATTCGTTCCTGTCGCTCGGCGCGGTGGTCTATGCGTTCACCGGCACGGAAGCACTCTATGCCGACATGGGCCATTTCGGGCGCAAGCCGATCGCGCTCGCATGGCTCTACATCGTCTTGCCCGCGCTGCTGCTCAACTACATGGGCCAGGCGGCGATGCTCATCCGGCATCCTGAGTTTGCCGACAACCCCTTCTTCCGCATGGCCCCACCGTCTCTGACCATCCCCCTGCTCGTCGTGGCGACCCTGGCGACGATCATCGCCAGTCAGGCGGTCATCTCCGGCGCGTATTCGGTGACGCAGCAGGCGATCCAGCTCGGCTTCATCCCGCGGCTGCGCATCACGCACACCTCTTCGCGCGCGATCGGGCAAATCTACCTGCCGACCGTGAACTGGGCGCTGGCGGCGATGATCGCGCTGCTGGTCGTTTCGTTCCGGCACTCGGCGGCGATGCTGCCGGCTTACGGGCTGGCGGTCGTCGGCACGATGCTCATCACGACACTGATGCAATATGTCGTCGTGTTCCGCATCTGGAAGCGCCCGCTGTGGCAGGGCGCGATCGGCATCGCCGTGTTCGTCACCGTGGACCTGGTGTTCTTGAGCTCGGGCCTCGCCAAGCTGTTCGAAGGCGCCTGGTTTCCCATCCTCGTCGGACTCGTCATCTTCACGCTGCTGAGCACCTGGGCGACTGGCCGGCGGCTGATGCGCGCACGGCTGGCCGAGACCGGCCTGCCGCTGCCGATCTTCATCAAGTCGGCAGCAACGTCGGCCCACCGGGTGCGCGGCACGGCGGTGTTCCTGTCCGCTTCGTCCGACACCATCCCCTCGGCCCTGCTGCACAATCTCAAGCACAACCAGGTGCTGCACGAACGAGTGCTGATCCTCACCGTGAAGGTCGAGGAGGTGCCGTATATCGACGCTCCCAGGCGCCTCGAGGTTCACCCCGCCGGCGACGGCTTTTACCGCGTGATCCTCCACTACGGCTTCATGCAGGAAGTCGACATTCCACGCGACCTTGCCCGCATCGGCAACATCGGCGAGCCGTTCGACATGATGCGCACCAGCTTCTTCCTTGGCCGGCAGAAACTGATCCCGTCGAAGGAGCGCCCCGGCATGGCGGTCTGGCGCGAGCGGCTGTTCGCGTGGATGAGCAAGAGCTCCGAAAGCGCGATGGAGTATTTCCAGCTCCCGACCAACCGGGTGATCGAGCTCGGCAGCCAGCTGCAGATCTAGGCCTCCCCCTCACTTTCTTTTTGCGAAAGGGCTTGCCTGACAGGCCGGTTGGTCTTTCAATGCGCGCCAGCGCGCCGGAGGGCGGGAAGGGGAGAGTGGAATGAGCAAGGCATTGAGTTCCAAGGTTTCCAGGACTGTCGCGCTCGCGCTTTTCGTCTCGCTCCTGTCGCCACCCGCTCCCGCCCCCGCGCAGAAGCGCCCCGCGGACCTCACGCAACTTCCACCCACGCCGACCACCTATACCCCCGCCAAGACGCCGTGGGGGGATTGGGACTTTCGCGGGACCTGGCCGCTCGACAACGTCGCCGGTGCGCGCATCCTGTTCCAGCGGCCGAAAAGTTATGGCAATCGCGTGTGGCTGACGGACGAGGAGCACGCCAAGCGCATCGCCAATGCGGTCAAGTCCGACGCCGGATACACGCCCGACACCGAGATCGGGCAGCAGTCGGGCACGCAGGGCCTAGCCGACTGGACGCGCAAGTCCGACTTCTCTTGGCGCACATCGCTGCTGGTCAGCCCGACGGACGGCCAGCTGCCGCCGCTGACGCCGTGGGCGCAGAAGATGTTCGAGAACGGTCGCTCCGGCTGGGTGCCGGGGCAGGAATACGACACGCCGGCCGATTTCGACGCCTGGGACCGGTGCATCACGCGCGGCTTTCCCGCCTCGATGCTCCCCAACCGCTACAACCACGGCATCCGCGTGTTCCAGTCGCCGGGGTACATCACGATCGTCAACGAGATGCTCGGACGGCGGGTGATCCCGATCGTGCCGAAGAGCGAGGTCGGGCGGCACTGGCCGAAGCAGGTCGAAGGGTGGTGGGGCGACTCGCGGGCCTATTGGGACGGCAAGACGCTGGTTATCGAAACCAGCAACCTGAAGAGCGGTGACAGCGTGACCGAGGACCTGCAGAAGCGCGCCGCCGCACCGGTGATCGTGACGATGATCGGCGGCGCGCCGCTCGACACCATCCCGGTCAGCGCCAGGGCCCATTCGGTCGAGAAGCTGACCATGACCGGGCCGGATTCGATCCTCTATGAGGTGACTTACGACGACCCGGAGGTGTTCACCGCCCCGTGGACCGCGCAGGAGGAATGGAGCCGCAACGACAAGTACCAGATGTTCGAATACGCATGCCTCGAAGGCGACGTGCAGATCCGCGGCTATGTCAGCGCCTCGCGCGCCGCCCGCGCACAGATCGCCGCCGGGACGAGGAAGCCGGAGACGATCGAGAAGGATTCGCGCTCTCGGTTCACCAAGACATTCGACTTTGATCCGGTGGCGCCGGGCGCGCCTCCGCCGCGGACTGCGCGAGCGCAAGCATCGAACGGCGGCTAGCGGCTTCGAAGGCCGCCCGGCATACGCTGCATGGGCGTTTCGGGACTTGCCCCGGATGTGGTAGGGGCCGCTATCCGTAGCCGACAGTCCGGGGGGATGAGCATGCGGAACTACCTGATGACCGCCCTTGCGGGCGCCGCCCTGACGGCGTGCCAGCAACAGTCGGCCACCGAGCCAACCGCCAGCGAGACCGCCGCGGCGCAGGCTGGCGCGATGCCGGCAGCCGCCAGCGGAACACCGGCCGCGCAAGTCGATCCAGCGGCGCACAACGGCGCCGCACCGGCTGGCGCCCCAAGCGAAGCTCCGGCAGCCGCCGATGTGCCGGCCGCCCCGTCAGGCAGCGGCTACGACTGGGCCGAGGCGCACAACATCGACGACGTGAAGGATTGCACCGTCGGCGACGAGGACTTCCGCCAAGGCTGCCAGCTCTACGTCAACGAAAAGGGCGTCGAGGAGGGCGAGCAGGAGTTCGAGGGCGACGACGAATAGACCCTTGGTCCCGCAGGAAGATTTCCTCGATCGCCAGCCCGAACACGCAAATACCCCCGACATGATTCAAGGGAGTGGATGCTTAACCAATCAGCCCTCGACCGCCTTCACCAGTCGCCGCTCCAGCGGCGCGAGGACGTTGGCCAGTTCGTGGCCGCGCTTGAGGACCTGGCCGTGCTCACCGAACAGGGTCCACTGGCCCTGCTTGGTCCGCAGCGCGGGGCGCTTCTCGATCCGCATCTGGGGGACTTCGGCGTGGCGGCGGAACGCGGCGAAGACGGCGTGGTCGCGGGTGAAGTTCATCGCGTAGTCGCGCCATTCGCCGGCGGCGACCATGCGGCCGTAGAGGTCGAGGATGCGGCTCAATTCGGCGCGCTCGAACCCGACCTGGTTGGGAATGCGGGCCGGGAACGCGACGATCGTGCCGCTGCCCGGCCCGACGCTCATTAGCTATTGCTCCCGCTGCGCTTGCGCGATCGCGCGGGCGCAGGTTCGGATTGCGGCGCATCCTCGTCCGCCGGGCGCATCTTCTCGAGCTCGGCGTGGAAAATGGCGAGGCGCGCCTCGAGCTCGTCGATGCGCTGGGCGGTCGGCTCGCACGGTTCCTCGCACGGGGTGCCGTAGGGGATGAACTCGCGGACGTAGGTTTCGACCGGAACGAGCGTGCTGCGCGCCTTGAGACCGACCATCGTCGCCCCTTCCGGCACGTCGTCGGTGACGATCGCGCCGGCACCGATGCGGGCGCGTTCGCCGATGGTGATGGGCCCGAGGATCTGCGCCCCTGAGCCGACGATCACGTTGTCCTTCAGCGTCGGGTGGCGCTTGCCGCCCTTGCCGCTCGTCGGGTTGGTGCCGCCGAGGGTGACGCACTGGTAGATCGTCACGTTGTCGCCGATCTCGGCGGTCTCGCCGATCACTGTGAAGCCGTGGTCGATGAAGAAATTCTTGCCGATCTTGGCGCCCGGATGAATGTCGATGCCGGTGAGCCAGCGGGAGACGTGGTTGACCAGCCGGGCGAGGAAGTACAGCTCGGCTTCGAACAGCCAGTGCGCGGCACGGTGCAGGCCGAGGGCCCAGACGCCGGGATAGATGAGGATTTCCCACCGGCTGCGCGGCGCCGGGTCGCGGGCGTGAATGGAATCCAGGTAGGCTAGCAAGCGATCCCACATAACTGCGTGATTCTCCTTCAAACGCCGCCTTAAAGCAAGACACCACCGTTAACCTGTCGAACCAGGTTCATGCGTTTGCCTGCTAGAGCAGGCGGGGCTCCTCCGGGCCCTGGACCGCTTCGAGCGCCGCCCGCCAGATGACCAGCGTGGGCGGTGCCTTGCGTTCCAGGCTCAGCGTGTCGATCGCTTCGACCAGCTTTTCGATCTGCAGGTAGGAACGCTCTGCGCGGGGGACAAGGTATTGTGCGGCGTCCTCGCCCAGCGGGAGCCCGCGCTCCTCGGCGTGGCTGAGGATCAGCTCCGCCGCCATGGCGTCGTCGGGCGGCCCGATTTCGAGCTGGAGCGCGGCTCCCAAGCGGGACTTGAGATCGGGCAGCGCGATATCCCAAGGCGGCACGCCGCCGACGATCAGCAGCGGCCGGCCGTCCTCCTGGGCGCGGTTCCAGCGGTGGAACAGCTCGGCCTCGTCGAGGGCCTGGGCATCGTCGATGGCGTCCCCTTTCCCACTCTCGGAGAACCAGCGGGCGAGCAGCGACTTGCCTGAGCGCGACGGGCCGGTGAGCACCGCCGCGCGGAACGGCCAGCTTCGCGGGTTCTTGAGGGCTTCCACCACCGCCGCATTGCCCTCGCCGAGCACGATTCGTCCGGGGCCGGCGGCCACGCGGGCAAGAGGAAGGGCGATCTGCGACATTGTCGCACCAGCCCTAGCGTCACTAGCGATGAATGACGAGAACGCCGGCGACGTTGCTGACCTGGAACCCGCGCCCGCGCAGCGCCGCGGCCAGGGCGTCGAGGTCACCGGCAAAGCCGACCCGCATCACCGACATGCCGCCGATGGCGATGCTGCTCGGCGTCGCCGAACGCACCCCTGGCGTGGCGCGAACGAAGGCGAGAGAGGTATCGACTTCCGCCGCGCTGGGCGTGGCAAACTGGATGGTGAAGCCGTTGACCTGTCCGGCCGGTGGCGGCGCGCCCGGCCCGGTGACCACGGTCTGACCTTCGGGAATGGCCGCGGCGGCGGCTTCCTGCGCCCTGGCTGCGTCGAGCAGCGCCTGGATCGCCGGGCTGATCTGGATGTTCTCGTGCCCGAGCGTCGAATCGGGCCGCAGTTTGCCGTCGGCAAGCGCAAGGCTGAAGATCCGGTCGAAACGCTGCACGGCCTGCTCGAGCATCTGCGGCAGCGCGTCGTCGTTCGCCGCGGTCATGGTGAACTGGTCGAGGTAGGTGCTGTCCGGGCCATAGCGGGCGGTGAAGGTCCCCTTGACCGGCCCGCCCGGCCATTGCCGCTGCAGCTGCGCGACCGGCACGATGATGTCGGACGCGCCGTAGGCATCGAGGATGTTGTTCCACCAGGCGCGGCTACGGCGGCCGGTCTGGCCGTAAGTCAAGAGCAGCGAGTCCCCGCCGGCGCCGACGGGACGGACGTAATCGATCGCGCTCGCGCCGGACTGGAACTCGGCCCAGGCGCGCTGCCACGGATTGCGCACCTGGTACATCGTGTAAGTGCCGCCGGAGATCAGCACAGGCAGCGTCAGCATCGGCTGTGAATGGGCCTGCTCGCCGGCCGCGCCGAGCAGCGCCCCGGCCCGCTTGCGGTCGAACACCACGCCGAGCGTCGCCACGTAGCGGCGCGGGCCGACGCGTTCCTTCTGGATCAGCACCGCCGAAACCATCGATTCGATCTGCTGTGGCGGAAGGTCGGGACCGCCGACCTTCTTCCACGCCTGGACCTCGGCCGCCAGCCAGCCCTGCTGGCGCGCATCCTCCGGATTCTTGCCGACGACGTTCACGTCGATGTTGCCGACCGAGATATCGGTGGTCGCAGCGACCGGCGCGATCCCGCGGTCGCCGGAGACTTGCGCGATCAGCGCTGCCGCGACGGCGAGCGCCGCTCCGCCGAGGACGACGGGGAGCAAGCGGCGTTTGGGCGGTGAAAGGAGAAGCGTAAGAGCCGTCATCAGGGGAAACCGCGCGCCTTTTGCCGAAAGGCGAGTGGAAATCCAAGCGCGAAAGGATAAAGCGAGCCGCGATGCCTGCCAACGACCCGCCACCCGACCGCAATTACACCTACGAACAGGCCGGCGTCTCGATCGATGCCGGCAATGCGCTGGTCAAAGCGATCGGCCCGTTGGTCAAGGCGACCCGGCGGCCGGGTGCGAATGGCGAGATCGGCGGCTTCGGCGGGTTCTTCGACCCGAAGGCGGCGGGCTATTCTGATCCGATCCTCGTGGCGGGGAACGACGGTGTCGGCACCAAGCTCAAGCTCGCCATCGACCACGGGCGGCACGACAGCGTCGGCATCGACCTCGTGGCGATGTGCGTCAACGACCTCATTGTCCAGGGCGCCGAGCCGCTGTTCTTCCTCGACTACTTCGCGACCGGGAAGCTGGAGACGGGGGTCGCCGAGCGGGTGATCGCCGGCATCGCCGAAGGCTGCAAGCAGGCCGGCTGCGCGCTGATCGGCGGCGAGACGGCGGAAATGCCCGGGATGTATGCCGAGGGCGACTACGATCTTGCCGGCTTCTGCGTCGGCGCGGTCGAGCGCGGCGAGCAGCTGACCGGCGAGCGTGTCGCGCCCGGCCACGTGCTGCTCGGCCTCGCAAGCTCCGGCGTGCATTCGAACGGGTTCTCGCTCGTGCGGCGGCTGGCGGCCGACATGGGCTGGCAGCTCGACGCGCCCGCGCCGTTCGACGATGCACGAAGCCTGCTCGACGCGCTGATGGAGCCAACGCGCATCTACGTCCGCCCGCTGCTTCCGGTCGTGCGCGGCGGGAAGGTCGATGCCCTCGCCCACATCACCGGCGGCGGGCTGCTCGAGAACGTGCCGCGCGTGCTGCCGCAGGGAACCCGCGCCCTGATCGACGCCGGCGCCTGGGAGCAGCCTCAGCTGATGGCGTTCCTCCAGCGGCAGGGCAACATCACGCCCGCCGAGATGATGCGCACGTTCAACTGCGGCATCGGCATGGTGCTGGCCGTCCAGCCGGAACTGGCGAGCGAAGTCGTCGCCGAGCTCGAGGAGGCGGGCGAGGACGTCGCGCACGTCGGCGAAGTCGCCGCCGCGCCGCGAGGCTGCACGGTGCGCGGGCCGGCCGGCAGCTGGGGCTCGGTCGAAGCGTGGGAAGCCGCGCACGCCTCCTAGCCTATTCCCGGGTCTTCGCCGGCAGGCCTTCGATATTTTCGCCAAGGGTGTCGCGCAGGTACAGCTCGCGGACCCCGACGTAAGCGACCACCAGCAGCGCGCCGGCGAAGAACACGCCGTAGATGCCGAACACCGCGCCGACGCCGAGGATGACGAACAAGGTCAGCGCGGGCGGGATCTTGACGACGCTGCGGTTGAGGCCGGGGGTCAGCGCGTAGGCTTCGACGAGGCGCACGACCAGGTAGGCGACGACTGTGTGCCACAGGACGTCTCCGCCGGCCGTCGCCGCCAGCCCGATCGCCGGCAGCATGGCTACCGCGGGCCCGACATAGGGCACGAATTCCGAAAGACCGCCGAGCAGCCCCAGCGCGGCCCAGCTATTCAGCCCGGCGAGCCACAGCGCGCCCGAGATAACCAGGGTCATCGCCACCATCGCCAGCAGCTTGGCCTTGAGCCACAGGCGCAGCGCGGCCGAGATCTCGCCGATCGCGTGCGCCATCGCCGCTCGTCCGGGCGGCGGCGTGAGCAGCACGATGGCCGACTTGTAGGGCCGTGGATCGGCGGCGATGAACATTGCCCCGACCATGACGATGAGGAAGTTCACGAGGATCTCGCCGCCGCCGAGCATGAGCGCGCCGAGCCGATTGGCAATTGCCGCGCCGGCGGTGGCGGCATGGGTCGCCTGGACGATGGCGGCGCCGGCCTTCGTCGTCGAAAGGCCCTTCTCGATCGAGGCGATGGTGCCGGGCAAGTCGCTGAGAATGGCGCTCAGCTCGCTGCCGAACTGGACCACCAACAGGTACGCGATGAGGGCGAAGAACGCGAGGACGATGAGCGTGCCGAGAACGAGCGCCGCCCGGTGATTCCTCAGGCCCGCGCGCTGGACCAGCCGCGCGGCGCTGCGAAACATGACCGCGCCGATCACCGACCCGAAGGCGAGCAGCAGCATGTTGGAGGCGCGCCAGATCATGACGATTGCCGCCGCCGCGAGAATCGTCCAGCCCAACCGCCGCAGATACGGCCAATCTTCGGGAGAGGGTTGGAAAACCGGGCGCATGAAGGCAGGAACAAAGACGATTCAGCCGCGCGCCCGTTCCAGCGGGCCGCATCCCGGGGGGAGACGAGCGAGCATGGCGAGGAAGGCGCGAGTGGCGGTCATGCTCTCGGGCAACGGGACGACGATGTCCTCGCTGCTGTTCCATTCGCGCCTCGCCGATTGCCCATACGAGATCGTGCTCGTCGCCAGCAACGTGCCCGAGGCGCGCGGGCTTGCGATCGCCGCCGCCGAGGGCGTTGCCGCCTTTGCCCACAGCCACAAGGGGCTGGCGCGCGAGGCGCACGAGGCGATCATGGACAAGGCGCTGCGCGACGCCGGGGCCGAGTTCATCGCGCTTGCCGGCTACATGCGGGTGCTGACCGAAGGCTTCGTCGACAAGTGGTCCGGCCGGATGCTCAACACCCACCCGTCCCTGCTCCCGAAGTTCAAGGGCCTGCACACGCACCAGCGTGCGATTGAAGCCGGCGAGACGCACGGGGGCTGCTCGGTCCACGTCGTGGTGCCCGAACTCGACGCCGGACCGCTGCTAGGCCAGATCGCGGTGCGCATCCTGCCCGACGATACGCCCGAGTCACTGGAGAAGCGCGTGCTGATGGCCGAGTATCAGCTCTATCCGCGGATGCTGGCCGACTACGTCTCGCGAGAGAGGGACCCCGACTGGCTCGCGTCACAAGTGCGCAACCGGGCGCTCGCGCTGCCCGAGTCCGATGAGGTGAACTCCCATGGCATGCCGAGCTTCGGGGTGATCAAGGGCAAGAAGTTCGCCTATGTCAGCATGGACCACCACGGTGACGGCAAGACGGCGCTGCTGGTCAAGATCAGCGGCCCCGACGAGCAGGCGCAGCTGATCGACATGGATCCCGAGCGCTACTACCGCCCGGCCTACTTCGGCGACGGCTGGATCGGCATCCGCCTCGATCTCGGCGACACCGACTGGGACTCGATCGCCGGCTGGCTGCGGCGCAGCTGGCGCAGCGTGGCGCCCAAGCGGCTTACGGCGCTGATGGACGCAGCGGACGAGTTCTAGGCGTTCTCGCGAACCGCTGCCCTGCCGCCGCGCCCGATGCCCGGGATGACCATGCCCACACTTCGCCGGTATTCGACATAGGTGTCGCCATACTGGCCGATCAGGTCGCGCTCCTCGAAGGCGATACCGATGAGGATGTAGATCGAGAAGCCGAGCGACAGCAGCAGGTGGCCGTAGCTCATGTCGGGCGTCGACCAGAACGCGAGCAGGAAGCCGCTGTAGATCGGGTGGCGCACCCAGCGGTAGAACAGCGGTGTCTTGAACGTCATGGGCGCCGCCTCGGTGCCCTTGAAGTGGCGCCAGGCCTGCGCGAGGCCGAAGAGCTCCCAGTGGTTGATCAGGTGAGTGGCGATAAAAAGGATGCCCCACCCGGCAAAAAACAGCACCCACAGCACGATCCGCGCCGTCGGATTGGCCACCGACCAGACGGTTCCGGCGATCGGCATCCAGAACGCGAACAGCGCAATCAGGCACAGCGCGGATCCGAGGCAGAACACCGAGCGCTCGAGCGGCCCGGTCACGACTTTGACCCAATTCGCCTTGAAGGCAGGGCGTGCCATGACGGAATGCTGGATGCCGAACAGCGCGATCAGGCCGATGTCGACCAGTGCCGCCATGCCCGGGGCGGCCGGTAGCCCCTTATCGACATTGGTCGGCAACGGCGGGAACCCCGCGACGAAGCCGATCAGGTAAACGAAAGCGACGAAAAACGCCAAATAGCAGGCCACGGCGGCCAGCAAGGTCAAGATTCTACCCATCGGTCCTCTCCCAAATAGGACTCGTCAGGCGACCCTTATCGTTCGTTAGATAGCACTCTGCTGCTGCACGTCAAAACAACCCACATCGATCAGTCAATGCGAGACGGGGCCATAGGGGCGTTGTCGCCGACGACCGGTCGCGTGCGCATTGATGCGATCGGCGAACCGGCGCGAAAATCTTCAAGAGAGCGGAACCGAACCGGCTATCGGCCGGCCATCAGGCCGGTCGGACGCAAGACCGGTCCTTTTTCCAAGATGGCGCAGGCATCGCGCGTGGACGAGGATCCATTGAAGACGAGGCGAAGTCCTGCGCCGCTTTCCGGCAGGTCTTACATCGCCTCGTCGGACGCAGACGCGAAAGGCCGCCCGCTGCCGCAGCGCCTGGATCAGCCGACGATCTCTCCGGGCGTGAAGAAGAAATCGATCTCGATCTTGGCGTTCTCGTCGCTGTCGGAGCCGTGGACCGTGTTCGCCTCGATGCTTTCGGCAAAGGTCTTGCGGATCGTGCCCTCGTCGGCCTGGGCCGGGTTGGTCGCGCCCATCACCTCGCGGTTGCGCTTGACCGCGTCCTCGCCCTCGAGCACCTGCACGACGACGGGGCCGCTGGTCATGAACTCGACGAGATCGCCGAAGAACGGGCGCTCCTTGTGCACCGCGTAGAAGCCTTCGGCCTGCTCGCGGCTCATCCAGATGCGCTTGCTGGCGACGACGCGCAGGCCGGCTTCCTCGAGCATCTTGGTGACCGCGCCGGTCAGGTTGCGGCGGGTGGCGTCGGGCTTGATGATCGAAAAGGTGCGGGTGACCGCCATGTTGTGTCCTAGCGTCTGCGGTGTTGGGGATTTGGCCGCGCCCCTAGCGGGCGGGTGGGGGAGTCGCAAGGGTCAGGCCTTCTTGACCCATTTGCCTTCTTGCTGTGCGAAGTGGCTGCGCCTGACGTCCTCGCGGCCGTCGAACCGGCGCCAGATGGCGCGGGCGGCGGCTGTGCCGGCTTCGTCGAACAGCAGGAAGGCGCGCTCGAAGCCTTCCACCCCGTCCCGCCACGCGCCGTCGGCGAGAACGATATAACGCGCGCCGTTCACCGCCTCGCAGGATTTAGAGAGGAGGATCGGCTGGCGATCGGCGTGCGGTGCTGTCGCTTCGCCGTTGGCGAGAAAGGCCTCGGGCTTAGCTTCCCACAATGTCCGGCTCACGCTCGCCCGCTGCTCATCGCTGGCGGACACGACTAGGAGCTTCTCGTTCGCGGCGCGCGTGCGCTCGGCAATCAGCGCCACGACCCGCTCGACCGGATCGTGCGACAGTTGCCAGAAATCCACCTGCATGCCTTCCTGCCCTGCCGCTTCACCTGCCCGAGGAGGGACTAATCCTCGAGATTGTCGCGCACGTAGCGGTCGATCAGCCGCACGCCGAAGCCGGTCGCGCCCTTGTCCCACGTCGCCCCGGCCTTGTCGGCCCAGACCATCCCGGCGATGTCGCAGTGCGCCCACGGGGTGCCGTTCTCGACGAAGCGCTGGATGAACTGCGCGGCGGTGATCGAGCCGGCATAGCGCGGGCCGACGTTCTTGATGTCGGCGATCGGGCTGTCGATCAGCTTGTCGTACTCGGGCGACAGCGGGAAGCGCCACATCTTGTCGCCACTCGCCCTGCCGGCGGCGAGCAGGTTCTCGGCGAGACGGTCGTTGTTCGAGAACAGGCCGCCATGCTCGTGCCCGAGCGAGACGATCATCGCGCCGGTGAGCGTGGCAAGATCGATCACGGCAGCGGGCTGGAATTCCTTCTGCACCCACGTGATGGCGTCGCACAGCACCAGCCGCCCCTCGGCGTCGGTGTTGAGCACTTCGACCGTCTGGCCGGACATGGTCCTGACGACATCGCCCGGGCGCTGGGCGTTGCCGTCGGGCATGTTCTCAACCAGGCCGCATACCCCGATCACGTTGGCCTTGGCCTTGCGGCCGGCGATCGCGAACAGGGCCCCCGCGACCGCACCGGCGCCGCCCATGTCCCACTTCATGTCTTCCATCCCCGGCGGCGGCTTCAGCGAGATGCCGCCGGTGTCGAACGTGACGCCCTTGCCGACGAACACGGTCGGCTTGCCGGCCTTGGCCCCGCCCATCCACTTGATGGCCAGCAGCCGCGCCGGCTTCGCCGAACCTTGCGAGACGCCGAGCAACGCGCCCATGCCGAGCTCGCGCATGTCGTCCTCGTCGAGGACGATGATCTCGGCGCCGGTGCCTTCGAGGCGCTTCGACACCCGCTCGACGAAGCTTTCGGGATAGATCACGTTGGCGGGCTCGGCGACCAGTTCGCGGGTCAGCTCGACGCCGTCGGCGAGGGCCTGCTCGATTTGCCACGCGGCCTGCGTGCCCTCGGGAGCGCCGATCACCACGACTTCGTCGAGCGAGCGCTTCTGCTCGTCCTTCAGCCGCGTGCGATAAGCGTCATGGCGCCACGCGCGCAGCCGCAGGCCGAGCAGCACGGCGGCGACTTCGCTTGCGTCGAGTTGGCTCCCCGTCAGGTCGAGCCCCAGCGCGGTTTCGCCGGAGGTCAGGTAGCGGGCCGACAGCGCCGCACCGGCCCTTTCGAGCGCCGCCGTGCGATCGTCCGCATCCGCCTTGCCCGCACCGGCGAGCACCAGTCGCACCACCCGCCCGTCGCGCTCGCCGAAACTTTCGAAGACCTGCCCGGTTTTGCCGGTGAAACGCGCCGCGGCGGCCCCTTCGGCGTCAGTCCGCGACAAGTCGGCAGGCAGGCCGTCCTGGTCGACGATGCGGGCGAGGAGGCGTGGAGTGGATGAATCGGCGGCCCCGGCACTTGGGCGGAAGGTGATCTGCATTGTCTCTCCGATAAGGCGAAAGCCTCGCGCGCTCGAACGGCGGCACGGTCATTTTGCTGGCGTTGCGCTTAGTGGCGGGCGGTGCGATAGGCAAGCCATGCCCCCCGCCCGGCAGCACGAGCTGCAAGCCCTGTTCTGTCGCTTGCTGGTCCTCCGATCGGGCGCTGCATTCGCCGTCGCGTTGGCGCTCGCCGCACCCTGCGCCGCGGCCGCGCAGGATGCTTCCGCTCCCGAGGCAGCACCGGCCGGCAAGCCCCGGTCCGCGCCGGCGGGGGGGCCGGCGGGGACGCTTGCCAAGCGGCCGGAGGAAGGCCAGCCGGCACCCCCGCCGGGACCCGGACCGGATGCCCAGGGCGAGCGCCAGGTGGCCTTCGAGGCGAACGGCGTCAGCTACGACAGCAACGCCGATGTCGTGACCGCCGAGGGCGATGTCATCTTGCGCTCCGACGATCAGTCGGTGCGCGCCGACGATGTCAGCTGGAACCGCAAGACCGGCCAGATCGTCGCCACCGGCGACGTGCGGGTGGTCGACGAGAACGGCAACCAGCTGTTCACCGACCGGGCCGAGCTGACAGACAAGCTCAAGGCGGGCGCGATGCAGAACCTGCTGCTGGTACTGCGCGAAGGCGGGCGGCTCGCGGCACAAAACGGCACGCGCGACGAAAACGGGCGCATCGTGCTCGATCTGGCCGCCTATTCGACGTGCGCGGTCGAAACCGCCTCCGGTTGTCCCAAGACGCCGAGCTGGCGCATCACCGCCGAGCGTGTGGTCTATGACGACACGACCAAGCGAGTGCGCTTCAAGGGCGCCTACTTCGAGCTCTTCGGCATGCGCGTCCTGCCCCTTCCGGCGCTGTCGCTCGCCGTCGGCGGCCAGGCCAACTCGGGCGTAACGATCCCGGATATCGGCTACAGCGCGTCGAACGGGCTCGAAGTGAGCGACAGCTTTTACTGGCGTATCTCGGACAATCGCGACCTGCTGCTCTCGGCCTATGCCTACAGCAAGACCGAACCGATGGTTTCGGCGCAGTACCGTGCGCTGACCGATATCGGCGCCTACCAGATCACAGGCTACTTCACTTACGGCACGCGTATCCCGGTCGGCTCGACCGTTCCGACCACGCAAAAAGACTGGCGCGGGTATCTGGATGCCAACGGTCGGTTCCAGCTCGATCCCTATTGGAGCATCACCGGCTCGGTCAGGCTCGCCAGCGACCGGACTTTCCTGCGCCGCTACGACATCAGCCGCGACGACCGGCTGCGCTCGACGCTCGACGTCGAACGGATCGACGACGACTCGTATCTCTCGATTGCCGGGTGGTACACGCAAGTCCTGCTGACGCCGCAGAGCCAGGGGCTCGAACCGATCGCTATTCCGCAGATCGACTACCGGCGGCGGCTGACCGATCCGTGGCTCGGGGGCACCCTGCAGCTTGAGGTCAACAGCCTCGCGCTCACGCGCACCGCGGGTCAGGACACGCAACGCGCCTTTGCGCGGGCGCAATGGGATTTGCGGCGCATCACCCCGTGGGGGCAGGAGGTGACCTTCACCGCCCTGGTCCGCGGGGACGTCTATCATTCGGACGAAAACGCGACGACCGCCGTCGCGCTTTACCAGGGCCTGCCCGGTTGGAGGGGCCGGGCGATCGCCATCGGCGCGATCGACGTGAAGTGGCCGCTCGTCGGCAAGCTGTTCGACGGCACCCAGGTGCTGACCCCGCGCATCCAGCTGGTGGCGAGCCCGCCCATCCGCAACCTCGCGATCCCCAACGAGGATTCCCGCGCCATCGACCTCGAGGACAGCAACCTGTTCGCGCTCAATCGCTTCCCCGGTTACGACCGGGTCGAGGACGGCGTGCGCCTGACTTATGGCGTCGACTGGGAATTCGATCGGCCGGGCTGGCGCGTCAGGTCGACGATCGGCCAGTCCTATCGCTTCAGTGACAAGCCGACGCTGTTTCCCGACGGTACCGGGCTGACCAACCAGTTTTCCGACTGGGTCGGCAGGACCGAAATCCGGTTCCACAATTTCATCAAGTTCACCCACCGCTTCAGGCTGGACAAGGACAGCTTCGCGGTGCGCCGCAACGAGATCGACGCGACGGTCGGCAGCGACGAGACTTATGTCGAGGTCGGCTACCTGCGCCTCAACCGCAACATCGACCCGACGCTCGAAGACTTGCGCGATCGGGAAGAGCTTCGCGCGGCGGGGCGGGTCGCGTTTGCCAAGTACTGGTCGGTGTTCGGCTCGGCGGTGGTCAACCTGACCGACCGGCGGGAGGATCCGAACTCGGCCTCGGACGGGTTCCAGCCGCTGCGCACGCGGCTCGGCATCGCCTACTCCGACGACTGCCTCGAGTTCGGCCTCACCTGGCGGCGCGACTTCGTGCAGATCGCCGATGCCAGGCTCGGCAACACCTACCGTGTGTACTTCTCGCTCAAGAACCTCGGCATCCATTGAGGGCTGAAGGTAAACAGGCTATCGGCCCCCGGCATTGGGCGGGCGCTCAGGTTCGGTTCAGCCGCAAGGCGGCACCCGCGCGCCATGGTGACCGGCGCGCGCCGCGCCGATGGAGGGCATTTTAAGTGATCGGTTCCGCCAGGCGAATTTCTAGATTCGGACGCATGGCCGCGACGGCCGGTGCCTGCCTTCTCGTGGCCGGCATCGCCGGCGCCCAGGACAATCCGAACGATGCCGCCGCGCAGGCAGGGTTCAACATTCCGAGCGACGTCAAGCTGCTTGGCAAGATGGACCCCAACCAGCGCCACGCCACCGCCAAGGTCAACGGCGCGATCATCACCGGAACCGATGTCGACCAAAGGGTCGCCCTGGTGATCGCCGCCAACGAAGGCGCGAAGATCTCTGACGAAGAGCTGCAAGCCCTGCGTCTGCAGGTGCTGCGCAACCTTATCGACGAGACGATCGAGATCCAGGAAGCCAAGGCGCAGGACATCGAAGTCAAGCCGGACGAGGTCGAGCAGAACTACCAGCGCCTGGCGACGCAGAAGTTCGGCCGCTCGACCGCCGATCTCGACAAGTACCTGAGGTCGATCGGCTCCTCCCCCGCCTCGCTCAAGCGACAGATCGAAGGCGAGCTTGCGTGGAACAACCTGATCCAGCGCAACATTTCCCCGTTCGTCAACGTCTCCGAAGGAGAAGTGAAGGAGGTCTACGACCGCATCAAGTCGTCGAAGGGCACGTCCGAGTACAACATCGGCGAAATCTTCCTTTCCGACACGCCGCAGACGCGCGATGCGGTTTTCCAGAACGCCAAGAAGATCGTCGATCAGATCAAGCAGGGCGGCAGCTTTGCCGCCTACGCGCGCCAGTTCTCCGAGGCCTCGACGGCGGCCGTCGGCGGCCAGCTCGGGTGGATCCGGCTCGAGCAGCTGCAGAATCCGACACTCGAAGCGGCGGTGCAGCAACTGGAACCGGGCCAGCTTGTCGGACCGCTCGAAATCCCCGGCGGCTTCGACATCCTCGCCCTGATCGACAAGCGCCAGATCGGCGTTTCCGACCCGCGCGATGCGGTGCTGAGCCTCAAGCAGATCGCGATCGACTTCCCCAAAGGCGCGACCGAGGCCGAGTTCAAGCAGAAGGCCCAGAACTTTGCCGAAGCCGTGAAGGCAATTCATGGATGCGGCGAAGCCAATGCCGCCGCCGCGGCGATGGGCGCCCAGGTGGTCGACAACGACCAGATCACCGCGCGGCAGCTCCCCGCGGTGTTGCAACAACAGATTCTGCAGCTGAACGTCGGCGAGTCGACGACGCCGTTCGGAACGCAGAACGACGGGGTGCGCGTGCTGATGCTGTGCGGCCGCGACGACCCGAAATCGGATGCCGGGCCTAACCTGCAAGACATCCAGTCGCAGCTCGAGGACGACCGCGTCGGCAAGCGCGCGCAGCGTTACCTGCGCGACCTGCGCCGCGATGCGGTGATCGAATACGACGACTGACGTGAAGCCGCTCGCGGTTTCGCTCGGCGATCCGGCGGGCGTCGGCCCGGAGCTGATCTGCGAAGCATGGGCGCGACGCGTCGAGGAGCGGCTGCCGCCGTTTTTCGTCTGGGGCGGCGCCGGATTGCTGCGGGAAGCGGCTCGGGCACGGGGACTGGGCATCCCCATCGAAGCCGTCGCATCGACGGCCGACGCCGCGCAGGCGTTCGCCCGGGCGCTTCCGGTCATCGGTGACCACGACGGTGGGTACGACCCTGGAAGACCGGACCGGAGCGGCGCGAGCCTCGCGCTCGGTTCGTTGAAGGAAGCGACCTTGCTGGCCCTATCCGGCGAGGCGGGCGGTGTCGTCACCGGGCCGGTCGCCAAGGCCCTGCTGGCCGAAGTCGGCTTCGATTTCCCTGGCCAGACCGAGTTCGTCGCCCGGGCTTGCGGAGTTGCGGCCGAGGACGCGGTTATGATGCTCGCCGGGCCGAGCCTGCGGACCGTGCCGCTCACCGTGCATGTAGCGCTGGCCGCGGTGCCGCAAATCCTTTCGACCGAGCTGATCGTCCGCCGCGCGAGGATCGTCGCCGAGGGGCTGCGAGGGGATTTCGGCATCCGCAGCCCCCGCCTTGCCATTTGCGCACTGAATCCTCATGCCGGTGAAAACGGCCGCATGGGTGACGAGGAGCAGCGCATCATCGCCCCGGCGATCGCGACCTTGCGCTCCGAAGGGATCAACGCGAGCGGCCCGCATCCGGCGGATTCGCTGTTCGCTTCGCGCGCCCGATCAACCTACGACGTCGCCATCGCCATGTATCACGACCAAGCGCTGGTGCCGCTAAAAGCGCTCGATTTCGACCGCGGCGTGAACATGACCCTCGGGCTGCCTGTCGTGCGCACCTCGCCCGATCACGGCACCGCGTTTGCGATCGCCGGCAAGCGTCTTGCGGATGCGGGAGCGACCATCGCCGCCATCCGCATGGCGGGCGAGGCGGCGGCGCGGCGGGCCTCGTGCGCGTGAGCCTTCCACCGCTGCGCGAAGTCATCGCGCGCCATGGGCTGAGCGCGTCGAAGGCTCTGGGGCAGAACTTCCTGCTCGACGAGCAGTTGCTCGCCCGCATCGCGGCGATCCCCGGCGACCTGGCGGACAGGGCCGTGCTCGAGATCGGCCCCGGCCCGGGCGGGCTGACGCGTGCGCTGCTGCGCGCCGGCGCGCGGGTGACCGCAATCGAGATGGACCGCCGCTGCCTGCCCGCGCTCGCCGAATTGGCGCAAGCTTACCCGGGCAAGCTAAGGGTGGTCGAAGGCGATGCCGTCGCGCTCGACCACGATGCCCTGATGGGTGAGCCTTATGCCGTCGCCGCCAACCTGCCGTACAACGTCGGCACCGCGCTGTTCACCCGCTGGCTATCCGGCGAGGCCTGGCCGCCATTGTGGAGGTCGCTGACGCTGATGTTCCAGCTGGAAGTCGCGCAGCGGATCGTCGCCGAGCCGGGCAGCGCCGCCTACGGGCGACTGGCGGTGCTGGCCCAGTGGCGCAGCACGGCCAGGCTGGCGATGAAAGTGCATCGCAGCGCCTTCACCCCCCCTCCCAAGGTGATGAGCGCCGTGGTTCACGCAACGCCCTCGCCGATGCCGGCCGGGGTATCTGCCAGCACGCTCGAACGGGTTACGCAAGCGGCGTTCGGCCAGCGCCGCAAGATGCTCCGCCAGAGCCTGAAAGGCGTGCCGGGCGCGCTTGGCGCGCTGGAGACGCTCGGCATCGAGACGACCCGGCGCGCCGAGACGCTGAGCATTGCGGAGTTCGTCGAGATCGCCCGAGTGCTCTGCGCCGATTAGCCGGCCGGGCTATCCGTGAGCGTCGTCCCGCGCCTTCGACGCCTCGGTTTCATCATCCGCTGTCACGTCGAGGTAAGGGAGCAGACGCACGCGCGGGAAGACGTCCTCGAGCGGCTTCACGTCGGGCAGGACGTAAACCACCCCGCCGGCCTTCTGGAACAGCGGACGAATGTCCTTGAGATAGAACTGCGTCGGCACGTTGATGCACCCGAACGTGATCCGGTTGTCGTCGATTTCCGGCGAATTGATGCGCTCGAGACGATGCTCCTTCTTGTTGGTCGTGACCACCGCGTGAAGCGCGACGGAATCATGGTAGTCGACCCACAGCACGCGCTCGTGGCCGACCGCGAGGCCGAACTTGGCGAAGAAGCGGCCGGCGGGGGTGGTCCTTTCCGCGGTGCCGATGTCGGCCAGCTTCTTCGCACCCACGCCGGGTGAAGAGTCGTCCCCGATGGCTATGCCCACGAGCACGGGCGCATCGCCGATTTCCTTGTCGTCGGCGTCGAACAGAAACAGCCTCGCCGCCTGCTTGTCGACGATGATGTAGGGGTATTCGCCATTGTCGTTCGATGCAGCGACCCACCGGGCCACGCGCGCGGCGACGTGAGATTTTTCGATCGGCGGATCGTCCGGCTGGGCCTGCCGAGGGTCCAGCGGCCCGGCCAGTGAAGGGGACTTGGCGGTCGCCTGGTGCTTGGCGGGCGCGGGCGCCCCGGCAAGCGCGGGCGCGGACGCACCGAGCGCCGCGGCAAGAGCCACGGCGCAGGCGACGTTGCCCATGATCCGAAGCGAGACATCGGCGCGCTTCGGAACGCCCCCCAAGAGAGAAATCACTTCACCGCGAACTTTCGTTATCCCGGGCCTCAGTTACGCGCCCTCTTGCGCTGCGCCATCTGCTGCTCGAGGCTGTCTACCCGCCCACTCAGCGTCTGGATGCTCTGCGCGTTCTGCTGCGCCTGGCCGGCCGCGGCTTGCGCCGCCGCCTGGGCGGCCTGGGCGGTGCTGTCGGTCGTGTTCAGCCGCGCCTCGAGCCCGTCAATCCGCTGGTTAACAGTTGCGATTTGCGTGTTGACATAGTCCTTGGTCGCGCAGCCCTCCAATCCCAGGGAAGCCGTCAGGATCGCCACAGCTGGCATGAGCTTGTGAAGGGAATGGTGCATAAAGGTCTCCTCAGTCTAGTCGACGTTAACGCCCAAGAGAAACGGCCGGGCACCAACAATCCGATTCCGCCAGAGCGTGCGAGTCTTCGGATGGGAAGCTGCAGTGCGTGCCATTGCAGCGGTTTACACCGGCGCGAGTGCGGGATTGGCCGGCCGGTTTGACAGGCCGCGCGCAACGGCTAAGTCGTTTCGAATGAAACTGCTCGGGCCAGACGAACGGACGCTGATCGAACCGATCGAGCCATCGGCGATGCTCGCGCAAACCGAACGCTGGAGCGCGATCAACAGCGGCACTGGCAACCTCGCGGGACTGGCCCGCCAAGCGGCTGAACTAGCAGATGCTTTCTCGGCTCTTCCCGGCGAAATCGAGCTGCGTGAGCCTGGCCCCGTCACGACGGTGGATGCCGAGGGCCGCGCTTGCGAACAGCGTCACGGGCGCCATCTCGTGCTGTCGGTTCGCCCGGATGCCGGGCGTCGCTTCCTGCTCACCGGACATATGGACACCGTCTTTCCGGCCGAGCACCCGTTCCAGGCGGGCACCTGGCGCGATGCGCAAACGCTCAACGCGCCCGGCGCGGCCGACATGAAGGGGGGCCTCGCCGTGATCCTGCACGCTCTGCTCGCGTTCGAAGCGAGCATTGCGGCGCGCGCCGTCGGCTATGACGTGATGATCAACTCCGACGAGGAAACCGGCTCGCTATCGTCCGCCCCGCTGATCGCCGAATTGGCCCGCGACAAGGCGGCGGCGCTGACTTACGAGCCGTCGGCGCTGCCCGACGGCACCCTTGCCCATGCCCGCGGCGGGAGCGGAAATTTCTCGCTGGTGGTGACGGGCCGCTCGGCCCATGCCGGGCGCAATCCGCACGACGGGCGCAATGCCGTCGTGGCCGCGGCGGCGCTGGCGCTGGAGCTGAAGGCGCTGGAGCGGGCTGATCTGTCGGTCAACCCGGCGAAGATCGACGGCGGCTCGGCGAACAACGTCGTGCCGGATCATGCCGTGCTGCGCTTCAACATCCGCCCGAGGACGAGCGAGGCCGCGGCCGCGTTCCAAAGCAGCCTCGAGACGCTGATGCGCACGGTCGAAGCCGACCAGGAGGTTGCGATCGACCTGCACGGCGGCATCACCCGCCCGCCCAAGCCCGTCGACGCGCAGGCCCAGAAGCTGTTCGATCTCGTCGCCGACACTTCCGCCGCGCTCGGCCGGCGGCTCGGGTGGCAACCCTCGAGCGGAGTTTGCGACGGCAACAACATCGCCGCCTGCGGCATACCGGTGGTCGATACGATGGGCGTGCGCGGCGGAGCGATCCATTCGCCGGACGAGTACCTGATCGTCTCGTCGCTCGCCGAACGCGCCGCGCTGTCGGCCGTGGTGCTGCAGCGATTGGCCCTGGGAGCCCTGGCATGAGCTTCGTCATCCGCGCGGCCACCGGCGACGACCTGCAGGCGCTTTACGAAATGGCCAAGCTCACCGGCGGCGGGTTCACCAACCTGCCGGCAGACCGCAACTCGCTGCGCGCCAAGCTCGAGCGATCGGCGCAAGCGTTCGCGCGCACGGAAGACAACCTCGCGGACGAACTTTTCGTCCTGGTGCTGGAGAACGCGGACACCGGCGAGGTCCGCGGCACGTGCCAGATCTTCTCGCGAGTCGGGCAGCGCTGGCCGTTCTATTCCTACCGCCTGCACGCGCTGACGCAGTATTCGCAGGAGCTCGACCGAACCGTGCGGGCGGAGCTGCTGAGCCTTTGCACCGACCTCGAAGGCTCGACCGAAGTCGGCGGCCTGTTCCTGCATCCATCGGAGCGTGCCGGTGGGCTCGGGCTGCTGCTGGCGCGCAGCCGCTATCTGTTCATCGCCGCGCACCGCGCGCGCTTCGGCGAGCGTGTGCTGGCCGAACTGCGCGGCATTATCGACGAGCGCGGCGGCTCGCCGTTCTGGGATGCGATCGGCGGCAAGTTCTTCGGCATGAGCTTCCAGGAAGCCGACGAGTTCAACGCCATTCACGGCAATCAGTTCATCGCTGACCTGATGCCCAAGCACCCGGTCTATGTCGCCATGCTGCCGGAAAGCGCGCGCAAGGTCATCGGCCTGCCGCATCCTTCCGGCCGCGCGGCGATGCGGATGCTCGAAAACGAGGGCTTCCGCTACGAGTGCTACGTCGACATCTTCGACGGCGGGCCGACAATGACCGCGCGCACCGATGAGGTCGCCAGCATCCGCGACGCGATGGCGGCGAAGGTGACGGGGACAAAATCGGCCAAGGGCGACAAGGCGCTTCTGGCAACCGGTGGGCTGGCGAGCTTCCGCTGCTGTTACGGGATTCGCCGATTGAGCGGAGATGGCGTGGAAATCGATCAAGCCGCCGCCGCGCTGCTCAAGGCTGGCGAAGGCGATATCGTGTGGAGCGTCGCGCGTTGAGCGCAAAGTCCCGCATAGTCGAAATCAATTTCGACGGGATCGTCGGCCCTACCCACAACTACGCCGGCCTCAGCCTCGGCAACCTGGCGGCGACCGCGCATGCCGGGGACGTGTCCTACCCGCGCGCCGCCGCGTTGCAGGGCCTTGCCAAGATGCGCTCGAACATGGCGCTCGGACTGGCGCAAGGCTTCTTCGTGCCGCTCCCACGGCCCGACAGAGCTTGGCTCGAGGCGCTGGCGGCCGACGAAGCCACCGATCCCGTGCTGATCGCCGGAGCCTGGTCGGCGAGCTCGATGTGGACAGCCAACGCGGCGACGGTGAGCCCTGCGCCGGACACCCATGACGGCCGCTGTCACCTCACCGTCGCCAACCTGGTGACGATGCCGCATCGCGCCCACGAATGGCCCGACACGCTCAAGCAATTGCAGCTTGCCTTCGCCGACGGCGCGCATTTCGCCGTGCATGGGCCCATTCCGCCCTGCTTCGGCGACGAAGGCGCGGCGAACCACATGCGGCTGACGACCGCTCACGGCGAACCAGGGCTGGAACTGTTCGTCCACGGGCGCCGCGGCGGGCCCTTCCCCGTGCGCCAGCACGAGCAGGCGAGCCGCGTCGTTGCCCGCCGCCACGGGCTCGATCCCGAGCGCGTGCTGTTCGTCGAGCAGAGCCCCGAGGCGATTGCCGCAGGAGCCTTTCACAACGACGTGGTCGCTGTCGCCAACGAGCGCGTGCTGCTGGCGCACGAGCAGGCGTTCGCCGATCCGGCGGAAACCTGCGCGGCGATTCGCGAAAAATTCCCCGAGGTCGAGCTGGTCATCGTGCCGGCATCCCAGGTAAGCCTCGGCGAAGCCGTCCGCTCGTACCTGTTCAACGGCCAGCTGGTCACCTTGCCGGGCGGCGAAATGGGGCTCGTCATCCCCACCGAGGCATGGGACAGCGCGCCCGTGCGCCGGTGGCTGGAGGGAATGCTGGACGGCAACGGCCCGATCCGCCGCGTGGTGCCGGTCGACGTGCGCCAGTCGATGGCCAACGGAGGCGGCCCGGCCTGCCTGCGCCTCAGGGTCGTGGCCGATCCCGCGACCATCGATCCGCGGTTCCTGCTCGACGAAGCCAAGGCCGAGATCATCGAGCGCGCCATCGCGGGCGCGTGGCCCGAGCAGATCGACACCGCGGATATCGGCAAGGAGACCCTCGCCCGAGCGGTCGTCGATGCCAGGCGGGTATTGCTCGAGGCAATCAACCTTAACGCCCTTGCCTGACCGTCCCCCGTCGGGGCACATTCCACTTTGTTGTGCGTTAACCGCTGAAATGTGCTTGAAAGCTGGCCTGGCGCGTAGAACGAGGCCGAAAAGGTTAACGGGTTAAGGGACCGCGATGCTCAGGAAGATCGGCCGCCTCTTCGTCATCAAGAGCCGTTGGGAAGCCTATCTCGTCATCTACGCGCTCGGCCTCGGCGCCTGCGAGCGCGGCGTGGTCTATCTCCACCGGTTTCCCGGCTATGGCGGCGAGCTCCTGTACCTCGCCTGCACCGGCGCGGTGTTCATGGCCGGCGCCAAGATCCTCGACTGCCTGAAATACGAGCAGGCAGCAAAGGAAGCGGCGAGACCCGACGCCGAATAGCGCGTCGATTTGCCTTCGGAGCTGATGCCCGGCGAGCCGGGAATGGTGCGCGGCGAGGAACCGGCGCGCAGCGAGCGGCCGGTGGCGAGCACCGCAAGCGCGGGGGATCGCCGTTTGCCGGCCGCCTTGGATCGTATCCGGACGAGGATGGGTGGGGGATTCTGTTGCTGGGCTCCCCCGGGCCCCCGGTTTCCGATTCTGTTACCCGGTTCGGTCCGAACCGTGCTCAAAGCTTTGTAAGATCAGGC
>Ga0207657_10000141_pt1 | contig 72714 bp, 74 predicted proteins | sample KBSC33metaG_FD_184316 | JGI IMG/M metagenome (GOLD analysis project Ga0207657, IMG submission 184316) | Corn rhizosphere microbial communities from Kellogg Biological Station, Michigan, USA - KBS C3-3 metaG (SPAdes) (version 2) | ecosystem: Host-associated > Plants > Roots > Rhizosphere > Soil ...
GATCGGTTTGCTCCGTCTCTGGAAAATGGATGGCCGGGACAAGCCCGGCCATGACGGGAAGAGAGAATAGAAAATGAGATATTTGCCGCTTACCCCCGAAGATCGAAACCAGATGCTCGCGAAGATCGGCGCGCCGGACATCGACGCGCTGTTCCGCGACGTGCCGAAATCGGCCGTGGTGGCGCGTAGTGTGTTCGATCTTCCGGACACGCAGGGCGAGCTGACGGTTGAGCGTGCGCTCTCCAAGATGGCGGCGAAGAGCAAGGCGGCGGGATCGTTGCCGTTCTTCTGCGGTGCGGGGGCTTACAAACATCATGTGCCGAGCGCGGTGGATCATCTGATCCAGCGTTCGGAATTCCTCACCAGCTACACGCCCTACCAGCCGGAAATCGCGCAGGGCACGCTGCAATATCTGTTCGAATTCCAGACCCAGGTGGCGCTGCTCACCGGCATGGAGGTGGCGAACGCTTCGCTCTATGACGGTTCGACTGCGACTTGCGAAGCCGTGCTGATGGCGCAGCGCATCACCAAGCGCCCGAAAGCCATTCTGAGCGGCGGTCTGCATCCGCATTATGCCGAGACGGTGGAAACCGTCGCTGGATTGTCCGGCACCGTCACGCGCGCGCCGGTGACGCCCGGCAAGGCGGAAGACATCATCGCGCTCATCGACGACCAGACGGCCTGCGTTGTGGTGCAAAGTCCGGATGTGTTCGGCCTAATCCGCAACCTGAAGCCCATCGCCGATGCGGCGCATGCCAAGGGTGCGCTGTTGATCGCGGTCGTGACCGAGATCGTATCGCTCGGCCTGATCGAGCCGCCGGGTGCGCAGGGCGCGGACATCGTGGCGGCGGAAGGGCAGTCGCTTGGCGTCGGCCTCAATTTCGGCGGACCCTATGTCGGCCTGTTCGCGACACGCGAGAAATTCCTGCGCAACATGCCGGGACGCTTGTGCGGCGAAACCACCGATGCCGCGGGCAAGCGCGGCTACGTGCTGACGCTTTCCACGCGCGAGCAGCATATCCGCCGGGAGAAGGCGACCAGCAATATCTGCACGAACAGCGGTTTGTGCTGTCTGGCTTTCACGATTCATCTTTCGCTCCTGGGCGAAGAAGGGTTCTCGCGGCTGGCGCGGGCCAATCATGCGCGGGCATCCGCGCTGGCGGACCGGCTCGCTGACGTGAGGGGCGTGTCGCTCGTCACCGAAAGCTTCTTCAACGAATTCACGCTGAAGCTGTCCAAACCTGCCGCATCGGTGGTCGATGCGCTGGCAGAGAAGGGGATTGTCGCGGGCGTGCCGGCGTCGCGTCTGCTGCCGCATGACAAGGATGTGCGCGATCTTCTGATCGTCGCCGCCACCGAAACCAACACAGATGAAGATTGCGATGCTCTGGTGCATGCGCTGTCGGGAGCCGTGGCATGACCATGAACAATCAGGGCCGCCCGACATCTTCGGGCTCCGTCAACGAAAACGAGCTGCAGACGATCTCCGGCGATCGCGGGCTTCAGCATGAAGTCTCGCTGATCTTCGAACTTGGCCGTCCCGGCATGACCGGTGTGGACATTCCGCAGGTTCAGATGAGTGACACGCGCCTTGGCGGCTTGCGCCGCAAGGGGCCGGTTGGTTTGCCGGGCCTCAGCGAGCCGGAAGTCATCCGCCATTATGTGCGGCTGTCGCAGCTCAACTATTCCATCGATGCCGGACTTTATCCGCTCGGCTCCTGCACGATGAAGCACAATCCGCGCCTCAACGAGAAGATGGCGCGGCTTCCGGGCTTCGCGGATGTGCACCCGCTGGCGCCGCAGCAGACGGTGCAGGGCGCGTTCGAAGCGGTTGGCGAGCTGATGAAGTGGCTCACCACGCTGACCGGCATGCCCGCCGTTGCGATGTCGCCCAAGGCGGGCGCGCATGGCGAGTTGTGCGGATTGCTCACCATTCGCGCGGCGCTGGAAGCGCGGGGCGAGAAGCGGCACAAGGTTTTGGTGCCATCCTCCGCACACGGAACAAACCCGGCGACGGCGGCGGTGGCCGGCTTCACGGTACAGGAAATCCCCGCCACCGAAGACGGCCATGTCGATGCCGACGCCATGGAAGCGGCGCTCGGGCCGGACGTGGCGGCGATCATGCTGACCAATCCGAACACCTGCGGATTGTTCGAGCCGCGCATCAAGGAGATGGCGGACGCGGTTCACAAGGCGGGCGCCTACTTCTATTGCGACGGCGCGAACTTCAACGCGATTGCGGGCCGCGTGCGCCCGGGCGATCTGGGCGTGGATGCGATGCATATCAATCTCCACAAGACGTTCTCCACGCCGCATGGCGGTGGCGGGCCGGGCGCGGGCCCGGTGGTGTTGTCGGCGGCGCTGGCACCGTTCGCGCCGCTGCCGCTGCTGGTCCATGACGGCAATGATTTCCGCATGATCGAACATGCGGACGAGGCGACCGATGGCGCCAAGCCGTTCGGCCGTATGTGCGCGTTCCATGGCCAGATGGGCATGTTCTCCCGCGCGCTCACCTACATGATGAGCCATGGCGCGGACGGCATCCGCCAGGCGAGCGAGGACGCTGTGCTCTCCGCGAACTACATTCTCGCATCGCTCAAGGATGTGATGAGTGCGCCGTTCGGCGAAGGGCCTTGCATGCATGAAGCCTTGTTCGATGACAGCTTCCTCGAAGGCACCGGCGTCACCACGCTCGATTTCGCCAAGGCAATGATCGATGAGGGCTATCACCCAATGACGATGTATTTCCCGCTTGTCGTCCACGGCGCGATGCTGATCGAGCCGACGGAGTCGGAGTCGAAGGAATCGCTCGACCGTTTCATCCATGTGCTGCGGACGATGGCGCTGGAAGCCAAGGCCGGTCAGACCGCGCGCTTCGACGGCGCGCCGCGCCTTGCCCCGCGCCGCCGCCTCGACGAGACGGCCGCAGCCCGCAAACCGATCCTGCGCTGGAAGCCGAAGGAGCTTCCGCAAGCGGCGGAATAGCTGTGATCGGGTCGTAGCGAATCCTCAATACAAGAAGGGCAGAGCGCGGTAGATTTTCCGCGCTTTGCTGCTTTTGGGGATCGGCATGAACATTTTTCGTCTTCTCTGTGTTGGGGCGATTTTCGGTATCTCTTGCGCAGCTTCCGCTGCGCCCACGCTTTCGCCGGTGCAGAAGGCCGCGATCTGCGGCAAGCGCTCTACCTGCAAGCTCGTGGCGATCCACCCTGCAGGAAAACTTGCTGTCGCCGAGGTTCTGTTCGGCGTGAAGGACAAGCCGGACGATGCGCCGGATGAAGGCTGCAAAACCGCGTCCGGAGACGATCCCGCCAATGGCGGCACCGAATATTGGCTGCTGAATGGCGCAAAGCCCACGAATGTCCTTTCGCTCTGCAATGACGGCTACGGCGCTGCGGGCATGGGCGAAGACAGCGTGTCGTTCTCCAGCAATCGCATGGTGCATGTGCAGAACGGCGGATCGTCGTGGCGCTGGGACAACACCGACACGCTGAGCCTTGTTCCGCTCCGGATTCTGTCGCAGGCGAGTTGCTCCTTTCACAATATCGAACCCAGCACCGGCACGCTCGGTCAGGTCGATTTCGTGAATTTTCGCGCGAAGGAAATCCGCAAGGATCCAGGCGCAAAATGGAGCGATGCCGATAGCGACATCGGCTGCCCGGATGTGAAGTCCGCGGCGTTCGCCAAGTTGAAGCCCGTTCCCGGTGACAAGCTGGTCGGCGCCTATCCGCTGATGACGCCCGGAAACGGCAACGACCTCGGCATACAGAACATCTCCGCCGGCACGGTGCTTGGTTCCTGCGCGATGATGCTCTCCACCGATGGCGCGAACGGCTTTCTGACGTTCGGCAAGGCTGCCGACGGCGCACATGCCGCGTCGATGCGCGCTCTCGCTGTGAATTCCAAAACATTGCTTCTTCAGATCTACGATCCGGTCGCCTCGGCCGCACCTGCCGGCAAAAGCTGGATCAGCGGCGCACATGCCGAGGTCTGGCAGAGCGGCACCTATGACGAGAGCGCGGGCGGCGCGCCGAAGCGTTCCGAGCTGGGGCAGATCGCGATCGATCTGGACGGCACGTTGCACATGGTCGGCAGCGCGAAGCCGCCGCAGGTGAAGCGCTGGACCGGCAAGGACGAGAAAGGGCGGCCTGTCACCGTTCTGCTTCTCACTTGGGCCGACGATGCGGGGCCGATGGCGATCAGCTATTCGCAGGCCGAGAACGGGAAGCAGGCGCGGCTGGTCACCAATGTGGCGATGGTGCGCGGCGTGCCGGCTTACATTCCCGGCGTGCTGGGAATGCAGAACACATGCGCGGTGCGCGCCGGGCGTGTCGAACTTGCCGGCATGATGTCTCTCGCGAATTGAAAAAATGGCCCCGGCGGTTTCGGAGCGCCGGGGCTGAGGTCAAACGGAGGGTACCAACAAAAATTCTGGATGGCCGGGTCGCCCCCGCATCAAGTGCGGGGCCGGCCATGACGGGATTCTTAGGTGCAGATATGCGCCTTCAGGCCTGCGGGCGCCTTGGTTTCGGCATCGCTGCAGGCGGAGTCGAGCTGGGCCTGCGTCAGACCTTTGGTCTTCGTCAGGTCCGTGCCCTTGAAAGAGGTGATCGCGAGCTTGGCGCCGGTGAAATCCGCGCCGGTGAGGTTCGCATGCGCCAGGTTCGCGCCGGAGAGATTGGCATCGCGGAACGAGACATTGGTGAAATTCGCATAGGACATGCACATCAGGACGGCATGCACGTTCGAGAAATCGGCGCCTTCGAGATTGCCGTTCTTCACGCAGGTGTTGTCCAGGTTCGCGCCGGCCAGCATGCAGTGCGGGCAGTCGTGGTGACCGGCCTTGATCGAATCCACCGCCGTGCGGTCCGGAGCGGTGTAGTTGATCGGGATCATCTGCGCCGGGGCGGCCACGGCGGAAACCCCGCCGAAAATCACAGAGGCGAAAAGCGCGAGCATGACGAACATGGGCAATGTTCCGTTTCGATACGTCTGCCCTGGAAAGTCGCAAGGCCCATGCCAGTCTTCGCTCACGAAGCCAGAGAAGGCGCATCTGCCGAAGCCCAACGGGCGAAGGCAGACCGGTGCCGCGCGCTAGGGCTGGCAGGCCGCTTTGAATTCTCGCGGTTTCTGCCTTCCTGGCGGCGGACCAAAACGAGATGTGGTGCCATTTCGGGAAAGCCTGTCTCGCCGTTGGTAGTTGAATTGCGAGTCACGGGGGGAGAGGTATTTCCCCCTGCCTTCCGAATTGAATGTCGATTTTTCGATTCCGATTTGCGCAGAATCCAACATCTTGTAGCTGCGGGTAGGATGGAGCAGTCGTTTTCACGTTTCCGCACACCCCCTCCCCCTGTCCCCCTCCGCAAGCTTCGGGTCGAAACGGGGCGCCGCGCGGCGCATATCGGACGGGCAATCCTGTTGTTTCGAGGTTTCCATGTCTTTCCGGTTCAAAGGTCTTCATTCCGCGCAATTCGCCCCGCTTTTCGCCCTCAGCGACGCCGAGCTGGCCGAGATGGGCTTCTGCCGCATGGTGGCGGATGCGCCCACGGGCTTTCCCTGCCGCATCAGCCTGGCCGACGCGGAGGAGGGCGAGGAGCTGCTGCTCATCAATTACGAGCACCAGACCGCCCATTCGCCCTATCGCGCCAAGGGGCCGATCTTCATCAGCAAGCACGGTGTCCTGTTCGACGGCCCTGAGGTGCCACCGGCACTACGCACACGGCTTCTGTCCCTGCGCGCTTACGACAAGGACGGCATGATCGTTGAAGCCGATGCGGTGGACGGCGACAAGATCGAGCCGGTGCTGGAGCGGCTCTTCGCGCGCGACGACACATCCTATGTCCATGTGCACTACGCCAAGCGCGGCTGCTTCGCCGCGCTGGTGGAGCGCGGCTGAGCAACGGACGCAGCTTTAGAGAATGAAGAAAGTGTACGGAACCACCGTTACGGTGTCAAGGAAATTAAGCCTAATCGATTCAAGGGCTTAGTTTCGCGCGACTGGAAAAGTAATTCTCACCCGTGCCGCGCCAGGCCGGAGGTGATCTTGTCCGCGATCTTCGCATCCGCATGGAAGGCTAGGCCGGCAAGGTTCATGTTCTCCGGAGCAAGTTGAGCAACGGCGCCGCGGTTGTCGGCGTCGTTGTTCGTCGCAAAGATGTCGTCCGGGAAAACGCTGAACACGATCTCGCGACTGCGCGCGCGATCGAAGGTGCGCTTCAGCTCTGCGGCTGTGCCCTGAAACACGAATACAGGCTGGCGCAGCATCGGCAGATAGCTGTTGCCGCTCGCGTCCAGGTACGCCTCGCCCACAATACCTGGCTGGGCCGCAATGCCGCTCGTCAGGAACGCCGTGACATTGGCCCGCTGCCACGCCGCCAAATCGTCCCTGAGGACAACCACGATTTTGGTGTCGAATTTCATCTGTTATTTCGCGAAAGACTTTCCGCGCGCCCTGAGCCTCGCCTTCAACTTAGCGAGCGCGTTCGGACCCATGCCATGCAATTTTGCGAGATCGGCCTCGCACACTTTCGTGAGCTGCACCAAGTGTGTGTAGCCCGCATTCGCGAGGGCGCGTTGCGCCGGTCGGGCGAGGAAATAAAATTCGCCCTCCGCTTTCACGGCCGGGTATTCACAGCCAACTGCGCCGCAAAGGCGCGCTTGTAAGCGGGACGCGCTTCGCCGCGCGCGACATAAGCGGCGAGGTTTGGAAATTCGTCGAGAAGGCCGGAGCCGCGCACGCGCAACAGCACCGACGCCATCATCAGATCGCCCGCGCTGAACGCGCCATCGAGCCATTCGGCATCGCCCAGATGCGCGGAGAGCTGTTTCAGGCGATCACGGATGCGATCCTTGACGAGGGGCAGGCGCTCCCCGCTCCAAGGCTTCTTGTTCTCAAAAAGCATGGCGGTCTGAAGTTCCAGGATCGGCGGCTCGACCGTGTTGAGCGCGGCGAATATCCATGCGATTGCGCGCGCCCGCGCGGCAGGATCATTCGGCAGCAGGCCGGAAAAGCTCTGCGCGATGTGGAACACGATCGCGCCGGTTTCGAAGATGGCGACGTCGCCTTCCTCATAGGTCGGAATCTGGCCGAAGGGATGGATCGCCAGATGTGCCGGTTCCTTCAGCGCCGGAAAGGTGACGAGGCGAACGTCGTAAGGCTGGCCCACTTCTTCCAGCGCCCAGCGAACGCGGGTGTCGCGCGCCAGTCCCCGGCCGCCATCGGGCGACCGGTCAAAGGCGGTGATGGTGATCGCCACGAACCTCTCCAGTCACTTCGGCAGCAGGTTGAAATACGGCTCCGCTTCCTTGAGCGCGCGCGCATAAGACGGGCGCGCTTTCAGGCGTTCGAGATAGGCGTGCGCCTTGGGATGGCTCTTCTCGAACGGAATCTGCATGTTGCCGTAGAACAGCGGCGGCGCGGCGGCGCAATCGGCCATGGTGAAGGCATCGCCCATCGCCCATTGCTTGCCGTCGATTGCCTGTTCGAGCATGTCGAGCGCGGTGCGATACATCTTCTTCGCATCTTCCACGCCGGCCGGATCGCGCTGATCGGCGGGCCGGATCTTGTCGAAATTGATCTTTTGCATCGGCGTGTGCAGATAGTTGTCGAAGAAGCGATCCATCATGCGAACACGCCGCGCGAGATCCGGATCGTCCGGGATCAGCTTCGTCTTTCCGGGATAATGCTGCGCCAGATATTCGATGATGATGGTGGCTTCCGGCACGAACCAGTCGTCGCGTCCCGTGTCCTTCAACACGGGAAATTTGCCGATGGGCCACAATGCCTTGAACTCTTCCCACACCTTGGGATCGGTCTTGGTGGGATCGCCGACCATCAGGAATTCGAACGGCGTGTTGTTCTCGTAAAAGGCGATGAGCGCCTTGTGGCAATAGGACGAGAGCGGATGCGCGTAGAGTTTGAGAGTCATCTTATTTCTCCACCGGCGGATGCTGGCTGAATTCGGCTTCGATGTGGAAGGTGACGAGATCGCCGACGCCCATCGTTGTGCCCTTCGCGGGCAGGCCGTTCGCGATTCCGAAATCGGAGCGGTTGAGCGAACCATCGGCGGAAAAGCCGGCGCGCGCGCCACCCGGATCCAGTTTCATCGACGCCCAACCGCCATTGAAGGTGACGTGCAGCGTGACCGGTTTGGTCATGCCGTGCATGCCGAAATCGCCGGTGACGTCGGCGGTGTTGGGGCCGGTCATCGTCACTTTGGTGGATTTGAAGGTCATCTTCGGGAATTGCACCGCGTTCAGGAATTGCGTACCGCGCAACTCTTCCAGGAAACCCTTGGGCGGATGGTCGGCGCTCAACGAATTGGGATCTATGGTCGCCTCGACATGGCTTTTCGCCGGATTCTTCGGGTCCAGCGTCAGTTTCGCATCCCAATTTGCGAAGCGGCCGGTCCAGTTCGAGAAGCCCAGATGATTGACGCGGAAGACCAGGCTGGCATGCGCCTTGTCCACGGAATAGGTGCTGGCGGGCACCGGCGTGGCAGCCGGGGTGATGGCGCCTTGCGCATCGGCCTGCAGCGATGCCGCGATCAGAAGCGCGGCACAGCTCACGCCGGCGATGAAATGACTGCTTCTCACGATGTCTCTCCCGGGTTCGTTTCTGTCTTGCTGTCTTGGATGGGGCGGCCATTGCGCGGACGCAGCTCCACCATCATCACCACATGGGCTGTGAAGATGGCGGTCATGGCCGCGATGGTGACGAAGTCGTGCATGGCATTCAGCGCGCGAACATCGCGTCCATCTTGTCGAAGCTTTGGGTCCAGCCGGCTTCCATGCCTTGCAGCATGAAGACGACTTGCGGCTGCGTTCCGCTGGCCCTGGTGTGGAACGTCATTTTCGTCTTGTTGCCCTGCGCTTCGAAGGAGACGGTGGTCAGGCCGCTGAGGACGACATTGTCGTCCGCATCCACCGCATTGTTGATGAAGACGAGTTTCTTCGGCGGGTCGATCTCCGTGAACTCGCCGCGCATGGGCGCGTCGCGAAAACCCATCGCCTTGGCGATCTCGTCATTGGCACGCATGACGACGTGGATTTGGCCGCCGACGCGCGGATCGACTTCCGCAATCGGGTTGGTGAAGCCTTCCGGCCCGAACCATTGGGCAAGCAGCTTCGGGTCCGTCCACGCCTTGAAGACGAGATCGCGCGGCGCATCGAACACACGGACGATGGAAAGCTCGCGGCTGTGCACTTGCGTCATTGTTGTTGTCCCTCCATTACCGGCTCGCGGTTCAGCCCATCGGCTTGGAATTGACGACCATCCAGGGCGTGCCCCAGCGGTCCACGACGGTGCCGAATTTGTGGGCGAAGAATGTCTCTTCCATTTTCATGGTAACGCTGCCGCCTTCGGACAGCGCCTTGAAGATGCGCTCGGCTTCGTCCGGCGTATCGACGTTCAATGCGACATGCATGCCGGCGGGCTTGGTGTAGCCCATGTTGAAGGTGTCCGAGGCCATCAGCTCGGTGTCGCCGATCTTCATATAGGCGTGAATGACCCAGTCCTTCTCCGGCGCCACGGCGTCCTTCTTCATGTCGCCCTGGCGCATGATGTGCAGCGCGCTGCCTGGAAAGGTCTTGTTGTAGAACTCGAACGCTTCTGCGCAGTTGCCGTTGAAATTCAGATAGGGGTTGGCTTTCATTTTTCTCTCCGTCAGTGTTTCGGATTGAACGAGGCGACGAGTTGATCGAGCAGGCCGTTGGTGCCTTCCTCGCGGCTGCCCTTGTCTTCATAGCCATCGACGAAGGCGTGCTGCTCGGTGAGCACCAGACGCGTGCCTTTGCCTGCGGGCTGGAATTCGATGGTGGCGAGCGAGGTGGAGATCTTCACACCGTCCAGCCGCATCTCGTAGGTGTAGATGATCCGCTCGTCCGGCTTGATGTCGAAATAGCGGGCGGTGAATTCGCTCACCATGCCGTTCGGCCATTCGCCGGCGAGTTTCTCTTCGCCGCCGACGCGGAAATCCATGGCGCGGATTTTCTCTTTCGCCGCATGGGCGACGAACCAGCGCTGCTTGCCCTCCTTCGTGGAGAAGGCCTGGAAGACGAGGGAGGGCGGCGCATCCAGCTTGCGCTCCAGCGTGAAGCTGGAATGGGTTGTGGGTTTGAAGGTCACCGTCATTTCTCCTGCAGCTTCGCAAGATAGGCATCGAGGGCGTTCATCGTGCCCGTCCAGCCTTGCGTCATGCTGTCGTGCATGGAGTCGAACACGGCCTGTTCTTCCGCCGTCGCGTTGTAGGCGGTCCAATGCAGATGAAGCATGGTCTTGCCGTCTTTCTCGGTGAGCGTCGTGGTAGACAGCGTTTGCAACGGCCACACGGGCGCCATGGGATGGCGCGTCTCGCCCTTGTTCTCATCGGAGAACGAGACGAGGACGACGAGCTTCTCCGGCGGGACGATTTCCTTGAACGTCCACTTGCCCCACATCGTGGTGCCGTCCGGCATCGCCATGCCGTAATGGAACACACCGCCGGGACGCAGGTCGACCGTCGCATGGGTGAGTTGGCCTGTCGGGCCCATCCAGTGCTTGAGGTGTTCGGCTTGGGTCATCACCTCCCACACCAGCTTGCGCGGCGCGTCGAAGGTACGGGTAAGAATGAAGGGCTTGGAGGTCATGGCGATTATCCGTAAGTCGGTTTCTGGGGGAAGCCGACGGGGGAGTCTTCGAAATCCTGCTGGCGTCCGTAAGGCGTGAGATCGAGCAGACTGAAGGCATCGGTGAGGCCTTCGGTGCCGCGCGCGAAGGCGGAATAGGTGTGGAACACATCGTCGCCGACGCGGAAAAATACGCTGATCGCATGCTCTTCGCCGGTGACGGGGCGTGGCTGGTCGATGTCCGGCGCGCGGCGGTAATTGTATTCGCGTGGGCTAACCGCATCGTCGAGCGTGGCGTGGAAGTCGTAATTGAAATCGCTACCGAAGGATGAGATCCAGCCCTGCTTCCAGCCATGTTCGGCTTTGTAGGCAAGCAGTTTTTCCAGCGGGGCGCGGCTCACCATCACGAAATTGGTGTCGCGCTCATAGAGCTTGGAAAGATCGCCCAGCGCATCGCCGAACCATGTGCAGCCAGGGCAGCCTTTCTGCCAATCCGGCCCGAACATGAAGTGATAGACGATGAGCTGGCGCTTGCCGTTGAAGAGATCGCGCAGGCTCCTCTGTCCGTCCGGCGTGTCGAAACTGTAGGTCTTTTCGATCTTCACCATCGGCAGACGGCGGCGTTCGGCGGCGACGCGGTCGTAATGCTTGGTCAACTCCTTCTCATGGCCGAGAAGGGCGATGCGCGCCTTGCGCCATTCCATTTCGGAGACGACCGGAGGATGGGCGACAGTCTCAGCCATTGTAGGCCTCCTGCAGTTTGGCGACGTCGAGCTTGTGCATCTGAAGCATGGCTTTCATGACACGGCGGGCTTTTGTGCTGTCACGGTCGTGCAACATTTCTTGAAGGACGACGGGAACCACCTGCCAGGAAAGGCCGAACTTGTCCTTCAGCCAGCCGCAGGGTCCTTGCTCGCCGCCGCCGGCGATGAGCTTGCTGGTGTAGTAATCGACTTCTTCCTGATCGCGCGCGTCGATGGAGAAAGAGACCGCCTCGGTGAACTTGAACATCGGCCCGCCGTTGAGCCCCATGAAGGGGCGGCCGTCGAGCTCGAATTCGACCGCCATCACGTCGCCTTCCTTGTGGCCGTGAATGTCCTGGCCTTCGGTGGTGTAATAGGAAAGGCGGCCGATCTTCGAGTTCGGGAAGATGCCGCAATAGAGCTTCGCGGCCTCCTCGGCTTGATCGTTGAACCACAGGCAGGGTTGAAGACCTTTGAGGTTTTGCATCGGAGCTTCTCCTTCTATGCGTTCTGCTGCGGAAAGGGATTGCGCCAGGCATCGAGTTCGTTGAGCTGGTCATGCCAGCGACGGATTTGCGGATAGTCGCGCAGCGGAATGTGCGCTTTTTCCGCATAGGGAAGGGTGATGGCGACGGAAAAATCCGCGACTGTCAGCGTGTCGCCCAACAGCCATTTGCGGCTTTTGAGATGATCTTCCAGCGTCGGCGCGAATTGATGAAACGCTGCCGTGAGCCTTTCGATTTCAGCCGGATCCGGCGGACCGATGTTGAAGCGTGCCTTGATGACATGTTCGAAGTAGAAGCCGCTTGCCGCCGGATCGAAGTGATAAGCATTCCAGCTGAGCCACCGGATGACATCGGCCTGCCGGTCGTCCGTCGGCCACAGGTCGGAATTCGTCTTGCGGGCCAGCGTGTAAAGGATCGCGTCCGCTTCCCAGATCACGCGATCGCCATCCACCAGCGTCGGCACTTTGCCATTCGGGTTGAGCTTCAGGTAGTCCGGCGCCTTGTGCTCACGCTTGGCGAGGTCGAGATAGGTGAACGCGACCGGCGCGTTCAGATATTTCGCCACGGCACAGACTTTGCGCGGCATCAGCACGTCTGAGTAATAGAGCTTCATTGTCATGTCCTTACGGCTGGAGATCGACACAGGCTCTGAAGCTGCCATCCATCGCGAAGGGCACGGAGCTGTGGAGGTGTACCAGCTTCCACGCGCCGTTCTCTTTGCGATAGCCATTGGTGCTGCGGAACCAGAGCGAGACGTCCGCCCCGTCCGTCTTTGTGCCGCTGATGCGGGAAAGCGCTGTTGAGAAAGCGATGCTGCCATCTGCGAACACGGTCACGTCGCGGTTTTCCCAGCTGATGGGGCCTTTCCACGTCGCGAACCAGTCTTCGAGCCCCGCTTTTGCGTCCGCCTTGCTTCCCTTGTGCTGCAAGGGCGGGGCCAGATCGAACGAGAAGGAGTCCGCCGCGCTGGACGCGAGAAGCCGGTCGCTGTTTTTCGCATAGAGCGCCTTGGCGCGATCGTCGAGAATCTTGCGGATGTCCGCTTCGTCTTTCGTCATTGTTTCCTCCACCACTGTTTTTGTTATGCCGGCTGATAGGCGAGCTTACGCATGGTGTTTCTTCGCCAGATATTCGTCGAGGCGATCGAAGGCGCTGTTCCAGCCGCCGATATGGCCGTCGCGGTTCGAGGTGGTGTTGAAGACCGACTGGTAGAACTTCATCAGGGTCTTGTTGCCCTGATCTTCGAACAGAACGGTGACGACGGTTTCGAAGGTCTCGTCCTGCTCGTCGTGCTTGTCCCACTCGAAGGTGTAGACGAGGCGGGAAGGGCGTTCGACTTCCAGATATTTTCCGCCCTGCCACAGATCGCGTTCGCCTTTGACGGACCGCAGACACCCGCGCCATTTGCCACCGATGCGTACATCGGCTTCGAACGAGGCGGCGGGATAGGCCTTCGGGCCCATCCAATTGATGAGATGGTCCGTCTTGGTGAAGGCGTCCCATACCAGTTCGCGCGGCGCATTGAAGGTGCGCTCGATGACGAGCACGCGGTCCTGCGGTTCGGTGCGGATGCTATTTGCGCTTGCGGGCATTCTTCTTCTCCTTGGATTGGAGTTCCTTGAGATAGACCTCGAGGCGGTCGAAGCGCTCGTTCCAGAGCTTGCGGTAGCGCTCCAACCATTCATCGATGCCCATGAGCGCCTGCGGCTCCAGCTTTGCGGGGCGGTACTGCGCCTCGCGTCCGCGGGTGATGAGGCCTGCATGCTCCAAGACCTTCAGGTGTTTGGAGATGGCCGGCAGGCTCATGTCGAAGGGCTCCGCCAGCTCGTTCACCGAGGTCTCGCCCAGTGCCAGGCGGGCCAGAATGGCCCGGCGGGTCGGGTCGGCGAGGGCCGAGAAGGTTTCCGAAAGGCGGTCCGTGGCGGGCATTCGTATTAAACCATCGAGTTAATTATCTTTCTGGTTAAATACGCGCGAAAACCACGTTCGTCAAGCGGCATCCGATCACGATTTTTTGTCAGTTGGCCGACGGCCGAATTTCTTCACTTCCTCGAAACGGTGGTGGTCGCGGATGCGGGTGTTGAACCAGGCGCCTTTGGACTTGGCGGCGAGGAATTCCGCATATTCCGCCGGCGTTACCTCGAAATAATCATAGGTGCGGCGGCTGTCGCGGAAGGTGGCGCGCAATACTTTACGGCCGAAATCATAGTGCACGGCGATTAAGGCTGCGGAATCGAGCGCGGGCATACGCCAACAACGCGCGGCGCGGGCGGCGGCTCCGTCGCAGGTTCAGGCTTCGGACGCCGAGAGCACTTCGTAATGATCCACGGTCGGTGCGAATTCCCGCAGGAAATCTGCGTCCTCCGGGTAATAGCGTGCGCGTTCGTAATCGTCGCCTGCGAAGCGCTTGATGGATTCGACGCTGTCCCAATAGGTCATCGTCATGAATTCGACATCTGCACCGACGTCCCGGCAAAGCAGAAACACGCCTTTGTTGCCGGGCGTATTCCCATAGTCGGACAATCCGGTTTTGCGGAGATATTCCACATAAGCGGCCTTCTTCTCCTTGGGAACGAGGCCTTTCCACATGCGAACGATCATGTCCGTTACTCCAATGCTTCGAACGGAAGCTAGGCATGGCCGCGTGGAATTGCCATGTACGCGGGCTTGCAATTTGCGCAGTTGAATTCATTACCTTCCCACAAAGGGAAAGTGATTGCTTCCTGTCACCAGCTCTATGCGCCGCGCAAGCGATTGGCTTCGGATTGCTTGAGGATTTCGGTCAGCGCGCGCACCTCATCCGTCAGGCGCATGATTTCCAATTCGCGCATCTGGTCGAGCTTCTGATGCAGGGATTCGATCTCCAGCTCGGCCTTGATGTTGATCTTGTAATCGCTCTCCGCCGCCTGCCGGTCGATGTCCTGCTGACGGTTCTGGCTCATCATGATGAAGGGCGCGGCATAGGCAGCCTGAAACGAGAGCGCGAGATTGAGCAGGATGAACGGGTAAGGGTCCCAGTGGAAAATCCATGCCGTCACATTGGCGACCACCCAGAGGAACAGGATCGTGGACTGGATGATGATGAAGCGCCACGAGCCCATGTTGGAGGCGACGGTGTCCGCGATCCGCTGACCCGTGGTGAGCTGATCTTTCGCGGCTTCGTTCTGCATATGCGCCGCGCGTGCCTTGGCGCGTAGAACGCGCAATTCGTGAAGAAGCGTCTCCTCGGTTTCGTGCAACCGGTGACCGATGACGGATGATACGCTCATGAATGCCCCCTGCGGCGTGCCGTGCTTTCGCAAGGATAAGGCAAAACAGGGGATTTGCGACAGCGTCGCCGGTTAGACTTCGTTCACATGGGCCGAAAGTTCCCGCCTCAGCAGTGCTGCTTCGTCGCCGTGAAGCAGAGGAACAGCTTCGAAACGGCGTTCGCCGAATCGCCCAGCGGCGCGACGAACATCTCGGACATCAACCAGGTCTTTTCCTGGAATGAGAGTCCGGTGCGCGCGCACAAAGGCTTGGCCGACGCACACACCGGATCGAAGAGCGCGCGCCAGCGTTCCTCGATCTCCGGGGAGAGGAATTCGTGCAGGTGTTTTCCCGCGATGCGGCCGAAGACCTCTTCCCAGCGGCTGCCGGCGAGGCGGATGAAATAGTCTTTTTTGGCGTCGTCTCCGCGCACTTCGACAATGCCGATATGGGCGATGAACCCGCGCATGCCTGACGGCTGCAAATCCTTATAGGCGGGCATGCCGGTGTCGCGGCAATGCGCGCGCCAATAGGCGTGAGCAAGTTTCGTGGCCGGCTGGGTGAAGTTCAGATTCCAGTCGATCTCGAGCGGCTTTGTCCGCGGCTGCATGTTTATTTTGGTGTGTGCCAAGCCCATACCGCTTCCTTGCGCAGGCGCGCTCCGCTGGGCGGCCTTCGTGAAGCCAGATTGGAGCCTAAGCGTTTACAAAGGGTTTTCCGGACGGCTCAGCGCACGCAGGTTGCGCGCAAATGCACATGTTCAGCCTTTTCGATCCTGCCGCTTTTTTCGGCGAGGATCAGCGCGACTTCTTCATATTCCGCATCGACGCAATGTTCGTGGTCCAGTTCGATCACAGCGCTATGGACGACCTGGCCGTGGCGATCGATGACTTCGACGAGTTGCCTGGGCATGGGCTTTTTCCTTTTGGCCCCCCACGCAGGGATATCTGATTCGTTTTGTTTCACCACGCGGCATTGAGAAGACGGCAAGTTCCCATAAGCTTGCCGCGCACTGCCGCCCGGGACGGGGCTTCGCTTTGGGGGTCTTCATGAATCGCAGTTTGGCGGCGCTTCTCGCGCTGGTTGCCGGCGTGGTGTTTGGCGCTTTGGTGCGAGCATCCGGCAGCGCGACTCTCATCGACATCGCACACGCGATTCAACCGCTCGGCACGCTTTGGCTGAACGCGCTGAAGATGACGCTGGTGCCGCTGATCTTCGCCATGGTGGCCAAAGGCATGATCGCTCTCGACCGCACTGGCGGCGGTGGACGGCTGCTCGGCATCACGTTGCCGTTGTTGATCGGGCTGCTCGTTTTCGGAATGGTTCTGAGCTTCGTGTTCGGCGTGCTATTCGTGGCGGTCTGGCCGGTCGCGCCGGACGCTCTCGCGCCATGGATGGCTTCTTCCACAGGAGCCGCCGCCGCGGCGCCGCCAACGATCGTCGGCATGATCGTCGATCTGGTTCCCAGCAATCCCGTTGCCGCAGCCGCGCAGGGCAATCTCGCGGCGATTGTCGTGTTCGCGATCATCTTCGGTTTCGCGGTATCGCGTGCCGCCGGCGGGGCATCCGTTGCAGGGTTCATTGACGGTCTGGCCGATGCGATGATCCGCATCGTTCAGTGGGTTCTTATCTTCACACCGCTTGGCATCTTTGTTTTGTCGCTGGGACTGGCGCTCGATACGGGCTTCGCCGTCGCAGGCTTTCTGACGCAGATCGTCATCGCCAGTTGCCTGACATCGATACTGGCGATCGTGGTGAGCTACGCACTCGCGTGGCTGATGGGCGGCGTGGGTCCGATCCGGTTCGGTAAAGCCGTTCTCGGCGCACAGGCGATGGCAGCGGGCACATGCTCATCGGCGGCGACATTGCCGGTGATGCTGGAATGCAGCGAACACAAGCTTGGTATTTCAGACGCCGTGGGCGGGGCGGTGCTGCCGCTGGCCGTCAGCATTTTTCGGTTCGGCGTGGCGTTCTATCAGGGCACCTTGGTAATCCTGCTTCTGCATGCAGGCGGCATGGCGATCGATCCGGCGAAGCTCGCCATCGTCGGCGCGATATTGATCCTCGCCAATCTGGGAATCGCGGGCCTTCCCGGTGCGGCCGTGGTGGCAGCGAGTTGGGGTGCAGCGCTGGGATTTCTCGGTCTGCCGCTCGGCCTGTTGCCGCTTCTGATCGCAGCCGTGCCGTTGCCGGACATTCTTCTAACCGTGTGCAACGTCACCGCCGATCTCGCGGTGACGACCATCGTGGATCGCTGGCTGCGCGGTGCGCGGCCGGCTCTGGCGCCCGCACCGGCAGAATAGAGCGGCTTTCAAACGAAAAGGGCGGACGCTTTCGCATCCGCCCTTCGGTTACGCCCCTGGTATCGAGGATTAGGAACAGCCGCTCGTAGAGCCGCAGGTGTTGCACTTCATGCAGGTGCCGTTGCGGACCAGCGTGAAGTTCCCGCAGCCGCCGCAGGCGTCGCCTTCGAAGCCTTTCATGCGGGCTTCGGCGGCGCGTTTGGCGGCGAGCTGACGGGCATCGCCCGCCTTATCGAGCACCTTCTGCGCGCGGGTGATCATGCTGGCGCCGATGGCGCTCACCATTTCACCGACCGGGTTGCTGTTCGCCTCGGCCAGCACGCTGGCGCGGATTTCCGTCAATGTGTCGCTCACGGTTTCCGCGAGCATCTCTTCTTCCTCGTTCGGCTCATGGACGTGCAGGCGATCATGCGCCTGATGGTCGTGATCGTGCTCATCCATCATCTTGGGCGCTGCGCCGCCACGGAAGATCGAGAAGGTCTTGAGCTGGCCGCGCGCGAAACCGTTCGAGGCGTAACGCGCGATCGGCACTTCCTTCGGGGCCCCGCCGTCACCCACGCCCGAGCCGACGTCTTCATCGGCGGCAGGCTGCACATGGGCAAGATCGTTGCGGCCGAGATAGGACACCGCCAATTCGCGGAAGATGTAGTCCAGGATCGAGGTTGCGTTCTTGATGGTATCGTTGCCGATCACCATGCCCGCCGGCTCGAAGCGGGTGAACGTGAAGGCGTCCACGAACTCTTCCAGCGGAACGCCGTATTGCAGGCCCATCGAGATGGCGATGGCGAACGCATCCATGAGGCTGCGGAAGGCGGCGCCGTCCTTGTGCATGTCGATGAAGATTTCGCCGATGCGGCCGTCTTCATATTCGCCGGTGCGCAGATATACCTTGTGTCCGCCGACGATGGCTTTCTGCGTGTAGCCCTTGCGGCGCTGCGGCAGCTTCTCGCGTTCGCGGCTGATGCGCTCGATGACTCGCTCGACCAGGCGCTCGGAAACGATGGTCGTGCGGGCCGTCTGCGACGCGGCCACGAATTCCTCGGCCTCATCCTCTTCGTCGTCGAACTGCAGAACCTGCGACGCCAGCGGCTGGGAAAGCTTGGAGCCGTCGCGATAGAGCGCGTTGGCTTTCAGCGCCAGCTTCCAGGAGAGCAGGTAGCTTTCGCCGCATTCCTTCACCGACGCCGCGTTCGGCATGTTGATCGTCTTGGAGATCGCGCCCGAGATGAAGGGCTGCACCGCCGCCATCATGCGGATGTGGCTTTCGACCGAGAGCGAACGCGTGCCGATGCGGCCGCACGGATTGGCGCAATCGAAGACGGGCAGGTGCTCCGCCTTCAAATGGGGCGCGCCTTCCAACGTCATCGCACCGCAGACATAGAGGTTCGCGGCGTCGATCTCGGCGCGCGCAAAGCCCAAGGTCTTGAGCATGTCGAAATCCGGCGCGTCGAGCGTGGCGGCGTCGATCTTCAGCACGTCGGTGCAGAACTTCTCGCCCAGCGTCCACTTGTTGAAGACGAAACGGATGTCGAACGCCTGTTCCAGCGCGGCTTCAACCTTGCCGATTTCTTCATCGCCGAAGCCTTTGGCTTTCAGCGCGCCATGGCTCAGCGCGTTGGCGCCTTCCAGCGTGCCGTGACCGACGGCGTAGGCGACGATGTCGTCGATCTGCGACTGGCTGTAGCCGAGCGTGGCCAAAGCTTCCGGCACGCAGCGGTTGATGATCTTGAAGTAGCCGCCGCCCGCAAGCGTCTTGAACTTCACCAGCGCGAAGTCCGGTTCGACGCCGGTGGTGTCGCAGTCCATGACGAGGCCGATCGTGCCGGTCGGCGCGATGACGGTGGCCTGCGCGTTGCGGAAGCCGAAATCCTTGCCCATCGACAGCGCATCGTCCCAGGCGCGCTTCGCGGCGTCGGAAAGATCCTTCTGCACGATAGCGTCGTGATCGAGCGGCACCGGCGTGATCGCCAGCTTCTCGTAACCGCCCGCTTCGCCATGCGCGGCGCGGCGGTGATTGCGGATGACACGCAGCATGTGGTCCTTGTTCGCCGCATATTCGGGGAACGGGCCAAGCTCGCCCGCCATTTCGGCGGAGGTCGCGTAGGACACGCCGGTCATGATCGCGCTGATCGCGCCGGCAATCGCGCGGCCTTCGCGGCTGTCATAGGAAATGCCGGCCGACATCAGCAGGCCGCCGATATTGGCGAAGCCGAGGCCGAGCGTGCGGTAGTCGTAAGAGAGTTGCGCGATCTCCTTGGAGGGGAACTGCGCCATCAGCACCGACACTTCCAGCACGATGGTCCAAAGGCGCACCGCATGTTCGAAGGCCGCAACGTCGAAGGTCTTCTTGAAGCCGGCGGCTTCGCCGGTCGCCGACGCATTGACGCCATCGCCCTTGCGGAACTGCATCAGGTTCAGCGACGCCAGATTGCAGGCGGTGTCGTCGAGGAACATGTATTCCGAGCACGGGTTCGAGCCGCGGATTTCGCCGCCCGCCGGGCAGGTGTGCCAGTCATTGACCGTGGTGTGGAACTGGATGCCCGGATCGGCGCAGGCCCATGCGGCGTAGGAGATCTTCTCCCACAGCTCGCGCGCCTTCACCGTCTTGGCGATCTTGCCGCCCCGGCGTGACGTCAGATTCCATTCGCCGTCCGCGAGAACCGCGTTGAGGAATTCGTCGGTGACGCGCACGGAATTGTTGGAGTTCTGGCCCGAGACGGACAGATAGGCTTCCGAATCCCAATCGGTGTCGTAGGTCTTGAAGTCGATGTCCTTGTAGCCCTGCTTGGCGAAGGAGATGACGCGCTCGATGTAGTTGTCCGGAATCATGGACTTGCGCGCGGCCTTCACCTCGCGGCGAAGGGCAGGGTTCGTCTTCGGATTGAAGCAATCGTCGCCCGCGCCGTCGCAATTCACGCAAGCCTTGAGCACGGCCTTCAGGTGCTTCTCGGCGAGCTTGGAGCCGGCGACCATCGCGGCCACCTTCTGCTCCTCGATCACCTTCCACTCGATGAACTGCTCGATATCGGGATGATCGACATCGACGATGACCATCTTGGCGGCGCGGCGCGTGGTGCCGCCCGACTTGATGGCGCCCGCCGCGCGATCGCCGATCTTCAGAAAGCTCATCAGGCCGGAGGACTTGCCGCCGCCCGAAAGCTTCTCGTTCTCGCCGCGCAGGTTGGAGAAGTTCGTGCCCGTGCCCGAGCCGTATTTGAAGAGGCGCGCTTCACGCGTCCACAAATCCATGATGCCGCCTTCGTTCACCAGATCGTCGGAAACGGACTGGATGAAGCAGGCATGCGGCTGCGGATGCTCGTAAGCGGAGAGCGACTTGGTCAGACGGCCCGTCTGATAATCGACGTAATAGTGGCCCTGGCTCGGGCCATCGATGCCATAGGCCCAATGCAGGCCGGTGTTGAACCATTGCGGGCTGTTCGGCGCGGCCTTCTGGGTGGCCAGCATGAAGCACATCTCGTCATAGAAGGCGCGCGCATCGGCTTCGCCGTCGAAATAGCCGCCCTTCCAGCCCCAATAGGTCCAGGTGCCGGCGAGACGATCGAAAACCTGCTTGGCGGAGCTTTCGCCGACGCGCTCATCGCCGTCCGGCTCCTTGCGCCACAGCCATTCCGGCACGTCCTTCTCGGCGACAGGCTTCAACTTCGCGGGGATGCCGGCCTTGCGGAAATACTTCTGGGCAAGCACGTCGCAAGCGACCTGCGACCAGTCTTCGGGAACTTCCATGTCGCCCTGGCTGAACACGACCGACCCATCCGGGTTCTTGATCTCGCTGGAGGTTTTGCGGAACGCGATGCCCTCGTAAGCGGAGCGGCCTTCGGTGGTGAACTGGCGACGAATACGCATGGAATTTCCCCGGCGATCTGGTTGTTGGCCCCCGTCTTCTCATCGCGGTACTCGCTAGAGACGCTTCGCCACTCGCCGGGCGCGCATTTTGCGCGTGAAGGCCCCGGACGTCCGCTGCTGGTTCGTCCTAGATGTTGTGCCGCGATGAGCGACAGGCACGAAGTATGGCCAGCGTTGGGGAAGAGGTGCAAGACCAAAAGTGGTTAACCGGGTCTTAACCACCAAATCTTGTGCTGTGCACAAGAGCTATTTTGGGCGGTAAACATCATGTCAAGCGGTTAACGGGGAGGGGGATCGGAAATTTTTTTTGGGCCCGCAAGAGCGATCCCCAATCCATCCACATCCCTGTCACGGGTCTGACGCGAAATTCATCCGCTTTCTTGAGTCGAAGTGCCGCGACTTCGCCACCGTGGCGCTCTGGCGGGCGGTTACTTATATTGCGCACGCATGCGAATCTGGTGGCCGATGTCTTCATTGAAGTCCCTGTTCAAAATGATCTTCGTCTGGTGGCGCAGCGCCACGCTCGGCACGATGGTGACGACTTGGTTCTCCGGCCAGCCCGTCGGAACCGACCAGTTCGGAAACCGCTACTATCAGACCAAGGACGGCAAGCGCCGCTGGGTCATCTACAACGGCACTGTGGAAGCCAGCCGCATCTCGCCCGACTGGCACGGCTGGCTGCATCACACCTTCAAGGAGCCGCCGACGGTGACGCCGCTGCGCGCGCAGCCCTGGGAGAAGGTCCATATCCCCAACCAGACGGGCACCGACAATGCGCTGCGCCCGCAAGGATCGCTCGCGCGCTCCGGCGAACGCCCACCGGCGACCGGCGATTACGAAGCTTGGACACCCAAATAATGTCGAACAACAACACCGTTGAGACTTTGATCGGCGCCATCGTGATTGCGGTGGCCGCAGGCTTTCTGTTCTTCGCCTATACCAGCACCGGATCGGGCAGTGTCGCCGGCTACGACGTGACCGCGCGCTTCTCCAGTGCTGACGGTATCGCCAACGGCACAGATGTGCGCCTGCATGGCATCAAGGTGGGAACGGTGTCGGGGCTGTCGCTCGATCCGAAGACCTATTATGCGATCGCGCACCTATCGATCCGCAACGATGTGAAGATACCGGACGATTCCGCGGTGAAGATCACCGCCAGCGGATTCCTCGGCAGCAATTACGTCGCTATCCAGCCCGGCGGCAGCACCACGATGATCGCGCAGGGCGGCGAACTCACCAATACGCAAGGTGCGGTGGACGTGATGGGCCTGATCGGACGCGCGGTGATGGGCGGCACCAAATGAAACTGGCGGGCATCCTTTCCGCGTCGCTTCTTCTGTTCGCACCGCAAGCTCTGGCGCAGACCGCCGAAACGAACGTACCCGCGACGGCGCCGCTCAAGCCATCGGCCGGCGCCGCTAAGCCGGTTACGCCCGCGGCGCCCAACCTACCCGCGCAACCCGCATCGCCCTACAAGGCGGTGACGCCGCCGCCGGTTGCGGCGCTTACCATTCCGCAGCCTTTCAATCCGATGGCCAAAGTCGAGCAGGCGGCGTTGAACACGGCCATTCCCAGCAAGGATGGCGTCAAGCGCATGATCATCCTGCGCGGCCTCGACAAGCTGACGGGCCGCCCGTCCAATATTCTGGCGCCGGTGGGCGTGCCGGTGAAATACGCCACGCTGACGATCACCGCGCGCTATTGCTATTCCACGCCGATCACCGAACCGCCGGAGACGACGGCTTTTCTGCAGATCGAGGATCACCGCCCCGATCAGGATGCGCGCCAGGTGTTTTCCGGCTGGATGCTCGCATCCAGTCCGTCGCTGAACGGATTGCAGCACCCGCTCTACGATGTCTGGGTGATCAGCTGCGCGACCAACCAGCCGGGCCAGATGTTGCCGGTGATCGCATCGACCTCCGCCGTCAAGGCGACGTCGCCGGATGCGACCGCCAAGGAAGCACTGCCGGAATTGCCCGAAGGCGCCGGGCAGTAGAAATCCGCGTCGTGCTCCAGCGCCGCGGCCAGCAAAGCCAGATAGGCGTCGCGCGGAATCTCGATAGCGCCGAACTGCGCCAGGTGGCTGGTGATGAACTGCGCATCCAGAAGCCGGAACCCACCGAACTTCAAGCGCGCGACGAGATGGGCCAGCGCCACCTTGCTGGCGTCGCGCTCGCGGCTGAACATGCTTTCGCCGAAGAACGCCGCGCCGATCTTCACGCCATAGAGCCCGCCGACCAGCGCGCCATCGCGCCAGCATTCGACCGAATGGGCATGCCCCATGCGGTGAAGCGCCGTGTAAAGAGAGAGGATCTCATCGTTGATCCAGCTTTCGCTTCTGTCCGGCGCGGGAGCGGCGCAAAGCGTCATGACATCGGTGAAGACGGTATCGATTTTCACCGTGAAGCGATCGCTGCGGATGGTGCGGGCGAGACGCTTGGGAAGATGGAACCCGTCGAGCGGAAGAACGCCCCGCGCATCCGGCGACACCCAGAAGAGATCGGGATCATTACGCCGCTCCGCCATGGGAAATATCCCGGCGCGATAGGCCTGGAGGAGGAGTTCGGGGGTCAGGCGCGGAGAGTTGGTGAGGCGCATCGTGGCGTAGATTCAACGTCCTTGAGGCGCCCCGTCAATGAAAACGGTGCCGGCTATCGGAAGTTATTGGCGGCATGAGCCGGAACGCAGGCCGCCAAGATGGAAGCGATGGCGGAAAGCCCGGCATAAAGCCGCGGCGGAATGGGTTTACGTTTTCTTTCCACCGCCGCTTCTAGGCTGCGCCCCGCTCCAGAGGAATGGCCGTGCAGCAATTTGCCGAGATGACCGGCGTTCGCGGTGGCGTGCGCGACGGATTCGTGCCGGTCGTGCTTGGCGCCATTCTACTTGTCGCGCTGGTGATCCAGCTTCCCTTTGCGCTGAACCACGACGCGGCATGGCATTTCGAAACGTCGTTCCGTCTGCTCGAAGGCGCGCGCTTCGGTGATAGTGTGTATGATGTGAATCCGCCGATGTCGGCTTGGTTGTTCACGCTGCCCGCAGCGATTTGCAATCTCACCGGCGCATCGCCGACGCTGGTCTTCAAGCTGTTCGCTTTCGGAACGATGCTTGGCGCACTTGCGGCAGGCGCGCGCCTTCTGCCATTGGCTGCGCCCGATCTGGATGATCCATTGTTCGCGCTGGCGGCGCTGGCTTTCGCGCTGCTGTTGCTGCCGGCCTACGATTTTGGGCAACGCGAACATTTCGTCTGCGCACTCACGCTGCCTTACGTTCTTCTGACCGCCGCTCGCGCGCAGGGCGCGAAGATTTCTCCTGTCGCGGCGGTCGCCATTGGCTTCGTCGCCGCACTTGGCATCGGCATCAAGCCTTACTTCCTGATGTTGCCGCTCTGCATGGAGCTGTGGCTTTTCGCTGCGGCGAAGGGTTGGACCCTTCGCCGCGAAATTCTCGCGATGGCCGCAACACTGCTGGTTTATCTCCTCGCGGTCGCGGCCTTCGCACCCGGTTATCTGTGGCGCGTGGTGCCCGATGCCATGGCCGCTTATGGCGCGTTTCAAGTGAGCTGGATGGACCTGGTGCGGATTTTCGCGACGCGGCTCGGGCCCTACTTGATGAGCACAGCGATGTTATGCGTCGCCCTGCGGGGCCGCCTTTCGCCAATTCTGCAAGCCTGCGCCGCGGCCGCGCTTGGTTTTCTCGCCGCCGCGGTTTTGCAGCGCAAGGGCTGGACATATCAGATCTTTCCCGTCGCCATGTATTGCGTGTTTTTCGCGGGACTTGTGCTTTCTCTTCGTGCGATGCGAACCAGATACCTGACCATTTTGCAGATCGCGGCGGGGATACTCCTGCTATCCGGCGGCGCATCGATTGCCGCCTTCGTCAGCGACGGCGTCTCGCCCGACGGCACCACCGCGCGTGTTGAAGCTCTGACGGCGCTTTTCCGAGAGTATGGCAGCGTCTATGCCTTCATCACATCGCCGCGCGACATTCATCCCGCCGTTCTGGAATCTCGCGCGCGCTGGGCGAGCGCATCCGGCGTTCTGGTTTTCCTGCCCGCCATGTTGAACGCGCCGAACAACCCGGCGGCTTTGAAGGTAGGAAGCCGGCGCAATCGCGAAACCGTGGCGGAGTTGGCGGCCAATCGTCCCGGAGTCATCGTGGTGGATGGGGCACCCGCCAAACTCGGAATCCGGCAACCTGATTTCGACTATCTGAAATTCTTCGCGCGCTATCGGGGCTTCGCGGCCTTCATGCGAGGCTACGCAGAGCAGGGGCGGATCGGCGATTTCCGCATCTTTCTGCGCAAGCATCAGCCTGACGCCTGGCTCGCAAACCGGCGCAAAGAATAAATCGCGAGTCTGGGCCGATTTCCGAAACGGCGGTCGTTCTACCGCCGGTTCACCGCCCAGGGGCCGGGGCCGGCGGCGGCGAGGTAAAGGAACACGAAGCAGAACAGGATTGCTTCGCCGCCCTTGTTGATCGACGGGAACGGGCCGCCCATCGCGAAATGCACCATCCAGTAGGCAACGGCCATTTCACCCGCCGCGATGAAGGCGGCGATGCGGCTGAACAGGCCCAGCACGATCAGCGCGCCGCCGATCAGTTCGATATAGCCCGCCGCCATGATGATGCCGGCTTGATCGGGCGGGATGCTCATCGTTGTCGGAAAGTGGAGAATTTTCACACAGCCGTGCTCAAGAAAGAGCAGGCCGGTCACGATGCGCAGGATGCTTAAAAGCATGGGCGCATATTTGTCCAGAAAAGTCATAGCAGTTCCCCCTGGCGTTGTGGGGCGACAATAGTGCGAGTCGGCTAAACTCCGGAGGTCGGCAGAAGAGAGCCTTTATATGTCCGAACCCGGAATCCCGATTCGACGGCCAAGGCATTGGTTGGAGTACGTTTCGACGGCCTTTGCCGTCATCATTTCGCTCATTTCGCTCTGGGTCGCGATCGAAACCGAGCGCGCGAACCGGCAGATGGTGGCAGCATCGTCCTGGCCGATGTTGCAGGTGGACAGCAGCAGCGTGGACGAAAAGGGCAATTCGGTTCTGCTCTTCCGCGTGACGAACACGGGGGTCGGGCCGGCCAAAGTCCGAAGCTTCGAACTGTTCTACAAGGGGCAGCCCACCACCGGCGCAGTGCAACTTATTCGAGCGTGTTGCCAGAAGAATTTTGTCCGCACGCCACCGGACGAGAGCGATCCGAAAGATTTCTTCATTACGGGCGGCGTTCCCGGCAATGTGATCCGCGCGGGCGAGGTGCACACTTTTATCCAATTGGGCCTTGGCGCCAAGAACCAAGCCGTCTGGAACGCGCTGAACAAGGCGCGCAACGCCGACGTCACCTATCGCATCTGTTACTGCTCGGTGTTCGATGAGTGCTGGCTGAACACCGTCACGGGGCGCAACCAGCTCGATCCCAAGCCAGTCGACAAATGCGCGGTACCGTCGGTGGCTTATACGGAATAAGGGGAGGGAAGGTTCGATGGAAAAGGATTCGGCTACGCCTTCTTTCCTCCGCCGTCACTGGACGGACACGCTGTTCGCGGCGGCGGCGTTGTTCGTGTCGGCGATTTCGCTCTGGGTGGGCATACGGACGGAAGATGCGAACGAGAAACTCGTGGCGGCCAGCACTTGGCCGTTTGCGCAGGTCATGATCGACAACGCCACGCCGCAAGGTGTTCCGCGTTTGCAATTCAATGTGGTGAATACCGGCGTGGGGCCGGCCAAGATCGAAAGCTTCGAGGTGTTCTGGAAGGGAAGGCCGTTCCGATCCGGCAAGGAGCTGGTGACAGCCTGCTGCGGATTGAAGACGACGGGCGGCGTCACTCTGCCGGGCAGCAACAATACGCATTTGCTGACGGGCTCCGTTCAGGGAATGATTTTGCGGCCCGGAGAAAGCGAAGCGTTCATCATCTATCCACTGACCGACGAAACCATCGCGGTGTGGAACGCGCTGAACGACGCACAGAAGAGCATGACTTACCGCATCTGCTATTGCTCGGTTCTGGACGAATGCTGGCGCAACGCGCTGGCGAGCGATCTATCGAAACCGGGGCAGCTTCGTCCCGAGCGGGTGAAGACATGTCCGGTGCCTGCGGTCGCTTATACGCATTGATCGGCACTGCCGCGGAAGCGTCTGACTTTTCCTACGCCTTGCTGCCCGACCGGCCGTGGCAAACAGACATCAGGCCCCTAAAGATATTCATCCTCGTGTGAATGAATATTGACGGCTGCCGGGTTTCCTGCCAGCGTCGGAACCGTGCCGGAGAGCGCGGGGAGCGCCTGGCGAAAAGGGGAGGAATACATGAGGCTCAAGCTAGGCCTGTCACTAGGCCTGTCGACGTCTGTTCTTGCGCTTGTTTGTTGCGGCGCAGTTCAGGCGCAAACGGCATCCGACAGCGCGGGGTCATCTACCAGCGCATCCAAAAGCGGTATCGAGGAAGTGGTGGTGACGGCGGAACGTCGCTCCGAGAATCTGATGACGACGCCGATAACGGCAAGCGTTCTAACCGGCACGGATTTGCAGAACCGGGGCGTGGTGAACGTCAACGACCTTCAGTTCCTTGCGCCCAACCTGACGGTGAACGATCTGGGCCAGGGCGTCGATTTCGACATCCGCGGTATCGGCAAGGGCGAGCACAACAGCCAGACGCCGATCGGCGTGGTCCTCTATCGCGATGGCGCTTCCACCTTCCCGGGGTATCTGACGGCAGAACCCTTCTACGACATCAAGGGCGTCGAGGTGTATCGTGGGCCGCAAGGCACCTTCGTGGGCCAGAACGCGACGGGCGGCGCGGTTTTCGTAACGACGAACGACCCGGTGATCGGTGGCGATTATGATGGCTACATCCAAGCGCAATATGGAAATTACAACGACGCGCAGCTTCAGGGTGCGGTCGACATTCCGATCTCCGACACGCTGGCGGTCCGCATCTCGGGCTTCGGCGAGAGGCAGGACAGCTTCTATTCCATAATCGACCGCAATCCGGTCGATGCTTGTCCCAACAACAAATATGATGGCTGCAAGCCGGGCTACAAAAATAACGGCTTGCGGGAAGCGGCCGGACGCGTGAGCGTCCTCTGGCAACCGACGAGTGCCCTCACGGTATCGCTGAAATACGACGCGCTTTATCAGGACTTCGGCGCGGCTCCCGCCGTTCCGTATTCGCAGCTGCTTCCGGTCGGCGCTCCGGTGGCGCCTTACGGCGTCCCCAACGACTACCACGATAGCAACCTCTTCCACATCCGTGCGGATGCGCCGGAGGGCCGCATGGACCGGATGCAGCGTACGATCCTGAAGCTCGACTATCTGTTTGGGAACGGCATCAAGTTCCAGTCCATCTCGGACTACAATGTCGGCAACACCCGCTGGCGCACCGATCTCGATCTCACGGATGGCACAAATCCGGGTGACTTTCCGTATTTCGGACCGGGTACAAACGGGAACTGGCTGTTCTTCGATAACGTCGGCGAGAAAGTCTATTCGCAGGAATTCAACATTGTTTCGCCGGACAACCAGCGGATTACCTGGGTGTTCGGCCTGTATGGCCAGGAAAACGATTACACCTGGAACAAGCCGTACCAGTTCTACATCACCGTTGGGCCGCGGTTCCCCGATCCCACACCCAACCCGGCCAACCTTTTTCAGTATGGGTCTTATACGTTCCAGGGAAAGACGACCAACCGGGATCTCGCGGCCTTCGGTCAGGTCGCGGCCAAGCTTAGCGATGATGTTTCGGTCTCGCTCGGCGGACGCTGGACGACGACCCGCTCGAAGAACGACGCTATTTTCTGGAATTATGGCGGAACGCCATTTGGCACACCCGCTATCGACAACAACTCACAGTCGTCATCTCATCTCACTTACAAGGCGGCGATCGACTGGAAAGTCAACGAGGGCGATTATCTCTATGGCTTCGTGGCGACCGGCTACACGGGCGGCGGTCTGAACGCCGCGCCCGATGCCTTTACCCCGGAGCAGTTCGGCCCAGTGACAGACATTGATTATGAACTTGGCTGGAAGAGGTCGTCCTGGTTCGACGGGCACATGCGCACGCAGGTGAACGCCTTCTATACGGAGTACAACAATTTTCAGGTCACTCTGCCTGATCCGGCCGCTCCGCTCAGGACTTATGAAGTCAATCTTCCTGAAACGACCAAAAACTACGGTGTCGAAGCCGAAACACAGGCGTCGTTTGGCGCGTTTTCCTTCACAGGCAGCGTCGGCCTGCTTAAGACCAAGATCGGCAATTTCTGGGGGATCGATCCGGCATACAACCGGCTCGCGGCTCTTTTCCCGGGTACATGTAATCCGACGACGGGCCCGACGGGTGGCGCCCAGCCTTACTGCATCAATGTGAAGGGCAACCCGATCACCTACGCGCCCAGCTTTACCTACAATTTGAGCGCGCAATATGTGTTCGATCTCGGTGAGGGAAATACGCTGACCCCGCGCGTGAACTTTGCTCATGTGTCGTCGCAATGGGCGTCCATATTCGACAACGCCGCTGTGGGCTACCATCTCGGTGTGCGCAATCTGCTCGGTGCGCAGCTCGAGTGGGGTACCGGAACCTGGCTTGTGTCGCTCTATGGCGACAACCTGCTCAACAAGCAGTATGTCGCGTCCAACAATTCCGGCGGTCTCTATGCCGGCCCGCCGCGTCAATATGGAATACGCCTGACCAAGACGTTCTGACTGTGCTCCCTCTCGGTCGCCGGCTCCCGAAACAGGCCGGCGACCGAGCTTTCTTTCATGTTCGCATCACCGGCTCATGCAATCTTACGCCCTCACGGTAGACAAATTTCTCGATCACGCCGCCAAATGGTGGGGAGACCGCGAGATCGTGACAGGCGGTGCCGGCCGCGTCGGATATGCCACTCTGCGCGCGCGCAGCAACCGGCTCTCGGGCGCGCTGGGGAAATTGGGGCTTGGCTTCGGCGATCGCGTCGCCACGCTGGCGTGGAACACGCAGCACCATCTTGAAATGTATTACGGTGCGATGGGCGCGGGCTTCGTCTGTCACACGCTCAATCCGCGCCTGACGATCGCCCATCTTGCGGCGATGATGAACGAGGCGGAAGACCGCGTGCTGGCCGTGGGCGGCGGCCTTTCCGATCTGGCGTTTGAACTGGTGTCCCATTGTCCGAGCATCGAAGCCGTGGTGCTCCTGGACGGCGCGCAGCCCGAACCGCGACCCATCTCCAACCGCCGCACATTCGAATTCGAGAATTTGCTTGTTGGACTTGGCGAAGACACCGGATGGGGTGGCTTCGATGAAGAGGCGCCCGCGGGACTTTGCTACACATCGGGAACGACGGGCGCGCCGAAAGGCGTGCTCTATACCCATCGCTCCAATTACCTTCACACGCTGCGCGCGTTGCAGGCCGATGCCATCGCGCTGACGTCCGCCGACTCGATTCTCGTTGCGGTGCCGATGTTTCATGCGAACGGGTGGGGATTTCCGTTTGCGGCGCCCGCTGTCGGCGCCAAGCTCGTGCTGCCCGGCCGCCAAGCCGACGGCGCGCATCTGGCCAGGCTCATTCGCGAGGAAGGCGTCACCGTTGCCGCCGGCATACAGACCGTGTGGCAGAACCTGATGGACCATCTGGACGCGACAGGCGGCGATGTCCCGACGCTGGAACGTGTGCTGATCGGCGGCGCTCCTTGCACCGACGCGCTTATCCAGCGGATGGAGGAACGCCTTCAGGTACGGGTGCAGACCAGTTGGGGCATGACCGAGCTTTCGCCGCTCGGCACGGCCGCTGCCGCGCACGGGAAGGAACGGGCGATCGGCGCGGGTCGACTCACGGTTGGGCTCGATCTGAAGCTCACCGATGCCGACGGAAAAACACTTCCGCAACAGAGAAATGTGAACGGGCATCTGAAGGTGAAGGGCGCCAGCGTCGTCGACCGCTACTTCAAGGCGGAGAAGGATGCGCTCGACAGCGAAGGCTATTTCGACACCGGTGACCTCGCCACCATCGACGACGAGGGCAACCTCACCATCACAGGCCGCGCGAAAGACCTCATCAAATCGGGCGGCGAATGGATCAATCCGGCGGAGATCGAAAGCATCGTCGGGCAGATCCCCGGTGTGGGGCAGGTTGCCGTCATCGGCCGGGCGGATGCCAAATGGGGCGAGCGCCCAATCCTCGTCGTGGAGCCCCAGCAGAGTCATACGCTCGATGACGAGACCCTGTTGAGCGCGCTGCGCGGCAACGTCGCGGACTGGTGGATACCGGACCAGGTGATCCACGTGACACATATGCCTCTGGCGGCCACGGGCAAAATTGACAAGAATCGTCTTCGCGCGGAGTACGCAAGGGCCTAGGCGGACGGAGGGGTGGAGCGATCCAGCCATCGGCTGGCAGGTGTTCTTCAGCGCACGCTATAAAGGTCAAATTGATGACTCGAGCCAAGCCGAATCCCTCGAAGAAAAAGGCCTCTAAAAAGGCGCCCCGGACCAAGGCCGAGCAGCGCGCCGAGACGCTGGAACACATCCTCGATGCCGCGGAGCTTCTTTTCTCCAAGCATGGACTTTACGGCGTAACGCTGCGGGACGTCGCCTTGAAGGTGGGCGTCCATACATCGCTGATGCATTATTATTTCGAGGACAAGTTCGCGCTGTTCAAAGCAGTCTTTGTGCGGCGCGCGCCCGTGACCAGCGAGCGCCGCATGAAAGCGCTCGACCAGTATGAAAAAGAAGCCAAGGGCAAGCCGACGGTCGCCGGCGCGCTGCACGTCTTTCTGGACACCGACTTCGATCTCTATATGAGCGGCGGTGAAGGCTGGAAAAATTACGGCGCCTTTGGTTCGCAGCTGTCGAACACGCCGGAAGGCGGCGCCATGTTCGACGAACATTTCGATCCGGTGGTATTGCGCCTGATCGGCTTGCTGAAGAAAGCGCTGCCGAACGTTCCCGAAGAAGACATCTTCTGGGGCTACCACTTTGTGACTGGCAGCTTCATGCATTCGCTGTCGCGCAGCGGTCGTCTCGACCGGCTTTCGGGCGGGCTCTGCAAGTCGGACGACCTCAAGGCCGTGAAAGCCCGCATGGCCGATTTCATGGCTGCGGGTTTCGCGGCGCTGCAGAAATAGTCAGCGGATCAGCGGCAGCTCTTCCGGTCGGGAAGCGGCGGCGAGACGATGCCCACATTCCAATTCCAGGGTTGATCGCCACCGGCCTTGCGGCGGCAAACCGCTTCTTCATGCAACGCATACATGCCGGGCAGAAGATGATCGGCCGGATGCGGCGCATCCGTGAAATCCATATAAGCCTGCGCCGTTCCGAAGGGCTGCCACGCGGGTGCATCCTGTGCCTGCGGGTGGCCGGTACGGGCGAAGCTGCTCCAATAGTCGAGCATCGCGTCGGATAGCTTTGCTTCTTCCTGTGTTGCCGGAATCTTCGGCCAGAGCGGCGGCGTGCGATCCATCGTGCCGAACACGAACGGCAATTCGCTTCCGTGGAACGCGTGGTATCCGGCGGCGTCCTCCGCGGGATAACCGTGATCGAAGAAGTAGAGGAAGGATGGTTGACCGATGGCCGTCTGCTTTCTGACGAGCCGCTCCGCTGTCCAGCCATAGAGCGCGTCGCGCGTCGTCGCCCACACGCTCTCCTGCAGATTGGTGCCGGGATAGAGCTTCAGGAATTCGTCCGCGAGGTCGCCATAACGCGCGTGTATGATTTTCTCGTATTCCGCGGCGTTTGCGGGCGGTGGCGGTGCGAGAATCCGGAGCGAACGGATTTCGCCGGCGTTGAATCCGGCGAGGATCGGCACAGGCGCTTGTTCGCCCTTGTCGAAAACGTCAACGAGCTGCGCCGGCAGGATGTGGCCATCGACGGCGCCGAACGGCCCAAAGCCTGCTTTCGCCGCTGCGGCGGTGAGTGCTTCGGGGTCCATCGCACGCAGAGCTGCGATATCGGGTGCGTGCAGCGCGGCCGCAAGCTTGACACCGCCATCTTCGGCGGAAGCCATGCCATGCTCGCTTTTTTTCAGCGCGGGCGTGGAAATCATGTAGGCGCTCTGCGCGATGGCTTTGGCAAACAGCCCCCGCGCGTCGGGCGACGCCATCAGATACATCACGCTGAGACCGCCGGCGGACTCGCCGGCAATCGTCACATTCGATGCATCGCCACCAAAGGCGCCGATGTTGTTTTTGACCCAGTGCAGCGCCGCGATCTGGTCCAGCAGGCCGTAATTGCCGGAGATATTGAGCGGCGATTCCGCGCTGAGTTCGGGATGGGCCAACCAGCCGAGCACGCCCAAACGATAGTTGATCGTCACCACGACGATGCCGCGCTTGGCCATTTGCGCGCCGTCATAGAGCGGGTCCCGATTGGCGCCGCCCCACAGAGCGCCGCCATAGATCCAGAAAAACACCGGCGCTTTGCGCGCGTGGGCCGGCGCCCAGATGTTCAGCGTCAGGCAATCTTCGCTCATGGGAAGCGGGGGCGCCGAATAGATGTTCGAAAGCGTGCCCTTGGGCTGAACGCATTCGGGGCCGTATTCGGTGGCGCTTTTGACGCCGGACCAGCGCGGCATCGGCACGGGCGCCTTCCAGCGAAGCGGTCCAACCGGTGGCAACGCATAGGGGATGGCTTTGAAGACCTGCACTGTGCCTTCGGCCGCGCCTTGCAGTTGACCCGCGGGCGCATTCACCGTGGCCGCTTGTTCAGCCTGCGATGCGGAGGCGGCGGCGACGGCGAGGGCGGTTGTGAGGCAGAGGATAAGACGGCGCGCGATCATCCGAGTTGGTCTCCGCTTGCGTGGTTTTCACTTTTGAGCACGCGCGCCAACCACAAGAAGATCGCGATTGCGACCAGGTAGAATGGCACGAGCAGCCAGAAGGCGAGCTGCAGGGAATTGTGGGGATGGCTTGCGTGAAAGTAATCGCTCGCCGCGCCGACAAAGGTCGGGCCGATGCCCATACCCATCAGGTTCATCACCAGCAGCAGCAATGCGCCGGACATGACACGCTGGTCGGGCCGCACCTCCTCCTGAACGAGCGTGACCGATGACGAGAGATAGAAGAAGTTCAGGAAGAATGGGCCGATCAGGAAAACCAGCGCAAGCTGCCATGTCGGCGCCCAGATGAATCCGACGAAGAACGGGATCGCCAAGGCGAGCGATGCCGCCGGCACCAGCGCATAGGCCTGTTTCCAGCGGCGGGTGAAGCGGTCGAGTACTCGTCCGGAGACGAAAATTCCCGCACTCATGCCGATGCCGGTGACGAGCGCGGACCAGATCGCGACTTCCTCGAGCGTCATGCCCTTCTCGCGCATGAGGAAGAGCGTCGTGAAGCCGCCCGCGCCATAAGTGACGATTTGCGTGACGCCGCTTCCCAATGCGGCGAGCACGAGCGAGCGTTTGGAGAAGAACGTGACGATCGTCTGCCAGAAGCCGGGCGCGGATTCCTTGGCCGTTTGTTCGGCGGGACGATCGAGGCCGCCGCGAACGGGTTCGCGAACAATGATCCGCAGAAGCAGCGCCGCGAGCAGGCCGACCGAACCCAAGACAATGAAGGCGTCGCGCCAGCTATAGGTTGCGGCGATGGATGCGCCGAATGCCGTTCCCAGCGCAGCGCCGATTGGCGGACCGAGGTTATAGATGCTGAGCGCCGTCCCGCGGCGGCCCGATGGGAAGTAATCGGAGACGATCGCGTAGGAAGGCGGCACGCCGCCGGCCTCGCCGAAACCCACGGCCATGCGTGCGGCGGCGAGCTGTCCGTAATTCGCGGCAAGGCCACAGGCCATGGTCGCGCCGCTCCAGATCGCGCACGCGGCCGTCAACACCCAGACACGGTTCGTTTTGTCGGCGAGCCAGCCGATGGGAATGGAAATAAGACAATAGAAGAGTGCGAAGAAAAGCCCGCTGATCAGACCAAGCTGGCCATCGGTGATATGCAGCGAGTCCTCGATGGGCTTGGCGAGGATCGACAGCAAGGAGCGGTCGAGAAAGTTCAGCACGTAGACGAAGCACAACATGCCGAGCACGACCCAGGCGCGAGCGCCCGGAGCGGCTGTCAAACCGCCGGCCTCGCCGGAGAGTGTCGACGATGGGAGCGAGCTATCCGCCATCCGTCAGCTGCCCAGCCGGGATTGCAGCGGCCGAAACGGACGGCAAACCCGCGTTTTTGCCCGCGCGGCTGTCTTTCTAGGCAACGGATCCCCCTCGCTTCGGCGCCTGCGTGGGCGCCGATTTGCCCAGTACAATGCCGCCGTGGCGGAGGGGCCGTCAACATTCATTATAACATGAATGAATGTTATTTCCGGCGGCAGGGCGGCGCGAACAGAATCGTCAGGCCGTCAGCCGTTCGTTGGCCAGCCGCGCATCCTGCGCCAGCGCTTCGGCAAGGAGCTCAAAACGGATGGCGTGGTGATCGAGAAGCGCATTGATGAAGTGCTTGTGCAGCCGCATCAGCCGCTCGGTGGGCCGCCATTCCACAAAGCCCGCATCCTGCGCGTCAGACACCAGCTTGCGGACATGGCTGCGCGAAATGCCCAGCCGTTTTGCGGCGTGCGATAGAGAAAAGGCAAACGGCTCGCCCTGCGGCGAAGTCCGGGAGCCGAGCCTGATCTCCGCCAACAGCAGGATGCCGAAGTCCCGCTGTGCGAAGAAATTGATCACGTTGCTGTTCGCGCCGAAATGCTCCAGCGCCGCAAAGAGTTGGGATCCGACGTGAACGATCGCGCGGCTGATGATCTGAGGATCGGAATCCAGAAGCGGAAGACTCGCGCGCGCGATGGGAGACATCTGCGCCATCGCCTCGATTTCGACGCGCATGCGCGTGCGCAGATATTGCTCCAGATCCTTGCCGACGGCTAGTTCGACGGCGCGTCCTTTCGCCTTCGAATTGGGGGAGGGATACAGATCGCCGCTGCGGCGCATGCCGGCGATCATCGCACCCGCACGTCCATCGCTGCAAACATGTGCGCCCACGAGAACAGACCGAAGCGTGCCGGCGGTGAACGGTGTGTGCATATAAGTCAGCATCACGGCCATGCCTGCGCAGGTGAATGCAGCCTGGTCCTTCGAGTAAGTCTTCAGGCGCGGTATCGCGCGCCGGAAATGCGACAGTTCTCCAGTCGCCACCGCGTGCGCCGCATCGAATAGCGCCGCGCTGCCGCGTAACTCCGCAGTATTCTCGTAGCGACGACTTTCAGAGATATTCGTGAACATGGCAAGATGGCGGGAGGTGATGTGAATCGACTTAGGCTTTACTTGGAAGATAAAATATTGGTCATTGTCGTTATTCAATCAATCCTTAAATTGAAGAAGATGTGGATCGACGCCACCCGGGGAGAATGCGCGAAGGGCTGCCATGCCGTGGAACCAGCCGAAACGCTGCCGCAGCGTCGTCGGGGACCCGATCTGCATCCGAAAGTTGCGTGGCCGGAACTTTCGGAAGTCATGGCGACGAAGGCCAAGCGGTCCGACGCTGCAGTGGCTATCATCTTATCGCCGCGACACCCGCATAACAGAGTGTGCTCGCGCACTTGCACTACAGACCAATCGGTGTTTCCGCTATTCGATATTCGTTTGCCAAAAAAAGCGGCAGTTTCTTGATCTCAATTTTGTCACAGAATGCGGTTGAACGCTTTTGTAATCCTGCTTCAAATGCACTGCAGCATCGCCGGATTCGGTACAAAAGTTCATTAAGCCTTGGAACTGATTGGCTGCTTTCTGCATTGGGCGGGGTAGGCGGTCTTAGAGTTCGGCTGAAGCTGTAACATCTCGCGGATAAAATCGGGACGCACACATAGATTGTGAAGCGACCGCCTCCAGGGACGAACACCGTTGGTTATGTGGAGAGCCGCATATGAAAGTGCGAACCCCCTGCGCGTTGCCAATGGCCGGGATTTTCACACCCATCGCGACTGCGTTGCTGTTCTGTGCGCTCGCCACGCTTGGCGCGTGCACGGATATGGGAACACACGCCCGCGCACCCGCGGTTGCGCCGCCGCCTCTGCCACTCGCATCCGTTGCAAGTCGTGCGGCCGCGAAACGTCCTGTTCCAACCGCCAAGCCAAGGAATCAGCGCACCGTAGACGCACCGGAGATACAGCCAAAGTTGGCGTTGAGACGGGATCAACCACCCGCGATCGAGCCGGAGAGTCTGCTCGGGCTCGATCCGGATGCGGTGGAAAAGCGCTTGGGCACGCCGGTGCGCGTAGAGAGCGATGCCTTGTCGCGCGAGTGGGTATATGGGTCGTCGGGCTGTTCGTTCCACATTTTCTTTTATCCCGACATAAAAACGAACGCTTTCCATGTTCTCAAATATGGAAGCAACGACGGAAGCGGTGGGCGTCTCAGCAACTCCGATACCTGTATACGTCGTATCTTAATGGCGAGGAACAATGCAGCAAACTAGCGATCGCGCCACCTATGGCCATGTCCTGGTCGTCGATGACGACGCCCTGTTCCTGGAATCGGTGAGTACGAATCTGTCCAATGCCGGCTATATCGCGAACGCCTTCGCGGGCGGAACCGAAGCGGTCAATTTCCTTTCGGAAAATCGAAACGCGGATCTTCTTCTTCTCGATTGGAAGATGCCGGACATCACCGGCATAGAAGTGATGCAGCGGCTGCGCGCCGAGAAGATCGATATTCCGATCATCTTTCTCACCATGCTGACCGACCAAATATATGAAGAAGCCGGGCTCCTGGGCGGCGCAGTCGATTTCGTGGAGAAATCGCGTAGCTTCGCCATCTTGTTGCGCCGGATCGAGTTGATCCTCGGCGGCGAGAAGCGGAACCCGGCCAATGATTCCTCACGGGCGGAGCAGGGCGTTCTCGAACGCGACCATCTGATCCTGCGCTACGATTCGCGCCGCGTCCTCTGGAATCGCACCAACATCGATCTCACGCTGACGGAATTCAATATCGTCGCCTATCTCATCGAGAACGCGCAGCGCGACGTGAGCTATCGCGAGATTTACGACATCGTGCACGGAGAAGGCTTCATGGCCGGTGACGGTGAAGGCGGCTTCCGCACGAATGTGCGCGCTTTCATCAAGCGCATCCGCCAGAAATTCCGCGACGTGGACCCGCATTTTTCCAGCATCAAGAACTATCCGGGATTCGGATACAGGTGGCTGGATGGAAGCGAGCAATAGACGGGCGCTATCGGGACTGGTTCATTCCTTTTCCGTCAAGCTTCTCGTCCTTGCCTTCATTCTTCTTTCCGTTCCGCTGATCCTCTACCAGCAGTTCAGCCATGCGGAGCACGAGCAGGAGCAGCTTCTCATCAATGCGGTGAGCCAGACCAACCGCGTCACCGCCGCCCTGCTGGCCCCCCATTTCGAGCGCTTCAGCAGCGAACCGGCCGGGGCGTTGCAGAACGCCATGGCGCGCGCATCGGACGGGCACACGCGCATCAAGATTCTGATGCGCCTGGCCAATGCGAACCCCGATAATTTCATCTACGTCGCGTCCATGCCGCCGCTGCCGCAGCGTTATCTCAATGAGGAACGTGCACAACTCGCGCGTTCGGGCATTTTCCGGCGCCTGGCGCCGACCTGCGACGGCACGACAAATCTCGGGCTTCCATTCCGCAATCCGGCCGGCACGCGCGAAGTGCTGATGGCGATGACGCCCGTGCATATCGGCGGAAATTGCTGGGTCGTGATCACGTTCGAGAATGCGGCGGATCTGGCGCAGGCGCCAATCGGCGTTTCCTTCTGGAAAACACCGGCGATGCGCGTTGCTGCGAGCATTTATCTGCTTAGTGTCGTCCTTCTCATCTGGTTGTTCTTTCACATGTGGCGGAATGTGTCGCGGTTCCGCGCTGCGGCGCGCCGCATTCGGCTGCGTGAGAGCGGCCCCACCTCGTTCCGCCAGCTCAACACTATACCGGAACTGGCGCGAGTCACGGACGATTTCGACTCTCTCGTCGACGCGCTGGTCCTTTCGCAGAAGCGCATCAAGGAAACGGCCGAGGAAAACAGCCACGCACTTAAGACGCCGCTTGCGGTGATCGCGCAGTCCGTGGAGCCGCTCAAACGCGCCATTTCATCGTCGGACACCTCCGCAGTCCGCAGCCTGCAACTGATAGAGCGCTCGGTGGAGCGCCTGGACGCGATGGTGTCCGCCCAGAGAGATCTGGAGAACGCATCCGCGAATCTCGTTTATCCCGCTCGCCGGCGCATCGACATGTCGGCGCGCGTGAACGCGCGGTTGAAAGTCTATCGGGAAACGCTGGCCACGGAACATAAGCATCTCATCGTCCTTGTCGATGACGGCATCATGGTGCTTGCGAATGACGAACTCGTGGAGCCGGTGATCGACAATCTCATGGATAATGCCGCCAGTTTCACGGCGGAAGAGGGCGTCATCGAAGTGCGGCTCACGACGGACAAAGGGTTGGCATCGTTCAGCGTGATGGATCGCGGACCCGGCGTGTGTCCGGAACTTCTGCTCAAGATTTTCGAGCGCGCCACCAGCTTTCGCAACAACGCGCCAACCCATTCCGGTGCGCGCCGTCATCAGGGTCTGGGTTTATGGATCGTGAAACGCAACGTCGAGGCGCTGGGCGGAAAAGTTCATGCACGCAATCGAACAGGCCGCGGTCTTGAAGTGGTCGTTCATCTGCAACTGTGCGGCTAACGCCGCCAATCCGCGGCGGGTTTGTCCCATCTTTATCACAGCACAGCGAGAACGAATTTCGATAGCGTTTCGTTGTGCAGTACAGCAACGGGCAATTCGGACGCTGCTGTGAAAAACATCGCGGGCCGAGTTTTGGCTGATCCGTCATTGCCGCGTTGGAATTGACGTTCGCGGAGAATCGACATGATGACGTTACTTGCGCCGTTTCGCGCGGCGCTTTTGCTGTGTCTTGCTTTGGCAATGGCGGGATGCGCCAGCGGACCGATTGCCGGATCGCCGGACGCGTTGCGGCAGGCGAACACGGACGCGCAGGCTTATCGCCTGAGCGGCGGCGACAAGATTCATGTCGCCGTATTTGGCGAAGACAATCTCAGCGGCGATTACACCGTCGGCCCAGACGGCCAGATCACGCTGCCGCTTGCGGGAAATGTGCAGGCGGCGGGCAACACGATTCCACAATTGCGTCAGGCCATCGCAACGACTCTCGAGCATGGCTATGTGCAAAACCCGAACGTCACCATCTCGGCGATCGAGTTGAGGCCCTATTTCATTCTGGGCGCCGTCACAAAACCGGGCCGCTATTCCTATGCGCCCGATCTGACGGTTCTCGATGCCGTCGCGACGGCGGAAGGCTTCACATACCGCGCGGACATGAGTGCGGTTTACATCCGCCATAAATCCGAAGCGTCGGAAAAGGAATACGACCTGACATCCACCTTGCCGGTGCAGCCAGGCGACACGATTCGCGTGGCCGAACGATATTTCTGATCTCCAAGCAGAGAGCGAACCATGAACCTAGTTCCGAGCGCCGTCGAACTGCCGGACCACTATGCCGATCCGGCTTTGCACAATGCCGGCGGCAATGAGGACAATGCCAAGATATTCCTCATCGATATTCTGGCGGCGATTCATCGCAACCGAAAGCTCGCGCTGATCGCGGCGGGGACCGCTGTTGCCGTCGTCCTGCTGGCGACGTTCTTCATCACGCCGCTCTATAAGAGCACCGCCACGATTATGCTCGACACGCGCCACGAACAGGTCGTCGATGTTCAGGCCGTGCTGTCCAATTTGCCATCGGACACGTTTGTGGTGGATTCCGAAGTGCAGGTTCTCCAATCGCCTGCGCTGGCCCGCCGGGTGGTGAAAGACCTTCATCTCGACCAGGACCCGGAATTCAATGCTTCGCTTCGGCCGCAATCGATTTTTGGCGCAGGAATGGGCGCCGTGAAAGCGGGCTTTCGGGTCGTGCTCGGCTGGCTCGGCGTCAAGCCCGTCAACGGCATCGATAGCGCGGAGCGGCATGAAGAAAGCGTGACACAGGCGTTCGAGAAGAACTTGTCCGTCAGCCGGCAAGGGTTGACCTATGTGATCACGATTAGTTTCTGGTCGGAAGACGCAGGCAAAGCGGTCCGCATCGCCAATGCGATCGCGCAAACCTACATCGCGCAGCAGAAAGAGCTGAAGGCGAACGCCACGAAGCAGGCCAATGTGCTCATCGCCAAGCATGTTCAGAATCTGAAAGGCCAGGTGCGTGACGCCGAAGAGGCGGTGGCCGCCTACAAGACCAAGCATGGTCTTCTCAATGCGGTGGGCGCTCCGCTCACCGAGCAGGAGATTTCCGCGCTCAACACCCAGCTCGCGGTCGCGCGCGGGGAGGAAGCGGAGCAGGAAGGCAAGCTGGCGGCCGCCATGCAGCAATATCGCGGCGGCGGCAGCGGAGCGGTGGGACAGGCCGCCGTGTCCGATACCGTGCGCGAATTGCGCGGGCAGCAAGCGCAGCTTCTGCAGCAGGAAGCCGATTATGCGAAACGCTATGGTCCCAAGCATCCGGCGCTGATCAAGATTCAGGCGCAGCTTGCCGCCGTCAACGGCGCAATTTCGTCGGAAATCTCGCGCATCATCAACCAGCAGAAAGCCGAGACCGCGGCAGCGCAGCAGCGTGCCAGCTCTCTGGCGGCAAGCATCGATCGCGATCGCAAAACACTCGCGCTCAACAACTCCGCCGGTGTGCAGCTCAGCGAACTGCAACGCGATGCCGACGCGGTGCGCAGTGTCTATGAATCGTTCCTGAGCCGCCTGAAGCAGACCGACGCCCAGGAGGATTTGCAGAACTCCGATGCACATGTGGTGTCGTCGGCCACAATTCCGCTCAATCCGTCCTATCCTTCGTGGATGCTTTCGTTTGCGGCGGCGCTGGCTCTTGCCGGTCTCGCGGCAGCGGGCGCGATCCTGGTGCGTGAATTCCTCGATCGTGGCGTGCGGTCTCCCGAGGAAGCGGAGAATGCCGTCGGCCTGCCGATCCTTGCGATCGTTCCTCAAGTCGTCAAGGCCGATCCTGTCGCCTATGTGGTGCGGCGGCCGATGTCGGATTTCGCCGAGGCGATCCGAAACCTGCGTACATCGCTTTTCCTCTCGCGCACGGGTTCGCCGCCGAAAGTGGTCGCCGTCATGTCGGCGCTTCCCCATGAGGGCAAGACGACAACGACGCTGGCACTGGGACGCCAGGCCGCGGAATCCGGCGCGCGTGTCGTCATCATCGACGCCGACATGCGTCAGCGCGTGCTTTCGTCCCGTCTCCAGGGACCGGTGCGCAACGGGCTTGTGGAGCTTATGCAAGGCGGCGCGCCGATCGAAAGCTGCCTGCACCGCGATCCGCTTTCGAACGCGATGATCCTGCCCATCGTGAACGGTGATATGGCCGGCAAGGACATCTTCTTCAACAACGACCTTGGGCGGGTGTTCGAGCTTCTGCGCGCGCGCTTCGACATCATCCTCGTCGATACCGCGCCGCTTCTGCCGCTGGCCGAACCACGTGTTGTTGCGAGTCATGCCGATTCCATTCTGTTGTTGTCGCGCTGGAACAAGACACCGCGCAGCGCGATGCAGGAGGCTGCGCGCCTGATCCGCACGCTGGACGTTCCGATCGCCGGAATGGCACTGACCTGCGCCGACATGAAACTCTTGGACTCGTTCGGCTACGCCGCGCGCTCATACGGGCAGCGCGCCGCCTACGCTCAGTATTACATCAGCTAGGCAGCGCGTTGGGGGCGCGCTGCTTTGGGAGTGACACATGAACAGGCTTTCCTCTTCGACATATTGGCCGCACCACGGGCCGCATTATGCGGTCTACAGGCCGCGCGCCCGGCTTCACATCACGCCGAAGCTGATATTCGATGTGGCCGCGGCGGGCGCCGCGCTCATTCTGTTGTCGCCGCTGCTTCTGCTGGTGGCGCTCGCGATCCGGCTCGAAAGCAAAGGGCCCATCCTGTTTTCGCAGACGCGCTACGGCTGGGATAACCGGCCTTTCCGGATCTACAAATTCCGCACGATGTGGACGCATCTGTGCGATCGCAGCGGTGTCGACCAGACGCGCGAGGACGATCCGCGCATAACCCCGCTGGGCGCTATCCTGCGTCGCACCAATATCGACGAGCTTCCGCAACTTTGGAATGTGCTGAAGGGTGACATGTCGCTTGTGGGCCCGCGTCCGCATGCCGTCGGCATGCTGGCGGGCGGCACGCTGTATGAGGAATTGGTGCCGTTCTATTTCAAGCGGCATCGCGTGCGGCCGGGCATCACCGGGCTGGCGCAAGTCCAGGGTTATCGCGGCCCGACGGTCGATCCGCTTCATGCGCGGATGCGTGTCAGGCTTGACCTGGAATATTGCCGCCGCAACTCGCTTGCACTCGACGTGGCGATCATCCTCAAGACTTTGCGCCGTGAGTTGGGCCGCGGAACGGGGTTCTGATGTCGGTCGCAGCTGTTCCCTTGGGCGCTGAAGCGAGCGGGTTCACGCTCGCAGGTTCGCGCCGGCCTGCCGGCAAGCGCATCAAAGAGTGCGCCGACACGGCGCGGCCGATCGCGATCGTGCTTCACGATCTGCGCGGCGGCGGCGCCGAACGGGCGTCGCTGCGGCTTGCGCGCGGCATGGCGGCTGCGGGCCGTAACGTGGATCTGGTGCTGGTCAGAGGGGAGGGCGCATATCTGAACGATGTACCATCCAATGTTCGCCTGCACGTTCTGGGTTGCGAGCGGGTATCCAGGGCGATCGGCGCGCTCGCGAGCTATTTCCGGCAAGCCCGGCCGCGTGCGGTGTTGTCCGCCTTGACACATATGAATATCGCGACGGCCGCCGCCGCCTGTCTTTCGCGCGTTCCCATGCGGCTGGTGCTGTCGGAGCGCAACCAGATTTCCTGCAAGGTGCGCGAAGCGCAAGGTTTCTGGCAGCGCGCGCTTTATCGCTCCGTGCCGCTCGCTTATCGGGCGGCGGATGCGGTGGTTGCGGTGTCCGACGGCGTCGCCCGCGATCTTGCCGGTTTCGGGCGATTGCCCAAGCGTCAGCTGCGCGTCATCCACAATCCGGTGTTCGATCCCGCTATCCTTTCGATGGCACAGGCCGATCCCTCGCATCCATGGTTCGAACAGGCGGGAGGTCCGCCGATCATCCTCGCTGCGGGGCGGCTGCACCGGCAGAAAGGGTTCGACGTTCTTCTCAAGGCGTTCGCCGTCGCGCGTTCCGAAATCGATTGCCGCCTCGTGATCCTTGGCGAGGGCGCGGAGCGCGATGCGCTGGCCAGAGCGGGAAACGAACTTGGGCTCGGCTACGACATCGACATGCCGGGCTTTGTCGCCAATCCATTTGCCCTGATGGCGCGCGCCGGAGCGTTTGTGCTGCCATCGCGTTGGGAGGGTTTCCCGAACGCGCTGGTCGAAGCGATGGCGTGCGGCGCGCCGGTGGTCGCTTCGGATTGCCCGAGCGGCCCTCAGGAAATTCTTGCAGGCGGACGCTATGGCCGTCTGGTTGCTCCAGAAGATTCGGAAGCGCTTGGGAGAGCCTTGATAGAGACCTTGTCGTTGCGGCCGAACACGCAGGCATCTGTCGCGCGCGCACAGAGCTTCAGCATCGCGACCGCAGCGGCGCAATATCTGGACGCGCTGGAGGCATGAAGATGGTTCCGCGCACGGCAGCCTCCGCGGTTTCCTTTCAGCAATCGCCGCCGGGGCGGTGGGAGAGCTTCTATATCCTGATCGCGCTGCTGCTGGTGACGCAGGCGCTGGAGCCTTTGCTGCTCATCGGCTCGTCGAGCGACGAAGCGCTTGGCGATTCCAATCCTACGACGATGCTGTCCGCGCTCGCGGTCTATGCGGTCGCCCTTGTCCTGCTGGCGCGCAAGCCGAGCCCGGTAATCGACACGATTAAGGACAATACGCTGCTGATCGCAGTATTCGCCCTGCCCGTGATATCGATTGTCTGGAGCGTGGATCATGGCACCACGTTTCGCCGCGCCGTCGCATTGGTGATGACCGGCATATTCTGCATCTACATCGCCCGGCGGCTGTCGCCGGATGAGTTTCTACGGCGGCTGCTGCTCGCGCTCTTCATCGGCGGCGTCGCGAGCCTCGTCTACACCGCGCTTTTTCCGCAATTGGCCATCGAGCATTCGATGATCAACCACGGATCGTGGAAAGGCGTGTACGGGCACAAGGCGATTCTGGGACGTATCGCCGCTGTGGCCGTCACCGTGTCCATTTATGTGCGGCCGCGCTTTGTCTGGGAGCGCTGGATGCGCTGGGCCACGATCGCGATCTTCGTGTTCCTGAGCATCCAGTCGCAATCGCGCGCCAGCTGGCTGATGATGATCGGCGGCGTGGCATTCATGTTGCTCATCGCCATCCTGCGCAACAAGACGCTTTCCAGCGGCATCAAGCTCGCCATTGCGCTTTTCATCGGGCTGGCGGTGCTTGCCACGGCGGCCGCATCTTTCAATCTCATCCTCACGGAGATGGGCCGCGACGATACGTTCTCGGGGCGCACGACGTTATGGAACGGCGCCATCGCTGTCGCGAGTGCGGATCATCCCATCCTTGGGGCGGGATACCGCGCGTTCTGGACCGCGACAGGTGCGGCGGGTGTGCGCCATTACGTTCAGGACTGGGCGCGCCTACCGAGCCATGGCCACAACGGCTATCTCGATGTCTGGCTGGAGTTGGGCATACCGGGGGTCATTCTGTTCGCTGTCTTCCTGTTTGTGACGGGAACGCGGCTTGTGCGCCGGCTATTGCGCGAACCCGGCGAGCCCGCCTGGGCGGCCTTCACCATCTTTCTATTCGTATTCATCCTGAACAACGCATCGGTCACGGTCGCGTTCAAGCACACCGACATCGCCTGGATATTCGCGGTGCTCGGCTGCCTCTACGCACGAAGTGCGCTCAGCGCGCGCGTGCCGGCCACCGTTCATCCAAAGCCACGTCCGCGCCGCGCCTGGTCCAACGCCGCTTACGCACCATCAACCCGGTCTTCATAAGGATTTTGTTCCCGCATGCATGCTCGCACCTATCAGACGCTTTCTTACAAACTCGCCGCAGCGGCCTCGCATATCGGCAATCCGAGCGCGTGGTTCTACTATGCCGACAGATTGAGCCGCCGCATGACGCGCCGGAAAATCCGCTTCTTCTCGGGCAACGAAGCAGACGCGGTCTATGGGGCGCATGCGCGCGATCTGGATGCGGCGCTGCAAGCCGTCGGTTTGCCGGGAGACGTCCACGATCCGCGCGTTCTTCATGCGGCGCAGTTCGAGCGCGGCAAGCGCCAAATCGAGCAGTTGGATATCCCGTTCGGCGAGATGGGGCTGGCGGGCTCTTCCGATCTGCGGCTCGTTTATTCCGCGGCGATCGCAACCGGCGCCCGCGATATTCTCGAAACCGGCGTGGCGCTGGGATGGTCGTCGCTCGCATTCCTCAACGCGGTGGAGCACACGCGCGGAAGGCTCATCAGCGTCGATCTTCCTTATCCGTTCCTGATCGGTCGCTCATGGGTCGGCGCGGCGGTGCCCGAAGATCTGCATCGCCGCTGGACTCTTCTGCGGCATGCCGATCGCATCGGCATTCCAAAGGCGCTGCGCCTGTCGGACGGCTTCGACCTGATCCACTACGATTCCGACAAAAGCCCGGAAGGCAGGTTGTGGGCCTACCCACGGCTGTGGCGCGCGCTGCGCCCCGGCGGGCTGCTGTTGTCGGACGATGTTGGCGACAACGGAATATGGGCGGATTTCTGCAAGCGCATTGACGAGCCTTTGATCGTCGTGCGGCGTCAGCGTGCTTATGCGGGAATTGTGCGCAAGCCACTGGACGCCGCGCTAACGCGGATATCGGCATAGGAGCGCAAATGGAGCGCACGCTCACCATAGGTTTTCCTTACGTCGCAGACCGGTTCGGCGGCAGCACGGCATCTTCGCTGGTGCTTGCCGGAGCCCTGCGGGATGCTGGTCATCGGATACATATCCTCACCCATGGCCAATTCGGGCGCGTTGCAGACGAAGCCTGTGCGATGGGGCTGTCCGTCACGCGTCTGCCCCCACTCGCCGATGTTCCGGGCTATTCGCGGCCGGACAGGTTCCGTCTCGAACAATTGTTGGCGTTTCGCACAAGCCGCGCCGCGATCCGCATGCTCCACCTCGACATCGTGCACACCAACGACATCACCACGTTGCGCAGCTGGATGGCGCCATCGCTGGCGACATCAACGGCGCTGGTCGCGCATTGGCGCTCGAATTTCCAGGAAAGCTGGTCGGTGCGCACGGCGCTGCATATCGCGCGAGCGGTGATCGCGGTCTCGCAATACAGCTTCGCGAAATTGCCGGCCTGGGTGCGCGAAAAAACGACGGTCGAATACAACTCGTTCGACCTGGAATATTCGCCGGCATTGAAACAGGCCGCGCGGCAGGAAATTCGCGCGCAATTCGGTCTGCCGCCAGATGCTGTGCTCATCGGCGTGTTTGCGAACCATCTTCAACGCAAACGAACGCACGTTCTTGCCGATCTTCTGTCCCGGATCGGCCATACCGCGAACGGACGCCCGGTGTTCGGCCTCGCATGCGGCGGACGCGCGGAGCCTTATGACGATCTGCTCGACAAGAAGATCACCGAGTTCGGACTTGAGCAGCGGCTTATCCGTCCCGGCTTCGTACGCCCGGTGGAGCGCTGGATGGGCGCCTGCGACGCGGTGCTCGCCCCGGCCATAAACGAGCCGCTCGCGCGCAATGTGCTGGAGGCGCAGGCGCTTGGCGTTCCAGTCGTCGCATCGACGGATGGCGGTCTCAAGGAACTGATCCGGCATGGCGAGAATGGATTGCTTTGCGATCCCTACGATCTCGCAGCGTGGGAAATTGCGACCCGGCGTTTGCTGGATGAAGGGCCTTTCGCGCAAGCGTTGGCAGAACAGGGGCGGCAGGACGTCGTCGTCTTGTCCCCCGCGCGCCACGCCGAGCGCGTTGCCGCCATCTATCGCGGTCTTTTCGACCATGCGCCACGGCACCGGACGGAGGCTGCATGAGTTCGCTTCAGCATAGCGTGAACACCTATCTGGCGGAGCACGCGCCACACGCGCTGGCGTTCTGGACGGAGGAAGGAAGTGGCGGGGATGCCATCGATGTGCTTTCCGCCTGCGATGCGCTCTACACATTGAAGCTCATCGGCTGCATGGATCTGGTCTCGCCGGGCGCGCATGGCCGCTTTGCGGATCTGCTGTCGCGAACGACGCTGGCGGGCAATCTTGGCAACGGGCAGGGCCCCGAGATCGGCGTGCACCAGACCGCCTATGCCCTCGGCGTTCTGAATTTGCTCAAGGCCCATGGGATTTCCTCGCACCGTGAGGTTTTGCGGGAAAGCGGTTGGCGCGTTCAGGATCTGGTGGACCGGAAAACAGGCCGTCCTCGCTGGCCATGGTATTTCGCCCATCACAGTTGGCGCGTCGGCCACTGGATCGGAGGAATTCCTTCGATCGTTCTGTCGCTTTGGCGATTGTCTCCCGACCTCGCGCAGAAAAATCGCTTGCCGCGGCCGCGCGCGCTGTTGGCGCGCAGCGATGCGCTGATCGACAACGAGACCGGCTTGCTGCGCGTTTATCGCGCGCCCGCTCTGCAGCAGATATTCCGGCTGCTCTACAAATTGCGGCACGATCCCGATGCGGGCGCCATCGGCGGCGTCGCGCATTTGCATTGGGGCAATTACGCGGCGGGCCGTCTACCCTACAAGGCGGCGCATGCGCTCTTCGAACGGGCATGGCGGCTGCTGCAGCGGCGGCCCTTCATGGAAGCGCAGCCTTATTGTCTCGATTTCGACATCGTGCAGATCGCAAGAACCGCGATGCCCGAGGGCGATACCCGGCGCGCCGAGTTGCGCTCGCGCGCGACGGCTTACACCACGGATCTGGCCGAATTCTACGGCAACGGGCTGGGCGGATCCTACAGCTTGCACAAATTACCAGGCGGATTGGCAGCGCTGCATGAAAGCGCGATGGCCGCGAATTTCTCGCATGTGCCGGGGCTCTCGATCGTGCCTGTCGATGTGGCGCGGGAGGCGCATTGGATATGAACAATCTTTCCCCCATTCAGCCCGGCGTGCGCAAGATCGTCGGCATCATCTCGTTCATGAATTCGGCGGGCGCGCAGGAAGCGATGCTGCGCCTCATGCGCCAGCTGCGCCTGCGTGGTTACGACACCGAAGTCTGGTTTCTCTATGAAAAGTCGCCGTGTTACCGGGGCGAGCCGGGTGTGCGCGTCGTGCTGGGCAAGGCCGGGCTGAGTGCATCCGACATCCCGCGCCTGTTCGCGCGGCTCGTTCGCATGCTGCGCCAGTCTCGTCCCGACGTGGTGGTAGGCTTCCTGCCGCTGGGAAATATCATGGGGCTTCTCGCGGCGGCGGCGGCGGGCATTCCACTGCGCATCGCCTCGCAACGCTCGCCGGGCCCCACATTCAGCCGGATCATGCGTCTGCTCGACCGGCAGCTCGGTGTGCGCGGTATTTACAACCGCGTCGTCTGCGTTTCACAGGCGGTGATGCAATCGTTCGAAGATTATCCGCCGGCATATCGAAACCGGCTGTGTGTTGTGAACAACGGCATCGAGTGGTCGCCTTCCACGCTCGAGAAAGCCATGGCGCGGGCGAGCTTCGGTATCCCGGGAGACTTTCCCTTGATCGTGGCCAGCGGACGCTTCGAGCCACAGAAAAACTATGACCTCATGGTGCGCGTCATCGCGACGACGCCGCGCATGCGCCTCGCCATCGCAGGAGATGGGCGGCTGCGCGCCGCCGCCGAGGCGTTGGCGAGCGACCTCAATGCGCAGGATCGCATCCACTTTCTCGGCAGTATCTCCCATAGCCGGGTGATGGATCTGCTGCGCGCCGCGGACGGCTTCATTCAGACCTCCTTGTTCGAGGGGCAAAGCAACTCCATCCTCGAAGCCATGCACGAAGGTTTGCCCATCGTGTGCAGCGACATTCCCATGCAACGCGAAACGCTCTGCGAGGCGGACGGCGAAGATGCCGGCCTGTTGGTGCCGCTGGAAGAATTCGATGCGTGGCGCGAAGCGCTTATCCGCGTTCGGGACGATGGCGCGTTGGCAGCCGGACTGGGCGCGCGCGCCCGCGCGCTCGTGAAACGGCGCTTCACACTCGACCGCATGATCGATGGATTTGAAACGGCAATTCTGGATGGTGAGGTAGCACAGTGCATTCCAGTTGGCGGATCCTGCGCAATAGAGGGCGCAGAGCTTACACATTAGCCTACGCGGCGCTGAACGGCGTCAGCACGGGACCGCGCGTCATCATCATGCGGGGAGCGGTGGCCAGCCGCGAGCTTGGCGGTTCGATCGAAATCGGCGAACGCTCGACGATTCACCGCGGCGCGATGTTGCTGAGTTATGGCGGATTCATCCGCATCGGCGCCCGTTGCAGCATCAATCCCTACAGCGTGCTCTACGGCCATGGCGGGCTGTATCTGGGCGACAATGTCCGCATCGCGGCGCATTGCGTGATTGTTCCCGCCAATCACGGCTTTGCGCTTGGTGAAGGCCTTATTGCGGATCAACCGCTCAGCAAAAGCGGCATTCGCATCGGCGACGACGTGTGGCTCGGCGCCGGTGTGCGCGTGCTGGACGGCGCCATCATCGACGATGGTTGCGTGGTCGCGGCGGGCGCGGTGGTGCGCGGCCATCTCGAATCCAACGGTATCTATGGCGGTGTTCCCGCGAAATTGCTGGGGAGGCGGGCGTTCCGCACTGTTCATCCGAAGGGCGTTACGCATGGCGTGGATTACACAAAGAATCCTGAAGCTGTCGCGGCGTCCTGAGGCGCGGCACGTCGGCATTCTTACTTTTGGCAGCATGGCGGCGCAGCTTGCTCTGATCGCAACCTCGCCGCTGCTCTCGCGCCTGTTCTCGCCGGCGGCCTTCGGCGTGTTCTCCCTGATGCTGACGATCAGCACGGTGGGCGGCGCCGTGGGTGGGCTTTGCTACGAAGTCGCCGTCATCCTGCCGCGCAGCCGGCGCATGGCGCGCGCGCTCTATTCCCTGGCGTTCTGGCTGAGCTTTGTCACGCCACTCGCCACCATCGGCATCGTGGTGCTGGTGCAGTACATCTTCCCGCACGTTCTGGGGCGGCCTTTGCCCGCGGATTTCTATTACTATTGCCTCGCAGGAACGGCGCTGACCACGCAGGTCAACATCCTCTCCTATGCGCATTCCCGCGCGGCACAATATACGGCCGTTTCGGTCTCGAAATTCACGCAGACCATCTTGCCCGCGATAGCGCAGATTGCACTCGCCTTCATGGGCATGGGTGGGGAGGGGCTGCTGCTTGGCCGCGTGCTTGGCCTCATGGGAAGCACGGCGTGGCTCACCCGGAAACTGCCGGAGGGATTCCGCCTTTACGACGCAGTGAGAGTCCCTGCCTCGTCGCTGTTGGTTGCCGGCCGGACCTATCGTGATTTTCTTCTCCAGGTACCGCGGCAGCTGCTTGTGCGCAGCGCGACCATGCTTCCCGCGGCGCTGCTGCTGGGATCGTATGGCCCGACGATTGCCGGTCTCTATTTCTTTGCGGCGCGCCTGATCGAGCGGCCTGGCATGCTGCTGGGCGACTCCCTGACGCGCGTGCCGATGCGCCAGTTCGCCTATCGCGTTCAGCAAAGAAAGCCTTTGCTGCGAGCATCGCTGCTTTATTCGGCGGCTGTCGGCACGCCGGTCATTCTGGGCGTGATCCTGCTGGCGCTGGCGGCGCATCCGCTATTCCGCATCATATTCGGGCATCGCTGGGAACCGGCGGCGGATTACTCGGTCGTCCTCGCATGGTGGGCGGCCACGCGCCTTGCATCGCTGCCGATGGCGACGCTGACCACGGTCCTGCGCGTTCAGAAGATGAGCTTCTATATCGATGCGTTGTTCTTCGGCCGCGTGATCGTGATACCGGTCCTCGCGGCGCATCACGCCAGCGCGCTTACGGCCGTGTCGGCGTTTTGCGGGCTGAGCATCATCTACCACCTGACAATCGTGGCGATCGGTTTCTGGGCCGCCTTGCGATACGACCGCGGCCTCGCATCGCCGAGTCCCGTCAAGGAACCTTTCAACATCGCACCCACGGGAGAGACTTATGGCTGAAACGGCGGTTTACGATGCGGCGGCTTATCTGGACCGCACCTTCGAGGCCAAGGGCATCGGCGGATGGCGTAAGCTTTATCTGGCGTTCATCGAGGAGTTGGCGCCGCGCACGGTCATCGAGCTTGGCGCCGGATCGCCGGACTTTCTGGACGGCATCGATGCTGAGCGCCGCGTCGCCGTCGATATCGGCCAGCGCTATGCGGATGCGTTCCGCGCGCATGGCATCGAATTCGCGCGCCGCGATCTGGAAAGCGAGCGCCTCGACGATCTGGGACCAGTCGACGTCGCGATATGCTCGGATGTCTTCGAGCATCTCATCAATCCGGCGCTGGCGCTGAAAAACATAGCCGGCGTGTTGCACGACGACGGCGTTCTCTTCAGCCACGTGCCGAACGAATACCGGCTGCGGCACCTGACGCGCGTCATGCTGGGCAAGGGCCACACCGTGCAATTCCACAACGGCGCGCCGGAGTGGGAAGACCCGCATTTTCGCCGCTTCAGCGATATCGGCTATCGCCGTTTCCTGGAGTCGCATTTCGCCTTCAATCTGAAGCTCTCCGATCTTCGCTATGCATGGCCGGCGCGTTTGATAAAGCATCTTGGCGTGGCCGTGCCCTATTGCCTGCAAGGTGGCCCGACCTATGCCAGCACGAACAACCCCGCGATTTTCGCGCGCCTTGCCGATTACAAAAAGGAGAAGGCCCGTGGTGCAGCCTAGGACATGGTGCGGACTGTTCGCGCTCATTCTCTGCGTGCCGGCGCAAGCGGCGGATCCGCCCGTCAAAGCGGGCGCCATCACGCATGGCGGCGCGGTTGCTGGCGCAAGCGTCGTTCATGTCACGAGTCTTGACGATTCCGGTCCCGGCACATTGCGCGAAGCGATCGCCGCGCCGGGCGCGAAAGTGATCGTGTTCGATGTCGGCGGCATCATCCATATGGCGTCAGATCTGAAAATATCGCGGCCAAACATCACGATCGCAGGACAAACCGCGCCCATGCCTGGCATCACGCTGGCAGACGGCACGCTTCTGCTGCGTGGCAACGATCTGATCGTGCAGCATATCGCGGTACGCCCCGGCCCCGGCCCGACGGCGAAGATAAACGGCAATCGCGATTCCATCACCATTGGCGGCGGCACGCATCTGCTGCACGATATCCGCGTCGAAAATGTGAGCGTGAGCTGGTCGGTGGATGAGAACATCGATGTCGGCGGCGGCGCCAGCCAGGTGACGATCCGGAACTCGCTCATCGCGGAGGCACTGAGCCATGCCGGCCACCCCAAGGGCCGTCACTCCATGGGGCTTCTCATCAACAAGGACAATCAGGGCGTCGCCATCACCGGCAACCTGTTCATCAGCGACATGTATCGCAACCCTGTCATCGCGCGCGGCGCTTCGGCGATTGTGGCCTATAATGACATCGTCAATCCGGGTGAGAACGCCACCCATTTCTATGCCGTCGAAGCGCCGATGCCGTTGAAGGCCAGCGTGATCGGCAACATCGTGGAAAACGGATCGGACACGGCCTCCAACGTGACAGCCGTGCAGATTCCCGACGACATGGCCCAGGCCGTGCCCGATGCGCAAATCTATCTGAAAGACAATCGCGCACCCGCCGGACCGATCACAAATCGCGGCGACTTCAAGCTTGCGAGCAGCCCGCCCGTGATACTGGCGGAACCGATAACGCCGCCTTCGGACGTTCACGCCTGGGCGTTCCGCTACGCGGGTGCCCATCCCGCGTCGCGCGATGCGGTGGACACGCGGATTCTGTCGCGCGCAATCAACGGCACAAGCCGGATCATCAATGATCCTTCGGAATCCGGTGGCCTTGCCGGCATCGTTTCCGCAAGGGCGCCGGCACCTGTGCCGGCGGAGCCGTTCGCACCTTCCACCATCGCCGGGATGCTGCGCATTGAGGCGTGGCTCTGCGAGCGGCATCTGGAAGTGGGCGGGCCTCCGACGCCGGAATGCGCGCATCCGCTGGACGCCTACAGATCCGCGCTTCGCTCTCAAGTTTCGCAAAGGAGATAGAGATGGCTTTTCTCGACAATTGCGTCTGGATTGCCGGCGCCCCGGTGGCGCGCCTGACGGCGAACCAATGGTGCAAGCTCATGCTTGCCGATTGGCGGCGCAAGAAAGATGTGGGCGCGGAACCCAAAGTGGTCACCGCCGTGAACGGACAGGCCATCTCACTATTCACGCAGGATGTGGCGTATCACAACGCGCTGCTGGCAACCGATTATATCGCCGCCGACGGGATGTCGGTCGTATTCGCATCGCGCCTTGCGACGGATGCGCCGCTGCCCGAACGCGTGGCGACAACCGATTGGTTCCATGCCGCGGCGAGAACGGCATCGCGCCATGGCATGCGCTTTTATTTCCTGGGCGCCACGGAGGAAATGAACCAGCGCGCCATCGCACGGGTTCGTGCGCGTTATCCCTATCTTCAGATCGCAGGATCACGCGACGGCTATTTCGACCGCGCCCGGATCCGGGATGTCGCGGCGCAGATCGCGGCGACGAAGCCAGATGTGCTCTGGATCGGCGTGGGAAATCCGGAGCAGCTTTTGCTGGCGCACAGTTTCAAGCAGCTCATTCCGGGCCTGACCTGGATTCGGACATGTGGCGGCTTATTCGATTTCCTTTCCGGTATGCGCTCGCGCGCACCCAAGGCGCTGCAAGCGGTGGGAATGGAGTGGGCGTATCGGATGGCGCTCGAACCGCAGCGCCTCGGTTGGCGCTACGCCACCACCAACGTCACCGCCATGATGGCAATGGCGCGCGACTCGCACGGCAAGGGCGGCGTTCTGCACTGATTGCTAATATTCGCCGCGCAGGCCGATCATGAAGATGTTGTCTTTGTAATCGCGGCCGGTGGCGTTCGTCGCGCGCCGCTGGAATTCGTAGCTGGCATAGGCGCTGAGATGGCGGTTCATCAGGTAGCGGCCCTCGAGCCCCGCGGAGGTGACCTTGTCGTCGCGCGCTATGCCGTCGAATTTGTTGTCGGCATAGCCGAACTGGCCTTGAAGAATGAGGTTGCGAAGCAATTCGTAATCGGCGGAGACGCCGACCTGCCGCACATCCATGCTCGATGCGCCCGAGATCGTCGTGTCCTCGATGGTGCGCGAGGCGGTCAGGTGCGCGGTGAGTAGCTCCGTTGCGAACCAGTCGATCTGCGCATTGAAATCCAGCCCGCTGGCGTCGTGCAGCGGCGCGGCATAGTTCTGCTTCAGGTAGCCGGCATAGGCGCTGGCCTGGATAAGCGGCGTCAGCATCATCGCCGTGCCGACATCCAGCCGGTAACCGTCGGAATCGCGGTCGAAGCCGTCGCGATCCAGCAGCCTGTCGAAATCGCGTTTGTCGTAAGTGAATTGCGCGAATATCGCGTGATTGGGGGAAAGCTCGTAAGCAGCCTTGCCCGTCACTTCGTAGACATTCCGGTCGCGGTCGCCATTGTCGATGAAACCGCCGCCGATCAGCCGGGTCGGATCGAAATCGAAGCGATCGTAGTTCGCCGTCGCGGACAGGGTGAAGCGGTTGATCGTATCGGATGCGGTGAGGTCGCCATGCGCGCGGCGGTAACGCGTGGGGCTGCGCGCCAGATCGGAGAGATCGGGCGATGTCCGGGATTCATGCGTATCGAAATAATAGGCGTCGGCGCCGGCGAAGCTTCCCGTCGCGATGTCGAGCCGGCCCGCGCCGCCTATGATCCAGTTGGTTCGCGTCTCGCTGCCATGGCTGTCATAGGCGTAGTGGTCCAGCTGCGTATAAAGCTGCAGCGCGTTGCGCGACCAGTTCGAGCGCAAATCCAGCCGCGGCGAGAGCGTCCAGAACGTATCGCTGACCCCATCGGGACCGCGGAAGATGTTGTCATCGGCGGAGAAGGAGGCGCCAAAAGTGGGGTAGAGCGTGAAACCGCCGACGGGCAGGCCGATCGCATCATATTCCGGGCGCGTTCGGTCCATCACGCCCTGGCCCTCCAGCAGCGCGCCGCTCTCTTGCTGCGCGGTGAGAGGATTTGCAGCGGGCACCTGCGCCACCGCCTCCGGATTGGGCTTGGTTTGCGCCTGTGCGGGCGCGGCCCATATGAGCAGAAGGACGCCCGCGCCGAAGCGCAGGGCATGTCCTGTCGCGGCGTTCAACCCGTTCAATGGACGAATCCCCTCATGCCGGAACGCGGATGATCGCGCGGCTACGCATCAATACCAATGAAAACATCATGTCTGGCGGCAGGTTCCATGACGGCCTCGTCATTTTTTGTGCCCCCGGAACCGGTCGCCGCCGGGTTGCGCAGCCGCGCGCTCCAGAAATAGCGCTTGAGCCCCATGATCGGCTTTTCGAAGAAGTGCCAAGAGAAGATACAGACCGCGAAGGTGAGGATCAGCACGATCGGCCCTTCTTCGTATTTCGGCATGACGCCGAAATATTTTTCAAAGATGTCCGGCATCCAGTTGTGAACCAGATAGAGGCCGTAACTTATGCCGCCGACATATTGCAGCGCCGGATTGTCGAACACCGCGCGTAGCGGCCCCCGGATGCCCAACGCCGCCTGCAGCACCAGCCACATGTAGAAGGTTCCGCAAAGGAGGTCGTTGGTGTAGTAGCGCACCATGCCGCCTTCTTTCGGAAATGACATCCAAAGCACCACGGCGGTCGCGAGACACACCCAACTGATGATGTCGAACCAGCGGGCGACATCGCCCTTGTACCAGTCGAAACAGGCGGCGCGGCCGTTGCGATAGCTCACGACGGCCAGCAGGCAGCCGGCGCTCAGCAATACGAGATTTCCAAACAGCAGCCGATTGACCGCGCGCGTATCGTAACCCCCGAGCGACACGCCAAGCTTGAACAGCAGCGAAAATCCGATCATCGCCACGATGATCGGCACGAGCCATCGCCGTGGCGCCAGCGCGATCACGAATGGCCAGAACAGATAGAATTGTTCCTCGACGGACAAGCTCCAGAAAACATTGTCCGGATGGCCGAGCGCGATCCACAAATTGGTGAGATAAGCCGCGTGCCACGGCCAGGAATGCGCGATCGGTTCGATACCCATGACGACAAGGGCGAGGATCACGGCATAATAAGCGGGCATCAGGCGCAACAGGCGCCGGGCGTAGAAATCCAGCCACGCGGCCCGCTTGGTTTTGACGCCGGAATCGAAACTCTGCAGGAGAATGCCGGTAATCAGGAACCCGCTGAGCGTGAAAAAACATCCGACGCCCATGGAACCGGCGCCTATCGGAAAATACGCGTTGAGTGTCTGTCCACCGTAATGTTGCACCATAACCAGCATCAGCGCGAATGCGCGAAGCGTATCCAGATGTTTCATTCGCATTCGAAAAATTCCAAAAGATCTCACTCGCTCCTGGAATTATCTCTAGCATCGGAAGATCGACATGCCAGATCGCTGCCGTTGCAGCGCAACATATGTCACGCGTTTATCACAACATCCGGTGCTGAACGCTTTTAGATTCCATCGAGATTTTTTTAAGGGAATTGGCGAATGCGCATTGTCATGGTCGGTGCAGGATATGTCGGACTTGTTTCCGGCGCCTGTCTTTCACAATTTGGCCACGAAGTGATCTGCGTCGATAGCGATCCGGCGCGGTTGCGCGCACTGGAAGCGGGCATCATTCCGATCTACGAGCCGGGACTCGACGAAGTCGTCGCCACGAATGCGCGCGCCCAGAGATTGTCCTTCACGGGCGATCTTGGCGGCGCCGTCAGAAGCGCCAACGCGGTATTCATCGCGGTTGGAACGCCGAGCCGCGAAGAAGACGGTGAGGCCGATCTTAGCCACGTATTTTCCGCGGCGCGCGAAATCGCCGCGAACCTCAACGGCTACACGGTGGTCGTCAACAAATCGACCGTACCGGTGGGCACGGGCGCGCGGGTTTACGATCTCATTCGCGCGGCCCGGCCGGACGCCGATTTCGACGTGGCGTCCAATCCTGAATTCCTGCGCGAAGGTTCGGCCATCGAGGATTTCCGCCATCCGGACCGCATCGTCGTGGGCTGTGAGAGCGAGCGTGCGCGCGACGTGATGCGGGAAATCTACCGGCCGCTCTATATCAACGAAACGCCGATCCTCTTCACCGGCCGGGAAAGCGCGGAATTGATCAAATATGCGTCCAATGCCTTTCTTGCCACGAAGATCACCTTCATCAACGAGATGGCCGATCTGTGCGAGCGTGTGGGCGCGGACGTCAAGGACGTGGCGCGCGGTGTTGGGCTGGACAAGCGCATCGGTTCGAAATTCCTGCATGCCGGCCCGGGCTTCGGCGGCTCCTGCTTCCCGAAGGATACGCTCGCGCTTCTGAAGACCTCGCAAGCGCACGGCGCGACGACGCGGATCGTCGAAGCGGTGGTCTCGGTGAACGACCGGCGCAAGCAAGCGATGGTGGAGAAGATCGAGTCCGCGTTCGGTGGCTTGCGCGGCAAAACGGTGGCGCTGCTGGGCCTGACGTTCAAGCCCAACACCGACGATATGCGCGATGCGCCGAGCCTTGCCATCGTTCCGGCGCTGATCGCGAGGGGCGCAAGGGTGCGTGCCTACGACCCGGAGGGCATGGAACAGGCTCGCAAGATGATGGCTGTGGAAACCTGCAGCGACGCCTATGAACCCATGAAGGGCGCGGACGGTCTTGTGCTCCTGACGGAATGGAACGAGTTCCGCGCGCTCAATCTGGTTCGCGTTCGCGAGCTGCTGAACAGAAATCTGATCGTGGATCTGCGCAACATCTACAATCCCGCGCAGATGGCATTCTATGGATTCAACTATGTCAGCATCGGGCGGAGGGCGGTGCGCGCGCAGACGCAAGCCGAGGCGGTTGCCGCCGAATGATTCTCGTCACCGGCGCCGCCGGATTCATCGGCTATCATGTGAGCAAGGAACTGCTGTCGCAGGGTGAGACGGTTGTCGGGATCGACAACGTCAACGGCTATTATGATCGCGGTCTCAAGCAGGCGCGGATCGAGCGTTTGATCGGACATGAGCGCTTCACCTTCCAGAAGATGGACATAGCCCATCCGGAAACCGTTCTTCCGTTGGCTACGAAATGGCCGGAGGTCACCGGGATCGTGCATCTGGCGGCACAGGCGGGCGTGCGCTATTCGATCGAAAACCCGTTCGCCTATGTCGAATCCAACGTGATGGGCCAGGTTACGATGCTGGAGCTGGCGCGCCGGTTCGAGCGCCTCGCTCATTTCGTGTATGCGAGTTCGTCGTCGGTTTATGGCGCAAACAGCAAGGTGCCGTTCGGCATCGCGGACGAAGTGACCGCGCCGCAATCGCTGTATGCCGCCACCAAGCGCGCTGACGAACTCATCGCCAGCACCTACGCTCATCTTTATGGCTTGCCCTGTACCGGCTTGCGGTTTTTCACGGTCTACGGTCCCTGGGGCCGCCCCGACATGGCCTACTATTCCTTCACCCGCGCGATCACGAACGGAACGCCCATCCGCATTTTCAACCACGGCGAGATGTGGCGCGACTTCACCTATATCGACGACATCGTGCAGGGCACCATTCGTGCGCTGCGCCGGCCGGCGAGAGGCGATCCACCGCATGCGCTATACAATCTGGGCAATTGCAAACCGCAGAAGCTGACCGATTTCGTTGCGGTGCTGGAACAAAGCATCGGGCGCAAAGCCGAGTTGATCTTCGAGCCCATGCAGCCGGGCGACGTGCCCACGACATTCGCCGATATCGAAGCCAGCCGGCGCGATCTGGGATTTGAGCCGTTAACACCGATTGAGGCTGGTCTTCCGAATTTTGTGAATTGGTATCGCGACTATCACGCCGCAGCCTAGTGCCTGGACTCCGCGGCGAGGGCGGCAGCATCGATTTGCGGATCGTCGGGTGCCTCGGCGGCGCGCCTTTCGATGCCCCGCGCCCATGTGCTGAGCGCCGTGAACAATCCGCCCGATACGATCGCCGCGCCGCCCGCAATGACGAAAAAGACGGGTACGGACACAACGCTCCATAGAGCGCCCAGAAATCCCGCCGCCAGGTTTCCGAAAAACGCCGCCATGAACCACGCGGCGATGGCGGTCGCTGCGAATTCCAGCGGCGCGAGCTTTCCGAACAACCCCAACCCCACCGGCAGGATGAAAAGCTCGCCCACGGTGTAGATGAAGAAAAAGAGGACGAGCCACAGCCAGCTCGCGCGCGCATCGCCCGAGAAATATGCGACCGCCGCCAGAAGAAGATAGGACGCCCCGACGATGAAGCCGCCCGTGGCCATTTTGCTGATGCTGGCGGGCTCCCGGCCGCTTTGGGCCCTGCGTGTCCAGTAGATGACGATGACCGGCGTGAAGAGAAAAATGAAGAGCGGGTTCAACGACTGGAACCACGTCATCGGAATCGAAAAAGCGTGTGCGATCTGGCGATCGACGCCGCTATCCGCCCACAACGCAACGGTGTTGCCCGATTGCTCGTAAGACGCGCGGAAGATCACCACGATAGCGATAACGGCGAGCAGCAGCAGATAGATCTCGAACTTCGCCTGAGGTCGCTGTGGCGCGGGCGTCAGCCGGCGTTCTTCCGAACCGTTGTTCTTCGGCAGATAGCGCGATCCGCCGAGATAGGTGCAAAGCCCGATCACCATGCCGACGCCGGCCAGCGTGAAGCCCCAATGCCAGCCATAGATTTCGCCCACCGTGCCGCAGACGAAGGGCGCGAGAAACGCGCCCAGATTGATGCCCACATAGTAGATGTTGTAGGCGGTCGCGCGGCGCGGATCGTCCGGTGCGTAGAGCTGGTTGATCTGGCTGGCCAGGCTCGGCAGAAAAAGACCGTTGCCGATGGCGATGGTGGCCAGCGCGAAATAGAAGAGACTCTCAAACGCCATCAGGAAATGGCCCAGCGCCATGATGGAGCTGCCGATGATCACCGCGCGCCGCCGTCCCAGCCAGCGGTCGGAGATGACACCGCCGATCAGCGGCGTGAAATAGACTAAGGAAGAATACAGGCCATAGATATAGGACGAATGCGTCTGCGAGATCATCAGCTGTTTGGTCATGTAATAGACCAGCAGCGCGCGCATGCCGAAGAAGGAGAACTGGTCCCACATCTCCGTGAGAAAGAGGATCGTCAGCCCGCGCGGATGCCCGAACCAGTTCTTCGCGTGAAGCCTTGCCAGTTCTGCATCTTGCGAATTCTCGGTCACGCATTGCTCCGCGCGGCGCGGGCGAAACGTGCCGGAGAGAGATTCGCGATGGAGACGTCGCCGAATTCGGAAAGATCGTCTTTGCGCAGCAAAGCGGCGGCCAATCGCGCGGCGGCGGGCGCGGTCTGGATGCCGTAACCGCCTTGTCCCGCAAGCCAGAAGAATCCGGGCTGGGCGGAATCGAAGCCGATGACGGGCGAACGATCCGGCGCGAAGGAGCGAAGCCCCGCCCAGCGTTTGCGGATGCGCGGGAAGGTCAGCGTAGTCGCTTTTTCCACCCGATCGATGGCGACGGCGATGTCGAACTCTTCGGGCTGCACGTCGCAGGCCGCAACCGGAGTCTCATCCGCCGGCGAGATCAGCAAAAGGCCGGCATCCGGCTTCAGATAAAACGTCTCGTCGATATCGATGACCATGGGCCACGCATCCGCCGAAAGATTCGCGGGCAATTCGGCGAGGAGCGCTGTGCGGCGGCAGGGTCGAATGTTCAACGGCGCAACGCCTGCCTTGGCTGCTATCGCATCGGCCCAGGCGCCTGCCGCGTTCACGATGACGGGCGCTGTAAAGTTGCCGGCGCTTGTTTGCACGGTCCACTGTCCCACGCGGTGCGAGAACGTCTTCACATCGGCATTCACGATGAGCTTGCCACCCGCATTGCGGAACCGGCGCAGATATCCTTGATGCAGCTCGTTGACGTCCACATCGGCGGCGTCGTCTTCAAACAGTGTGGCGCTTACATAATCCGGACGCAGGATCGGGCAGGCTTGCAGCGCCTCGGCGTGGCTCAAGCGACGGATGGAGTCGGCAAGATCGCTGTTCTGCGCGAACGCCTCCAGATGCGGCAGTTGCTCTTCGCGCGCGATGTAGAGCGAGCCGCGCGGCTTGACCAGCGGATGCGCGGTGAAATCCGGTGGTGGTGCATAAAAGAAGTCGCGGCTCGCGCGCGAAAGCGCCCGCACGACGCTGTTGCCATAGATTTCCGAAAACAACGCGGCAGAGCGCCCGGTCGAGTGATAGCCCGCGAATTCCTCGCGCTCGAGGATCGCCACGCGATGCGTGCGCGCCAGTTCTGCCGCCGCCGAAGCACCGGCGATGCCGGCCCCAATGATAAGGATGTCGAATGTCTCGTCTGTCATGCTGGGTCAGGCTATCGCGATCTGATTTCGGCGCAGGGCGCGTACGGCGATATAGAACAGAAGACAGCAAACCGCGATAGCAGGTGCGACCACGGTGCTCAGGGCAAGACCCACGGAAGAAGGCGCACCGTAAACGCGGTCTTTCGTCACGGCCACCAAGGTCGGTCTCAGTCCGAGGCCGACGATCATGTTGCAGAATGCGATGGTCGCGGGCCTATGTGAAGTTCGGTGTCGCGGGCGGAAAAATCTCGAAGATCGACATGAAGCCGGCGTCGCTGCTCGCCGATTTCAGCTTCGACTATCAGGATTTGCACTTTACGCCTGCCGCCGTAGCGCCCTGAGCCGTCGCGCCGGGACGTCCGGCTCCGCGTGGGCAAGCGCCGCGTTTCAGGTTACTCTGGGTCCTTCTGGCTCGGAGACGAAGTGTGCCTGACAGCAAGCCGTCGGTATTGGACACCCGCCGGGATCAGATGTTTCCCGTGCTCGCCGCCGCAGAGATCGACCGGCTGCGCCGTTTCGGCGAGCCGCGCACCTACAAGAAGGGCGAATTTCTCAGCCGCACGGGCGAGGTGACATCCGGGCTGATGATATTTCTGGCTGGCACCGCGCGCGTGACGCCGCATGACAAGCCCGACGAGCCCATCGTGATCTACCAGCCAGGACATTTTCTCGGCGAACTGGTGCAGCTTTCGGGGCGGCCATCGCTGACCGACGCCGTGGCGCAATCGGATGTCGAGGTGCTGGTAATCTCACCGCCCCATCTGCGCGAACTGATCGTCGCGGAAGCGGAGATTGGCGAGAAGATCATGCGTGCGCTGATCCTGCGCCGCGTGGGATTGCTGGAGCGAAACGTGGGCGGTCCGGTTATCATCGGCCGCGCGGACAATCGCGATGTACTGCGGCTGGAGAATTTTCTCGCCCGCAACGGCCATCCACACCAGCGCCTCGACCCGGACACGGATGAGTGCGCGAAAACATGGATCGACCGCTTCCATATAAAGCCGGGCGAATTGCCCATCGTCATCTGTCCGGATGGCAACATGCTGCGCAATCCCGGCGAGAACCAGCTCGCGCGCTGCATCGGGCTCACCCACGCGATCGATACGAACAAGCTCTATGACGTGGCCATCGTCGGTTCGGGGCCCGCGGGACTTGCCGCGGCGGTGTATGCGACATCCGAAGGGCTTTCGGTGATCGTGCTCGATTGCCGCGCCTTTGGCGGGCAGGCGGGGGCTTCGGCGCGGATCGAGAACTATCTCGGATTTCCCACCGGCATTTCCGGCATCGCGCTGATGGCGCGCGCCTATAACCAGGCGCAAAAATTCGGTGCGGAAATGGCGATCCCCGAGGAAGTCGATTGCATGCGCGAAGACCTGTCGTCCGGCGCGCGGCGTTATGTGCTGAACCTGAAGGGCGGACAATCGGTGAAGGCGCGCGCCGTCGTGGTCGCGAGCGGCGCGGAGTATCGCCGGCTGGATGTTTCCAATCTGTCAGAGTTCGAAGGCGCGCACGTGCATTATTGGGCTTCGCCCATCGAGGCGCAGTTGTGCGCGGGGCAGGAAGTGGCGTTGGTCGGTGCCGGAAATTCTGCGGGGCAGGCGGCAGTCTATCTTGCGTCCCATGCCGCGAAGGTCTGGATGATCGTGCGCGGCAAAAGCCTGGACGCGACGATGTCGCGCTATCTGTGCGACCGCATCGCCGCGCAGCCGAACATCGAAGTCCTGACGGAAACCGAAGTCGTGGCGCTCACCGGGCAGGACGGAATGCTGGAGAAAGTCTCCTGGCGCGGCCGCAGAACCGGCGCGCAAACGACGCGCGACATTCGCCATCTCTTCCTTCTGATCGGTGCGGAACCCAACACCAACTGGCTGGGGCTTTCCGACATAGAGCGCGACGCCAAGGGCTTTGTCTGCGCCGATGCCTTTCAGGACAAGGGCAAATTTCCGCTGCAAACCAATCGGCCGGGCATTTTCGCCATCGGCGATGTGCGTTCCGGCTCGGTGAAGCGCGTGGCGGCGTCGGTGGGCGAGGGCGCGCAGGTTGTTGCCGCGATCCACGCCTATCTCGCCGCCAATGGCACGCCCGAAGAGATCGTCAATCCTGCTGGAGGCTCCATCCGTGGCTGATAGCTGCTCTCATCTCGATACCATCCGCAAAGTGACGCCGAGCGCGCTGGGTTGTGAAGAATGTTTGAAGATCGGATCAGAGTGGGTGCATCTTCGCCTCTGCCGAACCTGTGGCCATGTCGGCTGTTGCGACGACTCCCCGCACAGGCACGCCACCAAGCATTTCCACAAGACCAGGCACCCCATCATCGAAGGCTATGATCCGCCCGAAGGCTGGGGCTGGTGCTACATCGACGAAGTGATGTTCGATCTGCGGGACCGCATGACACCGCATAACGGGCCGATTCCGCGTTACGTCTAGGAGATCGCCGCTTGGCCTCGATCGGATCGGATCGCTGCAGCGCGGAATCTGCGGCTTTCAGGCAAGCCTCCGATCATCCGAGCCTGGTGCTGGTGACCTGCATCCTCGCCTCCAGCCTCGCATTCATTGACGGCTCGGTGGTTAATGTCGGTCTTCCCGCAATCAGCGAAAGTCTGCACGGCGACGCGGCGCAGCTGCAATGGATCGTCAACGCCTATCTTCTGCCGTTGAGTGCATTGCTGCTGCTGGGCGGTGCGTTGGGTGATCGTTTTGGCCGTCGGAAAATTTTGATCGCGGGCATCGCCTTGTTCGCCATTGGCTCCGCGCTGTGCGGGTTGGCAGATTCGTTGAACCTGTTGCTGGCGGCGCGCGGGTTGCAGGGCATAGGCGCGGCGCTGTTGCTGCCGAACAGTCTGGCCATTCTGGGCAGCACATTTTCCGGCGAAGGGCGCGGGCGCGCCATTGGCACATGGTCCGCCGTCAGCGCCATCGCCGCCGCAATCGGCCCCGTGCTCGGCGGTTGGCTGATTGACACCATTGGCTGGCGCTTCATTTTTTTCATCAATCTTCCGGTCGCACTGGCCGGCATTGTGATGGCGCTGGTATATGTCCGCGATCCGGTGCGTGGCGCGGACGGCATGCCGCTCGACTTTCTCGGTGCCGCCTTCGCGACGATTGCCCTCGCGGCCCTGACCTGGGGCCTGACCATCGGTTCCGGGCATTCCGGCTGGACGATGATGGCGATGTCGGCCGTCGCAATTGGCGCCGTTCTCTCCGCGGCCTTCCTCTGGATAGAGCGGCGGCGAGGTGACGAGGCGATGACGCCGCTTTCCGTATTCGGTTCGCAAAGCTTTGTCGGTCTTACGCTGCTCACTCTTCTTCTCTATGGCGCGCTCGGTGGTCTGCTGGTGCTGGTCCCGTACATTCTCATTCAAGGCGCGCATTATACGGCGACCGGGGCGGGCGCGGCGCTGCTTCCTTTCCCGATCGTTCTGGCGGTGGCGTCACCGATCATGGGCAGCATTGCCGGGCGCAGCGGGCCGCGCTTGCCGCTGACCATCGGCCCCATGATCGTCGCAGCGGGATTTCTGCTTCTTCTGCTGCTCACGCCCGGCAGTTCCTATTGGACGGGCGTGCTTCCTGCGATCCTTGTCATCTCGTTAGGCATGGCCGGCGCCGTCGCGCCATTGACCACAGCCGTCCTGACATCGGTGGATGCGCGGCACACCGGCTCTGCATCGGGATTGAACAGCGCGGTGTCGCGCGCGGGCGGGCTTGTGGCGACGGCGCTGCTCGGCGGCGTGCTCGCGGCGGAAGGTGAGGCGCTCTATGACGCATTTCATGTCGCCGCATTGTTCGGCGCAGGCGTGTCCGTTCTCGCCGGCGCGTCCGCTTTCCTGTTTGTCGGCGAGAGGGCGAACCCCTCAGCCTGATGCGCTTTGCCGGGCGTTGCCTTCCCAGGCGTTGACCACCACGCAAGCGACGGCGTTGCCGACGATGTTCGTCGCACTGCGGCCCATGTCGAGAATGTGATCGACGGCCAGCACCAGCAGCAATCCGGCTTCCGGCAGATGGAAATAGGGCAGCGCTGCCGCGATGACGACCAGCGAAGCGCGCGGCACGCCCGCCATGCCTTTACTCGTCACCATCAGCAGAAGCAGTAGCGTCACTTGCTGCGCCAGGGACAAATCGATCCCATAGGCCTGCGCGATGAAAAGCACCGCGAAGGTGCAATACATCATCGAACCGTCGAGATTGAACGAATAGCCCAGCGGCAACACGAAGCTCACGATTCGGCGCGGCAGGCCGATGCCTTCCAGCTTTTCGAGCAATTGCGGATAAGCGGCTTCGGAACTCGCCGTGGAGAAGGCAAGAAGCACCGGGCTGCGGATGGCGGCGGCCAAGGCGTTGTCGCGGCGCACCAGATAGGCGACGGCCAGCATCAGCAGCCACAACAGGATCAGCGCGCCATAGAAGCCGAGGACGAATTTCGCGTAGATGGCGAGAATCCCCGCGCCCTGCGTCGCCACCGTCGAGGCGAGCGCGGCGAAGACGGCGAACGGCGCCGTCAGCATCACATAACCGGTCACGCGCAGCATGATCGACGCGATCTGCTCGACGAGTGTCAGCACCACGGCCGCGCGCTCCTTCGCGGCGGCGATGGCTGTGCCCACGAAACAGGAAAACACGACGATCTGAAGGATCTCGTTGTCCGCCATCGCCTCGATGGCGGAGCGGGGAACAAGGTGGGTGACGAAGTCCGACAGGGAGAACGTCGCGGCGATCTCCGCCTTGCCGTTCACCGGCAGCGCCAGCCCCACGCCGGGCTGCAGCAGGTGCACCATCGCAAGGCCCAGCGACAGCGAAACGAGCGAAGCGAACACGAACCACAAGATCGACTTGCCGCCGACGCGCCCGATGGCGGCAGCGCCTTCCATATGTGCGATGCCCGCGACGAGCGTGGAGAACACCAGCGGTGCGATGATCATCTTGATCAGGCGCAGAAAAACATTGGTGACGATGCCGAGATTTTCGGTGGTCGATTTAATCTGCGCCGCGTTCAGCCATTCATGGCTTGCAAGGCCGAAAACAATGCCGCCGATCATGGCGGCGACCAGCCAGAAGGCGAATTTCCGGTTCATTGCTCTGTCCCCTTGGCGTCCACGACGGTTGCGCAGACGAGTGCATCCAGCGCGTCTATGCTGGGCAGGCGCGAATTCGGCGCCCCAATTACGGAAAGCTCTGTGCAGGCGATCAAAAATGTGTCGGCGCCGGCGCGCTCCAGCGCGGCCGAAACGTCGGCGTAATCGCGCTTATGCTGCTCGGTCAGCTTTGCGGCTTTCACCGCGCGGATGACGGCCAGAATTCGCGCTTCATCGTCGGCGCCCGGAAACAGCGCCGTGAAGCCGGCCTCTTTCAGCCGTGATTCATAAAGACCGATTTTCCGCACGGCAGGGGAGGCGAGCATGCCGATCTTGCACGGCCTCGGCGATCGGGCTGCCAACCGCGCGATCGAAAGCGCTACCATGTCCAATATGGGTATCGAAACTGCCTTCGCGATGGCGGGCAGATAATAATGCGCCGTGTTGCAGGGGATGGTGAGGAAATCGGCGCCCTGTTTTTCCAATCCGCGCGCCATCGCGATCAGCACCGGTAGTGGATCTTCGCCGCTGCCTTCAAACAATGCGGCGAGGCGCGAGGGTATCTTCGGATTGTTGTCCACCAGGACGTGAATGTGATCTTCATCGTCGCGCGCGGGCGTCGCGGCGATGATGCGACGCAGGAAATCGGCCGTCGCTTCCGGCCCCATGCCGCCGATTACGCCAACGGTTTTCTCGCGTGCGTTCACGAATAGGTCGGAAGATCGAACGCGTCCGGATAGGCGAAAAGCCCCGCCGATCCGCCGGTGTGCAGGAACACGACATCGCTGTCCTTCGGGAAAAAGCCCTTGCGCACCAGGTCGATCAATCCGGCCATGCCTTTGCCGGTGTAAACGGGATCGAGCAGGATGCCCTCGAATCTCGCCAGCAGCTTCACCGCTTCCGCCATTCCTTCTGTCGGTAGGCCGTAGCCCGGCCCGACATAATCGGTGTTCGCGACGATATGTTCGCGTTTCACGATTCCCGGCGCGCCCATAAATTCTGCGGTGCGCACGGCCAGATCGAATACAGCCTGCTCCTGTTTTTCCTTCGGTGCGCGCACACCGATGCCGAGCACCGGAATGTTGGCGTTGATCGCCACTAGTCCCGCGACGAATCCGGCCTGCGTGCCGGCGCTGCCGGTAGCGTGGACAACATGATCGATCTTCAGCCCGCGCTCATTCGCCTGCGCCACCAGTTCGAGCGCGCAATTCGCATAGCCCAGCGCGCCCACCGGATTGGAGCCTCCGCCCGGAATGACATAGGGCCTTTTGCCTTTCGCGCGCAGATCGGCGGCGAGCACTTCCATTTCCGCGTTCATGTCCGCGCCGCCCGGGCGTTTGGACACAGACGCGCCATGCAGGCGATCGAGCAGCACGTTTCCGTTCAGCGTGTAGTCTGGCGCATTGTTGCCGGTGCGGTCCTCCAGAAGCAGATGACATTCGAGGCCGAGGCGCGCCGCCGCCGCGGCCGTCTGCCGCGCGTGGTTTGACTGTATCGCACCTTGCGTGATGATCGTGTCCGCGCCTTTGGCGAGCGCGTCGCCCATCAGGAATTCCAGCTTGCGCGTTTTGTTGCCGCCGCTGGAAAGCCCGGTGCAATCGTCGCGCTTGATCCACAGGCGCGGGCCGCCCAGATGTTTCGACAGGCGCTCCATCGGCTCGAGCGGTGTGGGCAGATGTGCAAGGCGCTGGCGGGGAAAGCGGGAGAGATGCAAGCGGATCACCGTTAATGGAAGGGGGGCGGAGTTTCCCCAATTCGGGCTGCGTCAGCAAGCGTTCCCCGCGCGGCGAAACTCTGGCATACAGGCGCGTATTCCTCCTTTGGCATCGAATTTATGAAGTACGACGCAATTATCATCGGCGCAGGCCACAACGGACTCGTGTGTGCGTTCTATCTCGCGCGCGCGGGCATGAAGACGCTGGTGCTGGAACGCCGCGACCTCGTCGGCGGCGCTGCGATCACGCAGGAATTCCACCCCGGCTTCCGCAACTCCATGGCGAGCTATGCCGTCAGCCTTCTCAATCCGAAGGTGATTGCGGATATGGGCCTGCACGAACAGGGCCTGCGCATCGTCGAGCGCTCGATCTCCAATTTCCTGCCGCTGCCCGAAGGCGGCGGTTTGCGCGTCGGCGGTGGGCTGGAACGCACGCAGGCGGAAGTCGCGAAATTCTCGCGCAAGGATGCCGAGGCGCTTCCGTCTTATTATAAAGCCGTTGACCAGGCCGCCGATGTGCTGCGCGAACTGGTGTTGAAAGCGCCGCCCAATGCCGGCGGCGGGGTGAACGATCTTTTGCGCCTCGCCACGCAGGCACGGGGCGTCGCCAAGCTGGATCTTGAAGGCCAGCGCAACCTGTTTGACCTGTTCACGCTCAGTGCGCGCGAATTTCTCAATCGCTGGTTTGAAAGCGATCCGATCAAGGCCGTGTTCGGTTTTGACGCCATCGTCGGCAATTTCGCGTCGCCCTCCGCGCCCGGCTCGGCATACGTTCTGGTGCATCATCTCTTCGGCGAGGTGAACGGCAACAAGGGCGCGTGGGGCCATGCCATCGGCGGCATGGGCGCGATCACCCAGGCGATGAAGCGCGCCTGCGAGGCGGTTGGCGCCACCATCCGCACCGAAGCGCCGGTGGCGCGCGTGCTGGTGAAGAAGGGCAGGGCCGCGGGCGTCATCCTGGAAAGCGGCGAGACGATCACGGCGGATCGCGTTGTCGGCAACCTGCATCCCAAGCTGCTGTTCACAAAACTTCTGAGCGCCGAAGAACTCGGCGCCGATTTCGCCCATCGCATCGACAATTATGTGTCCGGCTCCGGCACCTTCCGCATGAATGTTGCATTGTCGGAACTGCCGAAATTTCGCGGCATGCCGGAGACGGGCGATCATCTGGGCAGCGGCATCATCTGCGCGCCGTCGCTGGATTACATGGAGCGCGCCTATGACGACGCCAAGGTGTTCGGCTGGTCGCGCAAACCCATCGTGGAAGTCATCATGCCATCGGTGCTGGACGACACGCTCGCCCCGCCGGGCAAGCATGTCGCCGCGCTGTTCTGCCAGCACTTCGCGCCGAAACTGCCGGACGGGCGAAGCTGGGACGATGTGAAGGAAGAAGTGGCCGATCACATCATCGACACGGTGACGGAATATGCGCCGAATTTCCGTTCCGCCATTCTGGGCCGCGTGGCGCTGTCGCCGCTGGATCTGGAACGCACTTTCGCGCTGGTCGGCGGCGACATCATGCACGGACGCATGTCGCTGGATCAGCTTTGGGCGGCGCGGCCGATCCTCGGCCATGGCGATTACCGCAGCCCCATCGACGGACTCTATATGTGTGGCGCGGGCACGCATCCGGGCGGCGGCGTCACCGGCGCACCGGGCCATAACGCGGCGCAGGAAATCCTGCGCGACCGTTCGATGCTGAAGCGGTTGTTCGGCTAGCTGCGCCGCCGGTTGATCATCAGCATCTGGCCGCGTTCTTCGGTTTCCAGCGCCGTGCCGAAATTGCCGATCTCCAGCGCGGCATCGAGCGCGCGCTTGGTCAGGCGCAGCGCATCCGGCTTGGCCTCCAGCATCGCTTTCGCGAGCGACTGACCGAGTTCATCAAGTCCCGCATCCGGGACGACTTGCGAGACAAGACCGATCCGCAAGGCTTCCTGCGCATCGACCGGGCGGCCCGTGAGCAAAATCTCGCGCGCCCGCGACGTGCCGATGGCGCGTTGCAGCCGCCAGCTCACGCCAAGTTCGGTGCCTGATAATCCAATCTTCAAAAACGCCGAATGAAATTTCGCGCTTTCACCCGCCACCAGCACATCGCAGGCGAGGGCGAGCGCCAGTCCGCCGCCCGCCGCCGCGCCATGCACGGTGGCAATGATCGGTTGCGGGCAGGCGCGCATGGCGTTCATCGTGTCGCGCAGCACCCAATCGCCATTGGGACCGTCTTGCAACATGTCCGGTTGGCCCATCGCCTTGAGGTCCGCGCCCGCGGTGAAGCCGCGCCCCGCGCCGCGCACGATGATCACGCGCGTATTGGTGTCCCGCCGTCGTGCTTCGAAATAGGCGAGAAGCTGCTCAGCCATCGGCTGATTGATGGCATTCAAACGATCCGGCCGGTTCAGCGTGACGCGCTGAATTTCGCCGATGGTCTCAACCTGAAGAATGTCATCGCTCATGAAAACGCCCGCATAATGTCTCGCGACATTGTGCGGGCGCTCACTTAAGCGGTCAATCGGCGATCAGATGCTGCCGAGGAAATCGCGCTTGCCGATCTCCACGCCATTGTGGCGCAGGATGTCGTAGGCGGTGACGCAGTGGAAATAGAAGTTCGGCAGCGAGAAGTTCACCAGGAACTGCTGGCCTTTGAACGTCATCTCCTGCGGCCCGACCTTCAGCTTGACGTCGCGGTCTTCCGAGCCGTCAAGCTGCTCTTTCTTGATGCCGGCGAGGAAGGTTTCCGCCTTCTTCACGCGCGCATGCAGGTCGGCGAAGGTCTTCTCTTCGTCCGGCCAGCTCGGCGGTTCCTGGCCGATGAGGCGCGAGAGCCCGCCCTTCACCTGATCGGTCGCGATCTGGATCTGGCGCGTGAGCGGCGCCATGTCGGGATAGAGCCGCGCGTTCACCAGAACGGACGGATCGATCTTCTTCGCTTCGCAATGCTCTTCGGCTTTCTTGAGGATGTGCGTCAGCGTTTTCAGCATCTGGCCATAAGCGGGCACGGATGCCTGATACATGGAAAATGACATGTGATTTCCTCCAATGAATTTGAAGACGCGCGTTCTAGCATGGCGTTCGTGTGGGCCTGAAACCCTTTGTCGAAAGGGCTTTTGCGCGAAACCGCGTTTTCACGGGGCTATGCAGAATTTGCAGACCGTTACTTCGATTTCAGAAAGCGAAGCACGTCCGCGTCGAACTGGTCCGGGTTCTGGAGGAAGGCGAAGTGGCTGACCTCCGGCTCGATCAGGAGGTCGGAGTTCGGCACCCAGTCGGCCAGCGTGCGCGGCTGGTCGTGCTTGACCATCTCGTCATGATCGCCGTCC